>Ga0307425_1000707_pt1 | contig 20608 bp, 12 predicted proteins | sample SalMarWE160330MG_FD_202152 | JGI IMG/M metagenome (GOLD analysis project Ga0307425, IMG submission 202152) | Salt marsh sediment microbial communities from the Plum Island Ecosystem LTER, Massachusetts, United States - WE1603-30 | ecosystem: Environmental > Aquatic > Marine > Intertidal zone >...
TGTTTCCTATCAGGATGTTAAAATTTCGATTGATTTAACCACGACAATAAATTTTCACTTATCTGAAGCATCTGTTGAGTTATCTGAAGAGGTCGTGGTTTTAGCTACCAGACCGCTCGTTAGAATGGATTTAACCTCAAGTACTGCAATTATCGGGGATGATGTAATTTCTCAACTACCGGTTACCGAAGTAAATGATGTTCTAAGACTTCAAGCCGGAGTCGTAGTTTCTTCAGACGGGGCAATTCATATTAGAGGAGGAAGAGCCAATCAGATTGCATATCAGATTGATGGTGTGCCGGTAACTGATGTTTACGATGGAAGCACAGCTGTTAATGTTAATCAAAATGCTGTGCAAGAGTTACAGGTTATCAGCGGTGCTTTTAATGCAGAATACGGTCAGGCTCAATCAGGTGTAGTAAATCTTGTTACGAAAGATGGCAGTAATACTTTTTCAGGTAATATTCAGGCCTATTCAGGTGACTATGTTTCAAATAGAACCGATATATTTGAAAATATTAATAATATTAACCCTGTTGCTATCCGGAACTTTGAAGGAAGTCTCAGTGGTCCAATTCTACAGGACAATTTATTCTTTTTTGTCAATGGAAGATATTATTATAATTCTGGTTGGATATACGGTAAAAGAGTATATCTAATTAGTGATCGTGCATATGAAAATGATCTTCAGCAGTTTGTAATTTCTCAGAATGGAGATGGTGCATACGTTTCTATGAACCCGGATGAGAGAATTTATGGACAGGGTAAGATAACATATCGCATGTTCCAGGGATTTAAGCTAAGCTATAATTATCTTCTTGACCGGAGAGATTATAAGGAACTCGTGAATAATGATCAGTCTAATAGATTAACTCCCGATAATAACCTCCAGCGGTTTAATAAATCTTACACAAATATATTTGCAATTAACCATGCTTTATCTGCCAACAGCTTTTATACTTTAAATTTAAGTTACTCCTTCAAAGATTATCGAAATTATTTGTTTGAGGATATTTACACGGGCAATCCAGATAAACCTACCAACTACGAAAATAATTCAACTGTAATAACACCACCTTATAGTTTTGATGTTGGCGGCACCGATAACAATCGCTTTGTTAGGAATACCGGTACATACGGAGCCAAATTAGATTGGTCGACACAGTTAAATCAGGAAATAAATATTCAGTTTGGCGGTGATTTCAGAAGGAATAGCCTTTATCTTGAGAATATTAATTTGGTCTCGATGACAGATGCAAATGGACAGGTAGTTACGCCTTATAATGTTGTTATTCCATCTGTTACTACTACAGATTACGATACATATTCACACGAACCTATCGAATTATCGGGTTATGTTCAATCAAAGTTTGAAGCATTCAATCTTATTTTTAATCTTGGGTTTAGAGTTGACCATTTCCAACCTGACGGAGTAGTTCTGGTTGACCCGACAGACCCGAATATTTATAATCCTGCAAAACCTAATAACAGGTTTGAGGATACAAACGGAAATGGCGTTCAGGATCAGGGTGAGAGAACACGGACTTTAGCTGAAAGAGAGCAATATTGGTATAAAGATGCTTCATCGAAGACACAGATTAGTCCCCGCATCGGTTTAGCTTTCCCCATTTCAGCAAACGGTGTAATCCATTTTTCTTATGGACATTTTTTACAGTTGCCACGGTACGAATTTCTTTATCTCAATCCCAAATTTAAACTCGGTGTTAATTCCGGTAATGCAGGCTTGATGGGTAATGCTGATCTTAATCCGCAACAAACAGTTAAAGGGGAAATTGGTTTACAGCAACAAATTGGTGAAGATATGTCTGTAGACGTCACGGTCTTTTTTGAAGACTTCAGAGACCTCACGGGTACGCAAACTCAGGACATAGTTGTCTTTGGAGGGGCTCAAACTTATAGCCAGTACATCAACTCAGATTTTGGTTTTTCGAGAGGGTTCGTATTGAAGTTTACGAAAAGATTTTCTGGCGGTTTATCAGCATCAGTTGACTATACATTCTCTGATACAAAAGGAAATGCTTCCGATCCTGCTGATGCAAGAAATGCTGTTCTTGGTGGTGCATTGCCTGAAACTTTTATTGCACCATTGAACTGGGATCAAACACATACTCTTAATGCATCAATATCTTACTCACAGCCCAGAGACTGGGGACTTTCGGTAATTGGTAACTTCTTCTCCGGTCAGCCGTATACACCAGCGGTAAACAAAAATACAAGAGTTACTCAAAATGCATTTCCAAGAAATAGTGACATTAAGCCGACAATTGTAAATGTAGATCTCAGGTTATACAAAGATTTTGAAATATCGAATACTGTATTAACTGTCTTTTTAAGAGCGTTTAATTTGTTTGATTTTGATAATCCTGTAAACATTTATACTGATTCCGGCGATCCATTTTTTACATTTGCAAAACTGGAAGCAGAAAGAACAAATACTGTTTCATATAATTCTACACTTGATGAATTTTATACTAATCCAACCTACTTTTCTGAACCCAGAAGAGTTGAAATCGGGTTAGGTTATAACTTTTAATTTTAGGAAAAGGTAATTATGAAGAAACTAATAATTTTGTTGTTGATTTTATTCGGGGTCTCTTTATATGCACAACGCGGTGATCCCACACTTCTCTCAATAGGTTACCACACCGGTAACAGAGTAGGAATTACATTCTATAATGATGGTCAGATTGCCGGGATAAACACTGGTATTGATATCAGAGGTGAATGGCCTCTTGGTTCCGGAGAAAATTACATCGGTGATTGTATTCCATTAATTGGTGTAGAATTTATTAATAACCGGAATAATACAGATACTCTGCAGTCAGTTGTAATTTCCAGAGGCCCAAGAAAAGGTCAGTTTAATGAGAAAAGCCCGGTTGATGGACATTTCTGGGGATGGAATCCGGTTCCTGGCTTTCGAAACCCAAACTATCCTTCTGTGGCAATGAGTCATCTACCTCAATCCTGGCCTATTGAAGGATGGAATGACCCAATCGCAAATTTCTGGAAAGATGAAGATGGCAAAACTGAATGGTTTGGATATTTTGGAAGAGGAATTCAAAATGCAGACCAGGAGTCTTTCTTTGAAGCTGACGACCAGTGGGATGATGAGTTTAATGCAAACTTTAAACCAGACAGCACCGACTTAACAAGAAACGGTATGGCACTGCGGATGAGGCAGAGAGGTTTTCAGTGGTCCAGCTTTCTAGCTGAAGATGCAATATTCTGGTTATATGAAATTAATAATGATGGAACTACTGCCTATAGAAAAGCTAACTTTGGAACAATAGTGGGTACTCTTGCAGGAGGAGATGGTGACAGTCAGGATGATCTTGGATTTTTTGATATAAAAGATTGGATTACGTATTCCTGGGATAGCGATGGTATTGGTAACCATGGGCAGAAAGTTGGGTGGGTTGGTTATGCATTCCTTGAATCTCCCGGCAATCCGTTTGATGGTATTGATAATGACAATGATTCTAAATCCTCTTCTCCCAGATTTGTTTTATCAGATTTTGACCCGATAGTTTATTCTGCCGGTGATCAGGTTGTGTTAATTAATGAGACTACAGATCCTGAAGGATTGAGAATTTATCAGCGTACACTTCATACTATAGCGTCAACGACTGATACAGTTTATTCTTTAGGTGTTAGATTTATTATTGAACCGGGTGTTACATCTTTCAGAGAAGGAAATGCGACACTTCAAATGATAAACGATCAGCAAGTATGGATCCCTGATAAAACTGCTAATGATGGAATTGACAATGATCTTGATGGATTGGTGGATGAAAATCAAGCAACGCATTTTGAAACTAGAGTACATCCACCACCAGGAATACCTGCCGTACCAGCATGTTCTTACAAGAATTTCATTACAGGAGAAGGGGTGAATGATCTACTTATCGATGAGAGACGTGATAATGATATAGATGAAGACGGTGATTGGGATCCTCAATACGACGATGTTGGGCAGGATGGTTTAGGTCCTGAAGATAGAGGTTACCCCGGACCTGACCAGGGAGAAGGTGACGGAATACCAACTCAGGGGGAACCCAATTTTGGTATAACGGACCCTGATGAATCAGATCAAATTGGATTAACAGGCTTTAACTTTTTTGAACTGCAGAGTGCACCAGATCTTAGCGTAGATTCATCACTTTGGAGAAAAATGACTCCCGGTAGATTTGATGTTGTTCCTCACACACCACAGGATGGAGATTTTATATATAGTTCAGGATACTTCCCGCTTCTTCCAAAAGGTAAGGAAAGATTTTCGACGGCTATGCTTTTTGGGGTAGATCAGGATGATATCATCGGAAACAAAAAGATTGTTCAACAAATATATAATGCCGGGTACGCCTTTCCTCAATCTCCAATTAAACCAAAAATTACTATCACACAGGATGATGGTAAAGTTGTTATTTATTGGGATGGAAAAGAAACTGAAAATTCAAGGGATTTTACAACTAAGTTAAAGGACTTTGAAGGTTATAAAATTTATCGATCGACTGATGCGAATTTCAGAGATTCCAGAACTATAACTAATGCATTAGGGGTTTTATCATTTGATGAACCAATAGCCCAATATGATCTTGTCGATGATTATAAGGGGTTCTTTGTTCCTAGTCCTGATTTGTTGGAAGCTTATGGCGGTACCACTTTCTATTTTGGTAATAACACCGGAATAATAAATAGATTTATAGATTCAACCGTTACTCCGGGCATCACCTATTATTATGCAGTTTGCGCATATGACTGGGGTGATGGAACGCCGGATATATTTCCCGAAGAAAATTCTAAATTTATATTTCGTTCCAATACCGGGGAGGTTATACTTGATGATAATACTGGTTTTATAAAGCCGGGAAGGAGACCTGCAGGCTACTCTCATGCTTTTCTCGATAATCTTGAAAAATCAGAAAACTTTTTCGGTACTGGCAGCGCTGCCATTGAAGTAATAGATGAATCTCAGGTGAAAAATGGATTTAGATATCAGATAGTATTTGAAGATACAGGCTTGACCGACATTACAACTAATTGGTCATTACTCGATTTACAAACACCGGATACAGTATTCGTACCCCTGGCAAATCAAACTTATATTGTTAATCCGAATGACTCAATTTCATTACCTGTTGGAACCGATACGATATTAGTTAATGGAAGCAAGTTTGCTGTAACCGGTTCCTATTACAAAGCTGATTATCAAGTACTCATTGATAAATCTGAAGTATTTGCCGGAGAAACACCTGTCCGCCATGGATTTAGACCACAGCTTTATAATGATCGTACAACTTATTTCGAGGAAATTCCTACACTGGGACCAGATTATACTGTTAAAAGGTTCACCCTACCCAATCCCATTTATAATGGTTATGCGACACCAAATGACTATGTCATTGAATTTTACAATACTATTGTAGATACCTCGGTTGCTGATACAGTTGGAGTGATGATACAACCTAAAGAAGCTAATTTTAAGATTAAAAATCTTACTACAAACAATTATATAGATTTTGCTTATGCAATTTTCGGTACATTAGCAACTACCCATCGTATCTGGTTTAAAGAATATTTAAAAGGACAGTATGTTAGAACCTGGCTAATAGATTTTAGTTATGACTCACTAGGCGCACCTTTAGAAACCGCAGGTACATTTAACCTAAAAACCCTCAAGCCATTTAATGAGCAAGACAGTTACTATTTCACGATGACCGGGGCCTCTCTTAATAAAGATCTGGCCAAAGATGAGTTAAATAAAATAAAGGTTGTTCCCAATCCGTACGTGGTAACTCATGCGGGTGAGCAAAGACTGCTGAGTTCTCAGACAAGCGGAAGAGGGGAAAGGGAAGTCAGATTTACGTATGTTCCTCCGGGCTCTAAGATTTCAATTTTTACGGTACGGGGCGAACTGGTTAGAACTCTTTACTCAGAAAACCTCTTTGTTGGTGATGTTTACTGGAACTTAAGAAGCGAAGAAAATATTGACGTAGCTTACGGAATTTATGTATATGTAGTAGATGCGCCTAATATAGGTACAAAGATCGGCAAACTTGCCTTAATTAAATAACGGAGAATGCAGTTATGAAAAAGGTTTTTATAATTTTATTGCTGTCAGTTACTTGCGTACTGGGTCAATCTAAGGTTGGCTCAACTGCTGCACCATTTCTTAACATTGCAGTGAGTCCGCGAGCTATTTCAATGGGTGGAGCCTTCGTAGGTACAGCTAATGATGTTAGTGCATTATATTGGAATCCAGCAGGTGCTTCCAGAAGTGATATAAATGAAGTGATGTTTTCTCACTCACGATGGTTTGCAGATATAACATATAATTGGGTAGGTGCAATGGTGAAACTCGGAGATGCCGGAACTATTGGTCTTAGTCTTACATATTTGGATTACGGCGATATTGAAATAACAACACTTGCAGAACAGGATGGGACCGGTCAGTTTTTCTCTGCACACGATCTATCAATGGGTTTAACCTACGCTTATAATCTTACCGACAGATTCTCGTTAGGTGGAACGGTAAAATATATCCAGCAGGAAATCTGGAATTCAAGCGCAAGTGCATTCGCTATGGATTTAGGAGTTTTATTTCATTCTGATATCAACGGATTAAGAATTGGTGCAACTATAACAAACTTCGGAACAGCAATGCAGATGGATGGAAAAGACCTGCTTGTTCAGCACGATATAGATCCGAATATTTATGGAAATAATGACCAGATACTGGCAAATTTAAAAACCGATGAATTTCCATTGCCATTAACCTTCAGGATAGGGCTTGCAATGGATATTCTGGATAATGAAGACCATCGAATTACTCTGGCTGCGGATGCTTTGCATCCTAACGATAATGACGAATCTGTAAACGTAGGTGCCGAATATGTATTTGATAATTTAATCGCCTTCAGAGTCGGCTATAAATCACTCTTTTTGTCCAATTCAGAAGAAGGATTAACAGCCGGAGTCGGGGTTAATTATGACTTTAACCCGGATTTTGGTGTCAGAGTTGACTATGCCTACCAGGACTTTGGGGTGTTGGATTACACTCAACATTTTTCTCTGGGCATTAAATTTTGACCTCAGAAGGTAGTACTTTGATTAGAAAAATTTCTATATTTAGAGGGCGAAAATCTAAATAGTAACAAATTTAATTCAATAATAGAAGGAGAACCAAATGAGGAAAATCTTGTACTTTTCATTTCTAATTTTACTCTCTGGACTTACATTTGGCCAGAAAGACATTCTCGTTAACTGGGAATGCAATATGGAAATTGAAAAACTTTCAGGCAGATTTGATCCTGCTACTGATACTGTTGAAGTCAAGGGTGACTTTAATGGTTGGTCTAATCCTGGTCACATTCTTGATCAAAGTATCGACCCCAATGTTTATGTAAGTTCGGTACCCGATACAATTTTTGACGCTGAAGTTGGTGATACAATTATAGCTGGTTATAAATTTTTCTACACACCAAATAATTGGGAAAATGATCCAAATAAAATTCACGTATTAACTCAGCAAGAATATGATGATGGTGTAGCATTAGAATCAAGAGCATTTAATAATGGAACATTATCTTCAGTTACAAACCAGCCAACGGATGTTCTGTTCCAGGTTGATGTTAATGGCGCGGTCTCTGCTATAAATAATTTGCCATTTCCTGTGATTAACACAGTTCATTTAGCCGGTGGTACTCAGCCTTTGCAGTGGCCCAGCTTAGGTTGGCCGGACGGTGAAATAGGTGTAATGATACCATGTTATGATGATGGAACACATGGTGATGTAACTGCTGGTGATTTAGTATTTTCCACTACGGTTACTTTTCCTGCTTATACAATTTTTCATGTTAATTATAAATTTGGTATAAACTACGGAGATGCTGTTAATAACGGTGGTGGTAATGATAACGAAAATGCTATTGGTGCGAATCACGAATTTGAATTATTCCCAAAAGCTTGGTATTGTGAAACTCTGGATACATTTGGTATAATGGGTCTGAAGGATTTTGTAACTGATGTTAAGGATAATACACCAAGTACAACACCAACATCATATACACTTGGTCAGAATTATCCAAATCCATTTAACCCATCGACAAAGATCAGCTACAGCATTCCGGTTGAAGGATTCGTTAACCTTGATGTATATAACTCCATTGGTCAGAAAGTTGCATCCCTGGTTAATGAGAATAAAACTGCCGGATCTTATGAAGTTAATTTCGATGCAGCAAAACTATCAAGCGGAATTTATTTCTATAAGATTTCTTCAGGTAACTTTACTGAAACAAAGAAGATGATTTTAATGAAGTAATCTTTTAAGATTACGTTGTTAAAAGTTAAAAGCCCTGCTCTGCGGGGCTTTTTTTATCGGTTTAATTTTGCTTTGAGTTGTGATTCCAGATTCTTTGCTAAAGGAAAATCTGGATTTATTTTCATGCAGTTTTTTATTGCCGTAAGTGCATTCGAGTAATCATTCTTTTTTATATAAGCACCAGCCAGATTGTAAAAAACCTGCGCATCGCTCTCGTTATATTGAATACTTTCCTGAAAAAATTTAATAGCATCATCAACTTTCCCTTTATTAAGGTTTATATTTCCGAGCCACTTAGTGGAAAATGCGTCAGGCGCTTCTTTATACCTTTTAGTAAGGAAACCGAAAGCCAAATCGTATTCCTTTGCATTGATAAGTTGAGAAGCGGCAAAGTCATAATCTTCTAATTTAAAGGTGTATTGGGAGACAACCACATGCATTTCCTTGGCGAAGTTTTGATAGTCCTTCTTTGAGAGGTAATAACTGGCAGCTTCGCTGTGCGCTTTTTCCCAATTAGTGTTTTCAACAGCTACTTTGTACGCCAAGGAATCAATTTTATCTTTAAGTTCTATACCCTTCAGGAAACTAAAGTCGGGATTTTCAACAAACGGCCAGTCATTCATTAAACCAGTTAACCTTATTTTTGAAATTACAGAATCTAATCGCGAAAAAGCAAAATTATTTTTGACAATACTATCCTGATCCAAATCAGTAATTTGTAATCGATTTCCTTCTGGCAGAAAGTCAAATTTTTCCATTGCTTCAAAATAAATTTTGCCCGTCAATAGATAACCGCCTAATGAAGGATGCAAATGGTCTACTATGAGGTTATTGCCAACTATCCTATCAGGACTGTTTGCATTAAACGCCGAATCAATATTTACTAATACATATTGATATTTTGTTGCGAGCTCTTTTATAATTGAATTTATTTTTTCCGGTGCTCTGAACCTGAGAGCATCAAGATCTTTTGCATAACGGAATAGTGAATCTGCCAAGCTTATTTTCCCAAGCTTCAGTTGAGTTTGTGCTCTTTTGTAGATTGTATCTGCAGCTTCATATTCACCATCGTTAACTGATACAAGTGGCTTTTGGTCTTTTAAATTGCTCACTAATGATCCAATTATTACCGGTATATTAGCTTCGCGGGTCATTTGAAAGATATCTTCGAAATTTCCTTTAAATTGCTCTAATCCGATATTAAAGGATTCTGAATTGAAAGGTATTAACTGTTCCTTCACTATTCTTGCCATCAGAGTGCCACCGCGCTGGCTATTATTATTTGCTTCGCTGTTGAATAAGTTCCCAACAGAATTCAGCAAATTTCTGAGTAGCTCAACCGACTTAAACTTGTTCAACCAGATAAGAAAGTTCACAAACTTTCTTGAGTTACCGATGTTCTCTGTAGACCCGACACCAAATGCACCATAATACTCATTGTGTCCCGCATAAATAATAATTAAGTCCGGCTTTTGTTTAATTACTTCAGGTAATAGATCTCTTATCGTGTATGAATTTATTGCGGTTATTGCAATGTTAATAACCTCAATATTTTTTTCAGGATATAATAATTCAAGACGATCGCGGATATAACGTGAAAATGTTCCGTTGGGTGAGAAAGGAAAACCTGCAGCACTGCTTCCTCCCATAACAAATACTCGGAATGAACTTTCCTTTTTTACAATGTCGAAAGCGTCATTATTTGATTGGGGCAAATCCTTTATATTAAAAAAGTATCTGCCGGTAATATCAGGATTAAGCATCTGTTTGGTTTCAGTTATTTGAACCCATTGGCTATTATCTCTGCCGTAATTGAAAATTCTTAAGCCTATTTCAAGGAATACAAAAAAGAAAACAGGAATAAGAATTATTACAAGATAATACCAGAATTGATATTTTCTTTTTGTTTTAATATTATTCGAATTACTCATCAGGCTTTTTATTTACAATTGATAAAAGCTGCTGCCTGATAATTTGTGCTCGCGGGAAATCAGGGTTTAGGGAGAGGCATCTATTAATAGCATCCAGTGCTTTATTGAATTCTTTTTTCTGAGCGTAAGCTCCGGTAATGTTAAAATATATTTGAGCATCCTTGTTGTTGAATTTAATACTTGCTTCGAGATATTTAATTGCATCATCAACAAATCCCTGTGAGAGATTAATAATCCCCATCCACTTTGAATTGAATGCATCCGGATTTTTATCGTAACCTGGTTTCAAAAAATAATAAGCTCTTGAAAAGTTGCTCACTTTGATCAATTCTTTAGCGGTTATATCATAATATTTGTACAGGAAAGGAAACTCCTCAAGAAGTGCAGCCATTTCGGTAGAATATTCATCATAATCTTTTTTACTATAATAATTTGAAGCTGCCTTTAGCCTTGCTTGTTCTCGTGAAATTCTTCCATCAATAATATTAATTGAAATACTATCGATTAGGTTATTTAAATGAATAAGCTGATTTCTTGGGATTTGTTTTACCGGATCGATATATGGCCAATCATTTTTCAAAATTTTAATTCTAAAATCAGCTACTGTTGAATCCAGCTTTGTAAAGTTATAGTAAGCATAAACCAAACTATCGGCAGTCCTTTCATCTATATCAGGAGTTTCCTTTGAAGGAAGAAAACCATTTCTTTCCATTGCACTAAAAAATAAATTTCCTATAAGTTGATAACCTTTAACAGTTGGGTGAAGATGATCGGTCATCAAGTTATCTCCCACTATTCCATCATTGCTTTCAACATTTAGGAGCGAATCACTTTTTATTACAGGATAATTAAACTCATCACATAATCTGCTAATAACATTATTTATTTCTTGAGGAGCACGAAATCTTAAAGCATCAAGGTCTTTTGCATAAATGAACAAAGCCTTTACTGAGTCAATGTCACCAGATTCTAATTTTTCCTCAGCATTCTTAAACACATCATCTGCGGGAGGGTATTTAGAATCTTTAACGGATACGAATGGTTTTTGATTTTTGAGGTTACAAGCTAGTGTACTGGTAATAACTGGAATGTTCGCATCTTTACACATTTCCAAAATATCATGAAGATTGCCCTTAAATTGTTTAATGCCATTCCAGTAAATATCAGAATTGTATTTAATTAATTTATCCTTTGCCATCTGTGCCATTAGTGTCCCGCCGTTAACTTGACTATCAGAAGAAAACATCCCAGAAAAATATTTTATTATATTTCTTAGAAGTTCGGTTGTTTTAAATTTATTTAGCCAAAGTGTTGTATTAACTATAAATCTGGATGAGCCAAGCGACTCAAGTGAACCGACACCAAGCGCACCATAATACTCGTTATGCCCAAGATAAATTAAAACAAGATCAGGCTGCTTATTAATGATTTCCGGCATCAGGTCTCTTATTGCATAAGAGTTAATGGCAGACATACTGATGTTACAAACTTCGATTACTTTTTCCGGGTAAAATATTTCCAGCTTTTTTCTGACAAACTTACTGAAGGATGCACTCGATAAGTATGGATAACCCGCTGCTGAACTTGCACCAACAACAAAAACTCTGAAACTGTTTGGTTTCTTTTCCTTGTAAAGAAAAGATTCAACTGAGAACGGAAGATTTTTAGTCGTAAAAAAATATCTGGAAGCAATTTCAGGATTTAGTATTTGCATATCAGAGGAAACATCAACCCAAACTCTATCATCTCGTCCATAATTAAACAATCTTAAGCAAGCTTCAATCAGGATAAAGAATAATACAGGAATGATGACAAAAGATAAGTAAAACCATTTTGGGACCGGAGTCTTTATTCCTTTAGTAAAAGATTTTACTTCTTCCTCAGAAACATTTAGCTGCTTTGCCATTTGTTTGATGGAAAGAGATTTATGATTCTTTTTTATGAACTCTTCTTGCTTTTCGGAAAGCGGCAAAGTTTTTAATCCTTATCTGTTTGACCTTGTTGCATTAATTAACTGCTGTTGAAGATTTTTCGCCATCATGTAGTTTGGCTCAATTTGTAAACTGCGGTTTACCATTCGTAATGCCGTTTGATAATCTTTCTTTAAAGAATAAGCTCCCGCTAAATTGTAAAGAACCGCTGCATCTGATGAATTATAATTTAAACTAGAAGAAAGATATCCAATAGCAGAGTCCACTTTGTTATTCAGCAAATCAATTATTCCCAGCCATTTTGTTGAATATGCAGTCTCTTTAATTTCGTTAAGATATTTTAAATATGGATAAGCATCACTGAAATCTTTAAGGTTGATCAATTGCTGAGCGGCGAATTCATACGGATACGGATCGAATGGATATTCGTCCGCAGCTGCATCAATTTCTTTTTTAAATGACTCTTTGTTTCCTTCAGATAACTTTCTCTGTGCAAGTTGAAGATGCGCTGTTTCCCAGGGTATGTCACCTTTACCAACAAAGTAAGCAAGAGTATCAGCATAAGTTTTCATATTCAAGGCTTTTAGCTTTTCTTCATCAGATATTTTCTTTTTGGTATAAGGCCAATCACTTTTTAATATGATAATTTGGTAAAGAGCGATTGTTGAATCAAATTTTGTGAATTCATATCTGCTTAACGTAATACTATCCTGAACGGCTAAAGAGTAATTAGTATTTCTTTCATTCGGAAATAATTTAGCTTCAAGGCACTTATTAAATAATTCTCTCCCAATTATTTGATAGCCTCTTAAATTTGGATGAAGATGATCTGTAATAAGATTATCCCCGACTACTCCATTAGGTGTTTCCACATCAAAAACTGAGTCAAGTTTTACAAACGGATACTTAAATTCTTTTCCTAATGATTCAATTACTGAATTAAATTTCTCCGGAGCTCTCCATCGTAAAGCATCAAGATCTTTAGCAAATCTGAAAAGTGAATCTGCAGTTTTTGATATTCCTTTAGCCAATTTTTCTTGTGCTGATGTAAAAATATCTTCAGCACGAGGGTATTTTTTATCTTTTACTGATTCAAAGGGTTTCTGATCCTTTAGATTGCTGACCAATGTTCCCAAAACAATCGGAACGTTTTTATCATAAGCCATTTTCAACATATCGCGAAGATTTCCTTCATACTGACTTATTCCAGCATAATATTTTTCTGAGTTAAATGGAATCAATTGTCTCTGAGACATTCGTGCCATTAAAGTTCCTTCAAGCTTAGCAGGTTTGGAGAATAAACCGGAAATTTCTTTTATAACATTTCGGAGAAGCTCAAAGGTTTTAAATCTGTTCAACCAGATTACAGTGTTAACAATAAATCTAGTATCGCCCAATGTTTCAACAGAACCAACTCCCAAAGCTCCGTAATATTCATTATGACCTGCATAAATAATTATTAAATCGGGTTGCTTGTCCAGCACTCCCGGAAGCATATCTCTTAAAGCATACGAGTTAATCGCAGACATTGCGATATCCACGACCTCAATATTTTTTCCGGGATAAAGAAGCTTCAGTCTTTTTTGAATATACCGGGCAAAAGAACCATTCGGAGTGTATGGAAATCCTGCTGCACTGCTGCCTCCCATTACAAAAACACGAAACGAATTTTCTTTTTTTATTTCATCGAAGTAATTGTAGCCTGCTGATGGAACTCTTTCAGAAGAATAAAAATATCTGTATGCTATTTCGGGATTGAGTGAAAGTTTACCGTTACCAATAGGAATCCATTGATCGTAAGTTCTACCATAATTAAATATTCTTAGTCCAATCTCTAGAAGTAATATGATGAAGATTGGTATCAGTATTAGAACAATATAAAACCAGCGCGGGACTTTTTTAATGGGAGTTTGGATAAATTCTTCAACAACTTTCACATCAAGCTTGAGTTCCGAAGCAAGTTCCTCTGCCGAAAATTTATCTTTCTTTTTTAAGATTATTTTTTTTTGTTTTTCAGTCAGCGCCAATTATATTGCCAGATTTTACCAGATGGATAATTAGAATTCAATAATAATTATGATTGAAAAAATATGAAATTATTCTTCAATAAATTATCCTCTTTTACGTAAATGATGATATGCTCTGTTAACTTATTTATAAACGTCCTGTGATTTCTACACCATTTTGACTTACCTCATTTGAAATAATATCGCTATTTTTGCTGCGATTTTATAATTAAATCAAGATATTTAGTCGCTACTTTTTATAGAATCGATTCATACTTTCACAATTTAATTTTAATAAGGCATTGAGAATACTTACATTAATTTTTACACTAATATTAACAGTCAACTTCTACGCTCAACTTAATGAAGAAAAAGCAGTAGCAAAAGTTGGTAATGATAAGATTACCCAAGATGTTTTCTTAGAAAGATATGAGCTTACACCACAAGCAAATGCTGCTATGATCGGTGCAGAAGAATCATTAAAGAGTGAAGTTTTGTACTCGATTATTGCTGAAAAACTTTGGGCCCTTGAAGCTGAGCGGCAGGGTTTATCAAATTCCGAATTGATGAAAACAACCTATAAAACAATTGAGAAAATGTATGTTCGCGATGCCCTTTATCGTGAAGAGATATTGGACAAAGTTGAGTTAACTAACGACTATTTAACTGAAGCATTCAAGCGAAATAGTAAAATACTAAAATTGAATTATCTGTTTTCGACAAGTGAAGAAGAGATTAATAATCTTTATTCATTACTGAAGGAAGGTGTTTCTTTTGATTCTTTATTATCAACCCGACCTGAAAGTGCTTTGCAAAAAAAACCTTATGTTGTTCAATATGGTCAGATGGATAAAAATGTTGAAGACAGTTTATACAATTTAAAAATTGGAAATTTTACCGAACCAATTAAGGCGCCAAATGGATGGTACATTTTCAAGCTAATTTCAACTGAAGAAAAAGTAATTGAGAATGATGAACAGGCTGAAGCTGAGCAAAAAAATGTTTTAAAGATAGCCAGGGCTACAATTATTGATAGTCTTTACAAAGAATATTATTCGAAATCTTTTGCAAACGTAGATGCTAAAACTAATGGAGAATTATTTTTAGACCTTTCTGATAAAATATTGAAAATTCTAGAGGGAAAAAGTAAAAATGAAATGGATTCGAGCGGACAGAAAATTTTCCTTACCTCTCAGGAATTGTACAAAATTGGATTTGAATTAGGTTCGGAAAAACTCAAAGAACAATTTGTCATTATTGGAGAACAGCCACTTACTTTAGATGAATTTATTCAGGATCTGGCTTTTGAAAAATTTTCCATCGATACTGTTTATCCTGACTTAATCAGAGGCAAACTAAATTTGTTTGTTAAACGTTTTATTGAACATGAACTTTTTGCTCGTGAAGGTTATAAAAGGGGTTATCAAAACTTGCCTGAAGTACGAAAGGATCTGGATATGTGGAAATCATATTATTTGAGTGATGCCTTACGAACAAAAGTTGCTAATGAAATTCAGGTTTCAGATGAAGAGATACGAAATTATATTGATGAAAATAATAAGCGGGAAACGCCTACTATTGAGGTAAAAATAGTAGAACTTCTGACAAATGATCTTGATGTAATTAAAACCGTTTTTGAGGAACTTGATAAAGGGGTAGACTTCAAACAGCTTGCAAAGAAATTTACGATCAGAGAAGAAGCAAAAAATAATGATGGTGAGCTTGGATTCTTTCCTGTAAATCAATACGGAGAAATAGGTCGGATCGCAGCCACATTGGAAATAGGACAATTGTACGGTCCGGTTCAGGTACCTGAAGGTTATTCACTCTTTCAACTTGTTGATAAAAAGGAAGAAAAAAAACTGACTGGCATTGATTTCGAAAAAGACCAAGCAAGAATAAAAAACATAATCAAATCAAAAAAATTCAGTGATGAAATAATTCAAAAAACAGTAGATCTGGCAAATAAGTATGGTGTTTCGGTTAATGAAGAACTTTTAAAATCGATAAAGGTGTTAAATACAACGACTATAGTTTACCGCAATTTTGGATTTGGGGGAAGGCTGCTAGCGGTTCCGATGACAATTCCGAATTTTCTTTGGGTTAAAGAATGGCAGGAACAACAAAAATTAAATCCTTAAAATTTATTCGATCGTATAACTGAATTTTGAGCAATAAAAATATTTACATTTTAGGAATTTCAGCATATTACCACGACAGTGCGGCTTGCATTGTAAAAGATGGTGAAATTTTAGCTGCCGCACAGGAAGAACGTTTCTCACGGAAAAAGCATGACCATCGCTTGCCTGAAAATGCAATTAAATTCTGTCTTGATTATACAGGGATAAAAAGTTCAGATCTTGAGTTGGTCGCATTTTATGATAAACCATTCTTAAAATTTGAACGCCTTCTTGAAACTTATTTAACATTTGCCCCTGTTGGAATTCAATCTTTCATTAAAGCGATGCCGTTGTGGATAAAAGAAAAATTGTGGATGAAAGATTTAATAGCAAAAGAACTTGGTTACGAAGGGAAAATTATTTTTCCCGAACATCACGAATCTCACGCTGCTTCTGCTTTCTTTCCTTCACCATTTAATGAAGCTGCTATACTAACAATGGATGGAGTCGGGGAATGGACAACAAGCAGCTACGGAATCGGTAAAGGAAATTCAATTGAGCTTTGGGCTGATATTAAATTCCCGCATTCACTCGGTCTTCTCTATTCAGCTTTTACTTACTACACAGGATTCAAAGTAAATTCCGGAGAGTATAAAGTTATGGGATTGGCCCCTTACGGTGAACCAAAGTATAAGAAATTAATTTATGATCATTTAATTGATGTGAAAGACGATGGCTCGTTTAGAATGAATAAGGAATATTTTAATTACTGTGCCGGGCTTACGATGACTAATAGTAAATTCAATAAATTATTCGGAGGTCCTCCGAGAGTTCCTGAGTCTAAGTTAACTCAAAAGGATATGGATTTAGCAAGATCGCTCCAGGAAGTAACCGAAGAGATTGTACTGAAGATGGGGCATCATGTTCATAAAGAAACCGGACAAAAGAATCTTGCACTTGCTGGTGGTGTTGCACTTAATTGTGTTGCAAACGGAAAATTACTCAGAGAAGGACCATTTGAGAATATCTGGATACAGCCAGCAGCAGGGGATGCCGGCGGTGCTTTGGGTGCGGCATTGGTTGGCTGGTATTGCTACTTGGATAATCCAAGAGAAGTTGATGGAAAATCAGATTCACAGTTTGGTTCTTATCTTGGTCCTGAGTTTAACGACGATGACATTCAGTCAATCATCAATTCATATAATCTTACAGCAAACAAAATAAATGAAGATGAACTGATTAAAACAGTGTCAAAATTAATTGCTGAAGAAAAAGTTATCGGCTGGTTTGATGGCAGAATGGAATTCGGACCACGGGCACTCGGTGCCCGCTCAATAATTGGAGATGCACGTTCTCCTAAAATGCAGGCTTTGATGAATATCAAAATAAAATTCCGTGAAGGTTTCAGACCTTTTGCACCATCAGTTCTTTATGAAAAGGTCGGAGAATATTTTGAGATTGAGAAAGAAAGTCCGTATATGCTTCTTGTTGCTGATGTTATAAAAGAACGAAGAATAAAAATGTCTGATGAAGAAGAAAAACTTTGGGGAATCCATAAATTGAATATCGTCCGATCAGATATTCCCGCAATAACCCACGTTGATTATTCTGCCAGACTTCAAACTGTTCATAAAGAAACAAATCCAAGATATCATAAACTCATTAAACAGTTTGAAAGTGATACAGGCTGTGCTGTAATTATAAATACATCTTTTAATGTAAGAGGAGAACCAATAGTATGCACTCCTGAAGATGCTTACAAATGTTTTATGCGAACTAATATGGATTACCTTGTTCTTGGAAATTACTTACTTGCGAAGGAGGACCAGAAGCCGCTTGAGAAAGATGTCGATTGGAAAAAAGAATTTGTATTGGATTAATATATGCTTAAAGAAGAATTCAAACATATTAAAGAATCAAAAAAAGACTTGCGGAAATTCGGACTAACCGTTGGCGGTGTTCTGGTTATTATTGCCGTGTTTCTTTTTTACTTTGAAAAACCAGCAGCAATATATTTTGCAATCATAGGTGCAATTTTAATTTTGACCGGATTAATTTATCCAACTATTCTCAAACCCCTTAATAAAGTGTGGATGGGTCTAGCGATTGTGCTTGGATTTATTATGTCGAGGGTTATACTTACTATTTTCTTTTATATAATATTGACTCCAATTTCATTATTAGCTAAGCTCTTCAGGAAAAAGTTTATGGTACTGAAATATGATAAGTCTGCGAAAACTTATTGGGAAAAGCGTTCTATTATTCAGAAAAAACCAATAGATTACGAAAGACAATTTTAATAACCTATGCTGAACTTGTTTCAGCATCTCAATTTGCTAACAAAGTTTAAGTGTTTTATATCTTATTAAAGGATTCTGAACCAAGTTCAGAATAAATCGTTAAGGAAAAAATAATGGGAAAACTTTCTATACTTTCCGAATTATGGGATTTTCTTAGAGTAAGAAAAAAGTGGTGGCTTGCACCTATTCTTATTTTACTACTCTTGCTAGGTGGATTGATAATTTTAACTCAGGGTTCTGCACTTGCTCCATTTATCTATGCAATTTTTTAAATGGCTGGCACATCGAAAATAAAAGTAAAAAAGAAGAAGAAGAGAATTCTAGTTCCCCAAAAACCACCCAAAGTGGAGAAGAATCCTAAAGCCTACAATAGAAAAAAAAGTAAAAGAAAATTGAGGAAGAAACTTAAAGAGGATCTTCCGAATGATGATTAATGCCACGGTCATTGCTGCTTTCTACAACAGGATTGATTTTCTAAAGCTTGTTCTTGCAGGATTTGAAAGACAAACAGAAAAAGACTTCGAATTAATTATTGCCGATGATGGATCAAAAGAAAATGTTGTTGCAGAAATCGAGAAAATTAAAACTAAACATTCATTCTCAATTAAACGTATCTGGCAGGAAGATAAGGGATTCAGAAAAAATAAAATTCTAAACAAAGCAATTACAGAATCGGAATCTGATTATCTTATCTTTATTGATGCTGACTGTATTCCACACAGAGGTTTTATAGAAGGACATCTGAATCATCTCCAAAAAAATATTTCACTAACAGGGCGTCGGGTAAATCTTTCACAAAAAATTACAAGTCAGCTTTCTGAAAAAAACGTCCGTGAAGGTTTTCTTGAAAAAAACATTTTTGTATTAATTAAAGATGGTTTATTTGGTGAATCGTTTGATGTTGAAAAAGGACTTTATCTAAGAAATATATTCTTGCTTAATTTATTAAACAGAAAGAATAGAGGATTGCTCGGCTGTAATTTCTCTGCATTTAAAGAAGATTTAATTAAAATTAATGGATTTGATGAACGTTATGAAGCTCCATCAATCGGTGAAGATTCGGATGTTCAATTTAGGCTGGAACTGTCAGGAGTTAAAATTAAATCCATAAATCATACTGCGGTGCAATACCATCTCTATCATAAACTTCAGAAAAGAACTCCAGTAAATCTTAAACTTTTCCAAGAAGTAAAGAATAACAAACTTGCCTTCACCTCCTTTGGCTTAAAAAAATAATCAAGATCTCATTCTGACTCAATCATTTTTAGTAAATGTTGAAATTACCACTGAAATTAATTTGGAATAAACATTGCTATACCTTATTTTCAGAGGTATAATTTAATATTATCCTAAATAAATAAGGTAATTATGTTGGATGACTTGGATCTTAAAATACTACGGACGCTCCAGCAAAATGGAAGAACAAAACGCAATGAACTTGCTGAGCTGGTTGGTCTTTCTGTTCCCTCTGTAAGTGACAGATTGAAAAAACTTGAGGAGAATCAGGTTATTGAGGGTTATTATACCAAGGTAAATCGTCTGGCATTTGGCTACGATATACTTGCATTCATTCTTGTTGTAATGGATTCATCAAAACATTATAAAGATTTATTAAAACATGTTGAGAAGAACCCAAATATCCTGGAATGTTACTCGGTTTTAGGTGAAGGCTCTCACCTCTTAAAAGTAACAGTTAAGAATACCGAATCTCTTGAAAAACTTCTGAGTGAAATTCAAACATGGCTTGGTGTTACAAGCACAAAAACCACTTATGTTCTTTCTAAGTTAAAAGAGACAACAGCAATAAATATCTAATAAATAAAAAAGGAAACTATATGGCAAAATCTCCAACACCGGTTGATAAAGTGATGAGCTTTATTAAATCAAATAAAATAAAGTTCATTGATTTGAAGTTTATGGATTTCCCCGGTCAGTGGCAGCACTTTACTGTTCCGGTCACACAATTCGATGCTGATTCT
>Ga0307425_1000709_pt1 | contig 20593 bp, 19 predicted proteins | sample SalMarWE160330MG_FD_202152 | JGI IMG/M metagenome (GOLD analysis project Ga0307425, IMG submission 202152) | Salt marsh sediment microbial communities from the Plum Island Ecosystem LTER, Massachusetts, United States - WE1603-30 | ecosystem: Environmental > Aquatic > Marine > Intertidal zone >...
ACCAAGAACATTAAATACAACCATATTGAGGACCTGGCCTACGAATACGCAAAAAAGCAGGGCACAAGATTTGTGGAACCGGAACATCTCTTTTTAGGCATTCTAGCCGCTATGCCCAACATCAATACCTTACTTTCCACCTATGATCTGGAATTAAAAGACGTTGAACAGGGTGTTAAATGGATAGTCGAAGAAAGAGAATATTTGGCCTCGTTATATTTTTGGCAAGATGATTACCAAATGCCCCCCATGGCAGGATTCGGGCACGGATTGGTAGGCAGAGTAACGCCTGACCTGGATCTGATCTCAGTAGACTACACCAAATTGGTAAAAAAGGGCCGTATCAAAAATATCATAGGCAGGGAAAAGGAGATCGATAAGATCGCGCACTTCCTGGGCGGTTCCAATAAAAACGTCCTTCTCATAGGTGAGCCGGGTTGCGGCAAAACTTCCATTGTCATGGGCTTGGCACATCACGTCATGCTGGGTACGGACCATAAGTCCCTGCAAAATAAAAGAATTGTCAGCCTAGAAATGGGCAGCTTGATAGCCGGAACCAAGACCGGGGGCGAGATCGCAGATAAGCTCACCAGGGCTATTAATGATGTGATAGGTTCCGGAGATATCATACTCTTTATTGACGAAATTCACTCTCTGGTAGCCTCTGTTGATGAGGGATCGGGCTTCTCTACCGTATTCTCCATTCTGGAACCTCATTTGGCCTCTGACAGGATCCAATTCATGGGCGCTACCAACATCGAAAATTATAGAAAATATATTGAACCGGTGGGTTCTTTTTCCAGGTTGTTCGAGATTATAGAAATCCCCGAATCGGATCCTCAGGACACCCTGGGCATATTAAAATTCAAAGCCGGGCAGATGGAACACGAATATGGCGTGACCATCACCGTTAACGCCTTATTGAAGATCATCAAGCTTTCCCAAAAGTTGATCCACGACAGAGTCCTGCCTGACAAAGCCATTGATATTTTGAACCGAACCGTCTCTTCAGCCAAAGGCAAGGGGTCTTTTATTACTTCTAACGATGTAGAGAAGGAAGTGGCCGAAATGACACACATTCCCATTACTCAACTTAGTGATGATGAATCCCAAAAACTGCTGAACATTGCCAAGGAAATGAAAAAAAGGGTCATCGGTCAAGACCACTCATTAGATAAGATAGCTTCGGCCCTAAAACGTGCCCGTGTGGGCATGAGAGATGATAACAAGCCCATTGCCAGCTTCCTCTTTGTGGGTACCACAGGCGTAGGAAAGACGGAAACGGCCAAAACCCTAAGCGGAGCCTATTTTGGTGATAGAAAAGCCATGATCAGACTTGATATGAGCGAATATCAAACCCACGACAGCATAGATAAACTGATCGGGACGTCTGATGGTAATTCTAAAGGCATCTTGACCGAAGCCGTCAGGACCAAACCTTTTTCCGTCATACTTTTGGATGAGATAGAAAAAGCCCACCACCAGATCCTAACGGCTTTTCTGCAAGTGCTTGATGATGGTCGTCTCACCGATTCTACGGGTAGGACCATTGACTTTACTAACACCATCATTATTGCCACTAGCAATGTAGGCACAAAACAGATCCAGGATATCACGGACGGTGGCGGCACATATGAGGAGATCGAAGAATCGGCCATAAAGTCCGTACGGGAGAAATTCGCGCCGGAATTCCTAAACAGATTTACAGCTATAGTTGTTTATAGACCTTTAAGTTTTGACGATGTTAAAAAGATCGCCAGGATCCTGCTTGAAAATGTGAGGCTTAGGGCCGAAGAAAATAGGATCAAGCTGTCATTCACCCCCAAACTGATTGAAGAGCTGGTCTTTAGGGGTTTTAGTCCTGAGTGGGGTGCTAGACCTCTGGCCAGGGTGATCGAAGAATCTGTAGAGACTTATGTGGCCGATAAAATACTCTCCAAGGAGTTTAAGCAAGGTGATGTGATTGAGTTGGGAATTGAGGTTTTTGATAAATAAAACACCCCGGTAACTATAAGCACCAGATCCTAAGATCTAGGTGGTGATAATAGTTACCAGGGTCGCCCCAGCCAGCAGTAAAGACACAGCTATATAAATATACCCGATACCTCTGTTCCTCAAAGCCCATTTCTTCCTTCTGACTGTCAACGGCTCCTTTCTTCTCTCTCCGGCAGAAATGAATTTTATGGCTTCCTTGTCGTTCTCGAACTCACACCAAAATTCCAGATCATGAGTAAAATTGATAACACGCCTCCATCCCATGAAAAGCAAAGCTGCTGACAAGAAATATGCTGCCAAATAAAAGTAAACAAGCATTTTCTTTTCTCCCATCCTTGACTTTGTTAAAAATTTTGTCGTTAATACCATAATAGCATACGAGTTTTTTGTTGCTATAATAGTTTACGTTATGAAAGAACAAGCAGAAAGACTGGCAGAACTAAGAAATAGCCTCTCTATCAATGAAAAAAGAGATAAACTAGCCAAACTGCAGGCCAGAATGGCCGATGAGACTTTGTGGGACGATTGGGAGGACGGGCAAAAAGTTGCTCAGGATTTTGCCGAACTTAAAAGGGATGTGGAAGAATTTGCCATGCTGGAGCTATTGCTACATGAGGGTACGCCTGAGGAATTCGAAAATGAGATAAAAAAAATGGAATTAAAGGCCTTTCTTTCCGGAGAACACGACAGCGGAGACACCATTATAAGTATTCATGCCGGACAGGGCGGCACTGAAGCCATGGACTGGGTAGATATGCTTTTGAGAATGTATCTGAGATATGCGGAAAAGAAAAAATGGCAGGCTGAGGTTATTTCATCCACACCCGGAGAAGAAGCGGGTTTAAAAACCGTGACCTTTGAAGTTTCCGGCAAATATGCTTATGGTTTTCTCAAACATGAGGCCGGAGTTCATAGGCTCGTAAGGCAGTCTCCTTATAATGCCGATAACCTGAGACAAACATCTTTCGCCTTGGTTGAGGTCATACCGGTGATAGATGACTCCATAGACATTCAGATAAAAAACGAGGATATAGTGTTCGAAGCCTTCAGATCAAGCGGAAGCGGCGGTCAAAACGTGAATAAGGTTTCTACAGCCGTGAGGATCAAGCACATCCCTACAGGTATCGTAGTCGAAAACCAAAGTCAAAGACAACAAGGCAAGAACAGAGAACAGGCCATGAAGATACTCAGGTCAAAGCTTTACGCTCTGGAGCAGGAAAAAAGCAAAACCGAGAAAAAGGACCTCAAAGGTGATTATGTGACACCGGGATGGGGGAACCAGATCAGAAATTATGTGCTACATCCTTACAAATTAGTGAAAGATCTGAGAACTGAAGTGGAAAGCACTAATCCTGAGGCTGTATTGGATGGAGATCTGGACCTATTTGTAGATGCTCAAGTTAAGCTGTAATCCGCTGGTCTTGATGATCACAAGCAACATGATCACAAACAAGGCAAATAGCCCAGTCTTGATAAGATCGGTCTTGATTATATCCACATGAAGTTTCTGTGTAAGCTTTTTGGGTTGTTTGGCCTCAGCTTCCCCCGTCTTCACAACCACTTCTTTTTCAGCCATGAATTGGCCTCTGGATCCGCTTTTTGCTTGCGCTTTTAGGATCTCCAATCTTCTTCTTTCTATTTTTTCCTGCTTATTTTTCTTCTTAGCCATATATACATACTAGCAGAAACTTACTCTTGGGGCGGCTCCTGGGTAATCACCACCGGTACTGTTTGATCGAAAATTATTTCTTCCTTGACCGGTCTGTAAATAATGTTTCGAATTACTTCCGTTTCCTTATTTAACTTGTTGACCGATTTTATGCTTATAGTGTTGATGCCTTCACGCAGCTTGATAGATGTCAAGAAGCTACCGTCAGGATTAGCCAGGATCTTTTGATTATTGATAAAAACTTCTGAATCCAGATCTACCTTGCCTGTCAGATCCAGCACATCATCTTCGACGACTATGTTATCTTCCGGATAGTAGATATCAATGGTAGGTGCGTCGGTATATTGCCTGTATTGAATGAAGAGATAGGAAAAAAAGAGGACCAACAGAGCCACGATGACCGTGATGATGAGAATTGAGGGCGTGATGACAAACTTCTCCGGTTCCAAAGATTTCAACTTGGACAGCTTATCACTCTTATGATCTCCTTTAGGATCGAAAGACGACTCATATTCCCTCCTCCACAAGGCCATCAACTCACTCTGATCAAGCTCTAAAAACTCAACATATATTTTTAGAAAGCCTTTAGAATGCACTTTCCCGTCGAATACGGAATAATCGTTGCTTTCCATGGCCTTAATATATTTAGGATGGATCTTTATGAACTTGTACACATCTTCAATAGTAAAGTTATTTTTCAAACGTGCTGATTTTAAAGTCTGTCCTATATTTTTCATATTTGTTCTGGCAGGAATTATTGATCTTCTTCATCGTCAACGTCAAGCTCATCAAAAGGGTCTGCTTCTCCTCCCACATCTTCGGGCAGAGTCTCGGTCAACACCTCACGCGCTCTACTGCCTTGCGCCGGCCCTACTATACCATTCTTTTCCAGCTCATCGATGATACGGGCAGCACGGGCATAACCAATGGAAAGCCTTCTCTGTAATAATGAGGCAGAACCTTTACCGGCGGAGATTATTATTTGCGCCGCCTCATCGTACAGATCATCCTTCTCGTCCCCACCGGCGGCTATACTCTTTCCCCTACCCCCATCAGTGGGAGTATCGAATATATCCTCTTTGTATTCGGGTGGCACCCCCTGATCTTTCAGAAACTGTACAACCCTACTTTTCTCGTCATCTGAAATGAAAGCACTTTGCAATCTGGTGGGCGTGGGTCTATCGGGGGGAATGAAAAGCATGTCGCCCTGACCTAAAAGTTTTTCCGCCCCGGCCTGGTCTATAATGACCCGTGAATTGACTTGATTTATAACATTGAAGGCTACTCGGCACGGAATGTTGGCTTTGATCAGTCCTGTGATAACATCCGTAGAAGGCCTTTGCACGGCTAAAACCAGATGTATCCCTGTTGCCCTGGCTAACTGAGCCAAACGTATTATGCTCTTTTCCACCATAGTGGGATCTCTCACCATGATGTCAGCTAGCTCATCGACAATGATTACAATATAGGGTAGAGCCTGAAAGCCGGACTTTTCATTATAAGCTTCAATGTTTTTTGCCCTGGCACTTTCCAACATCCTGAATCTTCTCATCATCTCAGTTTCCGCCCACTTAAATACAGCCGGTGCTTTATCTATATCCGTGACTAAAGGTGCGTAAAGATGGGGCAAACCATCATAAACATTTAACTCCACGCCTCGTTTAAAATCCATAAGAATAAGCTTTACCTCTTGCGGGGTAGCTCTAAATAGCAGGGAAAATATTATATTGTGTATGAAAACTGATTTTCCTGAGTTAGTGGCTCCGGCAATAAGAAGGTGCGGCATTCTGCCAATTTCGTAAACATGGGTCACGCCGCCTACATCCTTCCCCAAACCAACCGTAAGTTTAGATTTACTGTTTTTAAAAGGTTCTGACGTAACAATGGTTTTATATGACACTTTTGCTCTGATCCTGTTGGGTACTTCTATGCCGATAAGAGCTTTTCCGGGAATAGGAGCCTCGATCCTCACAGATCCGGTAGGCGAAGCCAACGCCAGCGCCAGATCGTGCTGCAAATTGGAAACCCTATTGATCCTTATGCCCGGTGGCGTGTCCAAAGCATACCTTGTGACAGAAGAACCAACCTCCACATCCACTACGTTAGCTGGAATGGAAAACGAGCTTAGAGTATCTTTGATTATTTTTTTATTGGTTTCAACGTCTCCAGTATCCGGTGCTTCTTCTTCGACATCATCCAGCAAGTCCGCACCGGGTAGTTTCCATACCCTATCAATATAGGGAAGCGTTCCGGGGGCTATAGTACGAACTTCCTTATCACTATCGACTAAAACAGGCTCTACAACCGCCTGTGGCTCGGACATGGTAGGTATGATCTCAAACTCATCCTTCACTTTGACCTGCTTTTCTTCCGTTCTTAATTCTTTGGAGAACGGTATCTCAGGCTGAACTGCTTCATCCTCATCATCACCAGAAAATTCTCCCATGCCTTCCTGCATTTCTATCTGATCTTGAGGCTTATTTTTAAATCTTAGTATATCTCCGGTAGCTATGTGGCTTTTATAAAATTCGATGCCTTCATCGATAGAGATATTTAAGATCAGAATAAGGGAAACGATCCCCAAAGCCAACAAAACGACCACGCCACCATACACACTTATCATGTTCTTTAGCGAAGTAGCAACGAAAAATCCCACCAAACCGCCGCCACGGCCATCCAGTGCCATCTGTCTGGCTTCTTGGCTGTCAATAAATAAGTGGAAAAATCCCGCCACGGTGACGGTCAAGGCCAAAAAACCTATCAATATACGTACATCTTTGATCTTACTTTTGATGGAATCGATAAATAAGAGGCCTGAAACTCCGGTAACAAGCGGTACCAAAAAAGACGAATAACCAAAAACTTTCCTTAGCACCGATTGGATCTGCGCGTTAATGAAATAACCGGGAGCGGCAAAAGAAATGACCATCAGTAAAGACGAAAGCAACAGAACCACTGCCATAATGGACCTCAGGGAACTGGGGCTGACGTCAAAATTTACTTTGAATTTCTTTTTTCTGCCTCTCTTGGCCATTGCTCCTATATTATCAATCTTTATATAAAAATGGAATGTGCTATGACCAAGGGATTCCTGCCGGTTTGTTTATAAAGGAATTTCTGTATATCTTTTTCTATCTTGGTCTTGACCCCACCCCAATCGGTGATGGCGTCGCCGTTTTTGTCCAGGATCTTGTTCACCCTATCTTTTGCCTGCCCCATAAGGTCCTTGGATTCTTTGACGTAGACAAAACCTCTGGTCACTACATCAACCTTGCCCAGAACTTTCCTCTCCTGTTGAGATACCGGTATAACAATAACAAAGACCCCGTCCGTGGATAAATGTTCTCTGTCTTTTATAACCACAGGGCTGATGCCTGTACCATCGATAAAGAGGTCGTGCACTTCCATCCTCTTGCCTAGTCTGGCATTGCCGTGGCTGAATTCGATCACATCACCTTCCATAAGCTCAAAAACACGGTTCTTGTCAAAGCCCAGCTCGCCGATCATATTCTTGTAGCCGTGAATATGCCGCACACCACCTCCAATGGGTATAAAATACTTTGGTTTTACCAGTGATGCCACCTTGGAAAGGTCACCCTTATGGCCATGCCCCGAGACATGCAGATCTTTCCTGGTGTGATGATCTATAACCTCGGCTCCAGCCATGATAAGACCGGAAACCACCCTCTCTACTTCCACGTCTACGCCCGGCGGATTGGGTTCGGAGGAAAATATGACAATGGAACCTTTTTGTAGGGAAACATCGTTGTGCTCACCTAGGCTTAATCTATCCAGGGCAGAGCCGCTCTGGCCGAAACATCCGGCAATGATGTAAACCAAGGAATCTTGAGGCAGATCCATAGCTTTGCCAATATCCACAAAATCTTCTTCTCCGAAGGGCAAATAACCCAGATTTCTGGCTATTTTAATGGACTGGTCGATGGATCTGCCCGTAGCCACAACTTTTCTGCCGGCTTTTTTGGCCGCATCTATGATCTGATACATACGAGCGATGTTCGAAGAAATAGTGGTAATAAATATTTGCTGAGTCTGATATTTTTGAAAAAGATCCGGAAAAGTTCCGTTTAAGGTACTTTCCGAATTAACAAAGCCTTCTGTTATGGAACCCAGACAATCTGAGGCCAAACACAGCACACCGCGGTTGCCTAATTCTTCAATGGTCTTAAGGTCAATGACCGGATCGATGACCGGATGCTCGTCCACTTTGAAATCGGCCATGTGCAATAGTAGACCTTCGGGCGTGTCTATGGCGATGCCCAGAGAATTGGGCACGGAGTGGTTCACGCTAAAAGCGGAGATCTTAAAAGCTCCTAGCTGGGTGACGCCGGTGGTCTGATCGAACAAGTGGAACTGCACGCCGTCTCTGATGTGTTTGTTGGCTTTTTCTTCCAAAGAAGATTTGATGTACTCTTGCGTGATCTTGTTGCAGTAAATAGGAAGGTTCAGCTCACGCAGCAGATAAGGCACAGCGGCAAAGTGATCAGCATGCGCATGGGAAATGAACAAACCCCTTACCCTGTGCGAATTTTCCAGCAAATAGGTCATGTCGGGGATGATAAAGTCCACACCAAAAGAATCTCCTTCGGGAAAGCCGATGCCATAATCCACGGCTATGATGTCGTCACCGTATTCGTAGATACTTAAGTTCTTGGTCACAGTGTCGCCTATGGCCATGAACTTTAGCCTTTTACCATCCGGTGGATCATTCTCTTTTGGTTTGTTCGTATGTTGAAATTTCATAGACACCTAACAAGTGTATCAGAATAACGATAGCTGTTCATCATTATCATCCTTTTTCACAGAAAAATTCGTACTCTTATTCTTTATGCCATCCAGAACCTGCGGTATCTTTAAAAAGTCCTCTTCCAAATATTTAAGCATATTGGGATTTCTTAATCCCGCAGCGGGGTGATAAATGGGATAGATATTATATTTCTCCGTCTTTATGAGCATACCTCTATTGTGGGTAATAGTGCCCTCTTTGTAAAAATAGTGCATGGCAAATCTTCCCAGGGTCACGATCAATTGGGGATCCATGGTCTTTAATTGTAATGACAGATAAGGCGCACAGGCTTTTATCTCATCCGGCATGGGGTCACGGTTTCCCGGAGGTCTGTGTTTGATGATATTGCCGATCCAGACATCGCTTCTTTTATAACCTATCCTGCCCAAAAGTTCTTCCAGTAGCTTGCCTGCTCTACCCACAAAAGGCCTGCCGGTAGCGTCTTCCACGGCTCCGGGGGCTTCGCCAATGAAGATCAGAGGAGATTCTACATTGCCCTCACCCGGCACACCGTGCTTGGCATCTTTATACAACCTGCATTGCTGGCAGCTGATGACATTTTTTTCCACCTGGGCCATTAATTCAACTTTGTTCATGCTATTATTCCCAAATTAAACAAATTCTCCAAGATCTTGGTGGTGATCCTTTTTTTGCCTTTTTGATAAATTCTTTCGGCCAAAAAACTGGCTTCCTTAAATGATGTCCAATGATACTGATCGAACTGTGTATCACTAATATCCAGCTCCTCTGTACTACACGGCACAACCACAAAATAATAAACTTTTCCCAGCATGGTCATTTCCTCACCCTCATCAGTTGTGATCCTTTCCACCTCATGCCTGCCGGGTTTGAATTCCATCTGGTCCACATCAACATACTGTGCCTTTGCGTAGTCCAAGTTCTTGGTAAAATCCTGCCCTAACTCCTCAGTGGCCGTCCTTAATAAAGCATCCTGGGCTTCTTCCCGATTGTTTATCCGTCCTTGAGGGATCTGCCATAACTTATGTGCTTTTTTAAAGACCATAAGTATTTTCTTGTTATGGATGAGGCACAGAACGACTCCGGGCCTTAAGCCCTCCTTTCTATGATCGTTAAGTTGTACCATTGATGGTTTATTCATATGTTACTGAGGAAGATAATATTTTAGGTTATCGGCTGTCAAATGCACCTGCTGCACAGAGCCCTCCACGATCTGCTTGGCTACTTTTCGACAAATAGCCTCTAAAGTTCGGCTTAGGCTTCTTATGCCCGTATCATAACCAAAAGGCCTGACTATAGCCGGCCAGAGGTCATCGTTGATGAGCAATTCCCCGGCTTGCAGACCGGAATTTTTAAAAATTATAGGCAGAAGATAATCCCTAGCTATGACCAGCTTCTCATCGTCCGTATAGGCCGGCATCTTGATCACTTCCATCCTATCCATCAAAGCTGTGCTTATCGATCCTGTATTGTTAGCCGAACAAATGAACAAAACCTGCGAAAGATCTACCGGAAAATCAATGTAGTGATCTCTGAACTCATGGTTTTGATTTGGATCCAGGATCTCCAGTAGTACGGCCATGATATCACTCAACAAGCCTTTTTCTCCACTAGCTTTATCGATCTCATCCAATAAGATGACAGGGTTTTTGACTTGTGTTTTCATGAGCGCTTTGATGATCTGCCCGGGTTCGGCTTCGGGAAATGACTTGCTCCTGCCCCTAAGTTCAAGTGTAGACCCTATGCCCCCCATGGCTATCCTAACAAAATTCCTGTCTAAAGCCTTAGCCACCGACATAGCCAGAGTAGTTTTTCCTACACCCTGCAAGCCCACAAATAAAAGCACCGGCGTGTTGGCGAACATATCCCCACCTCTTCGTTCTATTAAGATCAAGGTGGAAAGATACTCCAGGATCCTCTCTTTAACATACTCCATACCGTAGTGCGTGGAATCAAGAAGTTTCTTGGTATCTTCCAGATCCAATTTATCTTCCGTCTGACTGCCCCAGGGAACTTGCGAAATGACCTCAATATACCTGGAAAGAATATCAAACTCGGATGAGTAGTGCCCAAGCTTGGCCATCCTGTTAAGACGGCGCACCATTCTCTCCAGCCTGTCTTTCAGTAACGGAGGCAGGTTGGCTATATCATTTATGGTTTTTGATAACAGCTCTAATTCTTCGAACACATACTCGTCGGGGGTTAGTGCTGTTTGTTCTTTATCACTCACGGTAATTCCTTATGACAAATTTTGTAGGCTTTTTGGTATAGATGTCTTTTATGGATTCGACCACTTCCTGGGTGGGAGAATAGATACTTATCATTTGCTGTAAAACATCGTCCTGACCGCTTAAGTTGACAAAAAGCAGCTGGCCGTCCTTGGGGATCTGCGTGTTTTCGGTCCTGAACTTGGGATGATGGGAGATGTTCTTGGAGATACCTTTGGATGCCTCCTCAACAGCACTGGGCATGTCCTCTATCTCAGAAAGTACCAACACGTCACCCACTTTTTTAACGTACCATCCCTCCTTACTGACATTTTCGAAATTTTCATCCTTGGCCGCTTCGTCCTTCAAATATAAAATAGATGTCATAAGCCATCTTCCATTCTCATAACTACCGATCAATATGAACTTACCTTCGATAAAATTATCCAAACCTAAAAGCAAGCTATCTGCGCCCACGGTACCAAAGAATCTTTTATAAAAATCTTCTGCATCGGCACCTAAAATATAGAAATAATTTCCATAAGGAATGTATTTTGTGTAGTCTTCATCGGCTAGGTTAATATTTTCCTGAGGAAGGTCAATATCTTTGGCATTAGGATTTGACGTCTCCACAACCTCTTTTTCCTGTTCCAGTTGCGCCACAGGGGTAGTTTTTTTAGCTTTTGCCATGGTGAGCATAATAGCGGCAATGGATACAGCTCCGGCTAGAATGACAAAAAATAACCCTACCAGGAATTTGCTGTTCATATGGAAATTTTTAAGATCAGGCAGTTTTCTGCCTTCCTTGCCCTCGGAAGGAGCAAATCTAGTTCTTTTGGGGTTAAAAGAGGGGTCGCGCCTTATAAGCGCATCATCAAGTTTGCTGCCGCAAGATAGACAGAAAAAAAGGTTGCTGTCTTTAATGGGCTTATTACAGTTTGGGCAGACTCTATTCATCAACCAAATTTTACCATCAATTTTACCTGTTGTTATATCTTTTGTTTCTGCCACCTCTTTCTTTGCCTCTACCTCTGCCCCTATCACCGCCTCTGTCGTCACCTCTATCGTTATGTCGGCTAAAACTGCGGTCCTCTTCTCTGCTGTCCGTCGATTGTCCCGGCTCGAGTATCTTTTTGGATAAACTCATCTTACCGTCTCTTGAGACTTCCAACACTTTGACCTTGACATGATCACCGGCTTTAATAACATCGTAAATATCAGTCACATACTCATTTGAGATCTCGCTGATATGCAGTAAGCCCACTTTTCCCGGAAGTATCTCCACAAAGGCGCCAAAATCCACCACTTCTTCGACCACGCCATCGTAGACCTCACCGGGTTTGACGTCTTTTACCATATTGGCGATAATTTCCGCCGCCTTTTGTGCGTTCTCAAGCACAGTGGATGAGGCTATGACCGTACCGTCTTCTTCTATAGAGACTTCGGCGCTGGTCCTTTCCTGGATCTCTTTGATGGTCTTGCCGCCTGAACCTATTATCAGACCTATTTTCTCCGGATCAATATTTATTCTCACTGTCTTGGGTGCATATTGAGAAACATTTTCTCTAGGCTTGGAAATTGTTTTTTCCATTATTTCCAATACATGAAGTCTGCCTTCCTTTGATTGTTCGATGATCTTGGGTAAGATCTCAAAGGGTATGCCTTTGGACTTCATATCGCACTGCATAGCCGTCACGCCTGTCTTTGTGCCAGTCATCTTGAAATCGAGCATACCGAAAGCATCTTCCATGTAAGCCAGATCGGTCATGACGAGATATTTGGAAAAATCGTCATTGGCAATAAGACCCACGCCAATCCCACCAACCATGTCTTTAATAGGCACACCGGCATCCATTAAAGCTAGAGTAGAGCCGCAGGTGGCAGCCATGGAGGTAGAACCACTGGAAGAAAGAGTCTCCGACACCAAGAGGATCATGTAGGGAAATTCCTGTTGTTCAGGCACTAGCGGCTTTAAACCATTCTCGGCGATCATGCCGTGTCCTATTTCTCTATTCTTGGGCCAACCCATGCGACCAACCTCTCCACTGGAGAAAGGCGGAAAGTTATAATAATGCAGATACTTCTTTGTCCTCTCGCCATACATATCCTGAATAAGCAATTCTTGAGAGGGGGAAGCCAGAGTGACCACAGTCAGAACTTGTGTGACTCCACGGGAGAATAAGGCGCTGCCATGAGTTCTAGGCAACAAACCTATTTCGCAGGATATGGGTCTGACTTCTTTTAACCCTCTGCCGTCCGGTCTTTTTTCCGTGGTCAGGATCACATTTCTTAAAGCGGCCTTTTTAAGGCTATCTATGGCCATGGACATATCCACTTTTTTGTATTTACCCTCAAGTTTTTGGTAAACATCCTCCGTGATCTCAGATAGTTTATCTCCCAGATCTTCTTTATCGAATCCGCTTTCCATGAGCTTGCTGATATCTTTTTCCGCTAGCTTGGATACATCGTTAATCAGGTCTTCAGGCAGGGCGCGCGATTCATATTCCATCTTCTCATTGTCCGGATTCGCCTCTTGGGCAAATTTGACTATGAAGTCATACAAAGGATCAACATTGTTCCTGGCAAATTCAATGGCTCCCAGTATCTTTTCTTCCGGCAAGACATCAGCCTCAGCCTCCACGGCTAGAAATCTTTTGTCTTTACCCACAAAAGACACCATCATATCCAAGCTACTGCTTTCCTCCAATAGTTCCCTACTGGGACAAAGTTGATAGTTATCGTCAATATAGCCAACGCGGGCAGATACCATGGGCCCGTTCCAAGGTATATTGGAAGCATGTAAAGCTGCGGATGCGGCTAACATGGCTAGAAACTTGGGATCACTATCATAATCCAAGGAAAGCACGGTAGCCACAATTTGTGTCTCGTTCATGTAATCAGCAGGAAACAGCGGCCTCATGGCATGATCGATCATCCTGCCCACAATAATAGCGTCGTCGGTGGCTCTACCATCCCTTTTTTGGAACCTTGAGCTTTTTATACTTCCGCTGGCATAGAATTTTTCCTGATAGTTTATGTTTAAAGGAAAGTAATCCACGTCAGGATTGAACTCCCCGGCTACGGCCGTGACCAAGATGATGGTATCACCAAAGGTAGCCTTGACAGACATATTGGTCAAAGTAGCATACTTACCTGTTTCCAAGCTTAACTTTTTACCCGCAAAATCCATCTCTTTATAGATAATGTTTTTTTCTTTCATTTATTTTTATTGAGTGTTTTATATATAGGATTAAGAGTTGAGATACTTCTTACGATGATCTCATAAAAAATATTCCAAACCCTAATCGCTACAGATACAAACACCTCCCTTTAAAATTTTTACTTGTTAAGATCTAACCTCTCCAGAACGGAGTTATATCTCTCTTCGTCTTTTCTCTTCAGATAGGAAAGCAGCCTTCTTCTTTTATTGACCATTTGCAACAACCCTCTTCTGGAATGGTTGTCTTTTCTGTGCTTCTTCAAGTGATCCGACAACTTCACGATCCTCTCACTGAGCAAAGTTATCTGCACTTCCGGAGAACCGGTATCTTGAGGATGCATTTGGCTGCTTTTTATTATTTTTGTCTTTTTTTCCTTATCCAAAGCCATAATCTCAGACTATAATATCAAACTTTGGTTGATAAATCAACTAATATGGGGTGTTTCTTTTGCTACGATCCCTTTTAACAACGCTTTGGCTGACCTCTCATTTAGTGATAATTCCCAATCCTGGAATTTCTTCATGACCAGCAAAGATAAGCTGTTGGTACTGCTGTCAACGATATTGGCAAAACCAAATCTTTCATTCTTTTGTGTTATGTCTATGTTGACTATTTTGGATATTTTGGACACGCCGTCCAGATTTTCGTAAATGCCGCCCAGATCGGTCATTCTTTGCGCTCCGATCACGAAGAGGGTATCAAAATCATAACCTGATATTTTTGATCTAATTCTGGTTTCTTTATCAAAATCCTTTGAGACCGGACTTATTCTCAGATACAAAGTGTCGTCTTCCGTTGAGTAATTGACCTTAGAGGCATCAGTCCCTGAATAATCTATGGAAACAAGAAGACTTCTTTTATCCACGTCATCGGTTATGTGGTTTGCAGACAATATATCCTCGCCTCCTTCGGGTATTTTCCCCTTGTATAAGAAGCTGACGCTTTTCTCAAGTTCCCTGATCATCAGGTACAACGCCGCACCGGCGCAAAAAGCGTCCAGTCCGGGTATTTTGGATGGCACTACTGCAATATTCTTAGAATCTCTAATCAACATTGCTACTTTGTCTACATCATATTTTTCACCATTCATATAGTTTATGGGCTAAATTTGGGGCAACAGACCAACACTTTATTTAGTATTGTTAACTTGGGGATTATACAATAATAGCCCTATAGCGTCAATCCTGCCATTAAAAGGGTTATATGATCTCTATCCACATATCCTTTTGCACATCGTCGAACTGCGGTTTGGTCAACATACCGCATTCCTGACCTTTTCTTACCGTGTCTACCTCATCCCGGCCGATCTTTAACTTCTTTATCCTAGTAGTGAAGAGCGGCACATCATCTTCCACCAGATCCGCCGGGTTTTTATCGTAAAAGGCCACTCTATTTTTAAGTTTGAAGCTCCCTGCGTCCACCCGGCAACCCATGATCTTATCACCGGAAGGTAGCTTGAACAGTTTTAAAATCTGGGCTCTGCCCTTGATCTTTTGCTCCTCTGTTTCCGCGGTACCTTCAAGCAGACTTATGACATCATCGACCAGATCATAGATGGTCATATAGGACTTGACCACCACACCCAGGTCCCTGGCCAGATCTTCAATATCCTGGGGTATCCTGACGTTAAAACCTAAAACTATACCATCACCGTTTTGCGCCAACATGACGTCTGAACTAGTAATATCTCCCGTGGCCGTCAATAAGAATTTTATGGAAAAGGTCAAACCCACGTTAGAGGTGACCAAATTGGCCAAACTCGATTTCACTGCCTCCAGTGTCCCCTGGGTGTCTGCTCTGACAACTATAGCTACCACTCTTTTGGTATCTTGTCCGATGATCTCCTCTCTGGCCTCATCTGCCGACAAAGCTGCCAGTTCGCTACCCTTTTCTACGATCAGATCACCAACTTGAGGAGGCTCCTTGAATCCCATTATTTCCACCGGAGTGCTAGGCCCAGCCTGGGTCAGCATTTCGCCCTTATCTCCCATCATGGATTTCACTTTGGCTTGATGCCCGCTGGCCATGACCACATCACTCAGCTTTAAAGTACCGCTTCTCACGATGCAAGAGACGATCACACCTTTTTTTCTATCCTTTTTCGATTCTATGATCATGGCTTCTACCTCAGAGGTGTCATCATATTTTAACTCTAAAAGCTCGGCCACGACTAAAATGGCGTCCAAGAGGTCGTCCAGCTTTTCTTTGGTTTTGGCCGATACTTCCACGCAAACCACATCCCCTCCCCAATCTTCGACCATGATATTTTCCTGAGCCAATTGTTGTTTTACTTTCTGCGGATCGGCTCCCGGCAGGTCAACCTTGTTTATGGCCACAATTATTTTTGCTCCTGCCGCTTTAGTATGAGCAATGGCTTCTTTGGTCTGAGGTTTGACCCCTTCATCCGCCGCCACCACTAACACCACAATATCAGCTGCCCTGCCACCTCTGGCCCTCATCTGAGAAAAGGCTTCGTGCCCGGGGGTGTCAATGAAAGTTATTTTTTTATTTTGATGAGTGATCTGATAGGCACCTATATGCTGTGTTATACCGCCATATTCACCTTTTTGCACCTCTGTATGCCTGATAGCATCGAGAATGCTGGTTTTGCCATGATCGACATGGCCCATAACGGCCACGATGGGCGCTCTGAATATGTTATTGTTTTCGTTTGTCTTACTATTTTGCATAAATTTCTGATCCTCGAATAGCTCATTTTATTCTTCTACAGGTTCGGAAATCACCTCTTCTTCCTTAGTATCTTCTGTGGTATCCTCTGCTTCAGCTTTCAACATTTCCGCGGCTTCCTCAGCTGCAGCCTGTTCTTCGGCTTCTTTTTCGGCTCCCTTTTGTTCTTTAATGGTTTCGTCCCAAATGCCTCTTACCGTCTTATCCTCGGCATCGCTGTCCTCAGCTTCTTCTTTGACACCAAACACACCAGCGGCACCTTTTATGTCTATCTTCCATCTGGTCAGTTTATTGGCTAATCTGGCGTTCTGGCCTTCTTTACCTATGGCTAAGCTTTGTTGATCTTCCGGTACGGAAACCGTAGCTCGCCTCTCGTCTTCGTCCAGAACAACCTCCGTGACCATGGCAGGAGATAGCGATGCAGCTATAAATCTCTCTGTGGTGGAAGAATAAGGAATGATGTCTATTTTTTCTCCGTAGAGTTCAGCAATTATCGACTGTACTCTCACACCTTTTTGTCCCACGCAACTGCCTACTGGATCTATCTTTTCATCAGATGAGGAAACGGCCATTTTTGTCCTGGAACCGGGTTCTCTGGCAATGGCTTCGATTTTTACCGTACCTGAGGCAATCTCAGGCACTTCCTGAGCGAACAACTCTTCAATGAACTTGGGATCAGACCGGCTGACAATGATCTCCGGTCCTTTGTTGGAATCCCTGATGTCTTTGACCAGCACCTTCAAACGCTGGTTCATGCGATACTGCTCTGTGGGCACTTGCTCAGAGATGGGCATGACGCCATAGGCATAAGGTTTTCCCAGATCAAGAATGACCACATTGGGTTCGACTTTGAAGACATTTGCCGTAATGATAGTGCCAAGCTTGCCTTTGAACTCATCGAAAGTGACTTCTTTCTCGGTTTCTCTGATCTTTTGCAAAATAACCTGTTTGGCGGTTTGCGCGGCAATTCTGCCAAAACCGGAAGGAGTAACGTCTTCGCCTTCTTTTAAGATCCTGGCTTCGCCTGTTTCCGGATTCAACTCTACTTCTACTTCTTCAATTTCCACGTTCTCGTCGTGCTCTTTTCGATCCTTTTTATATGCCGAGGCCAGAGCTACTTTAATAGATTCCACTACCGCTGATACCGGTATGCCTCTTTCCGTAGCCACCTGGTTGAGGGCTGCATTAAATTCTGTTACTGCCATATTCTCTAATTAAAAAGGTGGAGAAAAACCCCACCAAATTCCTAAAATATATACCTTTTACCCCTGATAAATTAGCACAAAACGGGTTTTCGGTCAATAAACTCAAGCGATAGTGTCCAAGTATTCTTTGAGAATTTCCTTCTGTTTTTTGGACATACTTTTTGGCACCTTGACAATTACCTGTATCAATACATCGCCCTGTTTTTTCTCATTATTAATTATGGGAAGACCCTTTCCCCTCAATCTTATTTGCGTACCAGGTTGTGTGCCGGACGGTATCTTAACTTTTGCTTTACTCATGCCGTCAGGTTTATCCAGGTCAACCACCCACACTTCCACTGTATCACCCAAGGCTGCCTGCACCATGTCTATCTCTACCAACGTGGTCAATGTATTGCCCATCCTCTTGAACACTTCCGGCATTTTCACACGAATGGTCAGGAAAAGATCTCCCGCCGGAGCGCCATTAGGACCGGACATCCCCTTACCGCTAAATCTTATCTCCGTACCGTTGTGCACCCCGGCAGGTATCTTTACTTTGACCTTACCGCTCTCCACATTAATTACCTTTTCCAATCCGAACACGGCATCTTTGAAATCAACGTGAAGTTCGTAATAAAGGTTCTTTCCCTTTTTAGGCCTACGGCTGCCAAATCCTCTGAAACCAAAAAAATCCTCAAAGATATCAAAAGGGTCGAATTCATCTCCTCCGCCTCCACCTGATGTTGTGTACGTATAGGTAAAAGGCCCCCAACCTCCGGCGTTAGCAGAACCCCCGCCAAAAGGGCTCTGCCCCTGACCACCGGCATAGTTTGTACCCGCATGTCCGAACTGGTCATACATTTTTCTCTTTTGGGGATCGCTTAGTACTTGGTAAGCCTCATTAATCTCCTTGAACCTCTTCTCTGCCGCTGCCTTATCCGCTTGACTTACCATATCGGGATGATGCTCTCGTGCCAGTTTCCTATAAGCCTTTTTTATATCATCTTCTGAGGCTTTTTTGTCTAAGCCCAGAACCTCATAATAATCTCTGCTTGATGCCATGAGGGTATTTTAACACCCACAATCAAGAGTCGATATAAAAAAATTTAGCCCCCGTATAAACGGAGGCTAAATTCATTTCCAAGTCAGATATTTATTATCTAACTGCATCCTTCAAACCTTTTCCTGATTTGAAAGCAGGTGTTTTGCTAGCAGGAATGTGAAGAGGAGCTCCTGTTTGAGGATTTCTTCCCATTCTGGCTGCTCTTGATCTCACTTCGAAAGTTCCAACTCCTGTCCAAGTAACTTTTTCACCTCTGCTCAGTGCTGATTTTAAAGTATCAGCTAGTGCGTCCAATGCTTTGGATGCATCTACTTTTGTCATGCCAGCTTTGTCAGCGATGGCTGCGATTAGGTCCATTTTGGTCACTTAAAACACCCCCCTTCAAACTTGCCCTTAAGACTACTGCCTTTTGGGTTGCCTGGTGGCAAAAAAATTTATAACAAAATTTTCAATAATAGCCGGAAATTCTATTGTTAGTTTTTAAGACATGAAGTCCAATCTTTCAATAGAACTCTTCTGTGTATCTAATAATACACCGCGAAAGGCTTTTCTACCAGCGTTTTCCCATTCGAACTTCTGATTTTGCCCGGATAAATAATATTTGATAATTATTTCTTTTTCAACTCCCAGCACTGAGTCTACTACACCTGTCATGCCGATATCGCTTAGGAACAAGGTTTTCTTGGGCAGTACCATGCCGTCACAAGTGGGAACATGGGTATGGGTTCCCACTACAGCCCCCACCCGGCCATCCAAATAAAACCCCAAGGCGTATTTTTCACTGGAAGCCTCGGCGTGGAAATCTACCAGGCTAAAAGTAATGTCTTCATGTTTATATTGCAAAAGGATCTCATCCGCGGTCCTGAAAGGATCATCCACTCTTTCGTTCAGAAATACCCTTCCCAGTAGATTGATCAACAAGACTTTGCCATGCTTACCCACATCTATCACGGCATGACCCTCCCCGGGATGTCCGGGAGGAAAATTAGCGGGTCTAATGACCGGAAGATCTTCAATATCATCTTCGAAACCCTTTTGCCAAAAAATATGGTCTCCGCTGGTAAAGTAATCAACTCCTACGCTCATCATCTCTTCTATGGTTCCTCGGGTAGCGCCTCTGCCATGAGCCAAATTCTCAGCATTAGCCAAGGTCAAATCCACTTTATGTTTTTTGATCAGATCGGGAAGCAATTCTTTGACCATGGTCCTACCGGGACTGGCCACAATGTCGCCAATAAATAGTATTTTCATAAGTTTCTCAACCTAACAACATTGTAGTTGTCAATTTTATAAAGACCAAGCACGGAAACGGGCTCTTTGGCAGACCTGATGAACAAACCAACCAGCAGCACCAATACCAACACAAAAACCGCCATCATGCACCCCTTGACCATTGAGCTCAAAAGTTTAATAAACACATAGGCCAAAATTATAAAAAGTAATAATGCTAGTAAATAAAACATAGATCACTTTTCTTCTTCGACTATTTTGCTGTCTCTGTTACCCTGGTTTCCCTTATTACTGTTACTTTTACCACGCCGGGATAAGTTTGTTCAAGCTCTATCTTCTTGGCAATCTCCCGAGCCAGGAACTCCGTAGACTCATCATCAACTTTTGTAGGTTCGACAAAAACCCTCACCTCTCTGCCGGCTGATATGGCATAAGCCCTATCCACACCGTCAAATTGCAAAGCGGCGTCCTCCAAGGCCTTCATTCTCTTCACATAAGATTCGTAATCCTCACCTCTGGCTCCAGGTCTGGCGCCACTAACATGATCCAC
>Ga0307425_1000710_pt1 | contig 20592 bp, 16 predicted proteins | sample SalMarWE160330MG_FD_202152 | JGI IMG/M metagenome (GOLD analysis project Ga0307425, IMG submission 202152) | Salt marsh sediment microbial communities from the Plum Island Ecosystem LTER, Massachusetts, United States - WE1603-30 | ecosystem: Environmental > Aquatic > Marine > Intertidal zone >...
TGGATGGACTTCGGGCTTCAGTCCTAAGCCCTCAATGGCCTGACTCCACTCCTGGACCCAGTTGGCACGACCGTTCTCGATTGACGTGAGCTCTTCATGTGCTCTTTGGATACGCGTCTTTGTATCGTCCAGCGAATGCTCCAATTGCCGTTTCCGTTCGAGAACAGACTCCTCCAGCTCGATTCGCTGTTCACACAGATTAATCATGGCCTCAAGGCTCATCTCTTGAAGGTCTGTCGAATCATCGAATCTTAATATCTGCGAAGAGACGGATTCTTTGAGGGCTTTACAATACTCTGCCAGTTTGCTTGTCTCACCGGAAACGGCATTGGCGACCTGAAGGTTCACCAGGAGCTTATCCACCCTGAGAAGCCATTGTTTCATCTCCCTTGGCGTTCCAGGATCTATTCCCAATGGCGCCCAAATACTACTCCAGCCCTTCTCGTGCGCTTCTTTGGCCTCGTTCGCTTTTCTGACTTCTTCTGTAATGTCGTGGTGACGGGATTTCAGGCTGTCAATCCTTGCCTCAAGATCCGCCCGTTTCACCACCTGGTCTGCGGCCAGTCGAAGTCGATCCGATACGTGATCTGCAACGTCGATCTTTTGCTCATAGAATGTCGGCAAATCGGAATCCGACACAAACGCCTCGATCTCCTTTTCCACATCAATTCCTTGGATGTACTTTTGCTTGATGAGGTCCCATCCGGTGTTCCGAACCGAGCGCGATTCTTCAAGCTCCGAAATGGTGGGCGCATCACTTACCAACAACAGCGCTTGCAGGTCCTGCTCTGCCTGTTTCCGCTCTTCTTCCAGTTCCTCTTGCCTGCGGCCAAAGTCCCGTATCTTTTCGGCCACCTCATCAAACTGCCTCTCGAATGTATCCAAAGTCTCTGACACGGGCATGGCAACTTCCAAGAGCGCTTCGATGGTTCCGGAAAACCTTCCAAGCCTGGAAAACTCACTCTCACAGGCCGCTTTCTTATCCGAGGCGCGTTTTTGTGCATCGGCCCATCGCTGCTCCAGGTCCCCGGCCTTGCGGGCTGCTGCAACTGCCGCCTTCAGTTCGCTCAGGTCCAGATTCGATTGCACCTGTTCACCCAGCTCTTTCTTGATTGCCGCTTGTTCATCTTTGACATCGCGCAGTGTGGCCTCGGCCTTTTCCTTCTTTTGATTCACGAGGCTGTGCTTCTGAGCCAAACCGGAGATCCACTTTTTGTTGTTGGTCAGCGGTCGAAGCTGGTCGGAATCATCGATACCAAGATCGGGACGTACCCCTTTTAGTAGTTGCTCTGCCTCATTGCGCAACAGACGCCGTTTCCCATCTTGCTGTGGGCGATCCTTAATTGTCTTTTCAACAGCGCCCAGCTCCTTGTGCAGGGCCAAAATGGCCTCTTCGCTATCCAGCAATTCGTTGCGGACATTCAAGGCTTGGGATTCTTCTTTTAGACGGGACAGCTTGGCTTCGGCTCTTTCCTTGACTTCCATGGCATTTTGCAGGTTGTCACTGGCGGTTTTTCGTTTGTCGAGGAAGTCTTCCGGGAGAAGCAATATTTCTCCCAATGCTTCAATACGAGCCTTGACGGCGCGGCGCTCAGCCAATGCACCCTTGACACGATTGAGTCTATCCAGGCGGCTCTTTTCTTTGCCTTTCTCGTTGATATCTTCCTCAACGCGTTGAATGGCGGAAAGGGTTTCAGCCAGTTCTTTTTGCAGCCTTTTCCATTCTGCAACAGGAAGGCTCGCATCCTTGATGCGTTTTTTTGCTTCTTTGAAACTGGTGATCGCTTGGTTCACAAGTTTTTTAGAAGATCTAGTCGTAAAAAGTTCTTCAGCACCATTCTTCAAATCGGACAATATTTCGCGGAGACTTGCAGTACCTACCGCTGCGCTGAAGAGTGCCTGACCAAGATCGCCGGATTGGCTCAATAGCTCCTGGCCACCCGCTACCAATCGAGCATGGTCTATGCCATACAATTTCGTGAAGAGATTTTCATCGATGCCACCCGGTAAAAACGGCGACAAAACCGAATCGTCCAAGACAGCGTCGGTGCCGGGGTCCAGCAACGTACCTTTCGTGCCCTTCCTCCGCACGAATTCTATTTCTTCGCCGCCTGAAAGCCTGAGTTTCCCGCCGATGCGCAGTTGCGAATTCCCGTGAAGGAAATTGTCGCTGGTACGGGCTGGAATACCAAACAGCCACGCTATGAGAGCTCTCAACGAGGTACTCTTACCCGCTTCATTGTCTCCGTATATCAAGTGTAGTCCTGAGGCGCCTTCTGATAGATTCAACGATTTATCGGTGAAGGGGCCGTAGGCAATCAAATCAAGGCGGTCGATCCTCATTTGGCGCCTCCCCCCCTCAACAACCTTCCAACCAGCATATGCTTTGCCTCTTCAACCAAACGCTCGACGGTTTGATGAGCATCAAGGTTCAGGACGGAGTCCGCTACAAAGGCCTCTAACGGCATCTTCTGCCTGAGATCGCCAATCACGTCTTCGAGGCCGCTTACTTCGTCTGGATTGTCTGGCGTAGCCAATATGTCTTTAAGCAGCTTTCCGAATGCGCCGTCGTCGGACAACGTCGATTCCAAATCGAGTTTGCCGCTGGCTGCGTTTTCAACTCTCTCTATCCACAAATCATCGCCAGCGATTTCGGCCCCAAGCGCCCTGATTTGCTGCTCAAACCGTCCCGGATACGCTGCCAGTTCATCCGATATTGAGGCCGCCCCTTCAAAACGGATGCGCATGGCCACAGGTCGTCCGTCTGCTGATGCCCTTTCGTTCTCGATCGATTTTCGAGTACGCTCAAGTACCTCTCGCATGTCAGCAGCATCTGTCAGATCGACGCTGCACGCAACCCAACGAAAAACATCCAACGGGCACCTGTCCACTGCGGTCACAGTGCCATCTTCCACGGTGACGAGTACACACCCTTTGGCACCGGTTTCTCGAATATGACGGCCCTGGATACACCCGGGAAACACGATCCACGGGTCTTCGGACACAAATTCCTGCTTGTGAACGTGCCCCAACGCCCAATATTGGTAACCTTTAGAGAGCAAATCATCTTCCGAACAAGGGGCATACACCGCATGGCCTTCTCGGCCATCGAGGCTGGTGTGCAACAGACCGATGTTGAACATGCCTTTCTCAGCCTCAGCAAATCCTGCCGCAAGGTTTTCATCAACGTGCTGCGTTCCGAAACTCCGCCCATGAATCACAACCCCCAATGCATCCAACTTTATTTTTTCAACCTTCCGGGATGACAAAAACTTCATGTTGGCGGGGTTATCAAGGGCCTTGGTCATGCGATTGGCGGCATCGTGGTTTCCGGCAACAGCAAAAACCGAAATATCGTGCCGGCCGAGCCGGCCCATCTGCCGGCTAAGGAATATACCGGTACTGTAATCCTTCCAATCACCGTCATAAAGATCACCGGCCAACAAAACAAATGAGACCTTCTCCTCAATGGCCAGATCTACGAGGTTCTCGAAAGCCCTCCTGCATGCATCACGGATGGCTTCCGCAGGCGCGGACTCATACCGGGACAAACCCCGCAACGGGCTATCCAAATGAATATCGGCTGCATGGATGAATTTGAACATGGTTACTTCACCAGTTGAAAATAAAGAGAGCTAATTGTCCTTTCTTACCTAATAGTATGGAGCGCAGGTTCAGAAAAATGTTGTCTGATGTTCAAGTCTAAACACTCTCCTTGTGGCCCAGCAATGCTTGACCTTTATGAAAGCGTTTCTGCGTAGACAATGGCGTGGCATCAGGGCGTCATCTTAGGTCTTAATAACCATTTTTGTCTATTCTTTGTGGTCATAATTTCCCTTGATCTCCTGACTAATATAGGTGGCAAGCCCACGACCAGCTTTGGCAAGTCGCTTCATCTCATCAACATGGCCTTTTCCGGGTATACTGTTCGAGTAGACATAAACATCTGTGCTGTTGATAAACCTAACCTTAATCAAGGAGTCGGTGATCTGATATTCATCAACTCCTGAATTGCCATGCAGATTGGCATACTTATCCATGTTTCCTCCTTCTCACTAAATGCCTTAGATTGCCAGCGGGATGGACGCCGCTACGTTCCAGGGGGCTTCAACGAAAAAACGTGCTATTCTTCCCGTCTGGTCCACAAAAATGTTAACAAGTTTATATATCTAAGCCTTCCAGCCTGGTAGGTTGGGTTAAGCGAAGCGCAACCCAACAAAACACGAATCATAATGTTCCATATGCTCTGAACTCCTGCGCTTGACTTAACAAAAACTGATGTTGGGTTTCATCCCCCAACCCAACCTACCAGGCTAAATCGCCCTTTTGTTTAGACGGTACCACACACAAGACTGAGTGGCCTTCAAGCAGAAAATCAATTTCTAGTTGTACTTCAGAAAAGGAGTTGTCTTCGCGCATAATTTCTTCAATATTCCGCAAGAGGCAAATTGCATCTTTACTGATCTTTATCGATATTTTTGGTAAAGCTTGTGTCATTATTTTAGGGGCAAACATTTGAGATAATTTGCGCCCCCAAGTAACTTGCCCATCAGGCGGCAGACGATCTCGCCGCCGTTAAGTTAACCGATTTAGCCTGAATGACGTCCATTTGGCTTGAAGTCTAAGATTCTGGCGATGTACTGGCCTCGAGACTGTCCCGGTGCGGCAAACTCTTCCCAGACATGGGGAGGACAAGCAGCGTACCACCACTCGACCCCATCCGGGAACCGGACGTATATTTTCTCGTCCTCCGGATCATATGCCTCAGCGACGATTCGAGTTGAACCGTTAACTGGAATCCATTCAATCATTCTTTCACCTCCTCAAAGGTGCCGCGCCACGATGCCAAGGCAGGTCCAATATCGGGCAGCTTTGGTTCCTGACGCCAAGGCTTCAGGGAGGGATCCTCACCTTGTGGCCATGGGTTAGGGTTGTCAAGGCAAGTACGTGCGGGGAGGACGACAGCTTCTCCGCTGATGATTGCCTCATGAGTACGCAGTGAGGGAAGTATGGCAGCTAATCCAGCAACCGTATCCGGGAGTGCCGATTTGATGGTTCCTTGATCATCCGAATTCGACAGTCGAAGGGCGATAATAGTACCACACTGGGCCAAAGCCGTCTTGGGAAGTTCAGTCGGACGTTGAGTAACCATCAGGAGTCCAATCCCGTACTTGCGACCCTCCCTCGCTATTCGGTTGGCCGAATTTCGGGTCAATGTGCTGGCGTCTTCACCGAGGTAGCGGTGGGCTTCCTCCAACACAACAAGAACAGGATTTGGCCGTCCAATCCCTGGTCCACCCGCTTTGCCGCGCATCGAAACCTCAAATAGGAGATTGAGTACAACGCCGATAGCTACGTCAGCAGCTTCAGACGGAACGCCACTGAAGTCAAGGACCGAGATAGGTTTTACCTTGCCTAGCCACTCGTGCACAACCTCAATGAGCGGATCTTGTCCCTTCGGATCGCCAGCTGGTTCCTGGAAGAAACGCAATTGCGGGTCGAGAAGGCCCAGCCGGAGAAGGTCCGGAGTCGTTCCATACACGCCGTACATTGGACCTTTATGCGGTGGTTCTCCTGCGGGGCCGTATGGCTCAAACTCCGCTACGCGCAGAGTAGCCGAATCACCCGCGTTCGTTTTACAGGCCGTGGTCGGATCACTCTTTTTTTGACGGGTTTCTCGATTCTCCGAGTCCATTTTGTGCCAAATGGGACGGATATCGAAGGGTACTGGTGTATCGGCGGTAATTGTAGTGGGATCGAGAGTCAGCCAAATCGCATCCTCAACGAATTTGCGTCGAGCTGCCACTACGAGTTCCGCGAAACGACTGGCGAACGTAGCACCCCCAGGGGCACCAGTGAAAATACGTATGATATCCGAGGCAGGTAGCGCCCAATAGGGCACACGGAGTCGATTGTCTCCGGGGGCAAGAACACTTCGAACGGAAGCACTATCCTTCAGAGCAGGAGCGTACTCGCCATGCGGATCGATAACTACTATATTGGATGCTTTCCATCCCCCATTTACGAACGCCTGTAACATCGAAGCGACTGCACTTGTTTTTCCGGAACCAGTAGAACCTACTACTGCGGCATGCCGTACCACGAGGGCCGAAGCATGCAAGGATACCGGGACCTCCACTGTACTTGCCAATCGGCCCAAGCGTACGTGTTCGTCATCAGGAGGAGGAAAAACTGACCTGAGTTCATCAGGTGTTGCAAAATGGACGGGATCATCCAAACCAGGGTACGAACCCACTCCTCGTTGGAAGCGACCCGTTGCACGGTCAATTTCACCTAACAACTGAACTTGAAGCCAGCGCTCATCAAGTTGAACGGTATCGGCTGGTGCCAGAGGTCCAGACAATTCAGCAATACCAACGAGATTCACGGTTGCGATGAGGTCAACAAGCCCTTGAGGAATGCGCACGAGAGAACCGATTTGGCCGACAGGCTGTAACTGCCCGCGGTATATTGGAGCGACACCAGCCAAGTCAGAATCGAGTGCCACGGTTATGGTCGCTCCAAGGACATGGCGCACCCTACCTATGCAGGTCGGATCTCCCTCAGGCATTATCATTCTTACTCCCCCCGTCATCAGGCTTCGCGATAATATTCTCGAACAGATCACGCAAGCGGATTTCAAATTCGGACTCGCGCGTTACACTTCTGGCGAGGTGTGCTGCCAGGCCTGAAAAATCCCGAAGACTAAATTTATCTTCAATCCAGAGGCCTGGCGGAAGATCTTTGGGAGGAGCCCATCCTGCTCTCACACCTCCTATAATTGCCTCATCGCCATTGACAACCTGCAAATTAGGTGTGGTAAGAGCCTTATCGGCCAGAACTTCAGGAATATCCGAATAGCACAACACTTGAAATTCGGAGCGTGGGCAATGTAAGGCTGCATCGAAAATTATGTCGTTTAGGTGATAATCTCTGAAGGAGTAACCCGAAATCAAGACAAGTGTTTCCGGTTCGTGTAACGCCCTTCTGAAACGATCCTGTAATACAACGAAAGGAACCCGCCGCGACTCCTCGTACTTCGTGTCGGAGGGGAAGATGGCTGCTGTGCCTTCGGTTATCGGGTGGCCCAATCGTATAATTTGCTTGTCTTCTTGCCAGAGCCAATTCACCGAACCGTGCATCTTCCAAAGGCGGATGAAAAACGCCGGAATCGATTTCCTATCCGATCCGATCCTACCTTCGACGAGTTCCGTGTGGAATCCAGCTCGAATGGTCCCAACGAAGCCGTCGAAATAAGGTACGTGCGATTGGTCAAGAGCAGTCTCCAACAATAAATCATAATTAACTGTAAAGATTTCAACTGGTAGATTGTAGTCCGCACGAGCAGTCCATGCAGCAAATTGATAAAAGGGCATGACATTGGCGTTTTGAATATCCAGCTTCTCGACGATCGCTTTGCACACTGCGGTATCCAAGTCCTTTGCTTTCTTTTGCGTTAGTCCGTCGAACGTCTCTTCACCACGGACCAAGGCTGCAATCCGACGGATTCGAGTTAATGCTTCTTCGAGATTGCGCTCTTTTATTTGGCGCTGGAACACCTCTTGGTCGCCTGGCTCCAAAGCTGATACTACCTCTTTCTGTAGTTGGTCCACACTGGGAAGACCACATGCTTGTGCACTACCTGCACCAAGGAACACACACACGTGACGTGATCTGCTGGCCAGTTTTGCGCTAAGTGCGGTCGTGAAGTCAACCGGATTATGCTTTAACATGATCGATATGCCTTTCTATTATTTTGAAGCTCGCTAACGTGGTTGAGCAGTTTCTGTTTGTCACACAAAAACCCAATAAACCGTGTACTTATAACAGGAAAACAAATGTGAGGGTTGACAACAAAAGGTGACATTATTGAAAGCTCTGCCGTTTAGCCTCCTTTTAATGATATTTCACGTAAACCATCCGGTAAGAATCCGGAGTATGACTTCCATGATCTCTTGTCTTAACCTTAAATTTTCCACCACTAACCGCCCTCCGCCATCTGTCATCCACCTGCTACCTTCTATCCTCCGAACTCGCCCACAAAAACTTATGTTTCAACCCATTAAAACGGTCCCATTTCTTGGTCAAATACTGAAATCGTCCAACGACTATGCCCGTGGCAATGCCGAGCTCTTCTGCCAAGCGGATCACCTCGGCCTTGGACCGCAAGGCAGCAATTTGCGGATCATAGGCGCTGGGTATCAACACGTTTGCGGCAAAGGCGTTGGCCTTGGCCTCTCGCGGATCATCGGTGGTGCCGTCGTTGATAAAGAGGTCCTTCTTGCCGTCGTTGAGGACATGGCCTGCTTCATGGAAGAATGAAAACCAGAATTGGTCTTCGGCTTTTCCTCTCAGATTGAGAAGGATCATGGCCTTGGACGGTGAGATCCATTTGGTGGCACCATGCCAGGGGACTTTCTTCATCTCAGGGACCAGACAAAGGGCCACGCCGGCACCAGCGCACAGCCTTACCATTTCAGGCACGAATTCATCAGGCTCCTTGGTAGTCAACAAGCGGATATTCTTCACAGCCTGGGCAAACGCAGCCCTATCAAAGGACCGACAGGAAATCCCTTGAGCCTGCAACTCACCTAGCCTGATCCAGGCGGATGCCGGTCCGGGGCGGGATTCAAAGCACGGCGAGCGCCGGGCAGCCACGGACGGTTGCGCCCACATATCCTGCCAGGCCCTGACACTGCTGACGCCGTAGAATTTCAAAACAGCTCTCAGTTGGGCGACCTTGTCCTTGGTGGCTTCAATAGCGCCTCTTTGGATCAGCTCCCGCACCGGAATGGACATCAACCATCCCAGGTCTGCTTCAAGTTGTTCCCGCTCTTTGATCTTGGCCAACTGCTCACGGTATTGGGCTTCCAGGTTGTTCCACATGGTGGCAGGAACGCCGGTTGCCAACTCCAGCTTGTTGGCTGTTTCATAGGTGATGGGCTGCTCGCCTTTAAAAATGCGGTTGAGCGACTGGACCGTCAGGCCGGTTCGCACGGCTAACCCTTTTTGGTTCATATCCAGGGAGGCCATCACCTCTTTGAGGGTCTCTCCGGGCGGGACAGCATAATCAGGCTCAAACCCATAACGTCTTTTTGCCTTCAGCATGTTGGCTCCCATCTTAATGCGTATCCGTAATTTCGATTATTTCGATTTCAGTGACCATAGCCCAATCCAGTCCGCCATCCGTTGTTTCGGGGACCGGGTCGTTCGCCGGGATAAACAGCAGGCGGTACGGCTGTTCAAGATCGACGCTCAATTGCCCCTTCCGATTCCCGGAAAGCTGGTGACACCGCTGTGGCGGCAACTTGGAAACATCGGCCAGACAGGATGCGGCGTTAAGCTCCATTAACCGCTGCTGTAACTTGCTTGCCATCTTCGGACCCAGCTTGTTGATAGCCTCGCCGGCATGACTGCAAATTTTTTGCAGCCTCCTTGTTTTGAAATATAGGATCATTCACAAACCATTGCAAGAAAAAAATTAACACAACATGTTAATAAATTTGTTTTATGGCAACTGGAGAAACGTCGTATGATCTAACGCCTTGAAACCTGAACAGCTCTCATCTAGTAGCCAGCCATACGAAGTCTCTGGCTATCCCACGCGCAAAACCCATCTGAAAACACACAAGTAGACAGCAGGGTCAGGTCTTCATTCTTCACATCTCCCTGAAAGGCCTATTGTCTTAGACCCAAATAATTGACTGCAATCTGTGAAGAATGAAGGCATGACCTCCCGATCTTGCATGACCTTCTGGCTAAGGATGAGCAAAATCGCCTTCGCGATTCCCTCAATAAGAATTGAGGCTCCCAACAGGGGCATCAATGCCCTGTCAGGAGCCAGGTAGGCAACATTTGAGGTTGGGGTGCATGGGCACTGCCTCCAGGAGGGGAAGGATCCAGCTGGATATTGCCTAGTACCATAGGCATGGCAAGTCAAGGGCTAAGAGCTAATCGTTACCACTTGGCCAAAATGGAGGGGCTTACTGTAACAAAAGGTTACAATCTGGCGAGTTTTGGGGCTGATTTACTGTAACGTTTTTACACACCTGACATTGAGAGGAAATTGAAAGGTCTTGGGGGCTCCCGTTTCGAGGGTCTTGATGCCGCCAGACACCTCTACGAAAAGGTTGGCTTCAGAGTCGTTGAACAACTCAGAGGGAGTCAATGGGGTGTAGAGGTTAACGAACAACGATTCGAACTACAGCTCGAGTAGCATCACAAACCGGGGTAAGGCTTAAGACGCAGCTTGCCCGGATTGTGTGAAAGGAAGGTTGACAAACGTTCTTGGACCCTAAGTGGGATGCCCATGATCTCATGCTTTGCTTAGAACATTACTATTTTTCATCATGACCATCGCATAATTGCATAGAGGTCCCCTCCAGCCTTCCCAAGAACTGGTTGGGCAACCGTAGTTTATTCGAATTCCGAGCGAGGAAGTCCAGATTGCCGGATAATCGAGAGCAACGTTCCCGTACGAAGCTCTTTGTGATCCAGCACCGGCACTGTAACAGTTGTTCCTGATGTTGATCGCTGCATTGCGATGTGGCTCCCACGTCGTCTTACCTCGATAAAACCATGTTTTTCGAGGATCTGGCAGACGTCTTTTCCAGAAAGGATGCGTAGCCTACCCAACAGCTACCTCCACATTGGTAACATAGACCTCATCATGCAGTCTGGCGTTAATTTCTTCAGAGGAAGCCGTTTCAAAGAATAATTCCAAAGCCTCTTTAAGGTTCTTCCTCGCTTCATCCACCGTATCGCCTTGACTTGCCACATCCAACTCTGGACACAGGGCCACATAACCGTCGCCCTCCCTCTCAATGATTGCGGTGAGTTTCTTGGTCATAATAACCCTCTCATATCATTGTTGTCTTAGTGGTTCCTGCCCAACGATCCAAGGGAAACCCATCAACAGAAGCAAGTTGTGCGTCCCCTATTATTCGTTGCTTCTCTGGTGTGTCATTGTTTTTCATGACCCAATAAGGGGGACAATGGTCTTTACATCTACGGACAAGCAACCCTCTACTGCCTCATAGAGATTGCCGAGCAATTCAGCAAACGTTTCACCTTGCGTGGCACAACCAGGGATAGAAGGCACCTGTGCCCCATAGCCTCCTTCCTCTGCTTCGTGGACGATGACTTTTACCTTCATAGCTTCACCTCACTTATCTGCCAGTTGTTTTAGGAATATCAGATTTAATGTTGGAAAAAGTAACGTAAATTAAGTATGTTTGTCAAGAAACCCTGTAATATGGACCAAAAAGGAAGGAAGATTGAGATGTCGGCACTGGTAAAATCACCTGCATGGAAGGCCTTGGAAGCCCATTACAAGAAAGTTGAACCCATGCATATGCGGGACCTGTTCAAACAAGATCCCAAGCGGTTCGATAAGTTCTCCTTGACCTTTAACGACATCCTCCTCGATTACTCCAAGAACCGTATAACCGAAGAGACTCGATCACTGCTTCTGGCCTTGGCAGAAGAAGCGGATATCAAGGGTTGGGCGGAAAAGATGTTTACAGGAGAAAAGATCAACCTCACAGAAAACCGGGCAGTCTTGCATGTGGCCCTCAGGAATCGTTCCAACCGGCCGATTGTTGTGGATGGCAAAGATGTGATGCCTGGTGTCAACGCGGTGCTGGAACAGATGGCACGGTTTTGCCACGGGGTTCGCGAAGGCGAGTGGAAGGGCTACACCGGCAAGGTCATCACGGACATCGTCAATATAGGCATCGGTGGTTCAGATCTGGGTCCGGTGATGGTCACAGAGGCCCTCAAGCCCTATGGGAAGGCAGCGCTTTCGCCCCATTTTGTCTCAAACATTGACGGCACCCATCTCGCAGAGACATTAAAAGGGTTACACCCTGAAACCACGCTCTTTATTATTGCCTCTAAGACCTTTACCACGCAAGAGACCCTGACCAATGCTCACAGCGCTCGAGATTGGTTCCTTAAAAAAGCCGGGGATGAGGCCGCCATTGCCAAGCATTTTGTGGCGGTTTCCACCAATGCCGAGGCCGTGAGTCGATTCGGCATCGATACCCGGAACATGTTTGAATTCTGGGACTGGGTGGGAGGGCGGTATTCCCTGTGGAGCGCCATCGGTCTATCCATTGCCCTGTCCATCGGCATGAAAAACTTTGAGTCCCTGCTCGCCGGCGCCCATGAGATGGATGAGCACTTCCGCTCCTCACCCTTGGACCAAAACATGCCTGTGATCCTGGCCTTGCTGGGGATCTGGTACAACAATTTTTTCAATGCCCAGACCCACGCCATCCTCCCCTATGACCAATATCTCCATCGTTTCCCGGCCTATCTCCAGCAGGCCGACATGGAAAGCAATGGAAAACGGGTGAATCGCCAGGGCGAGGTCGTCGATTATTCGACAGGTCCCATCATCTGGGGAGAGCCGGGCACGAACGGCCAGCACGCCTTCTACCAGCTCATCCATCAGGGAACCAAGCTGGTGCCGGCCGACTTCCTGGCGCCCATAGCGACCCAAAACCCCATGGGTGAGCATCACAAGATCTTGCTGTCCAATTTCTTTGCCCAGACCGAGGCCTTGATGAAGGGAAAGACTCAGGACGAAGCCCGCGCCGAGCTCGTCGCCAGCGGCAAGGACCCGGCGGCAGTCGAGAAGCTCTTGCCTCACAAGGTCTTTGAAGGGAACCGGCCGACCAATGCCATTTTCGTTAGGAAGCTCGATCCCAGGACCTTAGGCGCCCTGATCGCCCTTTATGAACACAAGATCTTTGTCCAGGGGATCATTTGGCAGATCAACTCCTTTGATCAATGGGGCGTGGAGCTGGGCAAACAGCTTGCCAAGGCGATCCTGCCCGAGCTGGAAGGAGATGATGAGGTGACCACTCATGACTCCTCCACCAACGGTCTGATCAACTATTATAAGGCGAATCGAGGTCAGTCTTGAGATGACTTGATGCAAGGGTTCGGGGGGTCAAGGGGTCAAGGATGCGAGGGGGACGCTGAAGAATTATAGAGAATAAAAAGTCTAGCAATGGAAGAAAAGCACTCGCCCCCTTGAATCCTTGAATCCTCGAACCCTTACTCTGACAATATACAGACATCCTAGTCGAAAGCCACGGGCTCCCGTAAGATCATGTCAATGGCATCCAGGGCGCTCCGGGCGATGGCCGGGTAGACCTTGGTCAACGAAGCAATCTGTCTGAGATTGTCGGCCGTGCGGGTCACCAGCATGGCCAGGTTCCCCTCTGCCATACCGCCAATCTCAAGCACCTTCTCCCACGGCTGTCCATTGGCCCAAGCATAGATGGTCGCAGCCGGCCATAAGGCGATGGGCCTGGCCTCAAAGCCGCGCATGACCTTGCGCTCAACGAGCGGGCTGAGGGCCTTTATCATCTTATGATAGGCATTCAAAAGCCGCTTGGGGACGGTTGCCTCGTCCAGCCTTTCCTCCACGTCCCGGTCGTGGACAAAGGGCGCCACCAAGGCGCCAAGCAGGGCCGGGTCAGAACCCGGCAGGACTCCCGTGCGCAGCCCTTCGGCGATCATCAGAGGCTGGTCGAGCCTGAGCTGAGAGGCCCAGAGGCCATCAGGGGTGAGCTTGTTGTCTTCACTGACAAAGCCCTCCCCTTTCAGGAAATCCAGGTGTTTCACAAAATCATTCCACAACCCCAGACGCACGGCATGGGCGCTGTCCCACATCAAGGAAAAGGTGTCCAGGACGCGCCTGAAAGTCCCCCCGGACTTCCCGTGACATGTCCTGAGATGAGCACACTCCTTGCAGATCAGGCCGTCAATCTCCTGCTCCAGAAAAAGTGAACGGGTCCTCATGGGCTTCAGTTCGGAAACCCCTTGTTCCCCGTGAGGCAAAGTTTCCAATACGGGCGGCAAGTCTTGCTGTGCGGTACGAGCCATCAAGGCCTTGATCGCCTGCGGGTCATCCAGGGGCGGCAGGTCCAGAACACGGTCCAGGATCTGCGCCACTTTTTGGGGACGAAACCATCTCATCTTGACGTGCTCCCCCCGAAAAGGGATCCTTGCCTGCACCCGGCAGGCCAGGACGCCCTGTTCATCGCGTCTCACGTGATATCTGACGGCACAGTACAGCCGACCCCGGTGATCCAGAAAGAGCCGGCCAGGAACCAGGTTGGCCACCTTGGAAAGCCTTGCTTCGAGGATTTTCAATTTCCGTCTCAAGTCGTTGATCTCACGCTTGAGAGCCGCCCGCTTCCGGATCAAATCGATGACAAATTCAGGCCCCGCACACAAGGCGTCGGGAAGGTGCGCCATGAGCTTGCTGCCGGCCTTTCTCAGCTCTCGCTCAAGCCCCGGCTCCTGGTTGATCACGTTCACGTAGGTGGCAAAGGATCTCTGAAAGATCCCCCTGATCTGATCAGGGCTATGGGACAAAAGCAGATTCAGCACCATGGAAAAGTCGACCTTGATCTGGCTGAGCACGTCTTCGGGGGGCGTGGTGCAAAGATTCGCCATGAGCCGCACATCCATGAATCTGCCGGGAATAACGATGGCAAAACCTATGCGGTCCTTGCCCCGCCTGCCGGCCCGCCCCGTGGTCTGATGAAATTCCGTGCCGTTCAATGGGACAAAGGCATGCCCGTTGTACCGGTCTGAGTTCAGGAACACGACGCTGCGGGCCGGAAAATTCACCCCCGCAGCCACCGTGGAGGTGGCAAAGACCGCATCCAGCAGGCCCTGGGTCATGAGGTGCTCGACGACGAGTTTCCACGCAGGCAGTTGGCCACTGTGGTGGGCCCCCACTGCCGCATGCTTAAGATGCCACATCTGGCGGTGGCCTTCCAGATGGGGATGTCCCCGGATGAGTTCATCAATCGGTTCACTCAACCCGCTCACCTCTGCCATGATTCGGCCTGAGTCCTCGATGCAACGTTCCAGGGCACCATCACAGTCCGCCCTGGACTTCATAAAAAATATGGCGGGCAAAAGATCGTATTTCCTCAACACCCTCAGGATCGCCCCAAAAGGGGGAAGGCGCCTGGGAGACGAAAGAACCGGAGGATTTGGACTGCTCAGATAGGATCTGACCTTCTTGTCCATGCCCCCGGCGCCTATGAGGGGAAGAAGTCTGCCTGAAGGATGAAAAAACAGGGGAAAGAGCGGCACCGGCCGGCCTGTCTCTTCAACCAGCACGCAGGGCTTGGATCGGATAGATTCCAGCCAGTCGGCAATCTGTCGGGCGTTTCTTATGGTGGCTGAAAGGAGCAGGAGGTGGACCCGCACCGGCAGATAGATCATGACCTCCTCCCAAACGACGCCGCGATCTTCGTCACCCAGAAAATGGGCTTCATCCAGGATCACCAGGTCCGACGACAGATCCACACCCTGATGCATGGCGTCGTAGAGTTGATTGCGCAGGATCTCGGTGGTTCCCACAATAATGGGCGCATCCGCATTTTCCTTGCGGTCCCCTGTCAGTATGCCCACCTGATCCGGACCAAACTCAAGGCTGAATTCCAAGAGCTTGGAATTTGTCAGGGCCTTGAGGGGCGAGGCATACCACGCCCTGCCCCCTTGCTTGTGGATACGACGGATCGCCTCCTGGGCGATCCACGTCTTTCCCGAACCGGTTGGGGCGGATACGAGGCAGTCCGATTTTCGAACGGCAGCCACGGCCTTGAGTTGAAAAGGATCAGGCTTGAAGGGTGTTTTACGGGGGGCACCGATCCTGGCAAAGACCTTCTTCAGGCGGACATCGGTGCTCGGCTTGATCCTGGGAATATCTCTCCTGTAGGTCCCTGGCCCACTGCCGCGGAAGGGACCGGTTCGCCGTGTCTTTCTTCTGCTTGAGGGTCTGTCATGAGTGGTCAATGTGCGCTCCCGAAAAAGCGATTCCTGAGATCCGGATCGAACTCTTCACCGTAGCCGGTCAGCTCCACATACCCTGAGCCCGTCACCCCCCGGCCTCGCACCATCCCGGCCACACCCACACTCCCTTCCCAGTAGGTCACACCGGTGCTTTGTTTGGTGATCAGCTCCTGATCCTTCAATCCTGGAACCACCTTGAGGCTGATGTGGTGAGGCAACACCTCCACCTGCCAGGACGAAGGGTATCGTGCCCGGCTCATGGCGCTCTGCCAGTACGCTGTGGGCTTGATGACAAACGCCTCCTTCGGCAGATGCACCCACGCCCCGTCCTTTTCAACCAGGGTCCCACTTGAAAAAGGGTCAACCGAGCCGTCCTTGTGCCTGAGCACATATAACATGAGATCGCTGCCGTCTGAAAGCTGAAGGCCCATCCAGTCCCATCCCACCTGGTCCGTTGATAAAACATTGGACGTGAACTCGTGATCCATCCAGCTCAACCCGGAGACATCAAAACTTTCTTGCCCGACCCTGAGGATTCCCTTTGTGCGCATGCGGGTCAGGGAATAGTAATAGGAGCCCTGCCCGAGCCCGGCCCCCTTGCGACTCAGACCCTTTTCACCGTGGAGCACCGGGGGCTTCTGAGAAACCAGCTTAAGGTCTATGCCGAAACGATCAGAGCTGGCCCTCGCCTGGTGTGTCTTTCCTTGGATCGCGGTCTCCCAACCGTGAAGGAATACCCGGACCCGGTGTGCACCCATAGAGACACCAGCGATACCTGCGGCTCCCCGTCCGCTCTTTTCGGCCATAAGAAACCCTTTGCCCTGGAGATCGCTCACAGCCAAGTGGCCAAAGTAGAGCTGATTGGTCCGCCACGCAGAGGCCGAAACAAAAGGCGCCGGCTCAAGCTGGACCCTGAAAAAAGTCAGTTGAAACCCGAATGGCCGATGCCCCGCGGTATGCAAGTTCCCCGTATAATACCACCACTCGGTTTGAAACCCTGGATGGTCGGCGTGATCGCCTGGAAATGTCCAAGCACGGGGCTCAAGGGCCTGTGCGAAACCTTCCGAGCCCAGGCAGGTATCTATGCCTGCAAGCACAGCCAGTACGATCAGACCAAAGCTCAGCCATCGCCCTTTTTTACTTCTCATTCGCTCTTCAACAGTGCGGCCGGATTGACGCGCGAGGCCGCCCCTGCCGGTGGCAAGGCGGCCAGCACGGCCGCCAACAAGATCAACGCGAAGGAGACCAGCAGGGTCCACGGGGGCACCTGGTACACGAAGGTCCATCCAAAAGACTGTTTGTTGATGACAAAGATGAGAAAGTACGAAAGCATCAGCCCGCACGCCAAGCCCACGACATGGCCGGCCACGCCCATGAAAAAGGCCTCCAGCACCACCATGCGTCTGATCTGCCCCGGCGTCGCCCCCACGGCCATCATTAACCCGACTTGTCCGCGGCGCTCCCTGATAAGCAGCGAAAGCGTCGTCGCCACCCCCAAGGCCGCCACCAGCAGGGCGATGGCCATCAGGACATAGGTGATGGAAAAGGTGTCGTCAAAGACCTTGATGATATCTCCGCGCAGCTCCTTTCCGATGGCAATAGACAGAGCATACTTCGGATTGAAACGGTTCAGCAAGTCCGTCTTGATCAGACGGGGGTCAGCTCCAGGTTTGAGGAAAAGGTTGGCCCCTCCGATATGCGGTTCTTGATAGACCGCCTGAAACGATTTCAGATCCATAAAGACCACCCCGCCGCCGGTCCGATAATCCCGGAACAGGCCCAGGATCTGCCACGTTTTGTTCACACCGCCCAGGGACAATCGCAGGCGATCTCCAGGCGCAAGGCCCGTGCGGCTCGCATGCACCTCCGAGATGATGACGCCCCGGCCCTTGATGAGCCTTTCCATGATGCGGGCCTCATCCCCGCCCATGAGCAAAAACCGACCATGATGCCACAACACGTCTATTCTTCCGGCTTCAAGGAGAAACGGACCTTCCGGGCCCCTGATCCAAGTCCGACGATAGAAATAGGCCTCCTGTATGAGAGGATGACCCAGGATCGTATCCACGACCTCCGGAGCGAGCCAATCCCGATGCTGGTTGATATCACTGCTATCAGGCCTCACAAACATATCCCCGACCACGTTTTGGTGTAACCAGGTGTGCACCGTGTCCCGGAAGCTGGCGACCATGATGGAAACGCCGACAAACAGGGCGATGGCCGTTATCAAGGCCCCCACGGCGATGGCGGTGCGCGACACGGCCCCGCCCAGATAGCTGGCCGCCAGTCGACCCGGCTGCCCAAAGGCCTTCAACATGGCCCGGGGGAAATGCCCGCCAAAGACGAGGAGCACCGCCGGAGCCAACATGGAAAAGCCCACAAAGATCATAAAAATGGCCGTATATCCCCCTGCGGGGATCTGATAGACACAAGGCAGTCGGGAAACCGGAAGCGAAAGGCCGATCAGGGCGATCCCCCACAAGGCAAGCCTGGGCGCCCGCAGCCTGCGGCTTCGCTCAAAGGTCTCGGCGGACAAGGCCTCCTGGGGAGGAATCCGAGCCGTCTCGCGGGCAGGCACAAAAGCCGCGATCACGGAAACCCCCAAGGTCATGACAAAGGAGGCCACAACTTCCTGGGGCGTCAGGGTGATGGCTTCCACGTTCACCTTCACAAAGAGGGTGGTAATGGTGGCAGAGACGATTCGCAGGAACCGGCCTGCCAGAAACAGGCTCAGGGGGAACCCTGCAAGCCAGCCCGCCAGCCCGAAAAAAAGGCCTTCGGACAAGAAAAGAACGAAGATTTGTCTCGGCTCACTGCCCAGGGAAAGGAGGACGGCCGTCTCGTGACGGCGTCTGGCTGCGTTGATGGACACCACACTGAAAACGAGGAACATCCCCACAAAAAGAGAAACAAAGCTCAAGACGGAAAGATTCATGCGGTAGCTCGTAATCAGCGCCAGGCCGGATTGCTTGCCCTCCCTGGAAGGTGCGAGCTTACAGCCCGGCGGGAGCTTTTCCTCAATGGATCTCCGTTCAGCCCTTCCAGCCCCTGGCCTGACAATCAGGTCGATGCGCTCCAGGACCCCCACGCGGTTTAAAAATTCCTGGGCGGTGGCGATATCGCAGACGGCAATTCTGCCACCCTCGGCAAGGGCCGCGCCCTCGTCGTCGAGCAGGCCGATGACTGTAAATCCGGCAATGTGATGGGCGTGCAGAACCAGCGTTTCATCACCCACCTTCAGACCGGCGGACTCGGCGAGGCGCCGGCTTGCCATCAGGGTGAAAGGCCGGGTCAAGAGGCCGACCAGCATCTGCCAGGCCTCCAGGCGATCCTTCACCGCCCAGCGGGTCTCCCGGAAGGCCTTTTCAGACAGGGGGTCTATGCCGACCAGGAAAAACGGCTCATGGGTCTGATCGTGAAACCTCACATAGGCGGATAGGACCGGCGCCGCGTGCTGGATGGCCGGGTGGGCACAAAGCTTTGCAAAAAGGTCATCAGGAACGCCGCCACTGTCGGAGCGCACCGTATAGTCCGCCTTTCCGATAAGATGGTCCATACTCCGGCTAAAGGAATCGACTGACGCATCCACGGCCAACCGGACGCTCAGAAAGACCGAGGCGCCTACGGCCACCCCTGCAATGACGGTCGCTGTCCGCCAGGGGTCTTGCAGGAGATGTCTGAGGGAAAAGTATCGAAGGAGGCGGGCTATTCTTTGCATGCCGTTTGGGTGAACCGACCATCTACAAGACAAAGGATCCGGTGGGCCATGGCGTCCGCATCCGAGCTATGACTGGCCATGATGACGGTCCGTCCAAGGTCTCGGTTCAGGTCCTTGATGAAATTCAGGATACGGTGACCGGTCTTGCTATCCAGGTTGCCGGTCGGTTCATCGGCAATAACCAACGCCGGGTCGTTGACAAGGGCTCTGGCAATGGCCGTACGTTGCATCTCACCGCCTGAAATCTCCGAGGGTTTGTGATGGGCCCGTTGTTGCAATTCAGCCAAGCGCAACAGCTCCCAGGCCTTTTCGTATGCATCTTGGGCGTGGATGGGAGTGAGAAGGGCGGGCAGGGCGACGTTTTCTAAGACGGAAAGGGTCGGCAATAGATTAAAGCCCTGAAAGATGAAGCCAACGTGTTTTCTTCTAAACCGGGCCAACTGCGTAGGGTTGAGTTCAGACAGATCAACATCGGAAACGCTCAAGGACCCCGAAGTGGGTCGGTCCAGTGCCCCAATGAGAGAAAGGAGCGTACTCTTGCCCGAGCCGCTCTTGCCTTTCAGCACCAAAAATTCACCCGCCCCGACTTCCAGGGCGATGTTGTCAATCGCTCGAACAGGGAGGCCGCCCAAATAGAAGGTCCGTGATAGATCCTTTGCTATGACGATCTTGTCTGTTTTCAATAGGCCTCTTTATGGCGGAACAACGAAGTGCCGGCTGTGAATAACATGAATCCCACCAAAAGAAAACTGCCCCCTTGCCTATTGAAGAATACGCTTGGCAATGGTAGACATTGCCTTCAAAAAACCGTCGTGTAGGGGGAGGGATGTCTTCATGCGAGCGGTCATTCAACGAGTCGCGGCCGCGGATGTCCGGGTCGACCACGAAATAGTGGGCCGGATTGGTCCCGGCCTGCTCCTTTTGCTGGGCATCGCGCGTTCTGACGAGGAAAAAGACGCGGATTACCTGGCAGACAAGGCGGTGCATCTTCGGATATTTGAAGATGGGGATGGCAAGATGAACCGCTCCCTCCTCGAGACCGGCGG
>Ga0307425_1000711_pt1 | contig 20591 bp, 18 predicted proteins | sample SalMarWE160330MG_FD_202152 | JGI IMG/M metagenome (GOLD analysis project Ga0307425, IMG submission 202152) | Salt marsh sediment microbial communities from the Plum Island Ecosystem LTER, Massachusetts, United States - WE1603-30 | ecosystem: Environmental > Aquatic > Marine > Intertidal zone >...
TCCTCAATTTCTTACCATTGATTGCCGTAAAGTTTCTTTCCCGTCCAACTTCTTTTATGTTACTTTAACCTAAATTGAGCGATTTTTGACTTGATCTGCATCGATCTCTTGCGCATCAAGGATTCGCGAAAATTCTCGACATATCCACGGGTATGCCTGCGATTTTCGCAAACCTTGCTGCATCAAGATCTCGGCACATCTCTTCCTCAAAAATCGCTCAACTTAGGTTTAAATATTGGAATAATATTGAGGTGGATTATCATACCTTGCAGATAGCAATAGCATGTTTTGAAGCAGAAACTCGAAGACGATGTCGACAACACCCTCGATTCGGTCAGGTTTTATTCTCTTTGCAAGCAGTGTTTGCGCAAAGTCGAATATTCAGGTACTGGTGAAGGCCCGCAAATTGTGCCGTACCGGGTTTGTTAATGTTGGAAACATTGACCTGACTAAGAAGGGATTGCAACATATCGTGTTGACTTGAAACCCGTGTTTTGGTATCGCAACAGGGAATAAAATCGTGTTACGATTTTATGAAACTCCCACAGGCAAACCTGCGGGATCTTATAAGCGAAAAGCTAAAATTTCTATCCCAGTAGCCCAGCACCGAAAAGGGTATCTGCGACAAGCAGGATTTCCGCTACGCTTCAACAAGCTACAGGGTATTTCGGAATTTTTGCCACGACCATCTGGGCTGTGGCAACGCACTTTCGCTTTAAAAGGATTTCGTTTTTTATTTGAAGTCATCTCGTGCTGACCCGAGAAACGGGATTTTTGACAAGCAGCAGGGAATTCAAATTTAAAATTTTAATCAAAGGAAATTAATCATCATGGAAAGAACATTGTCTATTATCAAACCCGATGGCGTTGCGCGGGGGATCATCGGTGAAGTGATCCAACGACTGGAAAGCAACAAACTTAACATAGTGGCCATGAAAATGTTGAAGATGCACAAAACCCAGGCTGAAGGTTTTTATGCGGTGCACGAAGAACGACCGTTTTTTGACAGTCTGACATATTTCATGTCATCCGGACCGATTATCGTCATGGTCCTTGAAGGTGAGAACGCCATCGCCAAATACCGTGACATAATGGGTGCTACGGATTATAAGGAAGCGGCCGAAGGTACCATTCGGAGAGATTTCGCAACAGACATTGAGAAAAATGTCGTCCACGGTTCGGATTCTCCCGAAACGGCTGCCTTTGAAATTGGTTATTTTTTCAATAGTTTTGAACTGATCCACTGATGTCCGATAGGGCCAATCTAGATAACATCAGTATTGTGCTTTTACAGCCCCGGTATTCTGAAAATGTCGGGTCTGCTGCGCGCGCCATGCGCAATATGGGCATCCGGCAGCTTGTAATCGTTGATCCTCATAACTTTGATCTGTCAAAAGCGCTCAAGCTGGCCACCCATTTTTCTTCGGATATTATCGAAAAAAGCAAATTCTATCCGGATTTGAAAGAAGCGCTCTCCTCGTTTAATTATGTTGTGGGAACAACAGCGCGGCTCGGGGGACAGCGCCAGGTGGTTTGTTCGCCCCTGACGCTTGCTCAAAAATTAATTCCAATTTCTATAAATAATCGCATTGCCATACTCTTTGGCCCCGAGGACAAAGGACTTTCCAATGAGGATATCCGTTACTGCCATGCCCTTGTCAATATCCCTACAACTGAATTTTCTTCTTTGAATCTGGCCCAGTCGGTCATGATTTTGTGCTATGAGATCTTTATCGCGGGTAGTGAGGCGAATGAAGAATTTACGCCTCGAATGGCCACAAGGCATGAACTTGACGGGATGTATGATCAACTTAAAGATATCCTGGTTAGAATCAGTTATATCAATTCTGAAAATCCGGATTACTGGTTGAATCATTTCCGCCGTTTTTTTACCCGTCTGCAACTCAGAGCGAAAGAGGTCAATATTATCCGGGGACTTTGCCGACAGGTGGATTGGTATGGAAAGAAGTGCTATAAGGACGGAAAGAAAGAAAGGGTAGACAACCAATGAAACTTATTCGATTTGGTGAAAAAGGAAAAGAAAGACCAGGTCTGTGGAAAGACGGCAACATCGTTGATTTGGAAAAGATATTTCCTGAGATTCCGGATATCGGGGAAGTGTTTTTTAGACAAAACTGGCCTGAAAAGATCGCCAAAATTAATGATCCCGGCCAGACCCTCAAAGATCGAATCGGCTGTCCGATCCATGCGCCTTCTAAAATCATTTGTCTTGGGAAAAATTATGCCGAGCATGCCAAAGAAGGTAATTTCGAAAATCCGGAAAAACCACTGATATTCTGCAAAACACAAAATGCCTTGAATGGCCCTTTTGATCCCATCATTCTTCCTGAAAGCAGCGGACAAGTGGACTGGGAGGTGGAACTTGCAATCATCATCGCAAAAGAAGGTAAAAGAATACCCAAAACTAAAGCATGGGATTATATTGCAGGTTTTACGATATTAAATGATGTTTCCGGGCGAGAAGCCCAATTTTCAGATTCCCAGTGGTTCAGGGGAAAATCCTTTGACGGCTTTGCACCTGTTGGACCTTTTATTGTTACACCGGATGAGATCGGGGATGTGAACAATTTAAGACTCACCACCAAGGTCGATGGTGAAATCATGCAGGATGGAAATACACGGGATATGATTTTCGATGTTCCCACCATTATAGAAGATATCAGCGAGGATATCACCCTTATTCCCGGCGACATCATTTCAACCGGTACCCCGGCCGGCGTGGGAATATTCAGGGATCCCCCGGTGGTCCTGAAGCCGGGCAACGTGGTTGAATGCTATATCGAAAACATCGGTACCATCATTAATAAAATTGTAGAATGACAGGTGCCAGGGGTCAGGTTTCAGGTGTCAGGATTCAGAGTTGGTAATAATTAAATTAGATGGTCAGCATAACCTTTGCCAAAGCTTAATCGACCTCTGATCTCCGACTTCCGATCCCTGAACACAAAAAAACCATCGAAGCTTGATGAACTCGTAAAAGATAAAAATTTAGACGGCAAAGTAAAAAGTTCGAGTTCAAGACGTCGCGAATTTCGTGGAACGAGGCGTACTTATGTACACCGCAGTGAACACGGAATGAAGCGCAACACAGAAATCGGACTTTTTACTTTGCCGTCAATACTTGGTGTCCGCGTACTCCACCCAGCCGCCGGTCATGACCAGGGTACGGTCAAAATCGGAAATTGAAAAAGATACATCCTGATGGTGGCCATCGGCTGTAATGATAAACGCATTGTTTTCAAAATCCGTTTCAAGATGCGTTTTTTTGCCGGCAAATTCTTTAAAAATGTCATCAATGATCTGGCCGGGGAGTTCCACAGCCATCATCCCGCAGTTGAACATGTTCTGCCTGAAAATTCTGGCAAAGTTTTCAGCAATGACCAGATGGATGTTGTTGACTTCGAGTGCCCATGGTGCATGTTCTCTTGAAGACCCGCATCCAAAATTCGCCCGTGTAATAATGACATGTTTTCCTTTAACATCACGTTGTGAGTCGAATCCCTCCAGTTTGATATCCTCCAACAAATAGGGTCTTAATGCCTGTTTGGAAATTTCCGTGAGGTATTTAGCCGGAATGATTTCGTCGGTATTAATGTCAGACCGGTCAAGAAAGAGTACGTTTCCACTGAAATTTTTCATGGTTACCCCTTGTATAATTCTGAATTTGTGATGAAACCTGCAATGGCGGTGGCGGCGGCTGTTGCAGGACTTACCAGGTGAACCATCCCGCCCTTGCCCATGCGGCCGTTAAAATTCCTGTTTGTCGTGGATGCACAGACTTCGCCTTCTGCCAGAACGCCGTTGCTCATGCCCAGGCAAGCTCCGCAGGTGGGATTCGTGACACAAAATCCTGAATTCATAAATGTTTTCAGAATACCTTCTTCCATTGCCTGATTAAAAACTAAGGGTGTTGCCGGTGATACAATGCCCCTTACCGAATCGCTGATCTTTTTCCCTTTGAGCACCTGTGCTGCAATCCTGAGGTCTTCGATTCTTCCATTGGTGCAGGATCCGATATAGACCTGGTCAACCTTGGCGGATGCCATCTCTTTTACAGGTTTGACCTGATCGGGTTTATAACCAAAGGTTACCATAGGTTCCATGCGACTGGCATCATGCTCAACGACTTGATCGTATCGAGCATCAGGATCTGAATGAAAGTGTTTAAACGTTGCCAGAGCGGATTCTTTATCGACATGGTCGTTTTGGATGAATTCCCAGAGATATTCGACGGTGGTCATGTCAGGATTGCATATCCCAGAGGTTGCGCCGGCTTCAACCGCCATATTGCAGAGGGTCATCCTCGATTCCATACTCATGGCATCCACCACCGGACCGGTGAATTCCAAAATTTTATTGGTGGCGCCGTTAACCCCTATACGGTGGATGATGAAAAGGATCACGTCTTTGGCAAAGACACCGTCGGGCAACGGGCCGGTAATGTCAATTTTTATGGTTGACGGAGAGCGGAAAGCACAGACACCCTTGAGAATTCCCACTTCAAGAGCCGTTGTTCCAACCCCGGCGGCGAAGGCACCGAAGGCCCCATGGGTACAGGTATGAGAGTCCCCCATGATCACCGTGTAACCGGGTCGCACAAATCCCTTTTCCGGAAAAAGGGCATGACAGATGCCATTTCTGCCGATATCGAAAAAATCTCGAATCTTGTGTCGCCTGGCCCACTCCCTAAGAATCTTACCCTGCATAGCGGTTTTCGAATCTTTTGCCGGCGAAACGTGATCGATGACAACTTTGATTTTATCAGGATCGAACACTCTGTCCTTGCCTCGGTCGACAAGATCATTGACGGCCATCGGGGTTGTGATTTCATGACAGAATACCGCATCCAGACGAATGACGTGGATGTCTTTCTCAGGGTGATCAACCCTGTGAGCATCAATAATTTTTTCAGCAATGGTCTTGCCCATAAAGCCTCCCTATTACGATTGTCGATTTATGATTGTTGATTGAAAAAACCAATGAACACTTATTAGATGTTTTACATTGTGCTCCGCCAATCATCAATCATCAATCATCAATCGAAAATCATCAATTGTTTAGTCGGTGTCCGACTTTAATACCGAGAGAAACGCCGATTGTGGAATCATGACCTGTCCCACCATTTTCATTCGTTTTTTTCCCTTTTTTTGCTTTTCCAGAAGCTTTCGTTTTCTTGTGACGTCGCCGCCATAGCATTTTGCAGTGACATCCTTTCTAAATGCTGAAATGGTCTTTCGGGCAATGATATTCCCGCCGATAGCCCCCTGAATGGCTATTTTAAACATTTGCCTTGGGATTTCATCCTGGAGTCTCTCGCAGGCACGTCTTGCGCGATCAACCGCCCGGTCTCGATGAACAAGCTGAGAAAGCGCATCTACACGCTCTCCATTGATCAATATATCCAGCTTGACAAGATTTGTTTCTCTAAAATCGATGATTTCGTAATCAAAGGAGCCGTATCCCTGGGTCACCGATTTGAGCTTGTCGTAAAAATCGTAAATGACCTCTGCCAAAGGAAGTTCAAATATCATTTCCAGACGATTATTGGTTAAATACTGATACGTTTTGTTAATTCCTCTTTGGTCCAGACACAGCTTCATGACCGCGCCCATATATCGGTCCGGAATAATGATTCCCGCACGAATAAACGGCTCTTTTGTGCGTTCAATGGTTGTCGGATCCGGATACAATGCCGGGTTGTCGATGATTTTTGAAGACCCGTCATTCATGATCAGCTCATATCGGACCGAAGGCGCCGTCAATATCAATGAAAGGTCGTATTCACGCTCGAGCCGCTCCTGAACAACCTCGAGATGGAGGAGCCCTAAAAAGCCGCAACGAAACCCAAATCCCAACGCCACCGAAGTATCTTTTTCATAAATCAGGGAAGCATCATTGAGTTTCAGCTTTTCCAGGCCGACAGCAAGGTCTTCGTAACCGTCGGAAGCCACCGGATAGATCGAAGAAAAAACCACCGGTTTTGCTTCCTTGAAACCCGGCATAGGGGCTTTGCAGGGACGATGTTTTAGTGTGATGGTATCCCCGCAGCGGGTGTCGCTGACCGTCTTAATTCCCGCGATAATATAGCCGACCTCTCCTGCTGAAAGCTCTTTTCTAGGGATGCGCTCAATTTGAAATATGCCGACTTCTTCCACCTTATAAACGGCGTTATTGGACATAAACATAATGACATCTTTCGGTTTTACGGTCCCCTGGAAAACCCGGATATGAACAACCGTTCCCCGGAAAGAATCATAGTGGGAATCAAAAATCAATGCCTGAAGCGGCGATTCCGGATCACCGGATGGCGGGGGGAGACGATTCACAATCCCTTCCAGCACCTCTTCAATTCCGATGCCTTCCTTTGCTGATGCCAGTAACGCTGTTTCAGGATCAAGTCCCAGGTCATCTTTGATCTGTTGCTTGACCCGATCAATATCGGCTGAAGGAAGATCAATTTTGTTAATTACCGGAATAATTTCAAGATCGTGTTCAAGCGCCAGGTAGAGGTTTGCAAGGGTTTGGGCCTCGACACCCTGACTGGCATCGACAAGGAGCAAAGCGCCCTCGCAAGAGGCCAGTGCTCGTGACACTTCATAGGTAAAATCCACATGGCCGGGGGTGTCTATCAGATTTAAAGAAAAGGATTGATTGTTTTTGGCCGTATACGGCAGACAGATGGTCTGGCTTTTTATGGTGATCCCCCGTTCCCGTTCAATATCCATGTTGTCCAATATCTGATCTTTAAAATCCCGATCAAGGACAACATTGGTCCATTGGATCAGGCGGTCGGAAAGCGTTGATTTGCCATGATCGATATGAGCTACAATGCTAAAATTTCTTATGTTTTTCATTTTAGTTGTTAACGTATTTTTCTAAATTTACCATCGGTTAAAAGCCTGTTGACACCATTAATCGTTCAAGTTATATTAAACATTTCCATTAATTTTCACATAATCACGGCACTTAATCAAGGAGCAATTTCTTATCAAAATGACATTAAATATGTCAAGACTGATACCAAACATGCCGATATATCTTTTTGAATGAAAAAGAATAGGATGAGCTATAGAAAAATGAGTGAACACATTTTAATCGTTGAAGATGATGATTCCATCAGAAACTCCATACATGAATTCTTAATAAAGTCAGACTATAATGTCTTTTCCGTTCCCAGTGCGGAAGAGGCGCTTGAAATCGTAAAATCAGGCGCTATTCAAATTGTCATAACCGATATTTTGCTTCCCGGAATAGATGGTCTTAAACTTACATCTCAAATCAAACAACGTTGCGATATCGATGTCATAGTAATGACGGGTTACAGTGAGAATTATTCTTATGAAGAAGCCATCAATAAGGGTGCCAGCGATCTTGTTTTCAAACCGTTCCGTTTAGAAGAACTGTTACTGAGATTAAAAAGAGTCTTAAAAGAAAGACGACTCACCAAGGAACGCAGTCGCATTCTTAGCAAGCTTGAAAACCTTGCAATAACAGACGGCCTCACCAAATTATACAATTTAAGACATTTTTATCATTTGCTTGAAATTGAGATCGATCGCTGTCGCCGGTATGGTCACCCCCTTGCGCTTTTGCTTTTAGATATTGATAAATTTAAAGTGTACAACGATACATACGGTCACCTTGAAGGTGATAAAGTTTTGGTTAGAATAGGACAGATTATCCAATTGTGTCTGAGAACAATGGATTCCGCTTTCAGATACGGAGGTGAAGAATTTACGGTTATTCTTCCGGAGACCACCGCTCAAGAGGCCGATAATGTCGCCCACAGGATTAAGACCGCCGTAGAATTCGAAAATTTTTTTCCGGAACCCGACAATGTCGTCACCGTGACTATTAGTATCGGTGTGACGGAATATTACGATAAAGAAGAGCTGGCAGCATTTATAAAAAGAGCTGATCAGGCCATGTATCTTTCAAAAGAAAAAGGACGAAACACAATTTCATCCCTATTTGCTGAAAGTTCTTAACCCCGGACGTCTCACTATTATTTTTATTTGCTTTCCCCTCAGTCGAAATTTTAACTAGTGCCCATCCATGAATTTATAATGAATAGAATAGGTGTCCAATTCAGAAATGAGCAATTTTTGTTCTGATCAAAGCCGCACAAGGGTTTGCGGTCCCCGAATAGCGGGACAGGAAGGCGTACGTCTGTACGCCGCAGCCGGAAACCCGCGGAGAACGCAGAGCAGGACAAAAAGAGCCATTTATGGATGGACACTAACTATTTGCGCGTTTGACCGATTATAAATGTTGTAAAAAAAATAAGAGACGCCAATGTAACAATCGTTGCGCCGGACGGCAGGTCGGCATAATAAGAGATAATAAGACCGCCGCTGGTGGATATGAGTGCAATGAGTATTGAAAATGCAATCATGGAATGATAACGGCGGGTGATCTGTGAAGCGGCTGCCCCAGGGATCACTAAAAGTGCGGAAACAAGAATGATGCCGATAATTTTCATGCTGATCACTACGGATAGGGCAAGGATGGTCAGAAAAAAATGATCCAGAAAAGCCACCGGCATACCACTGACAAAAGCAACTTCTCGATCATAGGCAACAAACAACAATTCCTTAAAAAACAGCACCGTTGAAAGAAGTACCAGTCCCCCAAGCACTGCGGTGATCATCAAATCTTGCCGGGTAATCGCCAGAATGTTGCCGAAAAGATAACCAAAAAGATCCACGTTGTATTGATCCGACATACCGATAAAAATAACGCCCATGGCCATTGCCAAAGGAAAAAATATACCGATGGCGGTATCCGTGCCCAGACGGCCTTTTTTGCCGATATAGCCAATGGCATTGGACACAACAACGGCGAAGCCGATGGCAGTGAGTGTCGGAGATATCCCTAAAAGTGCTCCCAAAGCTACACCGCCGAAAGCCGAGTGCGCTACACCGACACCGATAAAGGACAAACGACGCAACACGACGAAAAAGGAAACCACCGCCAGAACGAAGCTGAGCATCATTCCCGCCAAAAAGGCATTTTGCATAAATTGAAGGCTGAACATATCAATCATGGTCTTGATGCCTGTGATAACAGGTTGCACATTTATCATCATGAACAATAACTTTAAGATCTTTTCCAAAAACCTTTTTTGTTATCTCCAACGAAAAACAGAAGTCCGGTTCATCATGATAGTGAAGCTCAACATTCAGGCAAGCCACCCGGTCTGCGTGGGAAGTAATCACCCCGATATCGTGTGACACCATGATGACGGATATGCCCTGCTCATTTCTAAATTTTGCCAAAAGTTCATAAAAATCTTCCTGAGCCACGCTGTCGACACCGGTTGCCGGCTCATCAAGGACTAAAAGTTTTGGTTTTGAAGCCATTGCCCGTGCGATGTTGACCCGCTGCTGCTGTCCGCCTGAAAGTACCGCAAAGGGTCTTTTGGCATGATCAGCCATGTTTATCTGTGAAAGCAGATCCATGGCAATATTTTTGCTGTTAAGGTCCGGCCTGTGGAAAAGACCCATACGGCTATATAGGCCCATGAGAACCACATCGAGAGCGGTCACCGGAAAGGATTGATCTGCATGGGAAATTTGGGGAAGATATCCGACCTCCAGCCTGCTTTGTTTGTTGGGTTGGCTCCCAAATAACTGAACAGATCCTTTTTGGGGGCTCACAAGTCCAAGAATAACGTTGAGCAAAGTGGTTTTTCCGCCGCCATTAGGACCGACGATACCGAATATTTCACCGGGATAGCAGTTTAAATAAATGGATTTTAGAATCCATCTACCATCATATGCCACCCATACATCATTTAAATTTACAATGGGTTCTTTATCAATTTTCGTATCTGTGGCCGTATGTTTCATTTCATGGCCTCCTGCATAACATTCAGGTTGTACTTCATTAGATCAATATACGTGCTGCGTTCTTTCAAATTGGGACCACCCAAAGGATCGAGCAGAAGGACGTTAACCTCTGCTTCTCTGGCAATAATTTCTGCAGCTCTGGGGTTGAGCTGGGGTTCTGCAAACACAGCCCGAATATGGTATTTTTTTATCATTGCCACAATATTTTTTATCTGTATCGGTGTTGGATTTCTGCCCGGAGCCGCTTCAATGACCCCAACCGGTTCTAAGCCGTAATGCCTGGCAAAGTAAATCCAGGAAGCATGAAAAGAGACATATTTTCTGATCCCGAAAGTTGACACTGTCTTTTGAATCAGCTGATCTAGTTCATCAAGCTGTTCCAAATACCGTTGTCCCCTTTCCTTATAATACTTTACATGCTGATGATCAACCTCACAAAGAGCCGCTGAGATTTTATTGATCATCGATTTTGCAATCATCGGGTCGAGCCATATGTGGGGGTTGGCAACGCTCGATTCGTGATCTGAAAGGCCTAAACTGCTATGATGGTGCTTAGCCTCGTCTTCATGATGATGTCCGGCGGTGTAGATCAGTGAAACGCCTTCGGACAAAACAATCGTTGTCAAACCAGGCCCCGCCAGTTCGATGAATTTTTCAGCCCAGAATTCCAGCCCGGCGCCCACCATAAAGAAAATGCGTGCAGATGAAAACTTTTTTACCAGGCTCGGTTTCGGTTCAAATGTATGGGGGCTGGCACCTGCCGGAAGAACAAAGGTAACGTCAACATAGTCGCCGCCCACTTGCTGAACCATGTCGGCAATGGGGTAAATGCTGGCAATCACCGGAAGCTTTTTGGCCAGGCATGCAGATGCGAAAAACTGGATGATCAAAAAAAGAATGACAAAAAAAATGTAGCGGAAAAAAGTTGTTTTGTGTATCAATGTAGTCTTAGTGCTCATAAATTATCCTCGATAACCATTTTCCCATTTCTCCCCAGCCGGAGACCGCATCACACCACCTCTTTGCAGCTTCATGCTTTGCACGTGCCTGCTCGTCTTCAAATCCTTTTACTTCAAGAATAAGGTTTTTTCCATTTTTCAGCTTGACCAAAAAATCGGGTATATAAGAATGTTGAGAACCATTGAATTCGTAATCAATAGTAAAATCCAGATGATCATTGCGAACATATGATTCCACCAGAGTGCTCTGTTCCAAATGGAAAGCCACAGAACTTTCCCAGGTTTTGGTGTCAATAACCACATGGGAAACATGGCTTTTGATTGTTTGTTTTGCCTGACGCGAAGTCCTAAAAAGAACTTCCTGTGTTGATACCCGGGGTCTGAACCGCTCTAAACGAGGTAGCAGTGGCGATTCACCTTTCCCTTTGTCCAGTGGAAATCTCATTCAAACCTCACCTCTGAAGCATTTGGTTCAATTTTGCTTCCCATTCATCTTCAGCAAGCACTTCAAATCTTATGACCTTCTCCTTCATTTGAAGCCCCAATTCATTCCATGACCTTGACTTGGCCTCTTTGTTGCACAGGGAAAACATTTTTCGTTTGTAATCTGTATCCTGGCTTCCCATCAAATGAAGGCCCTTTGTCTCAACCACATATACCTGCTCGTAGTTATCCTTACTTTCAGAAGATGTTGAAGTAAATATGAAATCAGGATAGATTTTATATTTCCTCCAGCCCTGAATACCATAATCCCTCCTTGCCCGGTTCCTGTACCAGAAAAATAGCCTCTTTTGTCCTTCAAGATACCATGCCACGGCCTTTTCCGTCTCATTAAACTCTTCTTCAGGTACAAATTCAAAAAGACTTAATTGCAGTTGTCGGCCATTTTTTCGATTTAATGTTCTAGAAGCGGGTTTGACTTTAATCGTTTTTGGAAAGGTAAAATCAAATTTCTCTCCGATTAAGAGGAATCTTAATTGATCCGAATCAAGCATCTGGCGGAAGATTTCTTCAGCGAGTCTATTTTTTTCCAACTCGAGCTGTTTGCGCAATTCCTCTATAATAAATACGAAATTGTTAGCAATCATTTTAATATCATGATTTTTGGCAAAGTGAGCAATCACCTTCTGGGCGAATTCATGTGCCCTCCATGGATTTGGAACAATATCAGAGATCTGCCGTGTCATGAAAACCGGATCGACACGAATTCCCCCTTCCTTTAGCTCAATAGTACTTTTTTCCTCTATGACTTTTTTAATATCATCGGAAAGTGTGGCAACGTGCTCAATATCCTTTTCCTCAGACATGGAAAGGGTTAGTCCAAATACGGGTTCAAGATTAACATTTTCCCACGGCATTTGAGCAGCAATATCCATCTCATAATTAACGGGTCGCCATCTCCTTTTGCTTCGAACCATAAAGACCGGCAAAATTGTATCACTTGCCGCTTTTTTAAAACGCTCCCGAATATTTACTAATCGCTCCGGTTGGCTTCTATCTTCTCCATTTTCCTCGATATCCGAAACAATTTGACTTTTTAAATCGCCGAGCCCTTCACGGTTAAATCCATTTCGTATGCTTGACAACAGCTCGTTTGCTTTCTGCTTAAAGCAAAATACATAGCTTTCATCAAGCTCCTTTAATCGCGTCTTTCGAGCTCCAGGCTGGCGAAGTATGCGCCCCACAAGCTGTGTTAATGCATTCTTGGAAGAAGGATTTGTTAGAATAACAAGCACATAGGCAAATGCACAGTCCCAGCCCTCCTGTAACGCCTGCTTGGTAATGATATATCGGATTTTGCAATCCCGGTCCATCAAACCACCGGCGTCATCAACATCTTTAAGTTCATCTTTTTCACTTGTCTTAAGAGCCACTTCATCAGCAGGTATACCAATCGACTTGATGAGATGTTCCCGGACGTCCTCAGAATGGATATAACGGGTTCCTCTCTGCTCCTTTCCCGTCCTTTCTGCCTGGATGAGACAAATCGGGCGTATGTTGACGCCGGAGTTGGCTTCATACTCCCGAGCCTTTTGTTCAAGGACATTTCTTTTGTTCACCCCTGACAGCAAAGTATCTTTCCAATCCGGGCTCACCTTGTTGACCACATGCAGATCAAGCTTTATCATCTCTTCCCGCAGCAATTCTCTGCCTGATATTTCAACAAGGATGTTGCTCTTTTTGGAAGGAGTTGCAGAGAGCTCTGCAATCATGCAAGGATTAAACCCGCGCAACGTGTTTTGCGCCCCTTCGCTATAGGCCTTATGGCCTTCATCGAGAATAATAATTGGGGATAATGTCCGAAGTGTATTGCCCAGCGAAGTTTTAATCTGTTTTCCCCAAAAACCCTTTTCTTGGTGATAAGTATCCAGATTAGGGATATTTTGAAGAACCTTTTCCTGGCGGCCCACATCATCTTCAGCCGGAAAGAAGTCCTGAAAACCGCCGCTATCCTTAAAAACTTTCAGCGTCTCCTTTGTCTGCCGGTTGGTTGACGGCAGCATAAGCATTAAGACAACTAAATTTTCATCAACATCCAATGGAGAAAAACGATCTGTTTTTTCGAGGATAACGGTACGCCCCCCGCTGGCCAGATCAAGATGCTGACGATAGGGATGATCACGATCTTTAAGGCTTTGTATAGTCTGACGGTAAATCTGTGTTGTAGGAACGATCCAAAGAACCAAACCGGTTCTTTTTTTGCGATATATTATATTGGCCAGGTCAATCATCTTAACTGCAAGGAGCGTCTTTCCTCCGCCCGTAGGTATTTTGAGGCAAAAATTTGGTAAAGGCTTGCCTATGCCGTTTTTGCGAGAGATGTAACTCCGGGCAGGTACGGCTTTTTCCCAAGCCTTGGCCGGAAAAGCAATTTCAGCATCAGGCATTTGATCCGCTTTTTTTCGCCACTCGGCCAAGTGCCTAAAATAGGTCTTCACCTCCGAAAGTGCTTTTACTTGATATTCTTTGAGTTCCATATATCACCGTGCAAGTTCATATATTTCAAAAGGAAGCTGGGCAAAATCAATGCGCAACTCGTCCAGGTGCGTTTGGTCAAGATATTTTGTCGGGGCAAATACCAGTCTCCGCTTCTTGCCGGGCTTTCCTATAGATTTGGCACGCTCAAGCGTTAAAGCAATATTTTTCAGTTTTTCAATATCCGGCTCGTAAAAAAGATAAACCTTGTAATTTTCGCTTTCCCCCACAAAACTCTTCTTTTCGTTCAGTTTCTTTGGATCAAATTCCTCGCCTGTAGATGTATAAAAAATATATCTGGCCAATTCCATATAGGTTGGCAGCTTGTCACCGGAGAGAATGCTTTCCAGTTCAATGGGTTTTCCAAGTTCAAAATAGCTGAATGTTCCGCCAAGACCTTTTTTAAGATTTTCATCCTTTGCGTTTGGCATGCCTTTAATAACCCTGCGGACACGTTCCGCAGTGATTTTGTCCGCATAATCTTCACATTCAACTAAAATAAATTTACGATCACCACCGTCTTCTTTGTTTAGAGAAAGCACAGCATGAGCGGTTGTGCCAGATCCAGCGAAAGAATCAAGGACGATTGCATTTTCATCGCAGTGTAGAGAAATAATCCATTCATAAAGAGCTTTCGGTTTTGGTGTATCAAAGGCCTTTTTACCAAATATCTCTTTCAGTTCTCTCGTCCCATCCGCATTAAACCCGTATGTGTCAAGCCATGTGCTCCATCCTATGGAGCGCTTTTTATCTCTAATTTTAGCATACGGTACCCATCTCTCCCGCTGCCTATTGTAAGTAATATTGTTGTTGTAAGGTCTTTTTTCCCAATGAGCCGACTCAGGATCCTTAAGTATTTTTTGCATTTGGTGATTATTAGAACCCCAGCGCCAATGTCCTTCTTTACCGTCGTTCCTAATCGGGTAGACATCAGCGCTATCAGGACCTTTGATGGCAAACCATTGACCGGGTCGGTCTGTTCGTAATGAAGTGCCTCCCCACTTGCGCAACTCTCTCCCTTTTCTGTACTTACCGAACTTGTCGGTTCTATCCAATTTACCTGTAGAACGTTCTTCTTGAGTAATGCTCGAGGGATCGCCATTATGATAAATAAGTATATATTCATGCCCTCCTCGCAATCCGGTCTTCTCTTTTCCACCGCTTGGTTCTGCCAACCATGGAGCGCATGCCATACGGCAATCTTCGCCAAAAACTTCGTCCATGATCAAGCCAAGCCTATGAGCCTCATTGTCATCGATTGTTATAGCGATGATACCGTCTCGACTGAGAAGTTCTCGCAAGAGTTTCAAACGAGGTAGCATCATGCAAAGCCATTTATCATGACGGGTCAGGTCTTCACGATCAACTTCTTTTCCCATCCATTCTTGCATCATTGGAGAGTTAACATTATCGTTGAATCTCCACTTTTCGTTACCGGTATTATAGGGCGGATCGATACAAATAAGTTGAACTTTCCCTGCATAAAGGGGGAGCAATGCCTTCAGAGCCTTCAAATTATCACCATGAATAATGAGATTGTCATGAAGGCTGACCTTATCCGTAAGGCTCTTCTCTTTTTTCGGGATCAATTCATGGTATTTAACGAGCAGATGATGGTTTTGGACGAATGATTTACCTTTGAACTGAATTTGCGCCATAGCATGTCTCCATCACTTCCTGGTTTCATTTTTACTTTATTATTCAACACGGCTAAAAGCCACATAGTTTTTGAATACGAAACAAATATTACCGGTGTCAAAGCTTGGATTGACAAATTGTTTTATACCTTATTCACAATCTTGACGCCAAATACAGGTGAAATAGGGTATTGCCATCTCGCTATTTAGTTAATGCAGTTACATGATAATCCCTTCACGTTCAAACCGACAGCCTTCCAGATTGAAGGGGGTTCTTTACACAAGGAAATATCAACAGCGGGATCCTTTCTTCTTATTTTTTCAGCAATGAGCCTGAACATTTTAACTCTTTGATTCTCAGGATACCTGAGCTTTCCCCCTTCTTTGACTAAGCCTTTATTAATTCGTAATAATGGAGAATCGGGGAACCGCAAACCGATATGGTGAGCGAGTCCATTTGAGGGTCGATATTCACCTATCGTAATCCGTGTAGGACGAACGAAGTGAAATATCTTATCCACTAATTCCGAGTAATCTTTTTCCCAGGTAGAATACAAAATAACCGGATCTATTCTCAAACGCACTTCATAACCTGCCTGCTGAACTTTTTCAGCCGCTGTCAGACGGGATTCAGGAGAGGCTGTCCTATGCTCTAATTCTTGAAACACCTTTTCAGTATTTAAACTAAATGAAATAATCGATTGCTCACCGTGATTGAGTTTGAGAATCTCGTCAACGCAATCACTTTTGGTGAGAAAAAGCAATCGTGTCTTTTGTGCATATTCCGGCATGAACGAAATGATCTGTTTTGCAAAGCCGGTAATGTAATCTACAACCAGAGGATCGCCCAACTCACCAAGATTCAAAACTTTTAAGGATTTTGGTATACGTGCTCTGTTAAATTTTTCAATTTCAGCATACATTTTTTCATAATTGATAAAATGGGTGGAGATGGGCTGTGTTCGGAAAGTTAAATAAAGATAACAATACTCACACCAGAAATTACAATTGTTGTAAGCTGTGAGTTTATAAAATTTTGCACATCGCCCAATAGGATGCTGAAACTGTTCAATAAAAGGACTTGATCTATCTCTTAATAACAGGACACTCCTTTCAGCATTCAGCTTTTCCATGCCCTTTTTACTATTGGACCCAGGCACTTTATCAACCCAAATCAAAGGCAGTTCGGAACGTTTGGCTAAGTTTTTAGCCCTGATTTTGTTGCTTAAATTTCGGGTTGCCCACAATTCAGTTACAAGCGGCTTTTGCTCCTCTTTTTGAGTGTATGCCAGGCTTTGTTCATGAATTTGATTCCCGACGTTACTTCTTTCATTCGTACATTTGTTAAATATCAACATTACAGGTATCCCCTGTATTTATAAAAAATTTCATTGACTATTTTCTTGCCTGTCTCATTGTGGGACGCAAAAAATAGAAAGAATAAAGGGCCGCCCTTACTATTTCTCATAAGCACAGGCTCGGGTACAAACTTAAATCCAGCAGCTTTCTCTAACCTTTCCTTTTTGAACCAGGCTCCAAGCTTGATATTGCTGTTAACAACCTTGACTTTGTATGTATCTCCAAAAAGGCTCATCTGCTTATCTTCTTCATACAAAATTTCTTGCCATTCATTACTGCCACAGAATCTGTCCATTCGTTCGATTTGCTCGGGATCTGCTGATAACAGATCCTTGTGTAACACATTTCGATTCATATCCATCAGAGGAAAGTTCAAAAAAATTTCTATCGTTTTTAATTTGGCTGCTGCCACAATTGTTTCCCAGTGGAGATGCAAACCATAGGGATCTAAAATACATAGAGCCCTCTTTCTGGTTTCATACGTGAGTAACGGCAATATATCTTTCCTCAATATTTCATTACTATCCCCTTCATATATCTTTATGTTTGGAATGTCATGGGTCAGCCTGCTAAGAACTTTTGCTTTTTCTTTATCAATATCAATATATTGATACTCAGTGAAAGGATTTTCAATCTCAAGGGCATTTAATGGAGAGCCTTGGATAAACTCCCCGGTTCTCCTTGAGATATGCACGCCAAGCCCAGAAAAGGCATCGATATAAGCATATCCTTGGCACCAAGATTGGTTTTTCATTATAGTTGTAAAAGCATGAGCGTATTCCTTGATGATTTCCAGTTTAATCTCTGACCACTCACCTATTTTGTCTATCTTCATTCTCGACACTCCTTAGCCACAACTCCAAAATTCACTTAAAAAGAAATCACCAACCGCGACGCTTGTGCTGAAAGTGCACAAAACTGAATATCGCCTTTAACTCTAAGCTTTTCTTGATAAATCGAGCGCCATATCTTTTATTGCTGGCCTCAAATGCTTTTTCCCATAGATTATTCGGCGGACCACCGCCTTCCTACCATAAAATGAAGAACTTAAGGCAAACACTATACAAGCTTTTTAAATTGAATTCTCAGCGTCTTTCCTTCTTTAACGGCTGCTTTGAAGGTCTTCTCGAAATGTCTCGGATACAGGTTTTTGCCATGATATCCAGCGGATCGAAGGGCTTTTTCCATGCTGATTGTTTTTTGTTGAAGTTCCATATAGGAAATGAGTTTAATGGCTGCCTGATCGCAGGAACAAAAAGTTATTTCTTCATCTGTCTGGATTAGATAAGCTATTGAGGTGGATTCTCCAGGGTCTATTCCCAACCTCGCCTCTTTTGCTTCCCTTTGTACTTTTCTCAGACTTTCAAGATCAACATTATTGATTATTGTAACATCTCTGAGATCAATATCAAATTTTGCTCCGCCCTTCTTGTAGTATCTTGCTTCCTCAAAAACAGTCCTGGTTAGGCAAATGTCATAGGCTTTTCTAATTATTCCAAACAGATCAAGTGTGTGGAGATCAATGGTAACATCAGCGTCAAGCAGTAGCAATTTTCGCATAGTTTCCTTCCACAAATCCCGCAGCGGCCAGATTTTCATCTATTTCAGCCCGATCTATTTCCATATATGCGGCAAAGGTGCCTCTTGATATTCTGCCTTCCATCAGGCATCTGCAAGCAAGGGATATGAATCTTGAAGGAAACGTGGACGGCCTGTCATTGTCATAAAGCTTTCGACGCATATTGCGATCCAGATCTCGGAATTGCGAGTTTTTTATGACTTTCTGCGCCAAGGGTTTCCTGATTATTTTCAGATTGACAAGCCGCCAGAGGACCGCTTCAGTTGAAACACCGAAATCCTTTGCCAGCTCTATGACATCAATGGGTCTAATCTCACTGCCTGTTACTGTCTCTTTAAGGGCATTGCGGAGATGATCTTCGGGTAGGAGCAAACTTGATGCAAAGATATCCGCGTACTGTTCCGGCCTTGTTTTTTGGGTACCATCACCGATTTCTTCAAGAGAAAAGACATCCCATGTGACAACATGAAATAATTCATGCGCCAGATCAAAGTTTCTTCTCCATGGCACATCATTGGCATTGATAAGTATGCCAGCCCCTATGGTATTATCCACCACACTTGCGCCAGAGATACCCTCTCCTAGAGGCAAATGAAGGATTTTGAAACGAAGCTTATTTTCGAGTACGTTAAGCAGATTCAAGGAAGGACGAGAACCTAAGTCGAGGAAATTATGAATTTCAGCACCGAGTTTGTCGGCCTTCTCAAAGCCATTGTAAGAGAAATCATCCCGATCGTAATTTTTCTGAATATCTTTCCATCGTCGCTTGAGCCCAAGCAGGTGTTCAAGTTTACTGTAATTTTCCAGAAAAGAAAGGAATTGGCACTGTATTTGATTAACGTCTGTTTTTATAGCCTTTCTCCACAAGAGCACAGGATCGGGAGTGATGTCGGGTTCCAAGAAATAGTCCAGACTCCTGCCATATAAACGAGCCATCATAATTAATTCATGGGCATTTATATTCCTTGCACCTTTTTCCATGGCAGAAAGAGTCTGATAGTTTTTAAACCCCAGTTTTTTAGCCGCTTCGGTAATGGAAAAACCTGCTGTCTGTCTTGCAGCCATAATCCTTTTATCCAGGACCTCTTTTTCCTTTCCTTTGAATATCATGATATCCCCCTCAAATATAATTATCTTATATCTTTCTTGTTAATATCGACAATTATATAAGAATTCTTTACCCATTGTCAATCGGCAAATGAAGTTTATTCATTCTCACCCATAGATGAGTAGCGGGGACATCTTAATAGATTGATCGGTTATTCTTCAAGCGGACCAAAATATCCACAAACGCCGGTTCTGGGTGAATTCACAATCGGCATTACATAATCTTCACCACATTCGTGCGCTTCAATACATTTGTCACAATAATCTTCCCAACATAAGGAACAGATTTGAGTGGCAATCTTTTTACAATTTTCGCATTCAAACACTGGAGGATCGTTTCTGGCCAGTATTCTGACAGGTTCGATAATAACGCCCTTCCTTATGGACAACACCTGTAAAGCAAGCTCGGTCGTTGACCCGAAATCATATTCATGCTCAAAGTTATCTTTTAGATCCAACGCGTCCTCAAGGGGTATATCCATCGATTCGGGCGCATCTCCCCAGAAATCATCCTGTTCCTCATAACTTGCGTATCTTATACCATGGATTGTAAATTGACTTAAATGCCCGCAGCATTCCAGCCAAATTTCTCTTAAAAAGTTGTCCAGCTCCAAAAGGGTTGAAGTGCCTTCCATTTCAATATGAAGCCAGTAGAGCCCCCAGGCTGATATTCTTAAATGGTATATATAGCCTTCGCTCTTTTTTTCTTTTAATATTTCATCTTTTTCTTTTTTTGCCCGACATGCCAATAAATGTTTTCCGATGCCTCTTCCTGAAAAAGACTTTTTGCAAAAACGGCATTCTCCCTTGCTGTTGCTCATTGTTCACCTCATCAATCTTTTCGACAGACCTGTAAAATGATACTCTTTAATTTTCACTATAGATAGTAACAGAAATTTTGTTAGCTAAACATGTAACCCTAAATCGAACAAATAGTCAATAATTGCTAAAGTTTCCAGAATTTCCTTGAAATTTCAGATTCTAATTCATACTTTAATATAAAAACCTTTCAGCCTTAAAAGGAGGCGGAAATGCCAAAAAAAGCATTGATCATCGTTGATATGTTAAACGACTTTTTAGATGAAAAGGGCGCGCTGTTTTG
>Ga0307425_1000712_pt1 | contig 20590 bp, 26 predicted proteins | sample SalMarWE160330MG_FD_202152 | JGI IMG/M metagenome (GOLD analysis project Ga0307425, IMG submission 202152) | Salt marsh sediment microbial communities from the Plum Island Ecosystem LTER, Massachusetts, United States - WE1603-30 | ecosystem: Environmental > Aquatic > Marine > Intertidal zone >...
TTATACACAAGTACACTCACTGGTTCATTGCGATTTACAAAGTCATACTCTGCCGCTGGAATCGAAGTATCTGATAATATTGTAGTTCTTCCAGTTGAGGTAAAGTCTGTTATTCCCATAGGTATTGTTAGAAAAATAACCAAGAGAAGTACAAACAACAGCTTCTTGTTCATATTCATTTTTAATTCTCCTCTTTACTATGCGAGATGAAAATCATAGGCAGTCTATTGTGATAACCTAAGATTTCAGGCATGCTATATAGCACACGAATTATTCCTTATCTTACGCTCAGCTATTTCAATATTGTTAGAGATCATTTAAATTTCAAATTCGACGGGAATTCTCGACCAGGTTACAATCAATAAAAAGAATACATTTAGAATATTGGAGAGTTACAACAGCATAACAAAACGATTATTTGGCTAAGTTTAAATCAGGATTCATTATCTTGATATCTGACAGGTGAGTGAAGATATGGCAGAAAAAATCTATGTGATTAGTTGCAGGCAAGATTTGGTCGATATGGGAATAGACAGAATGAGAACTGCTGTTGAGGGATTGGAAGAAATTGAATTGTCACTAGACTGGTCGACAACCAAACTCATTCCGGTTATTGCAACCGAGAAAATATCATTTCAAGCAGGTGAAACTAAATTGGTATCAATAAAACCAATCAAAATTCCTGCCTATGCGGTTGTGTTCCAATCGTTCTATGGTAGTAATGGTATGGGCGATTTAGGATGTGTTGGTTGCACAGAGATGAAGATGCCTTCTGAGAATCGCGAAGCCAACATGTCAATGTTCAATTCTCGCATCAAAGGGTCCGTCATGCCAGGAGACCTGTTAGGACAAGTGCTAGTTGTACTTGGCAAAAAGAAATAGTCTTGAAAACAATATAGAAGTTCATCCCTGCAGATTATGCAGAGATGACCGCTATCTTCTTACAATGTGATAATCTTATCGCATTTTTCCATCATGATGTCTACTGCATCAGAGTAATCCACAAGATTGACATCGAATGCTAGTCGGTTTGAAATTCCTCGTTCTTCAACATGATGTTTGATTGCATGAATGTTAGCTCCTAAGGATTTTAAATCATCAGCATGAGCATTTCCTTTGTCCGCAAAGAAGACACCGTCTTGAACTAGAAGGATTTCAATCTCGATTCCTTGACTCTTCAAACCAGTGGTAATTTCTTTGAAACTAGTGCAGTCGTTTACTAACCATATTAGATACTTCATTATGCGTCCTCCTAAAATGTAATGACTACCTCATTTTCAACTAGTGTCTTCGCAACTTCAGCTTCTTCAAGGATCTCGACGCTCTCGAAGATTTCGCTAGCATCGATACTACGCTCATCTAGGGATTTCTTACTGGCACATACTTTACCATCAAAGCTCTCAAAGGTGGACTTGAACATTCGTATTTGCAACATATCTTGGTCTTTCATGAGACCATAGACTCCATCACCTATAAACAATAATTCAGATTCATGATCCATTCCAAACATTCCGACTGCAGCCCGCCACCCTTCAGCCGCTACAATTTTTCCGAATGGCTTACTATTAACAAGAATCAAAACTTTTCTTTCTGTAAAATCCATCAAAATCACCTACAACGAAAATGACACGAACCTCTCCACTTCACCAATTTGTTCAGCAAACTCTGTGAGGCCACTCACTTCAACACCTTCAACGAAATCAGAACCTCTCTGATCAAACCCACGAGCAGATGTACAGAGCCCACATGCTTGAAACTCTACACCTTCATTTGCTAACTCCAAGAATTTATCGTTCATTGGTCTATCAGGGTCCGGGTCCTGATTCAGTTTTGCATTGTTTACACCATCAACAAACAGGAAAACTTTCACACCATAGTCTTTTGCAAGAGCTGTTTTGCACAAATCATAAAATGTATGACTGTTTTGGAATGTGTATGGTCCTGTACACAATAAAATGCCAAGAGTCTTTTTTCCCAAACTTATTCATCTCCATTGTAAGATATTTCATGGCAGATATTACATGTTAAAAAGAATACGTATCTGACATATTCATTATTGATAACAAACACAAATCATTCGATTCCGTTCTTTTCCGGTAAGTTTACGCTTCTCAGGTCATTATATAATATCTAAGGCAATGACCGTGACAAATCCTATTGTTAGAAGCAATGAAAACCATTGTTGAGTAATCAATGTTAGTGATATTGATATTAGCATCCAACCAAGGTGCATTGGATATGGAGTTAGATTATATAATCTACTACTGCGTTTTACAACGATATCAGAAAGAGTCTGTTGCTGCTGAGAAGAAACAATAACCAACCCCAATCCTATGGGTAATAACAACCAACCTATACCCAGAAGGTAGACATTGCTCGTGAAATTATATAATATCGAGAACTCGAGAACCTGGATAATAATACACACACCTGCGGTAGTTCTAAGCATCACCGTTCCAGTAGTCAATTTCTGAGTATCTCTTGAATTCAATATATCCTCGATTGATGATTCTAATCAGAGTTTAAACCTTTTTTGTATATTTTTCTAGATAATGGCCGCCTAGAGAAGATTGATTACAGCGATAAGTACATTTGACATATCTTTGTGAAAGGAGAATAGGAGCTATCAGCATGGATGAAGTTGTTGTCGAGTATATCGATAAGGAAGGAAAAGAACGTCGACATGAAGTTGATGATGAAACTATAACAACTCTAGATCTATCTCGACACAAAATTGTGTCCGTAAATCTGGAGACTATAGCAGGACTTTCGGAACTGCGGGAATTAAATCTGGGAAGCAATGCAATTTCAGATATCGATCTTAGTTCTCTTGCTAACCTATCAAATCTTACATCATTGAATTTATTCAAGAATAACCTTGAGCACCTCGACCTCTCACAGCTCAGTGGATGTAAGAATCTTAAAGATCTAAATTTGGGGTCCAATAGCATCACAAATTTAGACTTGACACCTCTTGCTAAATTGAAGAATCTGACAAGATTGAGATTGTTCAATAATCAAATTTCCAGTATTGACCTTTCAGCATTTTCTAAATGCACCACACTTGAGATGCTAGAAGTAGAAAACAATCAAATCACCGCAATTGATTTGAAACCTCTAGGCAAATGCACTAATCTCATTCAGCTCAATTTAATGTATAATGCTCTAACTGAATTGAACCTTAGTCCATTAGCGACATGTACGCAAATCAAGTTCTTGTATCTCCATCACAATGATCTTACATCAATTGACTTGAGTGCGCTAGAAAACTGTTACGACCTCCGAATCCTAAGATTGGGAGGCAATCAATTAGAGCGGATTGATTTGACTCCACTAGGTCCGTGTAAAGAATTGCGACGACTGACATTAGCTATGAATGCAATTGAGGAAATAGACCTGAGTCCGCTAAAGAATGCAAAGAAATTAACGGCTCTTGATTTTGCGGGTAATAGAATAACCACAATCGATTTACAACCGTTAAGTAAATGCAAAGAATTAGCTGAGCTTTATCTTCATAGCGATCATCCAGTTGAAAATGAATTCAAAGAAATCGATATCAGTCCACTATTCGGTTGTGAAGAATTAGAAGATATCGGAATAGGTCTATCATCTATTATCCATGCCAAAGCAAGTCTCGAAGGGTCAGAAGAAATACCATTAGCAATTGAAGAACTAATCGAAGCTGATAGAATCACTTGGGTTTGAGACTGAGAAAAATAAAATATAGATTTAAATAAATAGGTGTATAGTTAAATATATACCACCGCATGTTAGAGAATCAGAGTTGTGTCGATGAGGGAGAAGGAGATTAACAGGATAGCTCTAATGTATCTGAAACATCTTAATGGTCCATTAGGAAAGAGTGTTCTGGAACATCTCAAGGAAGGGGAGAGTTTTACGATTTGTGCTCACGACGAGCTAGTTCGAATTTCTAAATCGCAAGGTAAAGCCGATGTGAAAGTACTCCAAGAAGACAATTCAAGTATTTTACGGACTCGGTGATAGTAAAAAGACAGCAATCAAAGCGAATATATTGGGATTTTGTAACAGAAAATGTTAGGTAGTGACATAGATGGTTGTAGAAATGGATGATGCAACGAGAGCACAAGTAATTGAAATGTTTGAAACTTTAACTAATGAAGTAACTATACATCTGTTCACGGCAGATCATAATTGTCTATATTGCAACGACACTCGAGATATGGCGGAGATGATAGCAGAAATATCCGATAAAGTAAAGGTAGAAGAACATAAGGGACCTTTGGATTCGGAAATCGCTAAAGAGTTCGGTATTGAACACACTCCTGCAATGGTGTTACATGGAAAAGAGCCATACAAAGTAAAGTTTTATGGAATTCCTGCGGGTCACGAATTTTCTGCATTGATAGGTGGCATAATTGATGTGTCAGCGGGAGTTGCCCCATTACCTCCTGATGTAATAGAGGATATCAAAGCAATTGACAAACCTATTCGAATTAGGGTGTTTGTAACTCCACAATGTCCTTATTGTCCCGGAATGACTCGATTGGCCCATCAAGCCGCTATAATCAACCCTCTCATTACATCTGAAATGTTCGAGTCTCTCGAATTCCAAGAGGAAGCAACAAAGTTCGAAGTATTTGGAGTTCCTAAAACTATTTTCAACGAAACAGTGTCTGTTGACGGACTCACTCCTCCTGAAATGTTTGTTGAGAAACTATTCGAAGCAGTCGATTAGAGGAAAGCACAAGTGTTTTGTATCAAGAGGGATTTTCAAAAATATGAAAACCCAATCCTTTGTTATTATGTTAAGACCTGCGAATAATTATGGAGAAGAAGGTACTGAAGAGAAAGTATCAGAACATTTCAACTATCTGAAGAAACTTCTAGATGGTGGAAAATTAACCATGGCAGGAAGATTTTCAGAGGTATTAATTGGTCTCGTAATGATTGAGGCTGAATCACGAGAAGCAGCTGTAGATATTATGAAAAATGATCCTGCAATCAAAGCAGGAGTATTTCATGCTGAATTATATCCTTGGTCGATTGCGCTTCAGAAAAAATAAGATTCCAAATAACTCTATATTCATAAGACAATCATTAAAACCAATCGCTATTCGAAACGATGGACACAGGACAGTAGACATGGAACCGTATCTTCTGTTCACAATGTATTCCACTAACTCTGGAGTCGAAAGGTCTAATGAATTACGACCAGCAATCTCCATAGAATAAACACACGTCGGAAGAAGATAATTTGAATTTACAAATCATATACAGGAAATTGATAGAGAATACCACTGATGCTGTATTCATCGTAGATGTTGAAGGACAACATACTGAAGTGAATCAACAATGGGCAGATTTCCTAGGACTAAATCGTAAAGACCTTCTTGGCACACGAATCTGGGATGTGATACCATCGGATCAACTTAAGGCATGCAAGAAAACGATGAAGTTTCTCATAGATGGGGAAGACATACCTATCTATACTCGAGATTTTATTAGAAAGGATGGTGCGAGAGTAACTGGAGAAATGAATTCCATTCTTATAAATGACGATAAAGATGGGGAGAAATTCGTTCTATGTATAGTCAAAGACATCACTAAATGGAAAGAGGAAACTGAGAAAGCAGTGCGAAGGAGTGAATCAAAATATCGGCAACTCCTCGAAAACATCCCCCAACGGATTTTCTATAAAGATACTAATTCGGTCTACATGGCATGCAATCCTGCCTTCGCTAAGGATTTGGGTATTTCTCCAGATGAAATTGTTGGTAAAACGGACTATGATCTCTTTCCCAAAGATGTAGCAGATTTCTATATAGCAGCTGACAAAGAAGTATTTGATTCACTCTTGCCATATAGAGATGATGAAATCTATGTTGTGGATGGAGAAGAAAGAAATACGAAAATTCAGAAAACTATAGTTCGTGACGATAATGGAAAAGTCATAGGAATTTTTGGCATCTTCTGGGATATAACTGAAGAAGTAGAAGCAATCAAATCACTTGAAAGAAGTGAGAAACAATATCGTTTATTGTATGAAAATCTTACCGACGGACTATACCAAATGGATGCAAACGGATTTATTACATGGGCTAGTCAGAAAGCCGCTAATATATTTGGCCGACAACAGGATGAGGTAGTCGGAATTAATATTTTAGAATTTGTCCATCCTGATGAAAGAGAAGAGATAACTGAAGTCATTAAAAAGGCGTTAACTACAGGGCAAACTGAATCTGAGGGTTTTGAAGTCAAAGGAATCAAGCACGATGGTTCAGTTTTTTATTATCAAGTTAATAATAAAGTCCTGGAAGAGAACGGTGAAGTAGTTGGTATTCAAGGGCTTGTTAGAGATATAACAGAATTCAGAATTGCTCAGAACGCTCTTGAGGCGAGTGAAGAACGATATAGAACGTTTGCTGAGAATTTTCAAGGTATTGCATTTCGGGGCACACTTGATTGGATTCCAGAATTCTTTCACGGATCCGTAGAAGCAATAACTGGTTACAAGGAAGAAGATTTTACATCAGGCAACCCGAGCTGGGACGAAGTTATTCATCCTGATGATAAAGAAGTTGTCTTTAAGATTGGAGAGAACCTTTCAAAAATTCCAAGCGAAATTATAAATCGAAAATATCGAATAATAAAGAAGAATGGAGAAATTAGATGGGTTCATGAATTTACTAGTAATGTGTGCGATGAATCAGGAGTTCCAAAATGGGTTCAAGGATCTATCTATGACATTACGGATGTAGTACTTGCAGAAAAGACTCTAAAGAGGTCACTCAATGACCTTGAAATCTATGCATCACTACTACAACACGATCTGAGGAATGATCTCCAAGTCCTTCTTAATCAAGCAGAGATTTCCCTCTTGTTAGAAAATATGTCTGAGAAAGAAATGAAATACTGGAAGATTATTGAAGGAACATCCCAAAGCATGATTCGATTACTTGATGTATTCATAAAACCGAGTAAGTTCTATGAACGAGCAATTGCTAATCTCATTGAAACGCAAGTGTCAGACATTAAGAAAATCTATCCTGGTCTACAAATCGATATGAATTTTGATTTACTATCTTCTGGTTTTTCAGTTATAGGTTCTCGGTTACTTCCATGTGTCTTTGATAATCTTTTTAGAAATGTGGTTGAACATGCAGGACCTAAATCCAAAATAATCATCAAATCACAAGTAGAGAATAACCAAGTAATCATTGAATTTTCGGATAATGGACCAGGTGTCGATAAAAAAGTCATTAAGAAGCTGTTTCAAAAAGGCGTTTCTACCACTGGTGGAGGATATGGACTCTATCTGAGTAAGAAGATAATTGAATCCTATAAAGGAACAATCGACGTTGTTAACGAAGACAAAGAAGGGACTACATTTAGAATAGTATTGCCTTCAATTTAGTAAAGAGAAACATCAGTAAAAGGATGTGGATTTTCATTCATCTTGTTGACATGTGAATACAAATTCAGTTTCGTTGACATATTTGTATGCTTGATATGCTGCATGCACTCCTTCTGCAACACCTGTGATTGCCTGTTTGAATTCACTATCTACCACATCACCTGCAGCAAACACCCCTTCCACATTGGTTCGACTCGATCGGTCAATCTTGATTTCTCCCTTTGTATTCAAGTCCACACCCAATTTTTTAGCCAGTTCTGAGTAGGGAATGCCTCCAATTGCCACGAAGACACCATCAAGAGAGAGTAGGTTTGTTCCATTGTGTTGTCGATCTAACATAACACCGGTGACTTTTGTTTCACCAAGAATTTTAGTAACGTTCGTTTCTGTGATTACTTCAATCGTGGGCTCCCGTTCGATTCTTCTACCATTGATTGGCTCTGGTCGAAGTTTTTCTCGTCTGTAAATGATGTAGACTTTCGGGCAGTACTTAGCTAAAAGCAACGCTTCCTTTGCAGCACTATCACTTCCACCGACAACAGCGACAGTCTTATCCTTATACAATGGTGCATCACACAGAGCACAATAGGAAACACCGCGATTTTTTAATTCGTCATGGCCCGGAACTTCCAGTTCCCTCTCTTTCATTCCAGTCGCTATGAGTATCGATTTGGCAAGGAATGACTTGTTCTCTGTAACAACATAAAAGAAATTATCTTTACTTCGAAAAATGTCTTTGACAGTACCATTTTCGATTAGAACAGGATAGTCGAGTGTATGAGCTTTGAGATTGTCTGATAGTTCCTTTCCTGTGAGCTGTATGAATCCGGGATAATTTGCCACATCATCAGTCAGTGTGATAGTTCCGCCATCCACATCGCCAATAACAACTACGCTCAAATCTAATCTAGCCGCATACATTGCAGCACCATAACCAGTTACACCTGCACCAATAACTACGAGATCGTACATTCTTTCACACCCCTAATTTTCTCTTGATTCTTCGTTCAGCGCGTCTATCAAACCCGATGTATACATCACCATCGATGACTGTTGTAGGTACAGCAATCTGGCCACTGAGTTCTTTCAATTCAGATGCAGTTTCAGGATTGGTCAAAATGCATTTTTCCTCAAAATCAATTCCTGTTTCTTTTAGGAATGCTTTGAGATCCTTTGAATGAGGACATTCGGGTGCTGTATAGATGATGGTTTTAGGCATTAACTATTATCTCCTTTTCGCAAGAGAAGAGCTGGTTAGTACTCAAGTTATCGTAATTGATATATATTTTGAAGGGGGATAAAAATAGTATATTTACTCCCATTTGTGAAGAGTCTTAAGGAATAGAGTGAACCTAGTTTTAGCATCAGCTGGAGAGAACCAGATTTGAATAAGGAAGAAACTCTTGCATTCATAGATAAACAGATAGCTATGGAACTAAAGATCATTGAGATAGTTAAAGAGAATGTAGATCAACTTGGCAATGCATTTGTCAAGGATCTTCTCATTGGAATATCCACTGATTCTCACAAACATGCTGCGCTTCTAAAATCTCTGCGTAAAGCAGTGGAAGGTCCTACACCTTTCATTAGCGAGAGAGAGCGAAATAAAATAGCGAAGGGTATTGAAGCCCATATCAAAATGGAAGAGCAAGCTGTGAAAACATATGGGGAGCTTGCTGAGAAGAGTGATAGTGAGCAAGTGAAGACGATTGCTATGATGATTCGTGAAGATGAAATACGGCATCATTCCCTACTCAAAGAGTTACAAAAAACAATGATCGAACCTGAAACCCTTACCGAAGATATGATCTGGGATGCAATGTGGAAAGATTCCCCATGGCATGGCAGTCCAGGTGGGTAATTGACTAAATAGTGAGGGTGAGTTTGAACTCACCCCTGTTCTTTCTTTTATATAGCATTTTGGAGAAGTTCCTTGAATTTGAAATCGAGGATTTCAATTCCGACTCCAGTCTTCGCAGAAATCAGAGCAGAGTTCATACCAAAGCGGTTACAGAATCGGTCCATTTCATCCTCTACATCACTAAAAGCACTGTCTAACAAATCAATTTTGTTTCCAACAAGAATGAAGTGTTTCCCAGCATCTTTTGAAAAATCAAAACCTCCATTTTCCTCTGCAAGAGGCACCCAGTAATTCCATAAACTATCTAGACTCTGTAAATGTGACGCATCAAAGAAGAAAAGACCGATCTTTGCCCCTCTTATCATTTGTTTTAGGGTCTCGATGAATCTTCTTTGGCCGCCAAAATCCCATAACGAAAGTATGACTGAATCGCCTGTATGCAGTTCAATAGTTTTTGTATCAAAGCTGGCTCCAACAGTAGTTTTGAGCTTGGAAGGGTCAGGGAATGTTCCCTGAGTCCATCTAGAGGTAAAGCTGGTTTTTCCAACCTCTGAATCTCCAAGTACGACTGCTTTGACTACTGTCATTGTTAATCAATCCCTTCGAAATGATGCTCTTGGACTACTTGCAATTAACATGATACCCGCACTTGACAATAAGATTGCAGCTAGTTCAACAGGCATCATATCAGCAAACATTGTTACTATGCCTACCGCTAGACCAGCAAACATGAAAAATAGGAATCTTGCACCAGCCATAGTTGCTCCAGCTTTTGACAATTTGTAAACAACAACAAAGAATCCGACAAATCCGATACCTAGTATTACTATGAGGCCGAGGTAGAGGGGATCTAACTCATATCTGCCATTCTGAACAAATGGATGGCCAAGCGTCAGCAAGATGCACGATGCAGCAATTAGAAGTTCCCTACTTCTGTGACTGGTTTGCTTTGAAGTGCTAGCGGATATAGCTGCCATCGTAAAAGATCCTACACCGACAAGGCCAAAGAACCAGTCTATGAACAGAATATTCGTATCCCAAACACCTGCGGAAATATAACCAATTGCATAATTATTGGAATGCGTAATAACGAGTAATGCGACAAACAGTAGTGTTAGTGAAATATACATTGGAGTTGCAGCTTTGGTTTCCGTAGCTTGTTCTACAAAGAAGTCAAAAGGAATCACAGTTGCAGCACCTGCAAACGCAGCAACGAGGGAGAAGATTAGAATACTAGTATCGTTATCTAAATAGGCTGGAATCGCTAATGAGAATCCTACAACTATAGCCAGTATACCAATAGAGTAAGAGATAATTTGTCTCCAAGGTTTCAACATTGAAACTAATAATGCAGCTCCGACAATAAGTGGAATAACCTGAATGATGAAATATTCCGGGTGTATTCCAAGGATACCTGTAGCAGCTGTTATTGCGGTAATCATGACTGATACAATCAAAATGAAGATCGAAACTGTGAATGGATTGGGTGTTTCTTTTAACAGGTATAAGGAGGTAATCAAAGATCCAGCTAACATGATGAAAAGAACCGGGAATAGAATCATTCTTGGAAATGAGATCAATACTCCAACAATAGTTTCTATGAGAACCGCTACAGAGAGAATAACAATGATGTAGGTAATTTTCTTCACAGTTAATTCGTTTGATATTGCAAGATTCAGTTCTGTGACGAAAAGAGCCGCAAACATGAATGCAATTGCCACCATGCTTAGAGTCGATGCATATATCCCAGTTATTCCGATAACGCCCATGAATGCAGAAGATATTCCAAATAGGACAAGAGCTCGTGCAATAGGTTTGCTAACGGAATTATACACCCGTTTCAATCTATTTGCAAATACAATCAATCCGAGGTATATTGTGAAAGTTGATAGCAGTCCAGCAATAATTAATGATAATCCAAAGTCCATGTCAATATCATCTCCTGATTAACTCCAAAGATCGCCTATCTCATTTCCACGTTTCTTGACATCTTTATCAATAGTTGCAGGTAATCCGTTTTCGGTGATACCAACACCACTCAGCACTGCACGCAAAGCGGCTTCTGTTTCATATTCCTCATCGCCTTCACAAATAATGATGTGAGTATCTTTGGAACAATATCCTATCACACCTGTTTCAGCTTTCATGAACCTCGTTGCGCAATTTGTCGCGTCTTTATCAGACATTTCCAATGCAGCTGAAACAAGTTGGATGATTCCAGTGAGTAAGGCAATTCGCTCCTCACCACTACCATCTGTGGGATAGATGATGGTTGGTTCCATCGATTCCATTTGCACTTTTGCTACAAGACGAACTACCAATACTATTTCCCCCCAAAAGTATCTCGAACCCAATCTAGTTCACTTGGTGGTTCTTTTGGGTTTTCTGAAGTTCTTGCTTCAATTGGCATCACAACATCTCGTATGCCAAGTTCACCATCTCGGAAATATAGAGTTACTAATAGCTCGTGACCGTTCTCACATTTTGAAATCATGGTCGGAGACCGCCCCTTCTCTATTATCATTTCCTGAATGATTTTTACCTCTGCATCATCTAAATTGATTATAGCTCCAGAGCTACATTTAGGACATGAGAAAGCTAACTCCATTGTAGTGGCCTCGTATCAATATGTGAATGCGACATTTGGTCTTTTTTCTAGTATATAGAGCTTGTTCGTTGAAATTAATTGAGGACATGTAGAATAACTAACTAGATGCACTTCTCCAGAGCGCAGTTCTAGATTCTGCAAATCTAATTCTTTGTTTCATGCTATAGCCTAATGTTTATGTTGCATATTACGTACAACCATAATACATAGTGGATTGCAGAACAGAGAGGATTACAAATGACAGTGGAAGATGTAAAACGAGTAGACAAAGGTTTAGCACTAATGCTCGCAAATGAAGCTATAGTGCGCGGAGCCCTTGAGGCAGATGTGAAGGTGGTAGCATTCTATCCTGGTTCACCGACCTCAGAAATCCTGGATACCTTTGGAGACGTATTAGACCACTTTAAGGATTACAAAATGCAAATTGCTGCTAATGAAAAGGTTGCCCTCGAAACAGTAGCAGGTGCATCAATGGCGGGTCAACGGTCCTTCACCTCAATGAAGAGTGTTGGAATGAATGTAGCTAGCGATTCGATGTATAGCATAGGATATACGGGACTGAATGCGGGTTGCGTTTGCCTCATAGCAGATGATCCGTATGCTCACTCATCACAATCAGAACAGGATGGGAGATATTTCGGAAAAGCTGCTTATGTCCCAATGATTGAACCCTCTACTGCACAAGAAGCACGAGATATGACGAAATGGGCTTTCGAAATTTCTGAAAAACATAAGACGCTAGTAATCATCCGGACAACCACTCGTGTCAACCACCAGAGAGGAATGGTACAATTAGAGCAATTAGAAAGAACACCATTTAAGAAACACAAATGGAAAGATGTCAAAGGTCAGTATTTCACAGTAGGTTCAGTCGCCAGATCTCTGAAAGCAAAATTACTTGAGAAATCAGCAGCAATACAATCAGACTTCGAGAAGACGAAATTCAACTATATTGTCCCAGGAACAGGCAATGTAGGAATCTTGACCGCTGGAGTCTGCTTTTTACACGCTCAAGAAGCTATGCAGAATTTAGATGTAACATTACCAATCTTCAAATTAGGAACGTTATCCCCTCTGCCCGAAAAGAAAATATCAGAATTTCTCAAATCACTCTCCACCCTCATCGTCATAGAAGAATTGACTCCGTTCCTAGAAACCCAGATAGCAGCAATTGCAAAGACGGTGAATCCCGACCTCAATATTGTGGGTAAGAGAAGTGGACATTTTAGTGAAATGTTAGAATACAATGTTCCTATTGTCGAGAAGGTTCTTGCTGAAGTTCTCGATAAGAAACCTAGTATGGATTATGATGCCGTTTTAGCCAAGGCAGAAAAGCTGAAAGCCATACTTCCAGAGAGACCTCCAATCTTCTGTCCAGGATGTCCGCACAGAGGAACACTCTGGTCTTTCCGACAGGCATTACAGCAATTGAAAATTCGCGATAACATCGTGTTCAATAACGATATTGGATGTTATAGTATGGCATTCCTTCCGCCAAATGAATTCTCAGACTCCATGCTCGCTATGGGAGCATCCATGGGAATTTCTGCGGGAATGGCTATGTCATTAGAAGACAAAGTCATTGCAATGGTCGGCGATAGCACTCTCTATCATGCAGCACTTCCGGGGATTGTTAATCTCATTCATCATAATTCTAACGTCACCATCTTTGTACTTGACAATAGTGTCACTGCTATGACAGGTCAACAATACAATCCTAACTCTGAATTCGATGCAGGAGGTCACCCAGCACGAAAGATCAACATGGAAAAGATGTTTGAGGCTCTTGGTGCAAACAGTGTTACCATCATTGATCCTTATGAAACACGAGATTGTATTGGACCAATCAAAGCAGCAATCGAAGCAGATGGTCTCAATGTGATTATTTCAAGAAGAGAATGTGCACTCTACGGAGACCGTCTCAAGAAAGTAGCAGGAGAGAAAATCATTCCAAGCGAGAATATCAAGGATACTTGTCGTGGTATCTATGCGTGTGTTAAGGAATTCTATTGTCCTGCAATTACTATTGACGAATCTGATGGGAAGATGATCATACAGAGAGACCTCTGTGATGGGTGCCTAGAATGCCGGCAGGTATGTCCTGTTGATGCACCACGACACATGGAGGTGGCGAAATGACCAACGCAAGTAAAACATACAATATCATGTTTGCAGGAGTAGGTGGTCAGGGTCTCATGCTTCTATCCGCAATCCTTGGGAAAGCAGCAGTGGATTCAGGTCTTAAAGTAATGACAGGTGAACAGCATGGTCTATCACAGAGACAAGGTTCGATTTATGTCCACTTTAGAATTGGAGAGCCCATATCTCCTCTGATTCCATATGGACGAGCTGATATGATGATAGCTATGGAAGCGAGTGAAGCATTGAGATATGTTGAGTATCTCAAGGAAGATGGCATTGTCATCATGAGCAATCGCATCACGCCCTCTGTAACCGAAACAGAGAAAGTGGCATTAGATAAAGAAAAGAAAACCAAATACCTTACTGTCGAACAGATTGTGGAGAGATTGAAACAAGTTACAAAGAATGTAGTCCTACTAGATTCTCTTGAACTAGCCCTCCAAGCGGGTAATGCACGAACGGAGAATTCGGTCCTTATAGGAGCAACAGTAGCATGTGCAGATTTCCCAATCAAAGCTGAAGAGGTTAGGAAGGCAGTTCTCGCACTCGTACCACCAAAGACAGTCGAATCTAACTCGAAAGCATTTGATCTAGGCAAGGATGCAGGAAGTACTTGCTTAAGTTAGTGATAAAGATTATTCTACAAGGTTGGTATCGTTAAACATAGTATGTTTCCAAACACTAGTAGAGTAACCGAATTTGCTACTTGGATTCACTTGAAAATCTCAATAGAATAATTGTGCACACTCCGCAGATTTATTAACTGCAGAAAGAAACTCATCTAATGAGGTTTCTTCATTATGGTTAAGATTTACGATACGATTATCATTGGCGGAGGCCCCGCAGGTGTTTCAGCAGCATTGCACCTTGCTTATCATGAACGGTCAGTATTAGTTCTCGATCGAGGTACAAGTCCAATGCATTTTCATACAAATTCAATCTTCAATTTCGCAGGTTCAGTATATCACGAGGGAAGAAGCCTCCTTAGAAATATCCAAGGAGAAGCAAAAGCAGCAGGTGCAGAGTTTCTTGCTGGCGATGTTGTAGAGATATCTGGGGCATATCCCAAGTTCAAATTAAAGACATCAAAAAGTTACAGAACAAACGATGAGAATGAGTACTTCGCCAAGACATTACTATTAGCAACTGGTACATCTCGTAAGCATCCAAAGGTCAATGGTCAGTGGAGAAGTTGGCTTCCTGTGGCAAATGTGGGTAACGGAGCTTTCTATTGTCCGGACTGTGAAGCACCTCTGTGCAAGGGTAAAGAAGTTATAATAGTAAATGCAGGAACTGCGGGAAGTGCACTGCATGTAGCAAATGCCCTTACTCGATTTACAGATAAAATCACAATCCTCATGACCGAAGATGCGTATGTACCATATGAAAAACAGGACCTCTCAAGGTTGGAAAAATCACCTTTCAATTGGACTCACGGTAAAATCAAATCCATCAGCTTTCCACGACCTGGAGTAGTTCAATCTATTACACTCGAAGATGGTCGGAAACTAAGGTCAAATGTTTTCTTTGTTGCTTTCGTCGACGTTGTTAGATCAGAACTTGCTCGCCAGATTGGAGTCACTGTAGACGAAAAAGGTAACATAATCACCGATCATCGTGGAAAAACAAATGTTGAAGGTATATGGGCTGCAGGTGATGTCAGACCAATTACCCAGCAAGTTGCGATGGCAGTAGGTACAGGTAATTATGCAGCTTTAATGATGAATCAATTCTTAGGTAATGATTATGAACAAAAACAAGAATTTGACCATCCTGACTACAGACGAGCTTTACACATTGAATAATCCAGTATAATTATATCTAGTAAATTGTATAAGAGAAATATGCTTAAATAATAAGTATGTGTAATGATGAACATAACTATAGTTAATACATTTTGTTTGGAGATGAGCTAAGTGAGTGAAGCAGATAGAGAAGTTATTGATATTTTTAAAACCCAAATAGAACTAGAGCAAAAGACGTTAGAAAACCTAGTAAAACTAGAAGAAGATGCAAAAGAAACAGCGGTCCGCCTTGCATTTATGGATTTGAGGTTAGATACTTGGAAACACATTAAGTTTTTAGAAGGCATGATTGAACTCCTCACAACAACTCCTTGTGATGAGTGGTCTGCAAAAGTGGGAAGATATGCAGGTAGAGTCAAATTGGAGAGAGAACTGGGTAATCTTCGTAAAGATGAAGATCAAATGAGTAACCTACTTGGCAAAGCACTAAAGAAAGTAAATGATCCAATTGCTAGCCTACTCCTAGAACATTTGAAAGAAGAGGAAATCTCTCATTCAAAAGATTTACAGAAATTAGTGAAGCTAATTCAACAATCACCCTTGCAATCCAAGAAAGGAGAAAAGGGAACAGACATTGTGTGCGACACAGATTAGTTATGTATTGATTTTATGTGGAGTATCGTTCAAATGCCTGATTTAGCAGATATCACACAGGATGCACCAAGCTGTGTTGAGTATATTGATATGATGTCACCAGCGTACAAAGCAGGTTTCCTGAGAAGTAAGCAAGATTATATTCTGAATTCTGACGCTGTAAAGAAATTATCCGATTTTGCAAAGGAATATCACATAGTGGTGATTTTTGCAGATTGGTGTGGGGATGCACGAAAAGCTGTTCCCGTTTTGTCTTTGATTGAAGAAGAAACTGGGATGAAAATTGTTGCATTAGGAGGAATGACAAAACCTCCATATGGATCCGATAGATTTTGGGCGGTTCCACCATCACCAGTAGAAGTTGACATATTTGATATCAGGAGTAGTCCTACGATCTTAGTTTTCAATGCTAAGGGAGAAGAGATTGGTAGAATTAAAACTCGACCAAAAATAGCACCAACTCTTGAAGAAGAATTAGTCGTGATTATTGAGAACTATCTCAAATAGTCTTGACTTTGGATTGTGGTTACGTGGTAAAACGATTACTGATACAGATTGATGAAGAGCTTTGTGATGGTTGCGGAAATTGTGTCCCTGGATGTGCCGAAGGTGCATTGCAAATAATCGACGGAAAAGCTAGACTTGTTTCAGAGACCTATTGTGATGGATTAGGAGCTTGTCTTGGCGAGTGCCCTCAAGGAGCCTTAACTCTACAAGAGATTGATACCATTGAATTTGATGAAGAAGCAGCAATGGAGCATGTCAGGAAAATACGGATTGCTTCTCAGGATGTGAGTTGTGCAGGCGCAGAAAAGTATACTCACGCAGAAGGAAGTCATGCAGCTCCGAGAGATAATACTGTCCCTATTTCAAATCAAGAATCAAAACTTGGTCATTGGCCGATAAAACTGAAATTGATCAGTACGCAACATCAAGCACTTGATGGTGCGAGTTTACTTGTTGTAGCTGATTGTGCGGCTTTGGCATATCCATCGTTGAATAATGATTTTGTTGAAGGAAAGGTACCAATCATTGTATGTCCAAAGTTTGAAGACGGTCAAGCAAACTTCAATAAACTAGTAGAGATATTCTCTCTGAATGATATCACAGAGGTCTCTGTTCTTCACATGGAAGTTCCTTGCTGCCATGGTCTTTCGAGAATGGTTGCTCAGGCATTACTTGCAGCAAAGAAGACAGTACCACTACGCACCTACGAGATTGGAGTCAATGGCAATATCAAGAAGGTATACTAAGATCCTCTTCATCTAAGTTCAGGCATGATGGCAAGTCAAATCGATGGAGGCCATTTGGGTTTCAATGAATAATATGGGACATCAAGTTCTGAGTTGAGAACAGCAACGGGCATGTGAGTAGTGTCAAAAGCTAAGGAGAGATTCCCTTTAGTATCAGCCATAATCAACCCAACCTCACCACTAGTCTTCTGTCTTAATTCTGATATCATTAATTCTGAAGCCTGAGAAACTGTCTTGCCCCGTTCTACATGATACACTGCCATGCGACCCATTACAATTCTCAGGATTTGTTCTCCTTTACCTGTACAACTTGCTGCAGCAACATCATTTGCGTAGACACCAGAGCCAATGATCGCTGAATCTCCAACTCTTCCGGGAAGCTTACCTGGCCAGCCACTAGTAGATGAAGCAGCTGCTATCCTTCCTTGGGCATCTACTGCAATTGCTCCAACAGTATCACATTCTGCGGATATTGCCGGTGTTGATGACCTCTTAGGTTCTACCTCTTCCCTATATCCTTCTTTGATCATTTGCTTGTAGAGTTTATCAGCACCACTTCCAACAATTTGATAGTTATGGGTTCGGTCAAGAACGTATCTCGCGAGAGAGATTGGATGGATGATATCTCGAACAGCCATAACAGCGCCGCTCTCAAGACGATTGCCATCCATAATCATCGCATCTAGCTCTATTTCACCATCTTTGTTCTTACAAGCTCCTCGTCCTGCAGTAAACAACTCCGTTTCTTCAAGTACATAGATTGCAGCTTCTACTGCGTCAAGTGACGACCCACCATTATCGAAAGCACACATTCCTACACGAGCAGCTTTTGTAACTGCATCTTTGATAGCTTCATGAAATTCTGTTTTAAAGACGGTTGCTCCTCCATGAACTATGATAGCTGGTAGAGTCATCACTAACACTCATGTGTAGGAGGTAGATACATCGTCAAAAACGTATCGTGAATCTCGAGAGGTTTCTATAGACCCAATCGGTGCATTTCCTCTTCAAAGAGCTTCTTTTTGTCGTTTAGTTTCACTCTTTGAGCAGCAAAGAGACCTAAATCGACAATTCCTTTTTTGGCTTCTTCATCAAGCCGAGCAATTTCAGCTTTAATTTCTTCCAAGCGTTCTCGAACAACATCGATTCTTGAACCTGCACCCATTTCTTGATCAGCTGTTGGTTCTTGAACTGAGATTATCTGGCCATCGCGAATCCTAAAGATTCTGTCACACTGCCTTGCTATTGATGAGTCATGAGTCACCATAATGATGGTCTTGCCGAATTCTTTGTTCACCTTGTGAAGATACTCGACAATGATAGCGCCAGTTTCGCTGTCCAAATCTCCTGTTGGTTCGTCGCATAACAACACCATTGGGTCGTTTGCAATAGCAGCTGCAATCGCAACGCGTTGACGCTCCCCTCCAGATAGTTCATCTGGCTTATGGTGCATCCTATCAGCAAGACCAACAATTGATAACAGTTCCTCAACCCGCTTCTTTCTGGTACTTCCATCTTTTTTAGCGGCAAGCATTGGAAGTTCTACATTCTCGTAAGCTGTCAAGTTACTGATGAGATTCAGCTCCTGAAAGATATGCCCAACAATCTCTCTTCGAAGAGCAACCAGCTGAGTTGGATTTGCATTTGTGACATCATATCCAGCTACAATTGTATTACCTGCAGTAGCCCTTGTGATACCGCCCAAAATATTGAGTAAAGTTGTCTTTCCGGACCCTGATGCTCCGACAATTGCAATCATCTCGCCCTTATCCACTCGCATTGATAGGCTTCGGAGAGCTTGCACCTCAACTTTACCCATGCGAAATACTTTTACCAGATCATCAGCCTGTACATATGCTGCGTTATTCATCATCTTCATCACCTAAATTCTTAGTAGATTAATCTTAGATTCCGGTCTTCTAGAAGCCCACCAGACCGGTATAATAGCGGCTAAAAGCACAACAGAGAGTAGTATTAAAATCGCGCTACCTGCAGCTCCGCCTAATGCCATTCTGTAGCGAATAAGACCTGTGGCACTTTGATTCAAAGAGGCGATTTGTCCAAGATTCATGACAAGGCCTACAAATACCCCAAGCAATAGAGCAAAGAGCACTGTTATCATAACTTCGGCCAAGAGTGTCTTAAATAATTGCCACTTACTAAATCCTCGGACTGACAGCAATGCGATTTCAGCATCTTTCTCCTGTAGTGTTAATATTACCACAAGTGCGGTCCCAACCATGGCAAGGATTACAGCAAATGAAATTGCTAACCATTGAATCTTAGTCGTACCACTTCTTGTTGCACTTGATTGATAATCAGCTAACTCGGTTGTGACAGAAAAGCTGGCATATACCCCACTTAAGTCGTGGACAAGTTGTTCCTGCAGTTGGGTGCCATTTGTATTGTCAGCTGTTTTAATGAGCACATTTGCTGTGGAAGTATAAAGTAATAGACTTGAGTTGAGAAAATCCTCTGAAACGAGCGATACATAGGTACCGCCTAGGGAGATTGAAAAGCCTCCTATTACTAGCTGCTCAATGGGAGAAACATATCCCATTAATCCTACAATTGTAAGAGCATAAGTTCCTGTGGACAGTGGACCCTCAACATTCAATTTGTCGCCAACTGATAGCCCCAATCTATTAGCCACATCTGAGGAAAGAATGATTGACTCATTGTCAAGATTATTGAACATTTGATCAACATCGCCAATGAACCATTCAGGTTCCCAAAATGCGACATTTCTCCATTCACTCGGTCGTATTCCACGAGCATCCATTGCATTTGTTCCTGCCTTTAGATTGAGAGTGTATTCTGGTGTCACATCTTGAACATCTGCATATCCTGCAGTTTCCTGTAATAGTTGATTCATGTTGGTGCCAACATTGAGTTGAAGTCTGACATCTGATCCGACATTGTACTTAGCGG
>Ga0307425_1000713_pt1 | contig 20585 bp, 8 predicted proteins | sample SalMarWE160330MG_FD_202152 | JGI IMG/M metagenome (GOLD analysis project Ga0307425, IMG submission 202152) | Salt marsh sediment microbial communities from the Plum Island Ecosystem LTER, Massachusetts, United States - WE1603-30 | ecosystem: Environmental > Aquatic > Marine > Intertidal zone >...
CGTGTTGAGCACAATCTTGCCGACATCAAATGCTCTCCAAAACTTGTTCGTTCTTTTTTTCGTGCCTCAAGTGTAGCCTATACTATGTACTGATTAGTACATCCAGTATCTGGGTCACAATACCGCTATAATTACCACCGTCGGTTCCGCGCATTTCTACGACAACACCGTTCTGTGGTGTGACAAAGCAGAAAACGTAGGCCGAGTCGTCCTGCAGGCCTGAGCGGACCATCACGCCTGCTTTGGCCCAATCATTGGTGGCCTCCTGCTCATCAACCCGGGCAATCAAGTCAGCATTTCCGATGCTCTGGTATGCGAATATAAATTCGTCGTGTGTGCCGGCAATATCAGTGCCCGCGACTTCCAGAGTAAACTTGTCATCTGCGTAAGTCACGTTGGACGTGGGAAGTTGACGACCCTTGAACCACACACCAAGGGTTGCTCCGTCATCGGCGGTGAAGTCCTTAGACGGATCGAACCAGCGTGTAAGCTCGGAGAAGTCAACCACGGCATCGTGATTATACGCCATGGGTAAGGACTGACCTGATACTCCGTGGAAATCCCCCGTCTCTACATACGGGGCGTATACTGTATCAATCTCACCACCCGAGCCATTGCCCTCGGCCAATTCGACCCATTCGTTGTTGATAAGGTCCTGCATGCCCCAACTGTCCTGCCACTTTGAGTACACCACATTCTCGACACTGTAGCTCTCGAAGTCATCCAGTACCACAAACGGTGCTGTGGTAAAGCTCCAGATGTCTCCGGCCCACGGGCTCTCAGGATTAAGGTCGTTCACCTCGTCGATACGCCAGTAGTACGTCTGGCCCCGTTCGACCTGTGGTGTGAATGCAGGCTCGTCAACCAGACCCATGTCAACACTGGAATCACCGGCTGCTACGGCATTGCGATCCAGACCGAAGTACACTTGGTGCTTAACGGCATAGTAACCCATAGACCACGTCAGAGCCAGGTCCTCGACGGCTACGTCAACCGCACCGTCCGCAGGACGCGGACTGCTGGCTTTCGGCGGCGCCGACAGCGCTTGGATGGGAATGGTCTGCAGAGGTATACCTGCAGTGCTCCAGAGCAGTTCGATCTGGGCATTGTCCCCTACATCGAAGTACTCCAGCACAATCTCGTGCTTGCCTGCCTCAAGCTCGACAAATCCCTTGACCTCGGAGAGACCCCATGAAGCCAGCATGTCGTAGAAGACCACTTCGCCGTCGATCCAGCAGGCTGCCCCATCGTCTTTACGGGCCATAATCAGGTAGGTATCCGTAATCGGTATGTCAAGGAGGCCTTCCCACCGTGCGGAGAAGTCGTCTGCGGCCACTACATCGGTCTCCGGTGATGCAGTTCCCCAACTAAAAGCAATCGGACCCTCGATCCGTATCAGGACCGGATTGCCCTGCAGATTTTGATTATTGAAGTAACTGCCCAGCAGACCGCCGATTTCGGTACCTTTGGTGGTGAAACTCCATATATCGCCCTGAACGAGTTTCTCCGAAGTTATGGAATCCACACGCCAGTAGTAAGTGGTTTGCGAATCCAGTTGACCGGGATCGTACTCGTTGGTCATAGCCATCTCGCCTACCATACCAACGACCACGTCGTCCTTATTCTTGCTGAAGTAAACCATGGCCATCGTGACGTCCGCGCCGGGTTCCCAGCTCAACGTGGTGTTGGGATCCACCCATTTCATGCCGTCCGGCGGATTCGGTGCTGATGCTTTGCTTATCTTGAGCACAAAGTTCCATACATCGCCGGCTGTGGTTTCATCGGCAGTCACGGTTTCCACCCGCCAATAATAAACCTTGCCGGATTCAAGCGCCTGGTTCAGAGGTAAGGCATTTTCATTTGTAGAACCGAGCAGAGTTCCTGCAGCGCCGGCGGTCACGTCCTCCAGATTCTCGCCGAAGTACACGTTGTGCGAAATAGCCCCATCAGTAGGCATCCAGGACAGAATCGCCGGGGCATCTTCAAGCACACTCTCGTGACGCGGATCCGGCTGTGTAGCCTTGGACAGGCCCACGGTGTATATATAAAGCATCTCGTCGCCGGTAAGCAGGCGATTGTATATACGCACATCACTCAGTAAGCCGTCCATGGCGGTGCCAACATAGGGTTGCCCGGCGGGCACCGGGCAGCCGCACTTCTTGATCAAGCGATTGTCCTCGTCACCGGTCGTGCCCCAGTCCTCGTTCACGCGCGCACCCAGCGTCACTTCACAGTCGCTGTCGATGCGCCGGCCGGGGGCATCGGGATCGTAGCTGGTGTCCGACGGATTCGTCACGACATCGACCCAGTCGGTCCTCGTGCCAGCCAATTCACCGTTGACCCAGATGCTGGCGTACTCCTGTTCGTTGTCCCACATACCCGCTATGTGGTTCCACACTTTGTCAGCCGCATTGCCCGCCGCGTAGCCGCCCGCGGGGTTGCGGGGAAAGGCCCAATGAACCAGGGTTCCGGCAAAGAGCATTTGCAGCTTGTAGGCCCGTTCCCCCTTACCCACGAATGTTGCCCAGTTATTGGAATTGATCTCCTTGACCCAAGCGGCGACAGTAAAGGACTGGTTTTCGAAGTCGGCCCAGGTGGGGGGATCCGTACATGAGCCCAGGTCATTCGGGTCATCGTGCGGTCCTGCGTTCTTGCCCCCTCCGCATCTAATATAGTCCGTCCCGTCGAAATAGAGAGACATGCCGCCCTCGTGGTCAACGACCCACTTCGGATCAGCGGATGCGGGATGACCCGTTGCAGAGGGGAACTGGCCGTGACGTTCATTGCCGCTATAGTCGGTTACAATGGTGCTGCCCGGACCGTCATCGAGCTTCCACCAGGCAACCAGGTTTTCCATTCCCGGATCCGTGCCCTGAACAGCGGCCACAGGGGTCGCGGTTAGACACAGGAACAGAAGGGATAAACATAAAAGAACACATTTTCTACACATAGTCTTACCTCCTTCTTTAAACATTATTTGTTAAACCTCAACCACCGATTTTGGTACAGATAAACTTACGATTGATATTAGCCATACGCAGAGATCCTCCAAACACACCAATTCTCCTGTGGGGGCCGGGTTGCTCCAAACCCGAAATCAAACACCTTGCAAAATATTATACATCTTTACCAACGATAACACAAGTTTTTTCCAACATCCGAGAAATCACCTCCTCCAACAGGATTGACTCCGAAGGATCTCGGCATAATATCCTGGTCTTTTTACGGACAGTATCAGTCAAGATCAAGCCGCTGTACCCAGCAGGAACGTGTTGCGATTACGATGTGACTTTCTTCGTCTGGCGGTGATTCGGTTCCTGGTAATGGTATACGCACCTCCAGGTACTCAAAGTAGCCCTCTACTCGGCCCGCATCCAAGTTGAATTCACCGCCCCCTACATATGAACACGATAGAAACGGGACATCCGCCGGTCGGCCATCCTGATTCCTTCTGAGTATAGGTGAACCCTCGAAAACCACTTCAGCCACGGTTCCCACGGGCTGTTGTTTCACGCTCTCCAGTCGGTAAATCTTGTCGAACCTGTAAGTTCCCAGTCGAACCATGTCCGTACCGGGTGCCCTGAGAGTGTACTGCTGCACACCCCGCCACTGGTCGCCTACGGCCAAGGATCCGACATCCGGCCCGGGCAGGCTGAAGAATCCATGACGCGGAAAGATGGCTGGCGGGCTTACCAGGTCAAGGGCGGCGGCATGGGCTGGGGTAAGGCCGCGTACGGCCAGTCGCGCCGGGCGGAGATTGAATACGCCGGGCACATAACCCAAGGGATTGATTTCGATGGTATAAGTCTGGCCGATCAGCTTGGCAAAGGGACTGTTCTGGTCCGCGGATTCCTGGCTATCGAACGCCAGATCGGGCTGCCAGGATGATGTGAGCGCATACCTGACCTGATCAATTGTTATCAGAGCTACAACCGTGTTCGCATCTTCAGGCAGCGGTCCTAAAATCTTCTGGGTGAAGACCACTTCGCTAGATTCGGTCACTTTCGAGGAATGGATTGTCGAGGCGTTGCCCTGGAACGCGGTCTTAGTGTTTTCAATGGTCGAAACGGTCTCGGTAGTCACCCGATAACGAGTCCTTGTCCCAGGTTCGAATTCCAGTGAAAGGGTGAATTTTTCAGACTGAGCAGCAGCTTCATTCGATTCGGCCGAGACCGCCGGCAACACTAAACCCGCGTCTTGTCTGGGCAGTAGTGAACACCCGAACAGCACAATTGCCAGGAACATTGTGATCAGTACTTGCCACTGGTTCCGGTGATCTCTGAGATATGCCATATTTGCACCTTCGGTAATGCCAAAATACTATGCGGTACTATGTGCCAAGTTGCAAGTTTTGCCGCATTAGACGGCAAAGAGTATGTTACCCGAGTTTATAACTCGTTGTCAAGTGATATAACATTGCTCGATTTTAAGCTGTGCATACTATCTCCATTTTTAGTCAGTGTCCCTTAAAGAGTTTAATCCTGTATATTCATCTGTGATGAATGCATAACCAGGCGAGCCGCGCGCCTATTCTAAATGTCCTGCGCGTATTTCCACGGCAGCAGGATTTCCGCCGGTAACCATTACACGGTGAATTCGCACATCGGTCACACCGGTCGGCGTCTCGGTCGGAAGCCAAACGCGGGCTTTCCGTAACGGGGCGAGGTGCTTGAGAATGGTCGCATCATCTACGCCTCCGCGGTCATCCAGCGGGCCGGCGCCGGATTTCGATTTTGCAGGATCCGGGCTATCGCCGACATTGGCCAGGAATTCGAAGCCCTTGGGCGCCGCCTCCCTGTTACCGGTATTAATGTTACAGCCTACCAATCCACCGCGTGCGGGAGGCTTGGCCAGGTTAAGCCATACGGTATCGGCACTGGTGCCGGTTTGGTGCACCCAGAATTGATTATTGAGTGCCAGTACACTCGCATTACTGCCGTCCCCGCGCAATTCGAAACGGCATGTCTCTTTTGTCTCGACGGGCATCAGCATGCACGTGGCAAGTGTGAACAAGCCCCGGAAGTTGTCCGCTCCAATCGTTGCAGCCTGTGCTGATGTGGTATACGAGAAACGCGTCGCATCGATGCACAGCGTACCGCTGTCAGTTAGATGCAGGCCGTTGAAAGAACCGCTGCTGCGTTCGTGATAAACACCGCGTACAACAAGCCGGCCGCCGCGGCTCACGTCGTATTGTCCGGCAGCGGATCCCGTGGCCCCTGTGAAGACCGAGACCTGGTTCCTGGCACTTGCAGCGTTGGGACCGCCGATGACTTCCACCCACACACCGCTATTGCCGCTGCCCTGTAATGCACGCAACAGGACATCGGTTTGGGCCAGGGCGTTGATGCGTAATGCGGCAGTACGAGGCTGATATTTCTGTTGTGACCCGTTGACGTTAAGTTGATCGGCAAAGATGTGCCCGCCCGGCTGGTCGGCGTCTTCGATTAGCAGGGCACGTGCATTCGGCGCATGAAGGTAAATGTCACGCAACACTGCGTGGCTGGGACCTTCAAGCCGGAGCAATACTCCGCCATCAACCCCTGCCCAGTTCAACCTGGTTGCGGTCTCGCCCGCGCCGTCGCCAACGAGCTGAATATCACAGTTAGCTGGGATGAAGAGGGTCTGGTCCAACTTATAATTACCCATCGGCAAATGCACTACGGGTCGCTGGCCGGCAAGCTTGGAAGCTTCATTTATCACCTGTTGGATTTGGCTGGAACTTGCGCCGGCATTAACCTCGAAGACCATGCGTTTACGCTGCGGTGGTGTCGGCGGGAGCTTCGGTAATGCGTCTGGGATTAGTTCGGCATCCACGGTCTTCTCTGCGATACGACGGAACCTGCCGTGTTCGGCTACTGCATCGATGTCGGTGTAGGTGTTACCCACAAATGTCTGATCAGCCCAAGTCATTTGTACGGCACGGGTCTTGCCTCGGCATCGGAAGGTATTGTCCACAACGAGATACGGCCCGGCATTCGAGAGCCTCATGGCAAAGTCGCCAGTTGGATCCAGAATACGGTTTCCTGTGATGCTGGTTGGCGAACCCCAGGTGTGGCCTGTTTCAAAATCCAGGAACCGATTGGATTTGACGCTGGTGTTATTCACGACGGAAAATGCCATTAGATTTATTATGCTGACATCGGCGATGCGCGAGCGCAGAAAAAGGTTTTCCCATGCGTGCCAGTTGCCCATAACGTTGAAAATACCTCGTCCGCAGTCTTCGAATCGGCAATACCAGACCCATATGTCCATCGAGTTCCAGTTCACCGTTTGCACGCCGGTTTCACAATTCACGAACCGGCAGCGGAGCACTTCATTCTCGGCCTGACCGTTGGTCTTTTCCCCGCCAAAGACCAGTCCATTCTTGACGTTACGGAATATAAGATCGCTTGTTTCGTTGTATGTGGAAAAACTCGGCCCATATAGCAAGCCCGTTCCTGCTTGTCCTCTGCCCTCGAACGTAAGGCGTGAGATTTTGGAATACCACGCATCCCACTGGAACATTGTGCCGTCGGCCGGCCCGTCCCACAATAAGATGGTACTTGAATGGTCCTCGCCGATAATGGCTACGCCCTGGCAGTCGGTGTGCTCCTTTCGCTTCGTCTGAACGGTCGCCATAAGCCGGTAAGTGCCGGCGGGAACGTAGAGAACACACGCGTTTTTATGCTTGATCAACTCATCAAGCGCCTGCTGCAACGCCATCGTGTCGTCCGCCTTACCGTCACCTGCAGCGCCATAATCACGTCTCAAATCGCGCCAACTCGCAAAGGGGCCTACGAATTCCTCCCCGGAAGCCGGCGTCGAGAACGGTGTAGAACATACGATGAAACCTGTGAGAATAATTCTCAGTGTGGTGTAGCTCTGCATTGCCATCTCCTGCTTTCAGAAATGATTGAACGTCCTTACTTCCATTTCCCCTCATCGCTGATGAACTCCGGCTGGATCTGCTCGATTTTTTCAAGACGGCCAAAATCGGAAACCGGCACCAGCGGAGTGATGCGGTTTTGGTAATAAAACCTGTCGACGACCTCAAAATTCGGCGGGATATCACCTTCGATCTGATAGAGCCTGGCGATGAGCTGGGCCCCGGGTACGAGCCATTGGTAGATTTCCCAGTTGTCCACGCCGGACCAGACGCGGTACTGGGGTCCGTTCTCGCCCTTGGCCGAAAATGTTGTCTCGCTGTAACCGCCGGAGAACGGCAGCATGGCATCGCACTGATGCTCGACAAAGGTCAGTATCTTCGGCCCCATCCGCTTTCGCAGATCACGCATCAGCTTTACATGCTCCAGATCTGCCCCGAAGCTGTCAAGATAGAAAATAGTGCAGCCCTTGTCGATCATGTTCTGGAACCGCCGCCAGAGCATTTCACGGTGTTCGGGGTCGTCGGCATTGATATGGATCACTTCATCGCTCCGCCAGTTGCGGCGCACGGCCAAGTCGGCAGGCCGGGTGGTTACGCCGAGCTTCAGTCCTGCCTCGCGAAATCGCTGAGCCAGGAGCGACCAGTTCTGCTCCACTTCCGGCGGGAGCACGTCGAAGTCGGGCCGATACATCGCTCCGCGCGGATCGTCGCCGCCCTGTCCCCAAAGGATCACGCCCTGTCCGCCGGCGGACTTCAGCTTCGGTATCAGAGTCCGGCAGAAGGACTCGACGCCCTCGCTAAGATCAATCCGGCGATGACCGCCGTGAAAACCGTACGGATTGGTGGATGAGACGGCCTGCTGGCTGTGGTTCATGTAGTCCGAGGCGATCCAGCGGTAGTCGGCCTGATATCGGGTGGATCCGAACGTGGCGCGGAAATGCTCGCGATATATTCCAAGCAGATGCTTCCAGTCACGATTCGGGCTGACTCGGATCTTAAGGTCTATTGTTGCAGCCCCTCGAGCGGGAATCGGGGAGCCAACAAAATATATCAGCCTGCGATCCGGGGATTTTTCCCGCTTCTCCAGCTCCCAACTTGAGTAATCCCAGAGTATCAGCGTCCGGGTCCAGCCCGTCTTCCATGGCGAGATTCCCACGCCAATCGAATCGTCGGTAGCGTAGCTGCCGCCTATCTTCGACCAGAAACTCGGATGACATAGCCCAAGTCCATGCGCCTGAAAGTAACTGATATGCTGGACCTGCATCAGTCCTTCCGGCGGGCGATCGAAATGGAAGACCAGCCCGGAGAAGCCCACCACATTGATCGGCTCCGATGAGTGATTGTTCTCGATGCGGGATGAGATCGTTACATCCTCGCCATCGAAAGTATAGTCGGCAACGCATGCCACATCCCCGGCGGCATGGCGCACGCGCACACGATTGGCGGCAAGGACTTCAAGCGATTTATTTGCCACAGGTTCAGTCTTGACGATCCCGGAGCCGGAGTCCCTGAACCAGTTTTCAGCATTGAAAACGGACCAGCCGCCGGAAGCCAGTTCTCTCTGTCCGATGCGTATCGACGACAGCCCTTCTGTCGTAACGTGGAAGCTTATACCATGTAATGTCTCGTAGACAAAAGTGCCCGGTTCATTGCTGGTCAGCTTTTGATAGGACGAAGTAGACTTTTCTGCGGGTAGTCTGGTTTCTCCTGCAAACGCCACGTTTTCGCCGCTAACGAAGGTCGAACACACGACAGCAAAAACAAATACAGGAATTACTTTCGCTGGTGCCTTCATTCGGATTATCCCACACAATTGTTCACAAAAGCGACATTTCACCTAACAGTATTTGCGCAACATCTATAATACTAACCGATATTCCCCCGTGAGTTGAGACTTTTTCCTGCGAAAATCGGAAACAATGATCAGTGTCAAGGTGCTATGTTTGACAACGTTTTCATATGATTGGTCATGACATAGGCAGATTATTCCGTGATGGCCGTACAGTAATAGGTGTCATCGTGATTTTGTTTCCATCCATCGGTGGGTGCCTGCAGCGTCGTGCGGTGCTTCGCCCACATCTCGTTGACGAAGGCATCCCAGGCCTGACCTTGGCGCGCCCAATCTTTGTCGTGGTTCCGACCGGTCTTTTCCTTGATGGTTTTTACGAACGCGGCGTCATTTTCGTACATCCAGCGATCCACATAATCGAAGAAAGCGTCGTGGCCCCAAGCCTGCTCGGCCTGCATGAGCCGCAGGACCAGGGCTTGCGCCACCCAGCCAACGCTCGTGCAGCACCGGCGATAGCTTTCACTGGTGTTCTGGCCATCCTTCCATTGCGAGGGTGGCGTATGCTCATAGGGCCCCCAGCCGCTGCCTCGCGACCGACCCTCACCAGTAGCTGCGTCGATCCCCGAATGTCCGGCGAACACGACTTTCGCCCCAGTCCAGCAATCGCCGTAGGCGGTCTGCTCATCCTCGCCGAAACTAACCTTCGGATAGGACAAGCTGATGCCGGCCAGCTCATCATCGCCCAGAATAAGTCCGGCAAAAACAATGGGGAGTTTGCGCCCACTGCCGTGTCCGCCCCAGCCCGTCCAGCCGGGATGGCCCGCGCGGACCATGCTGCCCAGGTCGATGCCCACCTGGACAAAGTTAACCAGCAGCGGCTCTTTCTGCTGCGGCTTAAGATCAGTGCACAGCAATAATGCGGAGATGCCGGCCACCCGCCCATACTCCAGGCCGTACTGTGGCATGTTCTCCACAGGCTCTTCGAAGCCAAAGAAGCACGTTCCTACCCAGGGCCGCTGAGTAAAGCGGATATACTGTTGGACCTTGGGTATGCTCCTGGTCGCGGCCGCCACCGGCAACAGGCCGCGCTTGAGGTTCCGGGCCAGGTATATCTTCTGCCGGCGGTCGCAGAAGCCCGGTCGGAAGGCGTCCCGCGGCTGGGGCTCGCTCACACAGGTCAGAACCGCAGCAGTCCGGATCGGGCTGCTGTCATCTACACCACGCTCGATCTTGTTCCGCAATTGGGCATGGAGCACCAGATTCCTGGGCATGCTGATCGTCGCGACAAGCGAATCGCCGGGCTTCATCGTCACCGGCAGTCTTTGAATGAGCGGCGGAGTGAACCAGTTTCGCACGCCGCTGTCATAGGCGACTTCCATTTTGGCCGGAGGATTGAGCATGAAGCCGTTGCGGACGCGCTGGGCTTCCGGGCGCTCATTGTCCATGCCGTCCAGCTCGCGTCTGGGGATTTCGCCGCCGTAAAGCGGCCTGGGGTCGATCGCCTCTACAGCCACCGGCCCAACGACATACCAGTCGCCATTAACAAACTGCCCGACGCGAGCCGGCTTCTGAAACGTCCAGGTAATGCCGTACTGCGAAACGTTCCCCTTGAGGGGCAAGTCTTCGAGTTTCGGCGTCGCAGGAGCGTTTTCTTCGGTATAGACGACAATGGGGCGGCTTTGGCTCATCTCCGCGGCGACGGCCTTTTCTTCGTACGGGTCGGTCTCGATGATGGGGGGAACAGTCACCGGGCCGCCCAGAGTAACGGACAGGTCGGCCAGCCAGATGGTCTGATTCCTGCCCCTGTCCTGGTCACCCCAGATGGCCAGGGCGCTGAAGCCCTTCAAACCCGTCTTGCGGGAGTCCACTGCATTAACCTGCCTGTCGTTGTGAAAGACCTGCAAGCCCACCTCGGGATCAAAGTCGAAGGTCCACTTGTGCCAGCCGGCCGGGGCGCGATTCACACCGAGCCAGAACAACTGGTTAAACCAGTCTCTGCCGTCACAGGCAGTGGCGGTATAACCTTCGGCGCCACCCAGATAGCTGGCGTAGAGGATGCCGACGGCCAGCACTTTCCCGTCGCTTTGCACCAGTCCCCATCGCGGGCCCGGCCGACCGGCCTTGACATCCTCGGGCACAGTGCCGTCGTCGTAAACCCAGACTTCGACCTTGCCCGATTCGTCCCTCTCGCGGAGCTTCAGCAGGGCCTTGCCGCCCGGGCCAACCTTGAGCGAGCTGTTCCCACCGCCGCGGCCTCTTGTTAAGTCGATAGCCACGTTGCCGGTGAGCGCCCAGCCAGCCAGGATTTCTTTGCCGTCAAAGGTAAATGCTTTGGCCGGCACGCCGGCAGACCGTGAGACAGCAAGCTGCGCCGCAAGGCGTCCTGTGGACTGCTCGTTCCAGGCGGTGGCCGACAGAATTGCTACAGCCGCAACGCACAAACCGAATTCTGACACGTGTTTCATGATAAGTATTTCCATAATCGGTATAGCCGAGCCTGTCACTTCTTCGCCCGGATCGGGCGGATCTTGACATTCCGGAAGGATACCTGTCCGTGATCACCCTGGAGAACAATGTATCCGATGTCCGATTTGGCAAAGAGGGGCATTTTGCCGAATTTGCTCTTTGCGACGCGCTGTTTGAAGTCATCGCTGCCGAGGACGTAATCAAAGTATTTTACGCCGTTAATCTCATGTTCGCATTTCGAAGGCGTGATAATCAAACGTATATGATTCCATTGCCCGACGGACCTGGTGGCGTCAAGCGTCTTGCCGGTCTTGGGATCAATCGGAGGCTGATATAGTGCATACAGCCATCCGCATCGGACCGGATCGCTCGCCTTCTCATTATCTTCGAGCTGGAATTCGGGGCCGGTCGCCCAGGTGACGCCGCCCTGGTCCGTGACATGGTATATGATGCCGCTGTTGCCTGCTTCAGAGATGCTGTAGTCGATTTGCAGCTCGAACCAGTCATACTGATCATTTGTACAAAGGTCACCTGCATTGTGAGGGTCTGCGCAGATGAGGGAACCGTTGCGGACCTGCCAGCCGGGGCGGACGTCGTCGCTTTTGAAGTTGTGCCAGCCGTCAAGGTCTTCGCCGTTAAAGAGGAGCTTGAAGCCGGCGGCTTTTTCTTCGTCGGTCAGGACGTTGAGTTTCGCCATGGCTTCAGCATCGGCGGCAATCTTTTTCTGAAGACTTGCCTTCCACTCTTCGCCGAGCTCCTGCACGGTATGTCCGGTGAACTTTGTCCACATATCCTCGTTATAGTTGCCCTCTCGAGCGGCGGTGTTCAACTTCCGCACAATGTCCTTGTCGTACGTCTCGATGACCCAGTTCAGGAAATTGGCGCTTATGCGATAGTTGCCGTCGTAGCTGGCCCGGGCAATATTTCTACTGGTAATTTCTGCCCCATGCGTTTGGGGCTCGTACAGGAACCACCGTATGTAGTCGGCGATTCCTTCCGTCAGCCATCCGGGGGTCCGAGTTCGATTGGGATTGTTTCGCCGCCCTATGCCGTAGTTTTGCACGACGTGCACCAGCTCGTGCACGACGGCACCCTTCGCCTCGCCCTGCAATTCCCGCCTGAACCAGCTTGCCGCACATCGGACTCGCGTGCCGCCGGTTGCCGCGACGCCTCGCATGTTCGCACTGAACTCGATGCTGACCTTCTTAGGAGCCTGGTACCCTTCGCTTGGGAGCATCTCAACGAGTTTCGGATACCATTTCTGTACGACAGGCCCTAATTCCTTGTGCGCCCATTCGGTGAGGTCGGGTGTTTCGCTCGTATCGATGGTAATCTGGTACGCTCCTGCGTCCGCTTCGAAGATTTCCCTTTGCACTTCACCGCTCGGCTGATTGGCCGGCACGGCAGCCACTGGTTCGGATGTCGTATCGACTACGTCAATTTCACTGAAAAAAGTGTTGCCGAAGGCATCGGAGCGTTCGGTGGCGGAAATATCGAACAGTAAATACCGATACTTGCCTAATGTACCTTCGGAATCGTAGATACTGACGGCGTACTGGCCGCCGCCCGTGCCTTCCTGCGGACGGGTGTCAACATTCGCTATCAGTTTCCAGCCGCATGTTTGCGGGTCAGTGCCGATTTTGGGCTGTTGATTGAAGCCGTCGGCCCCCTCGGCTCTACTCGGGGCAGGCTTGCCGTCGCTCGCGTAGAGCTTATACAACTGCGGCCCGCGCGTGTTAGCATGCCATGAGTAAGTGTTGACCTGCTTGACTTCGATTGCATCGCCGAGGTCGATAAGGACCCGGCCTCCTTCGGTGCCCGCGTTGAAGAAAAAGTTTTCGGATGGCTCGTCCTCTTCGGTAGGAACTTTGCCGTCGTGGAGCTTATCGAGGTTGCCGCCGTTGCGGTCGCGCCGGCCGTCCACGATAGTGAACGTCGCTTTGGTGGCAGCGTCGTTCCGGGATGGCAGGGGAACGTTCTTGAATTTGAAATCGAAGGTTGTGGATTCGTTGCCGTTGTGGCTGGCGGCTGTTTTGATCTCGGCTTGGCAGACCATTGCAAAGATCAGAAAGGTTGGTGCCGCGATTGTGAATATAGCTTTGTATTTCATGGTGTTCTCCTTTGATCTGTTAATTCTGAAACTCGATACGGGCCGGATGAAATATCAACAAGATCATACTTGCGTATTCCACGCAGGGCCACTTAGGTAATACTCCATCAAGATCAATAAGTCAACACCAAATTGAGACCGTCTTCGTATGCTTAAGCGAGATATAGAATCGGTCTTGAGAGTGAGTTTCCAAGGGAAGTCGTTCGACCTGCCTTGGCTATAATGGAGGCCCCAGAAGGGGAAGGCATAGGGTAGCTTATATGTCGTAACGAGGATGCCTCAAAAAATTGTGAAACAGAGATTTTTAGTATTTGGCTTTGAATTCTTCATAGGTGTCCGTTATTCACCGAGTTCATTGTGATTGTTGGGCGTACAGATCTTGAATTTGCTAAGACTATTTGACATCAGTGGTATTTCGTATATACTTTGGTTTATGACAAGATTCAACCATTCAATCATCAATGACTTCTCTATTTTTGCGACAGCCCTGCTTATACTAATTTGCAGCCAGACATGTCTCACAGGGCAGCAAGACGGATCCGGATCAAGCAATAATGGGACCACCATCCGGCCGGTGGTCGTTCAACCGGCGGCGGTGCCTGCCGGCGCAGCCGTCAAGATGCGTTATACATGGAAGGCCGTAAAGCCGACAAGCACTCCCTTTAAGGCCTTTGTACATATTATTGACGACCAAAGGCGTATGATCCTGCAGGACGACCATACACCGCCAATTGGCACATCTACCCCAGGCTGGCAAGGGACCATCACCTACGAACGACGTCTTGTAGTTCCGGCACACATCAGTAACGGCCAGTATCGAATTGTCATGGGACTTTACAATGAGTCCGGTCGGGCACCACTTACCGCAGGGCAGGGAGTTTCCTCTTTGGGAGGTGACAGCTATCAAGTCGGTGCTTTGAAAATCGATTCAAAGGCCCCCTGGCCGCCGGCCGATACGGACCAGGCTCCCAGCCTGGATCTCTCGGGCTTCCACCTGACCTTCCGTGAAGAATTTGACGGACCGTTAGATGTATCGGCCTGGGGACCGGGCACGCGCTGGATTGCCCACACACCCTGGGCCGGCGACTTTGGAGATGCCCGCTTCGCCGACCCTAGTAATGACTTCCCCTTTAACGTCAAAGAAGGTATCCTCCGCATCGAAGCCAGGAAAGACGAAACCGGGAAGTGGTCGTCCGGGTTGCTGGCCTCCAATGATCCACTGGGCAAGGGCTTTTCTCGACAATACGGTTACTTCGAAATGCGGGCCAAGTTACCGCCCGGCCCTGGAGTCTGGCCTGCCTTCTGGCTTTGTTCCAGCTACAACCGTAAGGACAAGACCGCGGGCCTGGACGGTTCCGTCGAAATCGATGTTCTTGAATATTACGGTCGCACCCCCGGTTCCTTCACGGCAACGATCCACGTCTGGCATCCGCAACCGCACCGTAGCGAAGGCAGCACCATCACAACCAAAGCCCATGAGGTCTCCACCGGATTCCACAACTATGGGTGCCTGGTCGATCCGCAATGGATCACCATGTACTTCGACGGCATCAAAGTCTGGCAAGGCAAAACCCCGCCTGAACATAACAAACCGCTGATGCTGTTGCTCAACCTGGCATTAGGCCCTGGCTGGCCCATCGACAAGACCCCGAATCCATCGGTAATGGAAGTGGATTATGTGCGGGTCTATACAAAGACTGGGAGCAAGTAAAAAGGATAGCAGCAAGATCGAGTGCTCTATTTTCTGTTCAATAACTTCATGGTCATGCAGATTTGACAATGGTGACAGGATATATTCAGGATGTCGCCATAGTAATAAATTTTAATAAGTCATAATTTTTACAACATTTTTAATCTCCCATCCCCAAATCTTACCATGGATGCCTCAAAGAAAATTTTGTTGCAACAGGGATTTTAGTTTTTGACTTTGAGCTCTTCATAGGTGGCCGGACTCAAAAAATGAGAGCTGACAGCCTTGTCAAGCTGCCAGCCCTCATCTATCTATAGTTAAAATACTACGTTTCATAGACTTACTGATTGATTTTATATGCGAACATCATCAATCAGGTTGGAAAAAGTCCATACGTTAAGCTCTTTTCCGGCAGAGAACTACTCGGTAATTTTAATATCATCAAACCAGAATTGCATGCCCTCAAAATCGTGATGCTCGGTCACAATCTGGAATCCATCTATTGCTGCCCAATCAAAATCACCTTGTGGATTAAACCATGTGTTATTGTCCCATGAACCATGCTCGGTAAAGTCTCTTAACGGTATTCGCACATGCTGCCACTGGCCGTCCCATGTTGCATCGTTCTCATCGATGGTTTTACGCATGCGCCAGGGATGATCTACTGGGTCATCGGTTTTCGTATCGAGAAAACGGACGTCGAATCTGGAGCCGTGGGAATCACCACGAACCCAAAACTCCAGAGCGTAGCCTTCCTGAACGAGCCGTGTCAAGTCTCTGTTAGGCCAGAAATCGAAGCCAATAGAATTGTATTGAGCTAACCCGGTGCAATAAATGCAGTAAGAACCCTCAACCGGATCGGTTTGATCATAGCAGTTTAATTCACCCTGGCTGATAGCATTGGAAACGAACATATCGGGTGTGTTCTGGTCTGCATAAATCTGAAATCCTGTGCTATCGTATTTGACAGCAGGTTCGTCTCGTTTGGTTGGGTCGGCAATACGAACATCATCGATCAAGCCAGACCAGGAAGTACCATCTTTGAGGTCCGGGCCTGCACCAATGTAAAGACCGGCATCAGAACTTACGCCGCCAACAATTTCAGTATCCTTCGCCACCTCGACGCCATCCACATATAGGTACCTTTTGAACGCAGCCGAGTCGTACTTCAGGCAGACAAGGTGCCACTTGCCGTCTGTGATTACGGATTCGGATTCCAACGGGGGGAAAAATTGCTGCATTAAGCCCGTCATGAGTCTTCCGTGAATCGGATCTGCGCCCAGCCATACACTGCCGCGATGTATAACAGTACCAACAGGTGTTTCCGTACTGGTATCTATCTGAGATATGATCACTTGTCCCGGGGCGCCTCCTTTAATCCAGGCGCGAACACGAAACGACCCTTTCGACGGATCAAGCACATAGTCTGTTTCCACATAATCGTCAATGCCGTCGAATTGCAGCGCGCCATCCAATCTTCCACCGGCAGGCTGCCAAAGTGGTTCACCATAAAGCGTGCCGTCATTATTGCCGATGCTGTCATATGCGAGAGCGCCTTCTGTTTCATCCAGTTTCCAGCGCGCTACCAGCGTCGGATCGTCCGTACTGACTTGTTGTCCCCAATGATTCACGAGAACTTCCATGTCCGTAACATCCACAACACCGTCACCCCATGGCATTGGACCGATATCAACAGACGGCTCATCCTTGCCCCAGTTGCCGATGAGGATTGACATATCTTCTAAACCTACAATTCCATCGCCATCAAAATCAACACTTGGCTCAACTGATACCTGCCATACATCATGGCCGCCATAGCTACCCGGCCTTTCGCAGTCCAGGTACAGCGTAGAGCCGTCGGGCGATATGTACGCGCATTCTTCATAAACCGGACTGTTGACGGTACTACCGAGATTCTGCGCTTCTTCCCACGGATCGGAGAGGGTCCTGCGCCTGGTCATATAGAGGTCTCGGCTACCGTATCCGCCAGGCCGGCTGGAGTCAAAAAACAGCATAAGGCCGTCAGTCGAGAGCGTCGGGCGAGTATCTCCATACGCGCTGTTGACTGCCGGCCCAAGATTCACCGGCTCTGACCACGGGTCGTCTCTCGTTGCCCGCTTTGTCACCCATAGGTCACTGCCTCCCTGCTCGCCTGGGCGAACATTGGAAGTACTGTATATACAGAAGAACAATTCCAGACCATCAGATGAGATGGCAGGCCACCACTCATCATCCTCTGTGTTGATAATCGGCCCGATGTTGATTGCCGGTTCCCACTCGGCGTCTATTGATTCCCGCTTAACCATCCAGATGTCTAAGTAACCGTACCCATCAGGTCGATTATCATTACTATCCGAGAAGTACAATTCCAGGCCATCTGCAGTAGTCATACTCGGACATATGTCTATAAGGTTCCACAGCGAGTCATCCCACTGTCCGTAGTTCTCACCGTAGTTCTCAGGTGTTTCCCAGGGAGCTTCATTCGTAGCTCGCGTAGCCAGCCAATATTCTTCATTCTCATTCCATTTAACATGCCTTGAGAAGAATATTGACAAGTCGTCAAGCGAAATAATTGCGCCGGCCTCGTGGAGCAAGCTGTTAATTTCCGGCCCAAGGTTCACCGGTTCGCCAAAGACGAAATCCGCATTTGCATTGCCAACGACAGCAAGAAGAATGCCGGTTATCATCAATGCACAAAATAAAGTTCTTTTTGCTTTTCTGTTCCTGTTCATAATTCGTACCTCCAAACTTGTTTAATTTGCCGGTTTGCTGTATCATTAATAAACCCTTGTCTCGGGCGCGCAAACCATCCGCTCGGGTCGGGCTTGGCCGGTGAGTGCGAAGCTTGGCGGCGAAGTACTCACCGGCTGCTTTTTGTTCGCTCAATATTATGTTTTTGTGCCTATGTCTTATTACCCATTTGCTACCCTTTCTTTCTTTAATTCTCCCACAACCTGTCAACATGCCGAATCTCGTGCGTCCACTTGAGTCGAATCTCACTTGGATATCTGGATGTCATCAAACCACAATTGTACTCCTTCAAGATCACCGTACTCAGCCTCAATGGCGAAATAATCAATGGCAGCCCAGTCGAAATCTCCCTGTGAATTGTACCATGTGTCGTTGTCCCATGAACCACTCTCAACGAAATCCTGGAGTGGAATACGGACATGATGCCACTGGCCGTCCCGCGGCGCTACGCTTGTGCTAATCACCCTCCGCATCCGCCACGGATGATCGGCGGGATAATCTGACTTGGTATCGAGGAAGCGCACATCGAAGTCTGGACCAGCGCCGTTGCCACGAAACCAGAATTCCAGGGCGTAGCCTTCGTCCACAAGTTGTGAAAGGTCTTTGTCTGGCCGGAAATCAATGCGAATCTCGTTATATTGTGCAGCTCCCGTCCAGTAGATACAGTAATCACCCTCCGCACAGTCGGTATCCCAAGAGTAGTCCAGTGCACCTGAGGTAACATAGCTTGTGTTGAAACCATCCGAACCTATACCATCCCGGTAAATCTGAAAGCCTTTGAGCTCTTGCTTTACCTCAGGTGCATGCGGCCCCGAAGGAGGAATAAGGAAGCGAACGTCATCGATCAGGCCGGACCAGAAAGTTGTTGGTTCAAGATTGCTGCCCACACCGAGGCGGAGCCTTCCGCGTGAGATAGGAGGGAGAAATGGTACACTATCACTCGCCACTTCTTCTCCATCCACACAAAGGTGACGATAGATACCATCCCAGAGCAGGCCAACCTGATGCCAGCGATCATCCGTAACATGGCTGTCAGATTTCAGCAGCGGCAGCGTCGGGTACAAATGACCGGTGACCAGGTGTCCATTCACTGGATCCAATCCCAGCCACACGGAATGATGATCGGCGATTTCAGTCTCCTGGGAGACAATGGCCTGCCCTGGCGCTCCACCCTTGATCCAGGCGAAAACCCGAAATGGGCTTTGCGACAGGTCATGCTCGAGTCCTGTCTCGACATAATCATCGATTGCGTCTAATTGTAGTGCCCCACCGAATCGGCCTCCGGAGGACTGCCAAACGGCAGAACCATGTACTGAACCGTGATGTTTCCCTTGGCTGTCCAATGCCAGGTTACCCTCTGTTTCATCAAGCTTCCAGTGGGACACCAACCGCAGCTCCTCAACCACCTGCCCCCAGTGGGCCATCAGCAATTCTTTATCCATTTCGTTGATCACCCCGTCCCCCGAAGGCATGGGGCTGATATCACACGGTTTATAGTTCTCCCCCCAATGTGCTTCCATCACAGACAGGTCGATGTCGTCCACAATGCCATCGCCGCTGAAATCTACGATGGGCACTACCGATGCCTGCCAGATATCAAGATGGCCGCAACCGCCAGGCCGATCACTTACATAATAGAGTGTCGAACCATCAGCAGATAGGTGGGGGAAGTATTCCGCAGCAGGACTGTTAACCATCGGACCCAAATTCATGGGCGAGCCCCATGGGGCCTTGAGCGAAGCGCGTCGTATCATCCACACGTCAAAACTGCCCTGTCCGCCAGAACGTGCCGAGTCAAAGAGGAGCAACAGTCCATCCGCCGACAGGCTTGGCCGGCAGTCATTTTCGGGGCTGTTAATGATGGGGCCGAGGTTGTCGGGCTCCGTCCACCGGGCATTTTTACTCGTACGCCGGGCAACCCACAGGTCACTCGCTCCTTGTCCACCGGGCCTAATGTTTTTGTTGTCATATCCTGAAAAATAGAGTTCTAAGCCATCAGGTGAAATAGCTGGACTCATCTCCCTAGCGGAACTGTTGACAATAGGCCCCAGATTCCTCGGTTCGCTCCAATCGGCGTCCCTATTTGGGCGTGTTCTAACACAGACGTCGCCGCTGCCATATTCACCGGGCCAACAGTATACGAAGCACTCCAAACCATCATCCGTGGTAGTTCCAGGTATAGTGATCTTATTTACTGATGATAGTTTCTCAGTAACTTGCCAGGGACTGCCCGCTGTTTTACGCTCAGAGCACCAGTACTCTAATCGACCCTCTACATTGCGGCGGCAGAAGATAAGAGATAACTCATCGACCAAGGGCAGAGGATGTCCCTCTTCGCGTTGAGTATTAACCGCAGGCCCCAGATTCTTTGGTGTGCCGAACTGTAAGTTTGAGATTTTCCGCTCCCGACGACGGAGGGCTACATAGCGGTTCATATCCGCATGAGCCCTTTCCCGGTCATCGAGACAGTTGTAGTACTTGGCGCGAAGGAAGTAATAATTGGGATTTTCCGGATCCACCTCGATCTTTTGGGTGTGGAAATCAATCATCTCCTGAAAATATTCCTCGACTGTCAAGTCGGATCCAAGGGTATCGAGAACGGATGCGTTCGGATCAAGGTCAATCTCCCAGATCTCAAAATAAGGTGATTCTGTATTAAGGAGGAGTCTTGTGGGCTCTGATTTCCAGGTAAATACCGGACCCTTGAGAACTCTGCGGGCCTGTTTCGTTTCAAGGTCATACACCCACAGGCCAGATCCAATATCTTCTATGCTGCCGCGCCCGCCAATACAGATTTCATGACCATTGGCACACCAACTCACTCCCAGGATAGGAAAGGGTGAGACCCATTCTGTAACAACCGATTGCGAAGCCAACTCTGCAATCATAAGAGATTTACCTTGCATGTACGCAA
>Ga0307425_1000714_pt1 | contig 20581 bp, 13 predicted proteins | sample SalMarWE160330MG_FD_202152 | JGI IMG/M metagenome (GOLD analysis project Ga0307425, IMG submission 202152) | Salt marsh sediment microbial communities from the Plum Island Ecosystem LTER, Massachusetts, United States - WE1603-30 | ecosystem: Environmental > Aquatic > Marine > Intertidal zone >...
CATGTCCACAGCTTGACCTTCTACCTGCTCCGGAGACATGTAGGCTAAAGTGCCAACTATCATGCCTTGCTGGGTGAGTTCAGGAGAAAGAGTTACTGTTCTTCCAATTCCTTCCCCCTCTGTGTGGCCTGATTCCACAGCCTTGGCCAGGCCAAAATCCAGGATTTTGAGTCGGCCATGTGCCGTGAGCATCACATTTTGAGGTTTGAGATCCCTATGGATGAATCCATGGGAGTGTGCCTCCGCAAGACCTTCAGCTATTTGAATGGACATGTCGAGGAGTTTCTCGAATGGCAACACCTGAGAGCTGTCAAGGATATCCCTCAGTGAATGGCCTTTTATCAGCTCCATTGCAATAAAGGGAGATCCCTCGGAGATTGATTCTTCCTTATCGGGAATCATCACAGAGCCGGCTTCGACCTGGTTTACTTCATAGACCGTGCAGATGTTGGGATGGTTGAGCGCTGCCGCTGTGCAGGCTTCCTGCAAGAAACGGGCACGCCCTGAATCGCTCCCCATGGATTCTAATGGAAGGAATTTTAATGCAACCTCTCTCCTGAGTACCACATCTTCTGCCCGAAAAACCACTGCCATACCCCCAGCACCGATCTTTTCCAAGATCTTGTAATGAAGCTCTATCTGAGGAATTTTTTCTTCAATACCCAATTCATCAGCGACAAGACCCGAAAGCCAGCCATCTACAGAAGATGGGCCAAAGTCTAACATGGCAGTATGATAAGTTATGCCATTTAATTCTAATGCGACTTCGGCGATAGGATTAAAACCCAATTTTATCGCAACCGGAGCATAGGTGGGCAGGTCGATGACCGTCAGATAAACACGTCGGAGTTGCGGACGGAGTTCCATATAGGTTCGCTTGATATCAAGCCAGCACGCGGCCTGCACTGGTGATGGAGCCTCACCATGGTCACCACTGAGCCATCGACGCAGAAAAAGAACCGATTGATTCTCTGATACCGGATTCTCGCTCACATGATGCCACCAGAGTTTCAGGATGGGATCTTCCTTAAAATCGGCAGGGTCAATAGTATTGGGATCAAAGCAGCAATAATAGCCAACGATCGATCCATGCTCCCTACGCACCACATGAAATGTCTGCGGATGTTTTTCCCACCAGAGTCGGAGAAATCTGGCAGCATCCGGGCCTTCGTGTTTTTCTGTGATCTCATAGATCGCTGTCTGATCCTCGTGTCGTGCGGGCTCAACTGTGAACAGCTGGGAACCACTGGGGAAAAAGGCTTCTCTAACAACAGGATTCTCTATGAGATAGAGCATGTCAGCCGTATAACGCCAGAGCTCCCTGGTGCCGGCCTTTCTCACTTCCTTGCGAAGCTGTTGCCATGCAGACCGTCGGTATTCAAGATAGCGACTCGGGTCGGCGGCACGCAAAGAAGCAGCAATCGCCTCATGAACCGCATCATGCACTCTGAGTCCATCGCGCATACAATCCACAAATGCAAGAGCATTGAGCTTATCATATGTTTCCTGAGTTGGAATATCGGGAAGCATCGCTCCAAGCAGCGATTTTGTGATCCGTCTAGAAACCGAAGCAGCCTCGAGGGCTTCCCGAGTCGCTGCATCGGCAACATCAACAAGGAAAAGTCGGGAAAGCTCCTGAATGATCTTATGTTCTGCCATATCCTGAAGATCTAAGTTCGGACGTTCCAGGGCCGCAGAAGCCGCAAGCTTTAGCGTTAAGGGATGACCCTTGGCAAACCGATTGATGCGTTGGGAATTTTTTTCACTGACACCTGCGCGCAACATAAGTTCCAGAGCATCCTGGTTGTTAAGAGGTCCTAACGCTATGCTTTTGAACAGCCCCTGCCATTCGGCTTCAATCAGCCAGCCAGGTGTAGGGGGTTCGCGACCAACAAGAATGACACGGACATTTTCTGATAAAGCCGGAACAAATGTCTGGCGTAACCAAGTATCCATAAGGCGGAATACTTCATAGGTTTCGAGCACGATAAACACTCGGGAGCCAAGACTTTCCAGCCCAGTCACGATTTCTTCCATGGTTGGAGCCTCACTCCCGATTGCATTCCCCAATTCTAGGAGGAATCCTCGCTCAGTGGGCTCGATCAGAATACTATCCAATATGACTACAGCGGCGCCTCGCTCCTGTGCTTGAGTTGAGAACGCCTGTATCAGCGCAGATTTCCCCACGCCCCCAATGCCATGGATATGCATCACCAGCGGGCTCTCGCCTTCCAGGCATTGAAAAAGAGTTGCCATCTCTTCAGTCCTGCCGATGAAGTTCTCAAGAGCACGTTGAGCCAGAAGATCTTTCACTCGACGAGGCATTGTTTTCACCTCCAAATTATACTCTATAAATTATGCAATGAGAGAAATTCCCAACCGAATAAATTATATCCCTCTTTATAAGTTACAAATTATCTCTACAAAATTACTATAAAGAAAAAAAATTGAATCGGCAATAAAATTCTGCCACGAATCACTTATTCAACAGGACATCATTTTTGTTCTCTAATATCTTTTTAAGATTTTCTCCCTCGGCCCCCACATGTTTATCGTGCAACTCAATCGAATCTTTCATATGTTTTTTTAAAAAGCTTTTGGAAAAAGCTTCCCCACCTCATATAAGTAATGACAGTAAAAATACAGATTGTGCCGGCAGGTTCGATCTGCCATTCAGCCTTTGGAGACACGAGCCATACTGGAAGAGCAAAAAGGGCAAGCTTTACTTTTCCGATTTGTCAATGGCTTTGAACGTCGATAAAACTCGCTCGGCCCGCCATTTTACTTTGGAATTGGGATTGCCTGCAATTCTCACAACGCCTTCCATGGTATGGCCTCTGACAACTCCATCAAACAATAACTGCTCGGTGTGTTTTTCGCGTATTCTCTCCAACGTAAACACCAATCTGTTTCCCTCAATTTTCCCGTTCTTTATGGACACAGGTATCAAAGACGTGTCTTCATATGCTTTCCCCTGGACCTCCTGAAATATCTGTTCCAACTCCAAAGAATACTGCTTTGCACCTGAAATTGTGGGTATGGTCCATCTCCAAACACCTGTCACATTCGCAGGAACGATCCATAAATAAACCGTATGCCTGTCCCAGTTACCATCCAACACAAAAGAGTCAAACACAATGGGGTCGCGGGGTGGAGAAAAATCAGCATTGTTATCATTCAAGATTTTTTTATCATCGGGATTCCATTTACCCATGTCAAAGTCATGAGAGACAACTCTCGCACCGGGATTGAGCTCGTGAAAAAGCTTTGGGCGCAGCCTGAGGTTGACTCTCGGAAGGAGATACAGTGTTACCACTGTGGCCCGACTGATGTCAGCCTCGAAAAGATCGCTGAGTATGAATTCCACTCGCTCTGACACTCCAGCGTCGATGGCGTTTTTCCGGCTTTCCTCGATGCGTAAAGGCTCTATATCTATTCCCACACCCCGGCACCCCAGCTCTTTTGCGGCTGTGATCACGATGCGCCCATCACCGCATCCGAGGTCGTACAGGACATCATCTTTGCCCACGTCGGCCATTTTGAGCATCTCTGCGACAACCTCTTCAGGGGTTGGGACATACGGGACTTCGGGTATTTTTTGCTGTATTTGGGCGGAACTCAACAGAATGAGAAAAAATAGAGAGAGCGGGCCGATAAGAGTTTTCCTTATCGATATTCTTTTCTTTTGCATTCATATATCTCCAACAGCAATGGCATTCATCAAATCAGGATTGTATCAGTTTTGGGCACATAATATAAAGTTTTAATGCTTGATTCAGAATTGAACATGGGGTTCCTGTATGGATTCACGCGGCTAAATCCACAGAGGTTATCCACCATCAACTTACTCGGAAAGGAAGCTGAAGCAGAAAAAGCACTGGAATCCATTCACAAGGACATGAATGTCATCGAGAATATGGCCTATCATCGACTCTGCCTATTCTATAAAGGTGAACTTGCCCTGGAAGAGATAACAGGGGAAGATTTCTCCAACATCATGAACGATGCCGCAGCCTACGGTGTGGGGAACTGGTATCTATACAACGGGCAACGGGATGTGGCGAAACAGGTTTTCGAACAAATTCTCGAGAATAAAACCTGGGCGTCGTTCGGACACATCGCTGCCGAGGCGGATTTCGTCAGGGAATTTAGCGAATTGGAACCCAGCCTGTCTGATTCGTAGACAAGCGATCCCCGGGGCAGAATCGTCTAACCAGCTAGACAAATTTAGAAAAGATGGAGATATAGACTTATCTCCGTGTGCCCGTGACAAATTGTGTTTAATCCTGCTGAAACTATGGATCTATAGTATAAAAGAAAAAACTAAAAATTATCCCTGAAAACCAGGAGAAACCCCTGGTACGCCCTAGTTGACCACATTATGCCTGTCGAATATTTTTGTCGGTATTGTACCCTCGCTCGCCAAAGGGCTGAAGTTCCCCAAGCCAGATTTGCTCAAGCAGCGTCAATTCATCGCTAAGATTGAAGTTCGGATCATTCTTGACCTTCACTTCTTCCAGAATTTCGAAGATGAACTTATCTGCACCATATTCATTCCATTCCTGCTGAAGCACTTTGTTACGATGCGCTCCAATTGTTAGCATGAACTTTTGACCGTTCAATGGTCCTTCAAGGTTCAGACTGCTCCCAAGCAGCACTTTGCCATTCACAATATTCTTCACCTGGAAGACACCAGCTGGTTTCGCTCTTTCTTTGTATTCCTTCTTGATATCCTTTTTTGATTTCATCTTCGCTGCCTTTGTTCTTTTTCCACATTAATTGATGCTACCTATTAGTATAAATATTATTCTGCTGATTTACTAGGTGCTAAGATGGCTTTTATAGCAATCTAATGCGAGTTATTGTGTGCTCGTTATGAAAACCCGCAAGGACACTTAAATAATCCAAAAGGGATGATTTGTGGTACCCTTGGATAGATTCGAACTGCCGTCCTACTGATTCGTAGTTAGAGGGGTGCTCCTCCTCAATTAACGGTACAGAAAGCGATGTTCGCCAGAATCAACACTAGACATCAATTCCAATTTTGCGCATCAAGAGAAGGGCGCTAAAGCGAAAGTTTTTGATTTTGTCGGGATTTTTCTTAAACTATGAGCCTTCGTTCCTCCTTAACCACATTCAGCACGATGTGAGTGATCGTTCGCTCCACATATTTTTGATTGAGGACATACTTGATAAATGTGTTTAAGTCTTCCCTATCTTTAAAACGAGCACAAACAATCGAATCCCACTCTCCCGTGACATCGTAGATCGCAAATACACGATGATCCTCAGCAATTTTTTCTTGAGTTTGGATCAGTCTGCCATCGGAAATGCGAATGGCGATGATTGCTGTCATGTCATACCCGAAATACTTCGGATCAAGGATAGGGATATAACCCTTGATCGCACCCGCTTCTTCGAGTTTTCTAACTTTATCTATAACCGCAGGGGCGGATATTCCAATATCTTTGGCAATTTCACGAAAGCTTTTTCTTGAATTCTGATTGAGGGCTCTCACAATCTTTTTTTCGATGTCATCAGTCATTTTACTTCCTTTCAATTGTAAGTAATTATATGTTTATTCCATACGTTTGTCAAGTAATTCTGAATTTTGACTTGACAATCATAATGTTTTATTTTATATTTCATGATTATTCGCATGATAGGATCTGCGAAAAAGTCATCAGAGAAAAATATTGAGGCATAGAACAAACATGCCCCTGAAAGCGTGATGGATCGAATGGGAGTTTGGCTTAAATGAGCTGGAAAGAATACCTGATGTATCGCGCACGCAAGACTGCGAGCAGGAGAAAACGGATCTATAGCATTGAGCCAGCGCCACCTATATCAGACCTGCTTAAACAAGAAACTCCTTCTTTGAGCTTCCGGGAAACATACCGGTTACTCTCTTATATCCTTTTCAAATCTCCGCAGCGCCGGCTGCAGCTGATGTGGAAGTATCTCGCAGACAAGGACACTCCGGTGCGGAGGCAACAAATAAAGTCTCTGGCGCAAGCCCTTCGCCCGCATCTCAGTGAAAATTGCCGTATAGTCGTAACCTATTTCGAGCGGAGGAATTACAGCAGGGATCTGGCTCGCGTTCCCGCATTGATGGAAAAAGCGCTCCACCGCACAACGCCTTCTCTCGTGGTCCAACCAAAAACTGAGAAGGACATCTCTTCAATCCTCGCCTTCTGCAAATCTAAAAGATTGGCCGTTTTCCCGAGAGGGTCCGGCTCATTCGCTTTTGGTGGGGCTGTTCCCACCCAAAACGGGATCGTGATGGATCTCTCCCCGATGATGGTCATTCTCGAAGTCAACCCAAAAAATCAGACGGTTCGTGTGCAACCAGGAACCCGGTGGGCAGATATCGCGACAAAACTTGAGCCTTATAGATTGATTCCTCAAACAACACCGACCAGCCGATTTTCCACTGTTGCAGGTTGGATCGCCACCGGTGGGATGGGATTGGACAGTTATGGCTATGGGAGCATTCACGAATCTGTCATTGCCGTCCGTGTCGCCAGACCTGACGGCACAATCGAAGAGCTGGACTCAAAAGACGAATGCATAAAAGATCTTTTCGGGACAGAAGGACAATTCGGTATCCTCACAGAGATCACTCTCCGTGTCCGTCCTAAACCCGAGCACAGTGGAGCTCACCTGGTCACATTCAAGAATCCAGGCCAAGCATTCGAATTTATTGATACGCTCACTGGCGGGGATTTTCAGCCGTCACATGTTGTCTTTTTCGACCGTGAATATTTAAAAAGGGAAAAGGCCATATTTGCAGAACAAATACAACTTGAGGAACCCATAGTCCCAGAAGACGATGCCCTGCTATTTCATTTTGAGACACCGGAAAATGAGCAAAAATTCTTATCATTTTTAGGCGCAAATTCAATTCCGGTTTCAGAAAATGGAGTCGCCGCCCGTTATCTATGGGCTGACCGGTATTTCCCTCTTAAAGCTCAGCGCATCGGTCCCGGTCTCTTAGGATCAGAGGTTGTTATTCCCCGGGAAAAAATATTTAAATATGTCACCAAGGTTAAAAAACTTGCGCGCAATTTCAACATCAAATCCACCATGGAAGTGATCGTTTGTAGCAATGGAAGGTCATATTCACAGAATACAGAATCTGTTTCAGGCAACGATGGATCCTATTCATATCTGGTCATTGTCTCTTTCAGCTGTGATTATTCCAGGACTGTTCACTATGTTTTGAGCCTTCTGTTTATCCAGTTGCTGGTCCGGATGGCCGTGCGCTATGGCGGATCTCCTTATGGCGTTGGTATTTGGAACACTCCATTCATTCAAAGCAAATATCCCCGAGATCGACTGAACAGACTCAGGCAAAAAAAGAATGCAATCGACCCCGAAGACATATTGAACCCCAACAAATTTTTCAAGATCAAAGGACGATTCTTCAGTACCACGGCGCTTCTCCTAAATCCGATAATCTTCCATCCTGTAATGGCCATCCTGCACTTTTTTGCGCCGGTACTCGGGCTAATCGCCAGACTCACCGGACCGGAGCCGCAAAGCCGATGGGACATCCCCAGCAAAGATGACAAGCACGGTCAAGACCTGTTACACCAGAGTGCCCAACGCTGCACATCATGCGGTGCGTGTATCTCAGTCTGCCCTGCCTACTCTATTACCGAAGACGAGCTTGTGACCGGAAGGGCAAAATTGCGAATGGCAGAGGCGATGATAAGCGGCGTTGGACTGGAACAATCAGAGGCCCATGCACCCTTTCGGTGCCTTCACTGCGGTTTGTGCGAGGAGGTCTGCCAGACCCATCTGCCGCTCCGCGAGTGTTATCTGGTGCTTGAAGACTTGCTGGAGAACCGATATGGTTCTCCCTCTGAAACCGTCCAGGACTTTGTCGAAAAACTGGAGAGTCGCCGGGAGTTTATAAGGGACATTTTTGGCCTGGATCTGCCGGATTGGTCTCCAGAGGAAAAGTTGTCCAGATTTCCGGCTGTTGAAAAATCCACAAACGGAGGAAAGGCATGATCCGTCCCAAGCGCCTTTCGCCGATGCCGACTCCTTCACGCCACCCTATCGTTACGCCTTATCGTATCCTCCGCAGCGATCGGTGCATAAATTGCGGAACTTGTATCGAGGCATGTATTTACGACTGCCACTCCCGCTCAGAGGAAGACCCGCGAATCATGGCCGACCCGAAAGAGAACTGTTGCCGCAATTGTTTTGCCTGTATCAACAGCTGCCCGCGGGAGGCGTTGAGTATGCACACAAGCGAGGAATTCCTGACTTTAGGCGACCGGACGTACACCCCTAATAGGATCCGGTCGATCTTAGAGCAGGCAGAGCAGGGCAAGATACCGGTCAGCGGAGCCGGTTATCGGGGTTATTTTGATGGAGATTATTACGATAACATCTGGACTGATATGTCCGAGATCGTTCGCCCCACACGCGATGGGATCCACGGCAGAGAACATATCTCAACAACTGTTGCCCTTGGACAGATGACAAGGGATATGTGCGGAATGGTGTTCGATGAAGAGGGCAACCTCAAGTCTCAAATTCCCCTCAACCGGGAAATCCCAATTCCCATAATCTTTGGACTTATGCCCTTTTTTCCAGGGCACACAGCCATTTCTTCACTAGCACTGGCTGCGAGTAAGCTGACAACTTATCTGACAGTCCCAGCAAAAGATGCCACCGAAATGCTGAAGGATTATTACAGCCATCTTCTCATCCGGATCAAACTCAGTGAAATTGAACAGTACAGGGAGATCATTGAGTGGGCGACAATCGTCGAGTTTGAACCCGGCATGGATCCGATCGCAGGAATTTCCCGGGTGAGAGAGATCAACTCCAATGTGCTCACCGTCATTCATGTTCCAGTTTCCGTTAAGGTGGAGAAAAAAATTCTGGAGCTCGTACAGAAGGGTGCGGAGACCGTACACCTGAGTGCAGACATCCACGGACAGGGCGCCAATGGCACAACATTATTGGAATCGCTCCAGAAAACCCACCGGCTGTTGGTTGATGAAGGGTTGCGTGACCGGATCACGCTGGTGGCTTCGGGAGGTCTTGCTGCGGCTGAACATGTCCCAAAAACCATCGTCTTGGGCGCAGATGCCGTCGTGGTCGATGTTCCGCTGCTGATCGCTATGGATGTCTTGAAATGGGCTCCAGGAGAAAAGGGGAACAAACACCCGGTCCCAAAAGGGATCGAAGAGCTCGACCCTCGGTGGGGCGCCTCCCGTGTCATCAATCTTATGCTCTCCTGGAAGGACCAGCTTCTTGAAGTGTTGGGCGCTATGGGACTTCGTGATGTCCGACGATTGCGAGGAGAGACTGGCCGTGCCATTTTTGCTGATGAGGAACGCAAAAGCTTCATTGAACGGCTGAAGAATATGCCCGAGAAAATTTCTAAGCCCAGCTTGAAGAATTCCGCTGAGAAGAATTCGACCCAGAAAAATTCACTTTTAACGGATGCATCTGAGCCGTTGCCTCAAGTCAAAGCCAGTCCAGCTCCAGATAGATTCAGCATCAAACATGGGGAATGGCGTGTAGTTGTGGATCGTAAAAAATGCACAAATTGCACTCTGTGTGTGGTGAGCTGCAAGTATGATGTTCACCGCCGGATCGATGGGAAACTCAGCCTGGAAGAACCGATCCACAGCCGATGTATCGGCATCAGATGTAAAGAGTACGAGTGGTGTTGCGTCAATGTCTGTCTTTGGCATGCCCTTGAGATCGTCAAAGATCCGGCGGATAAAGTCCTTGGTGATCCACGATGGACGCCTGTGCTGCTGCGTGAAACATATCGAATTTCGCGGAGTGGTTCGCCAACGCGGCTGACGCCTGAGGAGCAAACCGGTAACTCTAGAGGTGGATTCGACACAATGCTTTTGGCGACTTCCTTACCCCATGGTAAACCAGCCGAAGGACCCGTCGACTTAACGATCCCGCTGAATAAAAGGGATACCGGTCCAAAGATGAACCTCTCCCTCCCGGTTTACGGAGGAGGAATGTCTTACGGGTCGATCTCCCTCAATGTGATGCTGGGCCGTGCTATGGCAGCCAAAGAGATAGGAACTTTCACCTGCACGGGTGAAGGCGGTTATCCCGATGAGTTAATCCCCTATTCGGATTCTATTATCACTCAGGTCGCCACAGGGTTGTTTGGCGTCCGCGAGGAGACCATCCATAGGGCGCCTATGATCGAATTCAAGTATGCCCAGGGAGCAAAGCCGGGATTGGGAGGACATTTACTGGGAGAAAAGAATACGCCGGAAGTGGCATCGATGCGCGAGGCCGTTCCCGGAACGAATCTGTTTTCGCCCTTTCCGTTTCACAGTGTTTATTCGGTAGAAGATCACAAAAAACATGTGGATTGGATCCGTTCGATTCACCCTGATGTGCTCGTCTCAGTCAAAGTCTCCACGCCATCGGATGTGGATATGGTCGCCGTGGGAAGCTACTATGCCGGAGCCAATGTCATCCACTTGGATGGAGCATACGGCGGCACAGGAGCCGCACCGGACATCGCCAAAAAAAATATTGCCATGCCGATCGAATATGCAACGGCAAAAGCCCATGAGTTTTTGGTCAATGAAGGGATCCGGGACGAGGTTGTGCTGATCGCGAGCGGCGGCATCCGCACCGCAGAAGATGTGCTCAAGGCCATCGCCCTGGGTGCGGACGGCGTTGTCATCGGCACAGCCGAATTGGTGGCGATCGACTGCGTGCGGTGCGGAAACTGTGAGCGGGACAGAGGCTGCCCTATCGGCATTGCCACAACAGACCCGGAATTAGCGTCGCAAATGACCGCGGATTGGGTCAAACACAGAATCTGCAATCTCTATAAGAGCTGGGCTCTCACAATGGAACGGAGGTTGCGCAATCTGGGCATGAATACAATCCGTCAGCTGCGGGGGCGCTGGGATCTCTTGAATTTTCTGCCCGCTTCCGGGACATTTGGACGAAAAACATCGGAAAATTGTCATAAGGCGTGATTGAGAAATGGATGAGAACCTGGAAGAAAAAGTGAGATAGACATGGCCATTATAGATAACGCTAAAAAGATCGCAGAGGCGATCCTCCGATCCCGCCGGAACATGATCAGAGGAAGATCCATTGAAAAAAAACGTTCTCTGGAGGGAGGATGCGGCGTCATCGGCATCATCGGCAGTGAAAAACTGGAAGGCCACTGCATCATCCGCCCCTGTGAACAGATGCGGAACCGGGGAAACGGCAAGGGGGGTGGCGTGGCGGCCGTCGGATTATTCGACGAGCATAAAGAGTTTTATGCCTTGCACATTTCATACCTTGATGAAGAGGTAAGAGGGCCTGTCGAAAAAGAATTCGTGGACTCTGTTTTTGATGTTTCTCATGCCGAAAGACAGGCAAGTTTGAATGACTATCGCGAAACCGGGCTGGAGATCAAACCGCCTCTTGTCTGGCGCTATTTTGTGCGTGTCAAACCCGAGGCGTTGGAATCTTTCGCCAGGGAAAACAGACTCGCAGCGGAACAAGATGCGGAGAACACAGCCATAGAGGACGAATTTGTCTTTCAGAACAGTTTTCGTCTGAATGCCAAATATTATGAGAACCGCAAAGACCCCCGAGCTTTTGTCCTGTCACACGGCCGGGATCTCATGATCCTGAAGGGGGTCGGATACGCTGAGGAGATCGCCCGGTTTTATCGCTTGGAAGAAACAAAAGCACATCTCTGGATCGGGCATCAGCGGTATCCAACCAGGGGACGGGTCTGGCACCCAGGCGGGGCGCACCCTTTTGTAGGCTTGCATGAAGCGCTTGTCCACAATGGAGATTTCGCCAATTACTATTCTGTATGTGAGTATCTGCGTCAGTGGGGGATCGTGCCGCAGTTCATCACGGACACAGAGGTTTCTGTCCTGTTGTTTGACCTGTACTCAAGAGTGCTGGGGTATCCACTCGAGTTCGTGATCGAAGCCTTGGCGCCTACGCCAGAAGGTGACTTTGAACGCCTCAGCAAGCAACGGCAGCGGATATTCCGGGCCATCCAGTCTGCCCATCTACACGGCTCGCCAGACGGTCCCTGGTTCTTTATAGTGGCTCGCGCTGAGTCCCGGACAGGTGCACTTCAGCTGATCGGGATCACAGATGTCTCCATGCTCAGGCCGCAAGTCTTCTGTTTGCGCGAGGGCGATAAAAGCTATGGTGCTATTGCCAGTGAAAAGCAAGCTCTTGACGCTTTTTTTGAGGAGATCGCCTCCGAAGACTCCTCCGTCCCCCCAATGGCAGACAAATACTGGACGGCTCGTGGGGGGAGCTGTACAGACGGCGGCGCCTTTGTCTACACGCTGAAAAATGAAAACGGCAAAACATTCCTCGATGTCCGGGATAAATTCGGCAACCAGATCAGTGGAAACAGCCACCCTCGAAGCCGGAAGGAGATTCGCACTCCGTCCATTGACGTCACCTGTCGGATGGACAATAAAGGCAAGAAACACCACACAGGCATTTCATCCACCCAGAAACAGAACCAAAAATCGCAGGAAAATGGGTTTCGCGATGAATCGATAGCAACTCCCCAGGATCCATTCCAAGGACTGCTCAAAGATCTGATGAAGGGTCTTCAAGATAATCGGTATGAAGAGTTCCAGAACGGAGCAAAAAAGCTGGTAAAAGGCGAGGGCAAGATAGAAGCGCTTCGAAAGCTCACATTGCTCCGTGATAGGCGATGGGATCCAGGAGCGGGTCAGCGCGCTTTTCAGCTTGCCGCCATCGAGCATTCGCTCTACACGATTCTGGACTCCGTGCCTTTACCCGGAAAAACGGACGATGCTCGAATGATCAGATTGGACGCAAGCATCTCTTGGGAGAAAGCGATTGCCAAACCCAGGAATTCTTCTGACATGGTCGTGATCGACGCAGAAAAGTATCCCAACGACGGTCCTGAGGCTGCATCCAGAATGATCGCCGAAGCTCATACTCATGGCTGGAGGAATTTTATCGTTTATCGCTGCCGGGGTGACCGTTTCATCGGATGCGGGCTCGGTCCAAACACCGAAAGCGTCCGTATCGATGTCTATGGCTCGAGCGGTGATTACCTAGGGAGCGGCATGGATGGTGCCCAACTCTATGTTCATGGCGATGCCCAGGATCAGGTGGGTCAAATCCTAAAATCCGGCAGGATCGTTATCTTCGGAAATGTGGGACAAACATTTCTTTACGGCGCTAAGGGCGGAGAGACATTCGTCATGGGTTCCGCAGCGGGCCGTCCCTTGATCAACGCAGTAGGCCGGGTCAGGGCGATCATCAACGGGTCTTGCCTCGACTATTGCGCCGAGAGTTTTATGGCTGGCGCTCAAACGGGCGGGGGTTTCGTCATCATCAACGGCCTGGCCTATGATGAAAGCGGCGAGGTCATCGGATTGGAGATGAAGTATCCCGGGAATAACCTGTTTTCCCTGGCTTCAGGAGGGGCGTGCTACCTCAACGATCCTTACCACACGGTCACGGAAAGCCAGTTGAACGGGGCAGAGTTCACCTCTTTCCGCAGGGAAGATTGGATCACGATCCTTCCCTATCTCCAAGAAAACGGCCGTCTTTTCGGCATCAGCATCCGACATGACTTACTGATGGTGGACGGAGTCCTCAAATGGCCCGAAGAGGTCTTTCGAAAGATCATTGCCAGCCGGGAGACCCATGAACTCGATTGGACTTCTCTTGACTAGAAAGCAGGACCCCATTATTTCAGGCCAAAGTCAATCATACAATCTCTCAAGCACGCACGTGGTATTTATTCAGCAGAGTCATCTTAATGACGAAAATCAAAGGAATGGGCTAGCTGATACAGCAACCCGGTTTCAGTTGAAAAGGCCTTATTTTATTTATATAATTGCGGATCATATGTTTGAAAAACCGCACGGCTTCCGCTTTAACTCTCCAAGTTTTTTTCTTGAAACATTGATCCAATCCATTTTATTTCAATCCAGGAGGTCAAGGATGGTGCAATATACCAGGAAGGCGTTTATTATTTGGCTTTTGATCTTTGTGGTTATCGGAGCAACTCATCTTCTTTTTTCTCAGGCTCCTGAGGAAAATCTGCTCAAGAGTTTTAAATGGCGCAATATCGGCCCGGCCAATATGATCGGCCGCATTTCCGATTTTGAAGCCCTGGAGAGTGACTTCACCCAAGTGCTCTGCGCCAGTGCTTCCGGAGGCGTCTGGAAATCCGTGAACGCTGGAACGACATGGGAGCCTATTTTTGATAAATACGGTTCTTCATCCATCGGCGATGTGGCGTTCTTCCAGAAAGACCCGAATATCATCTGGGTGGGTACTGGCGAGGAGTGCAGCCGGAACAGCATAGCCTGGGGTGATGGCATCTATAAATCCACAGACGGTGGCAAGACATTCACCCGGATGGGACTCAAAACCACCCATACGATCGGCCGCGTGATCACGCATCCGACCGATCCCGATGTTGTTTATGCGGCAGCGACAGGACACACCTGGGGCTACAGCGGAGACCGGGGGCTCTTCAAGACTGAAGACGGTGGAAAAACATGGAAGAAACTGACCGGTGGACTGCCGGATGATGGGAAAACCGGTGCCATCGACCTCGTGATGCACCCCAATAATCCGGACATTCTCTATGTGAGTTTCTGGCAGCGGCTGCGGCAGCCCTGGCGCTTTGACTCCGGGGGGCCGAACGGCGGCATCTTTAAGAGCACAGATGGCGGAGAGACCTGGGAAAAACTCACTGAAGGCCTGCCGGAAGGAGACCTGGGAAGGATCGGGCTGGCCATCTCCCGCAGCAATCCCCAGGTCCTCATGGCTGTGGTCGAACACGGCTACCAACCCAGTCGAACCATCCGAGAAGGGCAAGAACAAAAACCGAATCCAGAGTACGCAGATATGACAAAACTCGGGACTGGTATCTATCGGTCCGAAGACGGGGGAAAAACATGGATCTACAAAAACAGGACAAACGTCCGCCCATTCTATTACAGCCACATATACATCAATCCTTTTGATGACAAACTGGTGTATTACTTGTCGAGCCGTATGCAGTATTCTGAGGACGGGGGAAAAACCCTTAAGAACATCGAGGGGCTCCATCCCGATTTCCATACCATGTGGCTGGACCCGACCAACAAGAATCGTTTTTATGTCGGCCAGGACGGAGGGGCATCTCTAACGCATGATCATGGGCAAACGTGGATCTTCTTCGACAACCTCTGCCTCTCGCAATTTTATGCGATAAGCACTGATCTGCGCGATCCCTATTATGTCTATGGAGGACTGCAGGACAACGGCACCTGGGGCGGCCCGAGCATGAGCCGGGAAGGTAAAATCCTCACCGATTTCTGGTTCAACATCGGGGGTGGAGATGGGTTTCACACGCAGAATGACCCCACTGATTGGCGCATCGCCTATGCCGAGAGCCAGGGCGGAAATATCATACGCGTCAACGTCGAGACACGGGAGACAACCCGGATAAGGCCGTTAGAACAGAATACCTATAACTGGAAGGAGCACCTGCCTAAAAAGAGCGGAGAAGAAGGCAGAGGACAACAGCCACCCAAGCCTCAGACAGGACAGGAGGTTGCCGATAAGAGCACACAACAGGCAAGACGCCAGCAGGAGGAAGAGACATCACAGGAGTCCAGCGCTCAGCAAGAACAGCAAAGCCCTTTTGGCCGCCGGAGATCTCCTTATCGTTTCAACTGGAGCTCACCTATTATCATTTCTCCCCACAACCCTCTCACGATCTATTTCGGTGGGGATCATCTTTTCAAATCCGTGGACCGCGGCGATCACTGGAGGATCATTAGCCCCGACCTCACGACCAACGAACCGGAAAAACACAGCAAGCCCACTGGGGGCATAACTCTCGACCAGACAGGAGCGGAAACCCACTGTACGATCATCACGATATCCGAATCCCCGATCACACAAGGCCTTATCTGGGTGGGCACAGATGATGGCAATGTCCAATTGACCCGGGACGACGGGAAGATATGGACAAACGTCAGAGAGAATGTCCCGGATGTGCCCGAAGGGATATGGGTCAGCCGAGTTGAAGCCTCACGTTTCGATGAGGACACATGTTACCTCACCTTTGATGGACACCGCAGCGATATCTTCAAGCCCTATGTATTTAAAACCACAGATCATGGCGAGAATTGGACCAATATCACATCGAACCTCCCGGATGGAGGGCCTGTTTATGTTATTCGAGAAGACTTAAAGAATAAAAACCTTCTGTTTGTCGGGACAGAGTTTGCGGTCTTCTTTTCCAGAGACGGAGGCAAAAACTGGACAAACCTCAGCCTCAACATGCCCACGGTGGCCTTCCACGACCTGATGATCCATCCCCGAGACAACGACCTGATCGCAGGGACCCATGGACGCGGCATATGGATCCTGGACGACATCTCACCGCTTCAACAGGCGACAGATAAGATCCTATCTGCGGAGGCACATCTTTTTGAGAACAGGCGTCCTGGCACGCAATGGCTGAGCCTGGGTAGGGGCGGTTACGGGCGCGGTAACCTCTATTTTGCGGGAGAAAATCCTCCTTCCGGCGCCAAGATCTATTTTTATCTCAAGGATAAACCAGCCGGTCCCGTAGAAATCGAGATCACGGATGCTACAGGGAATCTCAAGACAACCTATACCGTCAAAGATGTGGCGGCGGGGATAAACCACCTCCTGTGGGACATGAGATTCGACCCATCACCCAAGGAACTTAAACAAGCGTTCACACAGATGCAGCAAATGATGGGCAGAATCCTCTTGAGGCCTGAAGTGGAGGAAGATGCGAAAAAAAAGATCAAAGAGGCTCAGGAGGAACTCAAACAACCCGATCTCACATACAGGGAAGCGATGGCGATCCAGAATCAGGCGTTTGAATCTATCGGTTTCAGCGGTGCCGCACGATATATGAGAGGAAGATTCGGCCGAGGCGTGGAGGCACCAATAGCCTCAACAGGGAGCTATGCTGTGAAGCTAAAAGTCAACGGGAGCACATATTCAGGACAAGTATCTGTTCGTCAAGATCCCATGCTACAGAATAACTAATCATGTGATAGACGCCCCCTTATTGACAGTGTTCATTCTTGGCGTGAGATTAGCAAGAGTGCTCTGGACCGGGCGTAAAAAGGAATCCTCCTAAACCATCGGATGAACAAGGTCCTGACAGTAATCGGTTTTTTGATTAGTATAAACTGGGGATTCTTAGTATACTGGGATATCGAAACTGAAGATACATTTAACAGCCCTCGGGAATAGATCGCAATCTAGGACAGTCTAATGAATACAGGCACAAAAAGTGGGGTCTAAATGTCAAAACTGATAAAGATGAAAAGAATACGCAATGCAGCAATTCTCACTGTAACAGGGATTTTGCTGCTATGCCTGATGAACTGCAATAATAGCACCACCCCTGAGAATGATTATGTCGAAGCCAACGTCATCGTGATCAATGAATGTGGCCTGGCAGCAGATGTCCATTTGGACGGAATTTTTCAATTTTCACTCGATAATGGAAACAATGGCACGATTGAAAGAGTCGTTCAAGGTACGCACACATTTGAAGCCTATGTCACAGGAACAGAGACACTCGTATCCTCAGAGACATACGAGATCGCAGACGGTAATGATTATTATTGGACAATCGATGGACCTTCAACAATCACAATAACTAATGGATATGGGCAAGCCCTGCAGATTTATGTGGATGGAGTTTACCTGGGAGACATTGGAGACACGGAAACTCAGAGTATAACCAAAGTTTCCTTTGGGGTGTACACTCTCGAAGCTATTGATAGTAATAGTATTATTGTCGCTTCGACCATCATTGAGGTCAACGAAGTCAAAGAATATTTCTGGACGATCAGTTCATAAAGAAAAAATGAACAGGGAAGGGGTATTACCTCCCCTGTTCATCCGGCGTGAGAGAATATTTGCGATTCGGTTTCTAGTAGAGTCTCACTCTGCAGGTGCCGATGGTTTCGGCGCCGCCTTTGGAGGATTTGTTCTCAGCGATGACCGTTAATGTATATGTGCCTTTTTTCCAATTATTGTTTGTCGATACATATACATAGTAATAATTCTTGTATTTTCCCTCATACGTATCCGTTTCATATTCGAAATATTCCGGTCCAGACCAAATGTAATGAAATTTTACATTGGTGTTGTAAACGGCGGTGTATTCAATGAGCCAATAGATCGTACTATTCTGACTGAGCTTGATCATCTGGGTGACCTGGCCGTCTTCATCTGTTGTATAACAGGTGAGCGTTTGAATTCCTGGCTTGTCTCCTTGTACGACCTGGGGATAAACCATGGGTTCGTTATCACCGATAATCGCCTTAATCCCACATTGCTCTCCGTTTATTTTACCCTGGTCCTGGGCAAAAGCTGAAACGATAATTAAAAGACTGAGAAAAACTAAGAGAATTTTTCCTCTCATTGACTCCTCCTCTGAATAGGATTTGAGGGTATCTTTCCATATGTGATGTCTCTTGTCAATGGAGAATTTTCAGGTTTTTGAAGGTGTTTTTTCTGAATCGTAATAGAATCCAAAGAATTATTTTGAGATAAAATTCGCTCCGCTATGGTCATGACTCAAAGTCCGGTTGTTTATGGTCTGCTGTTTGAACGATGAGCAAGGTTAGCTCGTTGTACCCTAGAGCTTGAGAGAAGGTTTCCCTCAGCTTCGTATCTAGGACGTCAGGCCTAACTGCGTGAATATTTTTCACGCCACAGGCCTGAGCGATCTTCGCCATGTCACAAGAAGGGGCATCCCGGCCCATGGCATCTCGTCCTACGCCGGGATGAGGCTGGAATCCCGAAGTGGCGGTGGCTTTGTTATCAAGGAGTATCATCAGGATATTGCTTCGATTGTGCACGGCATTACATATGGCGGGAAGCGCGGTGTGGAAAAATGCAGAGTCGCCGAATATGGCCACAGCCCGCTCATTTATTCCAACTTTGCTCAATCCATCGGCCACGCCGACCGCAGAGCCGATGGCATATTTCGCATCCAGCCTGTCGGCCACTGTCACCAGGCACCCGGGATCCCCAACAAGCACTGGCCTCTGACCAAGACTCTCTGCGGCTTCCTCCAGCCTATCAAGGACAAAGTCATAATGACAGTCGGCACAATAGTCTTTCTTCTTTGGCCTTTCTTCGGCTTCTTTGTCTTTGGTGTAATTTTTTTTCGGAACAAACCCGGGGATAAACTTTAATAGCGCCCGCTGGATTTGCCAGCGGAATAACTCTCCTTCCCGGCTCAAGTGTTGACTCTGTTTTCCAAAGATCTTGGCCGTAGTACCGATATCATGGGCGATTGCTTTGATATAACCTTCAATAAACGGCTCGGCTTCTTCAAACACAAGGACTTCCTGACAGCTCAATAGAAATTCTGCAATGACTTTTCGGGGCAGCGGATAAAGGACCCCCAACTTTAGCAGGCGAAACTCTTCAGGATCTTTGTCGCCAAAAACATCAAGGAGTTTCCGATGCGCAAATCCAGCACAGAGGATCCCTTTTGTGCCATTACCGATAGCTTTGTTATAAGGTGCGCCATCAGCCCAATCGACCAGAGTTTCAATTGTATCGTGTAAGGCCCTGTGTTTTTCCACTGCATTTTTTGGGACCGGGACGAAACGGTAGGGTTCTCTAACGAGTCCGATATTCACTACCTGATAGGGTTCGTCTGAAACATGGATGACCTCTTCCCGCTGAGTGAAGCTTCGAGTCTCTCGAATGATCACTGTGGTTCGATACTTCTCTGAAACTTGGAAGGCCTCTTGCATCATCGCAAAGCCTTCAGCTGGCGTCGACGGCTCCATCATCGGCATCTCCAGGAATGTCGCTAGAGACCGAGAGTCCTGGTCATTCTGAGAGCCGTAACCGCCGGGATCATCCCCCAGAAGGATTACAAGTCCTCCGTTGACCGGCGTCAGATTCAGAGCCATAAGCGGGTCTATCATCGCGTTCATACCTACGCTTTTCACGCAAACCAATGCCCGGCACCCAGCGATGGATGCGCCAATGCCCATTTCCATGGCCACCTTCTCGTTACTCGACCATTCCACATAGATGTTGTGCTTTCCAGCCAGATCAATCAGCGTCTCCACAGTTCCGCTGCTGGGTGACCCAGGATAGCTCGTCACAAGTTTCACCCCACTGGACAGTGCCCCAAATGCCAGGGCCTGATCTCCATTGAGCATTTTTTGAGTCATGGATGTGCCTTTAAATTGGATTTATTCTTTGACATATATGATCGCTTCTCTTCCTTCGCAAAGACGATCTTATGATCTAAAAAATACTTTGTGCTATTTTCTTATAACTTGTCGTTTTTTTCTTACCCAGTAGAAGGCGAACGGGATCCCGGTGACAATAAAAATTAAGTCTGTGGCGGAATTCTGCCATTCAAAAATGGCTCTGAGGATAAGAAGGACTGCGATCACAACGACAAAGAGAGCGGGAAGGACAGGATAAAGGGGGACATGAAATATGTCCTTTCCCCCGATATTTTCCCTCCGCATCTTAAAGAGCGTTAATGTGGAAAGCCCATAAAAGATTAGAATAGTAA
>Ga0307425_1000715_pt1 | contig 20579 bp, 13 predicted proteins | sample SalMarWE160330MG_FD_202152 | JGI IMG/M metagenome (GOLD analysis project Ga0307425, IMG submission 202152) | Salt marsh sediment microbial communities from the Plum Island Ecosystem LTER, Massachusetts, United States - WE1603-30 | ecosystem: Environmental > Aquatic > Marine > Intertidal zone >...
TGTCGTTGAACCTTGTGACCAATCTGCGGTATCAGTTACTGCCCCCATCACGGATCAAAAGATCCACATACGACAGGTAAACATGTTCCACTCATTTTGGTATTAAGTTTTGAAACCCGGCAAAACTTCTTTAATGGTTGTTTTAATCTTCTCCACCTGGTCCGGTAAATCAACTTTTTGTCCATCAAAATCCCTGACATAAAAAACGTCCACCACCTGATCCACTTTTGTGGCGATCTTGGCCACCCAAATATCTAGCCCACACCTGAAAAGCGCATCGGTGATCGTGTATAGTAGTCCCGGAAAATCATAAGTAAACACTTCGATAATCGTAAAGAAACTCGAACTGTCATTGTCCACGTTGATTTGATGGGGTCTGTCTTTCATGTAACTTTTGGCAGGTCGGTAGGCCGATATTTTTTCTTCCAGCGCCGTCTTTAGATCCAGATCGCCGGAAAGCGCAAATTTGAAATGGGCTTCAGCCTGTTGCCACCTTTCCTTTTCAAAAATCTGATCCAACGGCGGGTTGACCTCAAAAATATCAAGGGCAATATTATTCCGCCAAGTGAAGATCTGCGCATCGAGGATATCCAGTCCGTTCAACGTAAATGTCCCTGCAATCTTTGAAAAAAGACCGGGACGATCCTGTGCGCAGATGGTAACTGTTCGGGTATTGGAATCCGCAGTTTTTGTAACGTTCCAGATAAAGTCCTCTTTTCCCATGTTTTTGTACAGTTCAATATGCTCCATGATACTGTCAGGCGGCGCATAAAGAAGGTATCGTGGTGACATGAAATCGAAAAGTGTCTCTATATCATTCTCGGCATAGCGATTTATGGCGGATCCGAGAACTTCGGCTTTTTTCTTCTCAACAGCTTCAACAGCCTCTCTGGTTGCAAGTTCACCTTTTTCAAGGACATTTGAAATTTTAAAGAAAAGATCTCTTAACAGTGTAGCGGTCCAGTCACTCCAGGCTTTTGGACCGGTGGCCATGCAATCGGCCACAGTCAACAAATAAAGCATTTTTAGACGATCGATATCTTTTATCTTTCTTGCACACGAGATGGCGGTCTCTTCATCATTGAGATCTCTTCGAGTAGCGGTCTTAATCAATAATAAGTGCTCTTTTATCAAAAAAGAAACCGTTTCAATATCATCGTTGGGGTAGCCTTTCTTAAGCAGTATCGACGCAGCAATCTCGGCACCGCTGATGGAATGACTCACACCGGTTTCACCTTTGCCGATGTCATGCAACAGCACCGCCCACAACAAAAGATGACGTTTTTTAAGCCTTTTATAAATATCACTGCATAAGGGATATTTTGAACTTCCTTGGGATGTGCCGAATCTTTTTATGTTCTGAACCGCTCTTAGCAAATGTCGATCAACCGGATAAAGGTGGTACTCATCATATTGAATTCTGTTGGAGATTTCTTTAAATTCCGGAATAAATCGAGTTAAAAAACCGGTATTTAGCATTTCGTTGAGCACATTAAATGTCGATGACGGTTTAACTAAAATCCGCTCAAATGATTCAAGATTAAAAACTGAAGAAGAAAATTTGTTGTCAACAAGAAAGGAAAATTCCCTGACCAGCCTTTTGGCCTCTGCACTTAATGGAATTTTCAGCGTCGCGCTCTCTTCAAATATCTTTATCAAAAGGTTCGGATCGCGCAGGATGTCTTCAGAAGAAACAAAGTTGATCATCCCATTTTCCGTAATGTTGAGCCCCTTGATGGAAGTGTGTTTTAAGGCCTTTCTCGAGCGTTTAACATCCTTAAACAACCCCAGCTCGTATAAAAACATCAGGTGTTGCTGCTTTAAAAATTCCATGTGACTGTGAAGCTTGCTTAAAAATCGTTCCACCGGCTGCTGTCCGTATTTTTTGCCAAATTTCAGGGCATCTGCCATTTTGATCTGGTATTCAAAATAGAGCTGGTCACATTTTCTATCGGACAAATGATGCAGACAGTTTCTCACGTTACCTATAAACTCAAGCGCCTGCCTCATGGCATGAAATTCATCATGGGAAAGAAAGCCATAATACTCGAGGTCTCTGAATTGTTTGAGATTCGATTTCAGCCTGGCGATCCAAAGTATGGTATGATAATCCCTCAGCCCGCCCTGGCCCTCCTTGAGATTGGGTTCGAGTAGATACGACGAATCTCCGAAACATTCGTGCCTGCTTTGGCTGATGTCGACCAGTTTCTTTATGACTTTAGAAGAATGTCTCTTTTTAAACCGTTTGCGAAGATGTTCCATCAAAGACGAATATAGCAGGGACATGCCGCATACGAAACGTGCGTCCAAAAGGGACGTCAAAACCTCAATGTCATCAACGGCTAATTTGACACATTCTTTAAGAGATCGTGTGGCATGACCCACTTCAAGACCGATGTCCCACAACGGGTAGACAATTTCCTGGATAAGATGCTCGGCCTTGTCGGGAACATATTTTTCAAAAAGAAAAAGAAGATCCACATCCGAATGAATAAACTGTTCTCTGCGACCATATCCTCCCAGAGCAATAATGGCATAGGGATTCTTTTCCATCCCCATTTTGGGGCCGATCATTGAGTTTTCGAAACTTTCAAAAAAATAATCGTCGAGAATTTGTGCATGCTGTGATAGAAAATCCGGCGTTTTTCTTTTCAAAAAACCGGATATGAGATGGGCGCTTTTTTCCCGAAGCTGCTCAGCAGCCGGCACATACGTTTTTATCTTTTTCGCGTTTGTTGATGTCATTTCAACCCAAACGATTTCATCTTATCTCGACGATAATCTCAATTCATCTCGCCAACTGTTGTTTAGTTTTATTAAGTCATTTTAAAAATCATTTATATCAGCAACATTTGTGCCATACCACAAAATATTCATAAACAACTATTAATACAAATAGTTATTTGTCGGAATTGACGTAAAGATAAAAATGATCGCTTACAATTTTGTTAAAAATAAAGCTGATTAATTACAAAAATGTAATCTTTATTTAATTTCCATAATATCTTTCCAGATTTTCCTGACGTTTTCTCGCATACCACGAAATTTATTTTCAGGGACTTTGGCGGGTTTCTCCTGAAGGCTAAGCTGGTGTACAGATGAGCGGTAGGTTAGATAGGCAACTTTTAGGATGTGGGCAACATGGTCGTTGATGATATTGGTTTCCTTTAACGTTTCAAGGAGCCTTACGATATCGGTCCACTTTAATAATTCTTTGTATTCGCATGACTTTAAAAGAACCAGATATTGAACCATAAATTCAATATCGACGATGCCCCCTGTATCCTGCTTGAGGTCGAAAAGTCCAGGATCCGTACTTGAGAGTTCCTTTCGCATCCGTTGGCGCATGTCGACAACGTCTTTTTTTAATTGGGCCTCGCTCCTGGGCCGTGCAAGAACCTCGCTGCGAATTTGTTCAAAGCGTCTGGCCATGTTGATATCCCCGGTGACAGGTCTTGCTTTGATAAGGGCCTGATGTTCCCATGTCCAGGCTTTGTTTGTCTGATAATCCTTGAACCCTTCGATGTGGCTCACCAGAACACCTGAACTTCCACTGGGTCGAAGGCGCATATCCGGCTCGTAGAGTTTCCCCACAGCGGTGTGTGTGGTTAAAATATGGATGACTCTTTGTCCCAGGCGGGCAAAAAACTGGTGATTATCAATAGGAACCTTTCCCCCGAGGGTTTGTCCTTGGGTGCCGGCGTGGAGAAAAACCATATCCAGATCCGATCCATAACCGAACTCAATCCCACCCAGCTTTCCATAGGCAATAACCGAAAATCCCCTGCCGATTTCCATGCCGTCCATTTGACACGTCGGAGCCCCGTGCCTTTCAACCAGATGGTTCCATGACAGTTCAACAACTTCATTTAAAACCGTCTCGGCAATTTCGGTAAGATGGTCACTGGTTCGCATCAATGTCAGGGCGCCGGTAACATCTGCGGCAGCCACCCGCAGGGTATTCACCTGCTTGAAGATACACAATTCCTGAATCTGATGCTCGAAATCCTGATGGGATGCCAGGTCGATCCGTTTGCGGATTTCTTTGACAAGTTCCGACTTCTTTGGAGGACGATAGAGTGTACGCGGATCAAGAAGTTCATCCAAAAGGACCGGATGGCGAGACAGAAATGAAACGATCCATGGGCTGGCACTGACCAGGTTCACCATATGAACGACAGCCGTAGGATTTTCCAGCAGTAACGCCAGGTAATTGGTGCGCTGTTCAATGGTCTTGATGAGATCAACGATTCGATTCAACACAACAACAGGGTGTTCGGAGCGTCCGATTTCTTTAAGCATGAGCGGCATCAGCCTGTCGAGACGTTGACGGCCGTCGCTGCTGAGGGATCGCGTTGCCGGGTGGTTACGAAGGTGATCCAATAAACGCTCGACGTCATCGACGTTCTCATATCCGGCCGTAAGAAGTGTCTTTTGTCGCTTTTTATCTTCTAAGAGATTTTCCCATATCGCCGCCAAACCGGTTTTAACGTCTTTGGTCCGGTCATCGGCAGGCTCGGACCCTTTGGTTTCAAGTAATTTATCGAAATGAGAACGAACGATTTTCCTGTGTTTATCTAATTGGTGATCGAAGGCTTCCGGGGTGTCAAACCCCATGGAAGCCGCCAAGCGCATTTTTGCAACAGGATCTGACGGGATGACATGGGTTTGTTGGTCTGAAAATTCCTGCAACCGGTGTTCCGTATTTCGTAAAAACAGGTATGCCATAGTGAGTTCATCACAGACTTTTCTGGAAATATAATTTTCAGTGGCAAGGATTTTCAATGCTTTTTGTATGCTGCGCTCCTGAAGCGAAGGCGTGACACCTCCTCGTATGAGTTGGAAGATCTGCCCAAAAAACTCAACCTCACGTATTCCACCGTATCCGAGTTTGATGTTATTTGTCATCCCCTTGCGTTTGACTTCAAGGGATATTTTTTGTTTCATCGTCCTTAAAGATTCAAATACACCAAAATCAAGATACCTTCTAAAAACAAAGGGTTTAAGGTTTTTTAAGAGTGTTTCGCCGACATCTTTGTCACCCGCCACAACCCGTGCCTTGATCCAGGCATATCGCTCCCACTCCCGTCCCTGCTCCTGGTAGTATTCTTCAATGGCATCAAAGCTCATTACCACCGGCCCGCTTTCGCCATAGGGTCTGAGGTCCATGTCGACCCGAAATACAATTCCGTCAGGGGTATTGGCGCCGATGGTTTTTATGAGTTGACGACAAAGGCGAACAAAAAACTCTTCGTTGTTTATCGATTCCAAAACCCCTTGGGTGCTTCCGGCTTCAGGGTAAGCGAAAATCAAGTCCACATCCGAAGAAAAGTTTAACTCCTGCCCGCCAAGCTTGCCCATACCCAAAACGACCAGTTGTTGGCGAGATCCATCGAGTGCAGTTGGAATGCCGTATTTTAAACATTGCCATTGATAGAGAAAGGATGCCGCCTGGTCGATGCAGGCATCGGCCAGCGCCGAAAGGTCAGCCATGGTCTCTGAAAGATCCGACCAACCGGCCAGGTCCCGCCAAGCGATTCGGACCATGTGATACCGTCTAAACCGGCGAAGCTGCCTTGAAAGCTGTCCATCGTCTTTAACATCAATCAAAAAGGATATCAGCTTTTCCCGAACTTCGCCTGTTTCAAATGTTTTTTGAAGATCCCCGCTTTCATATAAATCTTTAAAGAATTCAGGATCACGCTTACAGCTTTTGAATACAAAATCACTAAAGGTGAAGACGCGTTTTAGCGCATTAATGAGTTCAAAATCATCGGGCAGAGATACATTCACATCTTTTGCCACAGCAAGGAACGCTTCGCATCTGTTTTCAGAAAATTCTTCCAGAATCAAAGGAATTTTGGCGGCAAGGTTCATATTCGGCAATAAATGTATCGGTTGAGGATTATTGGTACTGTATAAAAGAATATCAATATAATTTCAATATAATTTCCTCGGAACCCAAACTGTCATGTCAAAACAAGGCGCTTAAAGGTATGGATGCTTTTTAATAAATTCAACCCATTGATTTTGATGGATATCTGGCAATCTTTTTTGAATATCCCTTGACATATCTTTTATTTTACAATAGGCTGAAATCTTCATTAGTTTCATCCAAGCTAATGTCAGAAGTCTTTCCCACAAGGAAAGCCTCTTGTTTGATGCTTGGCCTAAAGGAACCCCACCCTTCCTTCGAGGTCGTACCTTCCAAAATCCGTAAGATAACCCTTAAAGGTTAAAGAAGGACATCATGAAAAAGCTCAAGGTGTTACAGTTTGCACTAAAAAAAGCAAATAAACTAGAACCTATCTCAAAAATAAGATTAGGGTTCAGGGCAAGGCGCGAAACAGTGAAAAAGCGGAGCATACACGTAGTATGTGAGCATTTTGAACCGTTTCGCAACACAGCCATGGGCACTTAGATTTTTTTTGAGATAGGTTCTAAGCCACTACTGTCTTTTGTTGAAACGAATCCATTTATAGTCATTCACCTTTCAACAACGGCGGTTGTTATGTATACTTTATATGTTATACTTCATATCATAACAAGCTGATTATTCAATAGCAGGAGAGACGACCCATGGCCCCAAAAATAGATTTAGATACCCTTATGGAAGTGCTTCCCTACCAGAGGAAAAGAGGAAAATGGAAGAGCCTTCAACTGGACTGGAAAAAAGAGTGGGAGCGGTTCGATGCCAAAAATCTTTTTAAGTTTGACCTTGCTGACATTCCAGAAGACAAATTGAAGGCTGCTCAAGAGCGTAAAGAATCCATCCTGGACGGCAATCACGCCGCGCTTTCCGTCCTCACCCGTCTGGTGGACGGACTCTGCGGCTATCCCATAACACCATCTACCCCCATTGCCGAGGATTTTGCCAAGGCTGCCTCCCAGGGACAAAAAAATTTGTTCGGCACCGAACTGATGTACTTTCAGCCCAGTGATGAACTTTCGGCCATTGCAGCGGTGGAGGCCATGGCGTGTCAGGGAGGAAGATATGTGGACAATACCTCTTCCCAGGGGTTGGTATTAAAGACCAAAAACCTCTATTCAGTAGCAGGCAAACGGTTGCCGGCAATTATGACGGTGATGGCCCGGGAAGTGAATAAGGGATCGTTGAGCATTCACTGCGGCCACAACGATTTTTACGGTGTTCGTAATACCGGTTGGGCTCAGCTTGTTTCTGAAAATAATCAGGAACTCCATGATTTGCTGCCAATCGCCTTTAAAACCGCCGAACTGAGGCAAGTCATGCTGCCGTTCATGGTTATCGGCGACGGTTTTATCAAATCCCATGCCCTTGAAAACGTAAAACTTCTTTCAGACGACTTTCTAAAATATTTTGTCGGGCCGCCGAACCGGCTCTATCAGCCCGATTTTGAACAAAGATACCTCACCGGAACTTTTACCGATACTGACCTGACCATGGAAGGTCAGGTGGCCCAAGATCTTGCCTACCGTTTTGTCAAACGAGGTGTTATCGCTGCCATGAACGTGATGAACCAGATTTTAGGTACCAACCTCAAAATCGTGGAATGCTACCGCACCGAAGATGCCGAAATGGTCGTCGTGGTTCTGGGGTCGGCAGCCGGTGTACTCAAGGATGTGGTTGATTATTACCGGGATGTGCAAGGCTTGAAAATAGGGGTCGTGCGACCGGTGTTGTTCAACCCGCCATGCTATGAGGAAATCGCTTATGGTGTTCGCAACGCCAAGGTCATTACTGTAATGGAAAGAACGGGCATGGTTCACAATCAGCTTCTTCTGGCCGATTTGCAGGTGGCGCTGCAATTGTCTCAAAGAGCCTATCGCGAGGGCAAGGATGAGCATAAACTATACGCCCGGGACGATATGCCCACCCTTTTGCATGGGGTTTACGGATTGGGCAGCAAAGATTTCAACAAGTACGATGCTGCTGCGGTCATTGAGAACATGCGGGCCTGTTTGGAAAGCAGTAGGGACGATTTTATTCGGGACTTTTATTCCGGTGTCGAAGGCCCCTACACCCTGAAACCTGCACCACTTCCGGATTACAAGGACCGGGAGCTGGGCCTGACCTTTATCGGTATCGGCGCCGAAGGCGTTAAAACCGCCCTGGAAACCACAGCGGTGATCTATGCCGAAGAAAGCTGCAACGGCCGACGATATATCGAGTCCGGCGCCAAATACGGAGCAGCCAGAAAGGGTGCGCCGGTATTTATGAATCTTCGAATCAGCGCCAGTCCGATTCGAAATGCCTCGGAACTCACGGAGCACGATGTACTGGCGTTTTTCAATGAAAAGTTTCTGTCCGGTGAAATCTTAAGAGACTACGTCGGTGGACTGAACCAAAACGGGCTCCTTGTGATCAACAGCCCCAGAACCGTAGATGAAATTCTCAAGACTTTCCCCGTTGAAATGCATCAGCGTATTGCCGACAAGAATATCAAGGTGATTGCCGTGAACGCCACCCAGGCCGCCTTGAAACATCTTAAGAAAAATTTGCCCGGCGCAGTAATGCTGGGGCTTATCAATAAAGCGACGGGAATTTTTACGCCCGAGGCTTTTGAAGAGAGATTTACCAGCATCATGAAAGAAAAACTGGGAGCCAAAAAAGGATTTGAGGTTATCGATTCCAATGTCGCCCTGTTAAAAGAAGGTGTCGAAAAGGCTCCAACTGATCCCATTGAAGGAATCTGTTCGTTTGCCGCAGCATCCGAAAGTCAGGGTCCATCGGCGGTGATTGAACCCGAAGATTTCGCCCAGGTTACGGGTGCCGCCGGTCTTCCGTTTGTCATGACTGAAAAGGACGAAATGGGGGCCATTAAACCGGTAAATCTGATAGACGATTTTCAGGAAACCTTTCGTCAGGAAATGGTTAAACCGATTATGGAGGGAAAAAAGGTCCCCTGGGACCGGTTTATTCCCGTGGTGCCATCCGGAACCAGTCAATATAAGGATGTGAGCTTCATCGGTTCCCAGCTTCCGATCTGGAATGCCGACAAATGTATTGCCTGCGGCATGTGCGCAGTATCGTGTCCGGATTCGGCAATTCATTCCACGATCACGGACAAGCCTGTCCCCGAAGGAGCGGCTGCCTATTTCAAGGTCTTCAAAAAACCTCCCAAGGGAATTCCCTGGAAGCGTTTTGCATTAAACATTAACGCCGTTGTCGATCGATGCAAAGGCTGCGGGGTCTGTGCCCAGGTCTGTCCGGTGGACGCCTTTAAAATGGTTGACAAGACACAGATAACCGAAACGGATTTTTTCCCCGAAAAGTACCATTCTCTGGACAACACCTATGATGCGGCCCAGTATGTGGACCGGATGCCGCTCAATCACCAGGTACTTTTTGTCTTTTCAAAACTGTATCCCGGCAAGCACACCCTTTGTCCCGGCTGTGGTGAAGGAACCATCAATCTTTTAACCTTCTATGCTCTGGAAAGTCTGCGCAACAGCCCCAAGGGAATCGAGACGTTTTACCAGGGACTCAAGGTTCTCTCGGACAAGAACCGGCGGGCCATCGAGCATATGATCGATCGCGGATTTACCATTTACAACATCAATGCCACCGGCTGCAATGAGGTCTCGGAACTGGTCAATCCTTTCAACGCCCGGATTTACCAGTCAGGCCACTACGGTTTTGGCACTGCGTCGGCTGCGGCATTGGGAGCCAAGTTTGCTTTGGATCAGTCATATGCCAACGGCTTTAACGATGTGTTAAGCAAAATCATTGTGTTTGCCGGTGACGGTGCCATTTACGACATCGGTAACGGCCCCTTCAATTATGCCTTGGGAGAGAACTATGATATCACGTGGGTGATTTACAACAATGAGGGTTACATGAATACCGGTGCACAGAAATCCGGTGCCACTCGCTTTGGATGTGACCGTTCCACCTCGCCCATCGGAGAAAAATTTGCTGGTAAGACGACGCTGCATCGACGTATCGTCAGCCAGGCAACGGCCATATCTCATGTCTATTCAGCCAAACTTACCGTGGACAACCCCTTTTATGCCATTAAAATATTGAAAGAGGCCATTGCCTACTGCGGTCCATCGGTGGTGGAATTTTTCTCTTACTGCTCACAGGGTCAACAGAGCCATGACTGGGCGGGCCCATTGGTTTCCAGGATGATGAACGAAGCCAGAAACTGGCAGATCCAGGTAAGAAGACCGTTTCAAAAGCTTGATATCTCTGCAAACCCGGATCCGGACCAGGTGTTTCCAACAAAAGGTAAATCCTTTAAAAAAGGTGTCAAACGAGAACCGGCGACCTTCCACGATGTGGTCGGCATGTTGGGCCAGTATAGCCGACATATCCTGTCCCAAGAGGGGGATGTCATTCCCGAACTGATTGAAGTCAATGAGATGGTATCCCTTTTCAGGTGGATCCGCAACCAATGCTTGGCTGGTTACCGGGATGCCATGCCCACGGAAGAGGAGGTTGAACGCATTATTACGGAACGATATAAGTATTAGAACCAAACTCGAGGTGTTATTAAGCCCTCCCGAGCCATTTGAAATGGTTACGTATTGAAATAACAGGATAATAGTCCCGGTGAAAGAAAAAAAGTTTCGCTGGAGAACCGGGGGGACAAATCTTGTGCTTATATGGACCTGGTGTGAAAGAAGACCGGATTCTTTTTTATAGACGGCGCCGGCTGAAGCCACCGGTTCTGATGCCCATCGTAAAACCATTTATCCGGGAACCCGCGGCGTCTCCGAAAGGAAGGATTTTCCGCCCATCGGATGAGATCCAGGTATGCCTGGTGAATTTTTCTAAATGTATCGCTATCTCCACCTAAATCGGGATGGTGTTTCTTTGCCTGAAGCCGGTAGGCACTTTTAATGATTTTTTCCAGTTCAGGAGAATTCAGCTGCGACTTGCCAAGCTTAAGACAGGTTAACGACGTTTGTTTTAGGACGGGGATCTTAAACTCCACAGGTATGACCGGACAATTTAATGTCTTTTGACGTTTGGCTTTTTCAAGTAGATGCCGCGTGGCCAGGTAGTGGCGATGTGTCCTTTTTTTCTCTGCCCACCACTCATTTCCCAACATATCCGACATACTGCTGTAATCTTCGAACGGCTTTTTGCCTGAAGAACGCGGATAGATAAAGCTGAAAATTTCTTTGGTATCAAATGGAAGAAGATCCATCACAATTAAAATATCAGTAAAATAAAAGGACCCATAGCGTGTATTGAGTGCTTTGAGCAATCCAGTCCTCATATCAAGTGTATATCTCAATTTCTGACGGCAGCCGATCGAGCAATACTTTCGCTTGCCGATATCTTCAGTCGTTCCGCAAGACAGGCATCTGTTATTTTTCCAGTAACCCGAACCGGATCTATTTTTATGTTTTGAGTGTCTGTTCATAAAATTAATATTTATGGTTCTTCTCCAATTAAATTGGAGAAGAGGGTCCAAGGATTCGAGGAGTAAAGGGTTCAAGGGTTTGTTTTCTAAAGGCTTTATTAGCGCCTACAGTATTTCACTTGAACCCCTGGCCCAGACCGATTAATCTTTCTATATTGTCAATAAACCATCATTATTATGACGCTTAGCCTATACTTTAAGTAATCACCGCGTCGCGACAGGGCGAGCCTTGGATCCTTGACCCCTGTACCCTTTGGGATCATCAACCCCTTATTGAAGGTGATCCTTATTTTTTTACATATCACCATCTGTTTTCTTTATGGCTACCTAATGTTCCTTTCCTTTTTTATAGTCTCATAAGCTTCCTGAATTTCTCGGAATTTATCATTTGCAAATTTTGTAAACTCTTCGGGAAGACCTTTTGATGCAATCTTGTCCGGATGATAATCCGACACCAGCTTCCGATATTGTTTTTTAATATGTTCATTAGAATCATTACTATGACATCCTAAAATCGCATAATATTTTTCAACATTCTGAATATATTTAGATTTGAGCTTATTGTATTTTTCATCATCGAAATTGAATATTCTCACGGCAGACAAAATGAGTTTTTCTTCACTCGGACTTAGCGCACCGTCAGCCACGGATACCCGGAGTAAGATATCAATCATAAGGTCAAGCATCTGGTACTGTTCCCGAAACTGATTGTAAAACTGAGCGGCAAAATCATCGAAATTGTCCGGAGATTCAATAGCTGTATGAAAGATATTGGTTGCAAGGCTTCTGCTTTCAGGATTCAGGTTCAAATCGTATATCATGAATTTTTCAACCGCGTCTATTTCTTCTCTGGATACCTGACCGTCTGCTTTGGCAAGCTTTGCAAGCATTGAAAACGCTGCAACGAAAAAGGTGAACTGGGCTTCTTCTCCTGCTGAAAGGCGGACTCGTTGGTCCATGTAAACCGTCTGAGCGTTGGAATCGAATGCATGACCCAGCGCAGCACCTGCAATCGCACCTAAAGGACCGGCCATGGCGAATCCGATGGTCCCTCCGATGATTTTACCGAGCATTCCCATCAATTTCTCCTTTATTATTTAGTATCCAACTCGAAGCGTCTACGCTTCAGCTTCCAGCCCGTAGGACTTACAGGCCGGAGGGAAGAGCGGAATGGATGATTTTTTTTTAAAGCGGGTGCTGTTTGAGTGGCTTAGGGATCGTTAGAAAGAACAGGCGCATACCCACATTTCATCTATAAAATAAATTTTAAGATTGTGTGGCAAACCGTTTAATCTTCAAAGATGAATTCCTGTTCTTTCTTTATGAGCCCTTGCCACGAGTTTTATCCGCCTCGGGCGTAATCACGCGGTTTAAAAAAAGATTGTCCATGGAGCGACTATTTAGAAAAACTCTTCGATACCTCAATTATATAACATTTTGGATCATACGACACAACACTGCCGTCAAATTTCCAAGAGGTTCGGTCTTTCAGGCACCGCAAGACTCAGATATCGATTGTTTTCTCGGAACATCAGCTTCTTGTCCACCATCATCTTTACAAACGGTTCGATCCTGTCCGACGGTATAGAGGGAAAACGGTCGATGATTCTTTTTAATGCACGGTGTTTTTGACAAAAAAGATAGATGGCCCTGCTTGTTCCTTCCAAACGGTGTGTCATGGTTTCGCTGTCAAGCCTTCTCTGGTATATGATCAAAAAGTTTCTGCCGTCTCGAAAACTTAAAATGTTCTTATGTTTTGGCCCCTGATGAAGTTTGGCATACGCCCTTTTCCAAGCTTTAAGCTTTTTTTTAACCGGTTGCCAAAGTCTTTTCTGATAACCAAGGTCTCCCCTATAAGCCTGTATGGTAAACTGCATCGATTTAACAACATCCAAAGGGAAAATATCGGTGTAATTTCTGTGGTTAAACATCGCCTTGATACCAAAAGTTTTTGGATCCTGCCACACGGGGCTCCCGAGACCGAGCCAAAAGTGAACCATCCGAAGCGGTCGAAACGAAAATGTAAATTCAAGATTTTGAAGTGTCTCGGCGACATCCTTATCATCACTGCCCGGAAAATGGACAATAAGGTTTGAAGAATGTTGAATCCCGAGCATTTCACAGTTCTTCATGATTTCGATATTCTGGATGGCTGTTGTCCCTTTGTTCAGTTTCTTAAGAAGACGTGTACTTAATGCCTCGATGCCGATCTGAACCTCTTGCATCCCTGCTGCCCGCATGAGAAAAAGGTCTTGTCTTGGCGTCGCGGCACGAATCTCTCCAAACAGGCGAACGTCCTTTTTTAATTTTATCATCCGTCTGAAAACATCCCGGGATGTTTTCAAAGGTAAAAGGTTATCCACAAACGCCACGGATAGCGTCCTGTATTTTGTGGTGAGTTGATCAATCTCTGAAACCAACTGTTCGGGTTGTTTTGTCCGGTATCCATCCCACTGTAGGTTGAGATTGCAAAAAGCACATCCTTTGGACTTTCGGCCTTTATGTTTATTTTGCCACCAGCACCCCCTGGACATCTCCATGGGCAGTGTGGGAAAAAAGTTTTTTTCAGGACCCAATGATGTCAAAAGCTCAAAGTAATCGCTGTAATCCGGAGGGATAAGATTGGATAAATCTTTCATCTGATTAAAAGAAATCTGAGTTTCTTTTTCAGCGGTTTCCGGCATGACAATCCCTTTTATGAAAGATATCTTTTTTTCCCCCTCAATGTCTGTAAGGCAGGAAATCAATCGGCTTAGAGGGATCTCACCCTCACCGTTTACTACAAAATCGATTTCCGGAAACACATTAAATATTTGTCGGATGCCTTCTCCCGTGAACATCGACCCGCCAACAACGATTAAAAGGGTTGGAAAGCGTTCTTTAATCTTCTTTATAAAATAAAGAGAAGACGTTAACTGACATAGACATATGGAAAAACCGACCAAACCATATTCTCGCCAGTCAATGCTTTGTATAAACTTTTCCGAGACCTTTTGGACCTGTCTCGTCAGGGAATCAAAACCAATGTTTTGCAGTAAAGTTTTACCCTTGGCCTTTTTATAAAAAACGTTTTTAATGCCCTCCAACCTTTCGGGATATAACAGTGCAGCGTAAACGGTTTCAGCCAGCCATGTTCGCTCGGATAGGACTTGATAGTGCCGGTATCCGACGGCCTCGGCCACCTTTAAATAGAAGTGATGTGCATCGATTTTTAATTCCGGAAACGTTTTTTTTAGATGCGCTTTCAAGGTTCCGATTTGAATGGAGGGTCTGTTGTAAAGCGGCCAAGGGGTTGAAATGAGAGCCACTTTCTGAAATGGGGTTATCTTGTTTAGTTTCATCTGCATTCACCCGGTCCGGATAAACTGTTGATCATAATATCACGTGCTTTGGGCCCGCAATTTAAAATAAGATCGAGTGCGGAAAGATTGGGGATGAAGTCTCCCCAGAGTTGCGGGTAAACCGGTGATGGTGGTCTAAAATCGCTGATTTTGATCCCTTCTGCTGATAAGAGGTCAGAATCAATATATTTTATCCCAGCCTTTTGAACCAGTAATTGTGAAGCGCCCAACTTGTTGCAGATCCCTAAAAGGAGTTTGTCCCCTTTCGCATGAATCCCGAGCTCGGACGATAAAATGACATTTGTGTCAACGCGAAGTTGTTGCATCAGATAACGGATAATCTTGAGGTTTAAATGAATAAGTTTTTCAAATTTCGTTGAAAAAAGATCTTCTATAAAATTTAGATGTTCCCTGAAAAATGGCGCTTTAACATACGCATTTTTCAGGCTTTGCAAATGTTTTTTGGCCCATCGGCCGTCATGGTATATCCTGACGGCATTGATTTTTTGAAGTCCTAGACCTTTTTTTATCACAGGTACGGTCATCCACAGGCTCCCTCGGGCGTTTTTAAATCTGTTTCTGGTTATCCATGTGGTCCCCCTTGGAAACTGAACGTCATCCAAAATTACAAAATTATCAGAAAGATATGCCTTGCAAAAGAAACCGACAAAGGGAAAAAAATAAGGCTGATTTACGGATATTACCATTTTTTCAGTTGACATTTTTTGGCATCCCACGCCATATAACTAAGCAGTCAGGGCGCTTTTATTTGTTCATCGTTCCAAGGATAATGCTTTATTGGTTGCTAAGAGGTATTTGATGGATATCGATGATATTTATAATCTCATTCCGGACTTTATGTGTACCAATGGGTGCCATGAATGCTGCCAGAACTTTGGAGTGCCCTCAAGAACCAGGATTGAAGACGAACGGATAAAGGTTTTTCTCAAGAAAAACGCCCTGAAACCTGGAAAAGCGCACGGTACCACTTGTCCTTACTTAAATAAATCAGGCTGCACAATTCACCCCGTCCGGCCATTGATTTGCCGATTGTACGGAACATCGCCGAACTACCGCTGCAAAATGCAAGTCGCTCCGCTCAGGCTTCTCCATGAAGATGAGGAGGCGGACATTTTCCATTTTTACCAAACCTATTTTTTCTAAAGCGAATTTTCCAAGAAAAATACGGACAAACCCGATAAATCCAATCATTTTAGGCGATAGAACTGCTCGTCGCCTGCGTTGCCTACCAGCTTAAGCTGCCCCCCACAGTTTTCACACGCCAGTAGACTGTCTAAAAGTTTCGAAGTAGAATCAGAAGGATCCATGGTAATGAGATCTTCAGGCATATGGATCGACATACCACAGTTCAAACACATGCATTCCATTTCGTTGCTCATTTTCCCACTTCCTTTTGTAATTGTTAACTTTATTTTTGATTTTAAATATATGGATTTCGATATTTTTTCAATACACTAAAATACTGCAATAATTTTTAAAAGCAAAAAAAAAATTATGGACGTTCTCGGTTTTACAGTGTAAATATTTTAATATAGCAAACTTACCCGGTTTATTCCACCTAAAGGAGCTTAAAATGTATGAAATAATAGCTAATCCTGCTGATTACGCCATTGGGGCTTTAGAAGAAGGGTTTGGACATGGTCGAATTCCCTTTCCCGATAATAAGCGAAGAAAATGGGCTGAAGAAATCGGTGCCTTTGCCCAAAAACTTGACGATTTGTCCGATAAAGCAAAGGCGCTTAAAGAACTTCTAATCAGTGAAAGCGACATAATGGCGACACCTGCATCCCTCAAGACATTTAAAGTCCAGCTGTTTAAAATAAACGATGCATTAAATAGCGCTGTTGGTCTGGCAGAAAAGCTCGAAACCGACATTGTAAAGAAATAAAGTTGACGGCCTTGCAAAAAAATCGTTTTTGTGATTCCTACGAGACTGTCAAAACAATAGATTCGTACTTTAATTATAAATTTTGTGTTTTTTATGGCAAAACTTTTTCCATTATGCCACTAAGGCACTAAGGCACAAAGAAAAAATAATAAATATATCCTTTGTGTCTTAGTGCCTTTGTGGCAAATATTTTTTTCCGGCTTGTCCGGGTTAGGTTTAAGGAAGGTTAATTTAAATGAAACAAGACGTTATTGTGCGCTTTGCACCCAGTCCCACAGGATACCTTCATATCGGCGGTGCACGCACAGCTATTTTCAATTGGCTCTTTGCACAAAAGACCGGCGGCAAACTGATTCTTAGAATCGAAGATACAGATGCCCAAAGGTCCACCGAAGAATCTATCAAGGGAATTGTGGACGGTTTAAAATGGCTGGGGATTACGTGGGATGAAGGCCCGTATTTTCAAACACAGTTTATCCAAGAACATATGGCTGCGGCCCGTAAACTTTTGGAATCCGGACATGCTTACAAGTGTTTTTGTACCAAAGAAGAACTCGAATACAAGCGACAGGAGGCACTGAAACAGAAAAAAGATTTGAAATACGACGGCACATGTCGCCAATTGACGTTAGAAGAAGTTGCCGAAAAGGAAAATGCCGGGGTTCCTTACACCATCCGCATGAAAGTGCCCGACGGCGAGGGCTCCGTTTGCTTTGAGGACATCGTCTATGGAACCATTGAATACCAATATGAAGATATTGAAGACTTTGTTATTGTCCGTTCCAACGGTCAACCTCTTTATCTCCTGTCAAATACCGTTGATGATATCCGTGACCGTGTGACCCATGTTATTCGCGGACAGGACGGGCTATCCAATACCCACCGGCAGATTTTGATCTACCAGGCGCTGGGAGCCCCTGTTCCTAAGTTTGCCCATATGTCGCTCACACTCGATCCTAAAAAAGCCAAGATCTCGAAACGAAAACATGGTGAACTGGTGGCCGTCCATTTTTACAAAGAACACGGCTTTTTGCCATGGGCATTGGTAAATTTTTTGGTGCTTTTAGGTTGGGCAACCCATGAATCGAGAGAAATTTTTTCAAAAAATGAGCTGATCGAAGCATTTTCTTTAAAGGGGATCAACCGCGCCAACTCCATCTTCAATGTCAACAAGGATGATCCTAAATATTTTACCGATCCAAAAGCCATCAGCATCAACGCCCATTACCTAAAAACCATGCCGGTTGGACAAATCGAGCCTTATGTTCGGGCTGAACTGGAAAAAGCGGGAATCTGGGACACGGCCTATGAAAGTACCAAGCGCCAGTGGTATTTGGATACCATTGAACTGATTCGAAGCCGCTTTCATGTGACCACCGATTTTGCCACACGAGGCCGGGCCTATTTTTCAGATGATTTTGCCATAGAAGACAGAGCGCTGAAAAAAAATATTGTCAAGCACCCACAGCTTAAAAAATGGCTTCCGATGCTGGCGGATCGTCTGGAGAGTTTAAAGAACTTTACAGCCCCTGAAGCCGAGGATGTCATTCGGGAAATGGCCCAAACCCTCGATATTAAACCCGGTGTATTGATCAACGGCATTCGAACCGTCGTCACCGGCCAGCTGGCCGGTCCGGGGATATTTGACATTTTGATCACCATCGGTCAACATCGGGTGGTGGACCGCCTTCGAAAAACCCCGGCACTTTTCGATAACTCCTAACCCGGCCTGATCCTGATAGATGAACAGATCGAGAACAAAAATATATTTATCACAAAAGCACAAAAGTTTAAAAACACGAAAAGGATGATTTGATTTCGTTCTTTCTTCCTTTCGTGTTTTCGTGATTCGTTTTTAATTCTTTCTCATAAAGTTATAGATTCGCCTCTTTGGGATATAATATTTACAAAATAAGAAAATAATGGACCTTTTGATATGACCAAACCCGAGTCCGCCCCTGCTTCTAATTTTATTCGAACGATCATCGCCGAAGATCTAAAAAACAATAAAAACGATGGCCGTGTTGTGACCCGTTTTCCCCCGGAACCGAACGGTTATCTTCACATCGGACACGCCAAATCCATCTGTCTCAACTTCGGCATTGCCGAAGAAAATGAGGGCGGTATTTGTAATTTACGATTCGACGATACCAATCCCAGCAAAGAAGAGCTCGAATATGTGGAGTCCATAAAAGAAGACGTTCGATGGCTTGGATTCCATTGGGATGATCGGCTTTTCTATGCATCTGACTATTTTGAACAACTGTATGCATATGCGGTACAGTTAATCAAAGCCGGCAAGGCTTATGTCTGCAGCCTGAGCGCCGATGAGATCAGAGAAAGCCGCGGCACGCTGACCATGCCGGGTAAGGACAGCCCTTATCGAACACGGTCGGTTGAAGAAAATCTGGACCTGTTTCAACGGATGCGGGCCGGAGAATTTGAAGACGGCGCACATGTTCTTCGCGCTAAAATCGATATGGCCTCCCCAAACATGGTCATGCGAGATCCGACACTCTACCGGATTCGAAAGGTCGAGCATCATAGAACCGGAGAAGCGTGGTGTATTTATCCCATGTACGATTTTGCACACTGTCTTTCAGACGCCATTGAAGGAATTACCCATTCTCTTTGCACCCTGGAATTCGAAAATAATCGCCAATTGTACGACTGGATACTCGATGAACTAAATGTGGATTGTCACCCCCGGCAAATCGAGTTTGCACGCCTCAATCTCAGCTATACGGTTTTGAGCAAACGTAAGCTTGTGGAACTTGTCCAAGGGGGACATGTGTCCGGATGGGACGATCCTAGAATGCCGACCATCAGCGGACTTCGTCGACGCGGCTATACACCGGAATCGATCCGCAATTTTTGCGAACGCATCGGTGTTGCCCGGCGGGACAGTACGGTTGACATTGCACTGCTTGAGTTCAGTATCAGAGAAGACTTGAACAAAACTGCGCCACGGGTCATGGGGATTCTGCGCCCCTTAAAGGTTGTCATCGATAATTATCCAAAAGATCAGGTTGAAGAACTCGATGCGCTGAACAATCCCGAAGACTCGGCCATGGGAACACGGAAAATTCCTTTTTCACGTGTCATCTACATCGAACAGGATGATTTTCTGGAAGATCCGCCGAAAAAGTTCTTCCGTTTGGCGCCCGGTCGTGAAGTGCGATTGCGTTACGCGTATTTTATCACCTGTGTAGACGTTGTCAAAGATGAAAAGACCGGCCAAATCATTGAACTTCACTGCACCTATGACCCGGCCACGCGTAGCGGTTCATCCCCGGATGGGCGCAAGGTCAAAGCAACGTTGCACTGGGTTTCGGCGTCCCACGCCATCAAGGCCGAGGCACGTTTGTATGATCATCTTTTTGAAAAGGAAAATCCGAACGAAGAAAAGGATGTTGATTTTAAAACACATTTAAATCCAAATTCTCTGAAGATATGTTCTTTTATAGTGGAACCCAGCCTGACAGGTGCGCCATCGGGCAGCAAATACCAGTTCGAAAGACTCGGATATTTTTGCGTCGATTCCGTAGCTTCTTCTGACAATGCCCTGGTATTCAACCGTACGGTGACGTTGCGGGATACATGGGCGAAGATAAGGAAAAAACAACAAACGAGGTGAAACTATGCCGATCTATGAGTTTTACTGCGAGGAATGCAACACGCTGTTTAACTTTTTTTCCAAAACCGTCAACACAACCAAAAAACCCAAATGCCCGAAGTGCAAGACAAAGACGCTTTCAAGACAGATATCTTGGGTTGCCATTACAGGACGGGCCAAAGAAGGCGGCGATATGGACGAACTTCCTTTTGACGAAAGTCAAATGGAACGGGCCATGCAAATGCTGGCCAGTGAAGCAGATAAAATCAACGAGGATGATCCCAAACAGGCGGCCAACCTTATGCGGAAACTCTCCGATATGACCGGAATGAAACTCGGAGACGGGATGGATGAGG
>Ga0307425_1000716_pt1 | contig 20566 bp, 13 predicted proteins | sample SalMarWE160330MG_FD_202152 | JGI IMG/M metagenome (GOLD analysis project Ga0307425, IMG submission 202152) | Salt marsh sediment microbial communities from the Plum Island Ecosystem LTER, Massachusetts, United States - WE1603-30 | ecosystem: Environmental > Aquatic > Marine > Intertidal zone >...
GCTCGACGATGGCGCGTGCCACGCCATCGCCTCCTTCGGCTGCCTCGACGACGCGCGGCGCCAACCGCGCCACCTCGCGCTTCTGATCCGCCAGGCCGTACAGCCACGGAACGACGTCCGAAACCTCGGACAGGCCGGTCGCTTCGACCAAGACCGTGCTGAGCTCCGTCTGAGGACCGCGCCCGTCGTGCGCCTCGATCACGGCGCGAAGCCCCGAGATGCCGAGGTCGTACCCACTGCCGGCATCGTCGAGCAGGTGGCCGCTCCCACCCACCTTGTGCACGCGGCCGGCGGCGTCGCGCGCAACGACGACCGACCCTGTCCCAGCGACGGCGACGAGAGCCGGCTCGTCGGGCTCAGCCGTTGCCAGGAGCGCCTCGACGTCCGAAACGAGTATCGCCCGGTCAAAAACGCCGTGCTCCCGCAGTATGTCGCCGATGGCGCGGTGGTCGGCCTCGCGCCACAGGCCCGCGAGCGCAAAGCAGAACCGCGCCACCTCGTTGAGATGTGTGCCCGCTTCGTCCGCGAGCCGGTCGAGCAGACCGAACACGTTCCGCTCGAGCGCGTCGAGTCCGGTGGTGTGGTAGTTGGCCGGCCCGCCGACGGCGCGGGCGGCGACCTCGCCGGAGCGGTCGACGAGCACGCCGACCGACCTCGAGCTGCCGCCGTCGATGCCTATGAAGAACTCGCCGCTTCCCATCGGGTCCCCAGCTTCGTCTCGTACAGCAGCCAGTACAGAACGCGCGCGACGATGTACATGATGAAGAACACCGACACGACGTCGCTCAGGAAATGCCTCCCTTGGCCCATGCGCAGCAGGCCGAAGAACGCGCCCAGAACGCTCGCGAGCACGATGGTCAGTGTTCTGCGCCGCTTCAGCAGCATGCCGACTGCAATGAAATAGAAGCCGAACGACGCGTGCCCGCTCGGCCATGAGCCGTGCGTCTCGTGCTGGCGCGAGATCACGTAGGCGGGCGTGAACTTGAGCGTGCCGCCGAACGCCTCGACCTGATCCGGCCGCGGCCGGCCCCAGTGTTGCTTGAACACCGTGTTGACGATGAGGCCGGTGCCGACAACGAACACGAGCAGCACGTAGAGGAGTGCGCGCGCGTCGAGGCCCAGGAGGCGCTTCCGCGCGAAAAACGACACGCAGAACCCCGCGATCAGCAGCGCCGGCAGCACGCGGCTCGCCCACGTCACCGCGTCGTAGACGATCGCGGCTACGGAGCTGTCTTGCCACACGAACGATTCGTCCCGCGCATCGTAGAAAAGCCGGGCGCAGCCCATGTCGAGCTGCGGCACGAACACCAGCACAAGCGAGCAGACGACAAAGACGACGAGAAACGCTTTCGACAAGCCCAGCATCGACCCGGCCGCTCCGTTGCGATCCGGCCCACAGCTTCGAGCCCGCCGTCGCCGCTTGTCAACGCAAACCTTCTCGACGCAAAGGGTAAGTGCAGGTGTGTGTTGCCCCACCCGCGTCGGGCGCGTCGGTGTTGCCACAGTGCGAAGCCCACGCAGCGGGCGACATATTGTAGCCACGGTCGTAAGACCGTGGAACGCGGTGTGTCGTCGACACAAGCCCCCGCAGGGGGCGACATCTGGTCTCGGCGTTCGCTCTTGACGTGCCATGCGCCGTTCACTAGCGTGGGTGCAGGCGCTGGAAGACAGAATCAAGAACAGACTCCCGCCGGGAGCACTGGATCATGAAGGCTCTTGCACTCTCCCTCGCTCTCATCCTCCTCGTCGCCGGCCAGATCGGATGCGGCAAGAAGGACAAGGACGACGGCAAGAAGGACGAAAAGGGCGCGATCGAGTCGACGATCGACTACGCCACCGGGTACACGGCCGTCCAGGCGAAGTTCAAGGCCGAGCGGCAGACGATCCAGATATCGATCGGCAAAGCCGTCGACTACTTCGCGGTTGATCCCGGCCGCCGCCCGAACTCGCTTCAGGAACTCGTCGACGCTGGCCATCTTCACAAGAGATACCTGAACGACGAGTACGGCAAGCCGCTCGAGGTCGAGGTGCGTGACGGGCAGCTCGTCGTCCGCAGCATGCGCCTCAACAAGGAGACCGGGCGCCGCGAGCTGAACTGGTCGAAGAGCTACTGATGGCGACGCGCGCACCGGGGACCGTCTATCTCGTCGGCGCCGGGCCGGGCGATCCGGGGCTCCTGACGGTCAGGGGCGCTGAATGCATCCGCCGGGCCGACGTCATCGTTCACGATCGCCTTGTCAATGCCCGTCTCCTCGAGCTCGCACGCTCTTCGGCAAAGATCATCGACGTCGGCAAGGCTCCCGGCACGCGGGGGGTCGGCCAGGACGAGATCAACAAGCTGCTCGTCGCGAAAGCGCGGTCGGGCAAGACGGTCTGCCGCTTGAAGGGCGGCGATCCGTTCGTCTTCGGCCGCGGCGGCGAGGAAGCGCTCGCTCTGGCTGAAGCGGGCGTCCCGTTCGAGGTCGTGCCGGGCGTGACCTCGGCCGTCGCTGGACCCGCCTACGCCGGCATCCCGGTCACGCATCGCGGCCTTGCCTCGTCGGTCACGCTCGTGACGGGCACCGAGGACCCGGCGAAAGAGCACGCCGCCGTCGACTGGGCGCCGTTGGGGAAGGGGCGCGGCACGCTCGTCTTCCTCATGGGGGCTCGGAACCTGGCCGCCATCGCCGACGCGCTCGTTCGCCATGGTCGCGCGCCATCGACGCCCGTCGCCATCGTCGAGTGGGCCACGTACCCGTTCCAGGTGACCGTCGAGACGACGCTCGACGAGGCGCGTGATCCCGCGTTCGCCCAGAGCATTCAGCCGCCCGTCGTCGTCGTGGTCGGCGACGTGGCCGGCCTGCGCGATCGGCTCCGGTGGTTCGAGCGCAAGCCGCTGTTCGGCAAGCGCATCGTCGTCACGCGCCCGCGCCGCCAGGCGGCCTCGCTCGTGCAGCAACTCGAGGAGCTTGGCGCCGAGGTGATCGAGCTGCCGACGATCGAGATCAAGCCGCTCAAGGAATTCGGGAAGCTTGATGCCGCGCTCCGCCGCCTCGGATCGTACGACTGGGTTGTCTTCACGAGCGTCAACGGCGTCGCGGCGTGCTTCGAGCGGCTCGCGGCCATCGGCCGTGACGCACGCGCGTTCGGCACGGCGCGCGTCGCCGCGATCGGGGAGGTGACGGCCGCCGAGCTCGTGCAGTGCGGCATCGGGCCCGACCTCGTGCCGCCCACGTTCACCTCGGCCGGGCTCGCCGAGGCGTTCAAGCGCCGCCGGATCCGCGGGAAACGCATCCTCCTGCTGCGTGCCGACATCGCGTCCGACGAGCTACCCAACCTCCTGCGGCAACGAGGGGCCCGCGTCACGACGAGAACTGCCTATAGGACAGCGCGCGCCAGGCCGGACGCTACGGTGATGCAATTGCTTGTTGACCACCCGGTGAACGTGGTAACCTTTACCAGCGCTTCGACCGCGCGGGCCTTCGCGGCAATGGTCGGCCGAACACAACGGCACCGGCTTGCGTCTAAGATCGTGTACGCGAGCATCGGACCGGAGACGACCCGCGCGGCCGACTCATGTGGGCTGAAGATTGCGGTCGAGGCGACGACGCACACAGCGCGCGGCCTCGTCGAGGCGCTCGTCGGGTTCGTCGAACGGGAGCGGAAGACGGCGTGAAGCGTTCAGGCATCATCGCCCTGGCAGCCAGCGGCGCCCTGACCCTGCTCGCCATCATTCTTGGCGGGCGTCTCTGGCTGCTCATCAGCATCCAGCCGTACTTCCTCATCGGCTTGCTCGCCGTCCTGCTGGTCGCCTTCCTGAACACCCGGCGCGAGCTGGTCTCCTCGGCCGGGCGTCACCGGCTCTGCCTTCAGTTCGTCAGCATCCTGGCATCGTGCATCGTGTGCCTGGGGCTGCTCCTGACGCTCATCATCCTTGCCAGGACCGTCTTCTGCACGCGCTACCACAATCCGGCCGTGTGGGGCAATCTCGTCGTCGCTCTCCTGCCGTTTGTCTACTGCTTCGCCATCGCCGAGGTCGCCTGCCCGGCGCTTTCCCGCTACTTCATCTGCCGCGTCGAGCGCGCCGAACAGGCGCGGCCCGACGCCGGCGCACCGAACTCCTCCTGACCCGATCGCTGCGGCGATCCCTGCTCAGTTTGCACGGCTGGTCACCGTCGATTTCTCTTGACACAGCCGAGATTATTTGTTATTAGTAAGCACGTGGGTATCGGGACAACCTCTGGGCCGACTCAGCCCATCTCGCGCGTTCGGCTCCAAGACGGTTCTCATTCCACGCCAGGAGGTTACATTGCTATCGCGTCGGGCCCGGCCTTGCGGCAACCAGCGTTTGCTGGGGAGAGGGCCTGTCCGGCTCGTTAGAGGAGGTGAGCAAATGGAACGAAAGACAATTGCGGCGGCGTGTTGGATCGCGTTGGCTCTGCTTGTCTGGTGCCTCGCAGCACCTGTACGTGCAGACGACGTCGTCATCCCGACGTGGCGCGGCGACGAGGGGAGCACGGTCCAGTCGTGGGACTTCCACACGAACGGCGTGTTCAGCTTCACGACGATGCGCTACGACTACGACGCTCCCGACGGCGAACCGACGCTCAACCCCTACGGTGTCGCCACAATGGAGGTGTGGCCAGGCACAAAGATGGCCGGCTACCTTTTCGAATGGGGCGGCCGCACGGGCGTGTGGGACGCCACGATGGAGTTCGAAGCCGAGATTCCCAACAGCCAGATCCCCAATCCGTATAAGGAGATCTGGGTACAGGTCACGTGGGCGGCGATCGACACCTACGAGCCGACGGTGACCGTCGTCGTTGACCCGTCCTACACGGTCTCGGATGCGGAGCTGATCGATCAGATCAACCTCGGCCCGACGGGGGTGCCGCGCACGACGCCGTGGTACCTGAGCGCCTACCGCATCTACGTCTGGGACAACCCGCCGATCGAAACGGTGCAGATCACGGGTCCGATCAGCGTTGACCAGATCGTCATCGACACAATCTGCACGGTGCCCGAGCCGGCGACGTTCGGTCTGCTTGGCCTCGGCGTTGCAGCCATCTTGCTGCGTTGGCGCCGGAAGCGGTAATCCAAGAACCGCAGTCACCGAATCTTGACGGGGCAGCCGGTCATCGGCTGCCCCGGTCCGCGTCTGGAGTCCACGTCCCGCCGGTCGTTGCCCTTGCCACAAAGGGGGAGTGCGCGCAGGCTGTCGGGCACATCGAGCAGGCGCTCGAGCACTTCCCGGGCGAATAAAAAGCGAATATTGTTCTTGACACATCCCGCTGCCCGCCGTAGTCTATGTCTCCATAGTGGAGGTGCCCCGTAAAGCACACGATCGTCGTCGATGGAGAGGAGCGCGATATCGAGATCCGGGCGATGGACGACAGCTTCGTCGTCTACCGGAAGATGTACGTCCCGCCGCTGACGCCCGACAATATCGGGAAGGTGAATCCCGGCGATTGGGCCGAGCATCTGGAGAAGTTCAGAAGCCTTGGCTGGCAGAAGCTCATCGAGGATTTTCTGGGGAAACACATCCGACTCAGCGGCAGTTGCGCGATCCTTGCCTGGGACGGTGACGGCGTCATCGGCAAGATGTACTTCACGACGAAGGAGATGTGGGACGCGTTCCGCGCGGCGGACTGCTGGTTCTGCGTCGAGCACGACAGCATGCCGAAGTTCATCCAGTCACTCAGCGATGAGCGGATGGAGGCATTGCTGGCGTCTCCGAGCCGAACGTTGCAGATCCTCTGTTTCAACGTTGGTCATATGGACGGGCGCTATCACGGCCAAGGCATCACCAAAGCCATGGTGAGATACCTTCAGCAATGGGCGCGCGAGCGAGGCTGGCACCGACTGATCATGGAGTCATGCCCGGATATCACGCCGACCATCGTCCTGGGCGGACACACGCTGCGCCGTGGCACGTTGGAGCGTCTCGGATTCCATGTAGCGGAGGAGCGGCTTGCACCGCCCAAGGAGGCGGAGCATCGGCTGAGAGTGATCAACGAGCTTGCCGCCGGCAAGACGGATTACCCCGACTTGGCCGATTGGTATGTCGAGAACTTCCCGCGACTGTCCGCCGATCCCGGGTGGAGGTCGGAATACGACAAGGACTACCTGATGGCGTGCGATCTGTGATGGAGGTCTTGCGTTCACCAATGCCCCGCGATGCACTGACTGTCTGAGTGCGAAGAGGAGGCGTTTATGGCTACGAGGATGTACACAGAGTTCGCCCGCTACTGCTGGCTCATCAATCCGGCTGAGGACTACGCGAAGGAAGCGGCGATCTGGCGCAAGGCGCTCCGCGGCAAGCTGGGCCCGGGACGACACACGATCCTTGAGCTTGGCGTGGGCGGTGGGTGCAATCTGTCGCATCTGACCGACGAGTTCGACGCGGTCGCCGCCGATATTTCGCCGGAGATGATCGAGCAAGCGAAGAAGCTGAACCCCGGCGTCGAGTTCCACGTCGGCGATATGCGCACCATTCGCCTCGGACGAACGTTCGAAGCCGTGCTGATCCACGACGCTATCAGCTACATGCAGACTGAGGACGATCTGCGGGCCGTGTTCGCCACAGCTGCGGCGCACCTCGAGCCCGGCGGCGTCTTCCTGACGTTGCCCGACTACGTCCGTGAGGTGTTCAAAGACCCTATCGTTTCCGTCAACACGCGTCGCGACGCCACGACGACGTTCACCTACGTGGAGTACACCTACGACCCGGACCCTGCTGACACGACCGTCGAGACCCTGTTCCGGTACTTCATCCAGGAGGGCGGCACGCTGAGAATTGAAGATGACCGGCATGTGCTCGGCCTGTTTCCGACGGAGACGTGGCTCAAGCTGCTGCGCGAGGCCGGCTTCGAGGCGGACACGCTCCCGTACGACGTCGAGGGCGCGCACGGCGCACCGCTGTTCCGGGGTGTTCTTAAGCAAGCAGCCGGGCCGAGCTGAGGGCGTGGAGAATGCCTGCGAACACCATCACGATCAACCGGGCGCCGGTGCTGACGCTGTGGGCGGCCGTCGTGGCCGAGGAGCTCGGCTACGACCGTGACGCCGCCCTCACGCTCGGCAAGGCGATGGCGGGCCTGACGGCCCAGACGAAGGGCCGCTCTCTCGGCATCTTCAAGCCGCCCAAGCTCGTCGAGGGCAAGCCACCGAAGAAGGTTGGGCTAGGCGAGGAGTTCTGGGTCGAGATCTGCGGTCGGCCCGTCCCTGCGAAGAACACGGAAGACGGCGTTCGCGCCGTCGTCAAGGACAAGCCGATCGAGCCGCAGAAAGTCGAGGAGTACCTCTCCAAGAAGTTCGGCGACGATCTCGGCGATGTCCGCAAGACGATGAGAACACTGGGGAGTGCGTTCGTGCCGGACGACCTGGCCGGCGCGGCGTACTCGCTCTACGAGCGGTTCCGCCCCAGCATCCCGCCCGGCAAGCGCGGCTGGGGTGCGAAGGGGAACCTCGACCTGAAGCTGATCCGCTCACTCGCATCAACCGGGTGATAGCATCATCGCGCCAGCGTTGTAGGGCGGCCGCCCCTGCGGCCGCCGATCCAGCCAGGTCGCGATAGCAGTTGCGAAAGGAGACAACAAGGATGAACCGAATCGTCGGGTCGTTGACCGATCACCTCAACCGCACCTGGGACATGCTGCGTGGGGCGATCGAGGCGTTCCCCGACGAGCAATGGCGCGTGGCCGACGAAGACGACCTGATCCCTGCGCGCCAGGCCCTGCACATCATCGAGTCGTCGGCCTTCTACTCGGGCGACTGGACGGGGAAGAAGTTCCCGACGGGCGAGCGCCTCGGCTGTAACTGGGAGTTCTCGCCCGCCGACGAGCTGCCAAGCCGGCAAGACGTCTTGACGTATCTCGATGAGGCGAAGGCCAAGCTCGACGCATGGCTCACGAAGCGCGGCGACGACGGCCTGCTCGGCGAGCCGCAGGACAAGCGCTTCCCGTGGACGGGCGCGTGCGAGCTTGGCCGCGCCCTCTACCTTATCCGTCACACGCACCATCACCTGGGCAAGATCCACAACGAGCTGCGCCGCCGCAGCATCGCGCGTCCCGAGTGGCGCTAGACGAGACGAGTTGACACTGGTGATCGCGCTGGACTACAAAGTGCTTTCGGCTGTCGACGATGGCTGGATGCCTGTTCAGACTTATCACTGGATAGCAATACTCCGCTCGAGGAGGCCCTCATGCCAGCACGAGACTATCCATACATGCACAGTGATGCCGAGTACCAAGAGATGTGGGAGCTGTTGGTGGAGAGCTATGCGATAACTCGCAAGCCTCACAACTGGCTGTTCGCCCGACTCGAGAACTGGAAATACGCTTCGCTCCACATGCCGGCGCCGTTCTTCACGCGCGACGTCCACTTGTGGCGAGAGAGCGCGGATCGGCTTGTCGGTTTCACCATTTCCGAGCATGGGGACAACGGTGTCTATCTTCAGATTCATCCCGAACACCGTGCCGTCGAGACTGACATGCTGTCCTGGATTGCGCACGGCGTCGAACGAGGCAAGGAATGCGCTGAGACGCACGCCTATGCCGACGAAACAGAGCGTTCCGAGTTGTTGCGCCCTCTGGGCTATCGGGACCAGGGGAACAGCGGAAACATGTACGAGTACGACACGTCCCAGCCGGCTCCAGAGCCGGAATTGCCGACGGGATACTCGGTCAGGCCGCTGGGTGAGGACGGTGACCACTCTCGGCTCATCGAACTGGAGAACAAGGCGTTCGGCCGGACCAACCTCGATGAGGCCTGGTTCTACGGCAAGGCCTCGGCGCCAAGCTACTCGCACGATTGGCATCTGATCGTCGTGTTGCCTGACGGCGAGTATGTGGCGTTCGCCCTCGTGTGGGTGGACGCGCGGAACCGGATCGCCGAGATCGACCCGGTGGGCACGCACCCGGACCATCGCCGCAAGGGGTTGGCGAAAGCGCTGCTGAACGAGTGCTTCCGCCGATTGCAGGCGTGCGGCGTGCAGCGTGCCTACATCGGCACCGGTCCGGACCCCTTTCCCGCCAATCGGCTCTACGAATCGCTTGGGCCTGCAGCCAAGTACCAGGAGCATCAGTGGGTGAAGCCTGTGGAATAGAGGACGCTTCGGTCCTGAGACAGATAAGGGAATGACCAGACAAGACGTGAGGTTTGAGATGATGAGGCAAGCGCTGCTCTTGACGTTGTGCATTGCGAGCGTGCTCTTGAGCGCCTCGCCGCTGTGTGCCCAGGAACAGCCCATATTCGACGTGCCGCGGCTCGAGAAGATCGTCATCGACGGCAAAGCCGACGACTGGGCCGACAACGGCTTCCGCGTTGACCTTCTCCTGGGCAGGGATGAGACATACCTGCCCCCGGACGACCTCGACGTGGCCTTTCGCCTCGGGTGGGACGCGCGTGGTCTGCTGCTGCTTCTCAAGGTCACCGACGACGTCCACGTCGAGTATCCTGACGGGGAGCACTTCTGGCGGGAAGACTGCGTGCAGGTGTTCTTCGCCGACAAAAAGGGCGGCAAGGACCTGATGTTCGCATTCCTCTCGCCGGGGCTCGATCCGAAGTATCCCGAGCTGCGGCAGTATCTCACGGACAAACGCAGCGACGAGGAGCTAAAGAAGCAGCCACCGACAATCGAGGCGGCTCGCACGAAAACAGACACCGGCTACGTCTTGGAGGTTCTCCTGCCGTGGAGCAACCTCGGCATCGAGCCGGAACTCGGGCGCGAAGTCGGCTTCCAGCTCTTTGTCGACGAATCCGACGGTCCGGACACGGACTTCGCCGTGCGGTGGTTTCCGGGGCTCGACACGGCATACTACACGGACCAGATGCACCGCGTGCGGCTCTCCGAGACGCCGAGCCCGCGTGTCGCATCGCTCGTGAGGGGGGAGTACGAACGCTTTCGCCGCACGAAGATCGCCGTGACCGCCGTGACCGAGTTCATCGGCAAGCCGGTCGTCATCCGAATGGGCGACGTCGAGCTTGCGAAAGGCGAGCTGAGGGACGAAGGCGGTCGGGCCTCGTATGGGATCGAGCTGCCCATGCCGGCGCAAGGCACCTCGTATGATCCCCTCAGCATCTTTGTTGACGAAGAGCTTGTCGAGACGATCACCCTCCCCGACGTGGCGGAGCAACGCGCCCGCGCGTTCGCCGAAGCACCGTTACACTTCGAACCGGCTGTCTTCTCGTCGCCGTACTTCCCATCGTGCGAGTTTGAACAGCCGGCGCGTGTCGAAGACCTGATTGGCCGCTACACGATCAACACGACGTTCTACGACAAGAACTACAACGAAGTCACAATGGCCAACGAACCCGGCCGGTATGGCGCCGTCGTCGAGATCACGACCGAGTCAGGCCGGACGTTCCGTCGCTTCCGCACCCTTTATTGTGTCCCCGGTGAGCTTGATGAGTTCAAGGTGTGGAGGACCGAGGTGCGCGCGACGCCAACTTTGCCTGAGGAGTATGGCGTGGACGCGCGCGTGATCGAGGCGCAGTCGCACATCATCGGCGATTTCCTCAAGTGGGAGATCTTCGATGGCAACCTGTCACGCGACTCGGGCCTTGCCGCTCTCCTGGCGGGCCTTGCCGAGACCGATCCCGCCGCCGCGCCCGCCGGCGTCACCGACGACGTCTTTGCCCGCGACCGGCAATGGTGGATCGGGCTCAAGCGCAAGCTCTACGGTATGGACAAGCGCTACCCCGAGCCGTTTGTCTGTCCGCGTCCGATCGAGGGCAAGCCGGCAACCCTCCTGCGCGACGCCACCGCCGCCGAAGCGGGCATGAAGCCGGATGCCGTCGAGAAGATCGACGTAGTATGTCAGGAGTGGCTTGACGAGAGCGGCGAAGCGTTCGCCGTCTGCCTCGTCCGCCACGGCGTCGTGTTCTTCCACAAGGCGTATGGCACACGCGATGGCCAGCCGATGACGGTCACGACGCCGAGCTCGATGGCGTCGATCACCAAGCTCATGTCGGGCACGCTGCTGATGATGCTCGTCGACCAGGGCCTCATCGAGCTCGACGGTACTATCGACGGGTACCTGCCGCCGTTCCAGGGCATCGAAGTCGAAACGCCGCTCACCATCCGCTCCCTCTACAACCACACCCACGGGCTTCGTCTCGATGTCTGGGGAGACGACATGAACGATCTTGAGGAGGTGGCCGCCGGCTACTACCCGGCCCAGAACGTGTGCAAACGGTGGGAGTACAGCGCGACCGGCCTCTCGCTCGGGAGCAAGATCATTGAGCTGATGAGCGGTGAGGTGCTTGCGCGTTTCTACAAGAACCACCTGCTCGATCCGCTCGGCTGCACCAACACGGAGGTGATGGGCAATGGCGGCGACGCCTTCAGCACACCGCTCGACATGGCCAAGATTGGCCAGATGCTGCTCAATAAAGGCGCCTACGGCGACATGCGCTTCTTCAGCGAGGAAGTCTTTGGGCAGATGCTCCCGCGCCCGTATCCCGAGATGCCTAACCTCATGGCCGGCCTCGAATACGGCGTCGGCACGTCGCGGTATGATCAGACGGTGGCTCTCGGCTTCGGCGAGGACTGCTTCGGCCACGGGGCCGGCTCGAACGCGTCGTTCCTTATCGACCCGACACACGACCTGGTCCTCGTCGTGACTCGGAACAGGGGTGGCGAGCACTTCGACAAATACAAAGAGCTGTTCATCAGGGCCGTTCTCGACTCACTTGAGGAATGACCATGATGGCAGGCGAGAAGCGAAGCTGGTGGAGCAACTGCGATGTGCCGGACGGCGATGAGGATGTCGCCGCGATCGGCGCGGGGACCACCACGAAGGGAGCCGGGACGCGACCACCCGGCAAGCACGAGCCCGTCGAGCAGTGGCTTGCGGCGTCGTTCGAGAAGGCACTGCGACTGCAACTCGACTTGTAGAGGAGGGAGGACACATGGGAGTCGTGAACAAGCAGAGCCTCAACGCGACGGTCGACGCGGTTGATGAGGCGTTCTTTTTCAGCCGCCCGCTGAGCAAAGCCGATCGCGTCGAGGCGGCGCGCTGGATCGCCGGTCGCCAGGGCTTGCCTGGTTCGTATCACGGCATGTTCGCGCCGACCAAGCGCGACTTCGAACGCGGCCTCCAGGCTTTCATGGGTGACAGGATGCGCACGCGGGCGGGCACGGCCCACGTCCTCGGCGAGGAAGCCTGCCGCGCGCTCATCCTTTTGGACGTGAAGGACGCGCAGGTACAGAGCGCGTTGCGGCAGGCGACCGAGGGGATGCTGCGGCGCCTCGAGCCGCTCGATGGGCCGCGTGCAGGCTTCTACTGCTGCGGCACGTGCACGGTCTCCTATTGGCGCCACCTCGCCGTGGGCGGTCTCGACCACGCCGAGCACCGTTTGGCCACGGGCGTCAAGCACCTCAAGTCGCGCCGCCAGGACAACGGCCGCTGGGGGCTCTATCCGTTCTGGTACACGCTGCTGGCGCTGACCGAGATCGATCTCCCGTCGGCGAGGAAGGAATTGCACTACGTCGCGCCCGTGTGTGAGCGGCTCCTCAAGCGTCGACCCAGCGACGAGGTTTTCGCCGCCCGCCGCCGGGCGTTGGCGGAGCGCGTCCTGGCTGCCGCATAGCGAACAACCTGCCGCGCTGGGGCTTAGCCTGGATCGGATTGGCAGCGGATTTGCGCCTCATGTGGCAGGAGGCCGAGGGCGCGGACAGAGGCGGTCTTGTCGCCGCGTGTGGGCGTGAATATCCTGGAACTCGATGGGTCCGGGCCGTGTCGAATAGGGTGAGGTTTTCTGAAAAAAGCTGTTGACAACAGGCGGCCTGTCCGACTAGAAAGGTAGTTGAAGTTTGAGAGGGGTCTTTGTACCCTCGACATATCGCGTTCCCTGAGCGCGCAAGCCATACTGACGGCTCCTCGTCGATCAAGTGGATTGCGTTTCCCGGGCCATGGACCCGGGGCGAGCCAGTTGCTCGTGCGGTTCGTCAGGTTTTTTATCGCCTGACGCCGTGGGTGACTCGAGGCGCGGTACGGGCTCTTTGATAGGCCAGCAATGTAGTGTGCCAAGCTTAAGCAGGTGAACGCGCTTGCGCTGCGCAAGCGCGGGACCTTGCGTCAATTCTGAATCCGGACGTCGGCGAGATCGGATGCTGTCCGACGTGTCGGATAGCATCGCGATGCGTTGACGTTCGGCCAGGTATCCTGCCCCGTGAGGGGGAGGGTGCTCGGTGTGTTTGACTTTCCGCCGCATGGGCGAGCGATCGCCCAAGTGGTTGGATAAGTTTAACTTGGAGAGTATGATCCTGGCTCAGAACGAACGCTGGCGGCGTGGATGAGGCATGCAAGTCGAACGGGGAGAACGCCGATAGCAATATTGGCATTCTCCTAGTGGCGAAAGGGTGAGTAACACGTGGGTAACCTGCCCTCGAGTTGGGGATAACCTGGGGAAACCCGGGCTAATACCGAATGAAGTCCTTGGGAGCGTGCTCCCGAGGATGAAAGGTGGGGATCTTCGGACCTGCCGCTCGATGAGGGGCCCGCGGCCCATTAGCTTGATGGTGAGGTAACGGCTCACCATGGCTGTGATGGGTAGCCGAGTTGAGAGGCTGACCGGCCACACTGGGACTGAGACACTGCCCAGACTCCTACGGGAGGCTGCAGTCGAGAATCATTGTCAATGGGCGAAAGCCTGAACATGCGACGCCGCGTGGAGGATGACGGCCTTCGGGTTGTAAACTCCTGTCACGAGGGACGAAACCCGGCCGGGCCAATACCCTGGCCGATTGACGGTACCTCGAGAGGAAGCCCCGGCTAACTCCGTGCCAGCAGCCGCGGTAATACGGAGGGGGCGAGCGTTGTTCGGATTCATTGGGCGTAAAGGGGAGCCTAGGCGGTCTGGCAAGTCGGACGTGAAAGCCCACGGCTTACCCGTGGAACTGCGTTCGAAACTGCCAGACTTGAGTACGGGAGAGGAGAGTGGAATTCTCGGAGTAGCGGTGATATGCGTAGATATCGAGAAGAACACCGGTGGCGAAGGCGACTCTCTGGACCGATACTGACGCTGAAGCCCGAAAGCTAGGGGAGCAAACAGGTTTAGATATCCTGGTAGTCCTAGCTGTAAACGATGTGCACTGGGTGTTGGAGGTATCGACCCCTTCAGTGCCGAAGCTAACGCATTAAGTGCACCGCCTGGGGAGTACGGTCGCAAGGCTGAAACTCAAGGGAATTGACGGGGCCCCGCACAAGCGGTGGAGCATGTGGTTCAATTCGACGCAACGCGAGGAACCTTACCAGGGCTTGACATGTAGCTGCTCATCCTGGGAAACCAGGACTCCTTCGAGGGTGCTACACAGGTGCTGCATGGCTGTCGTCAGCTCGTGTCGTGAGATGTTGGGTTAAGTCCCGCAACGAGCGCAACCCCTGTCGCCAGTTGCCAGCGGTTCGGCCGGGGACTCTGGCGAGACTGCCGGTGTCAAACCGGAGGAAGGTGGGGATGACGTCAAGTCCGTATGGCCCTTACGTCCTGGGCGACACACGTGCTACAATGGCCGGTCCAGAGGGAAGCCAAACCGCGAGGTGGAGCAAATCCCAGAAAGCCGGTCCCAGTTCGGATTGGAGTCTGCAACTCGACTCCATGAAGTCGGAATCGCTAGTAACGGCGCATCAGCCATGGCGCCGTGAATACGTTCCCGGGGCTTGTACACACCGCCTGTCATATCACGGAAGCCGGCAGCACCCGAAGTCGCTGGCCCAACCCGCAAGGGAGGGAGGCGCCGAAGGTGAAGCTGGTGACTGGGATAAAGTCATAACAAGGTAGCCGTATCGGAAGGTGCGGCTGGATCACCTCCTTTCTAAGGAGCACGGCACGGGCAAACGGTCCGGATCCGTCCGGCCACGTGCCCGAGCCGAGGTCGATCGGACTCGACCGGAGTCCACAGGACATCCGGCAGAGTCCGCAGCCTCTGGCACGCTACATTGCTGGCCTCTCAAAGGGTCGTCCGACGGCCGTGAGCCGTCGGCGGGGTCGCCCAGCGGCCCGCATGATCTTTGAGAAGCGCTATCGAGGACTCGCGCGGGCTCATAGCTCAGCTGGCTAGAGCACTCGGCTGATAACCGAGAGGTCGGTGGTTCGAATCCACCTGGGCCCACTAATGCATGGGCCCGCAGCCGTGCGTGCCAGCTAGGAACGGGGCACGCCCGCCAGGGGCGGGGGACGCCCGCCAGGAGGCGGTCACACTTGCCGAAGGCAAGCCCAGGCCCCGAGCATGCTCGCGCCTCGCGGGGATATAGCTCAACCTGGTAGAGCACCTGCCTTGCACGCAGGGGGTTACCGGTTCGAATCCGGTTATCTCCACTGAGCCGTTCAGCACAGCAGCGAACCACGCGCCGTGCTCAGCACACAAGCGCGCGAGCCCGAACGGCGAAGCGAGCGACAGAGCGGCCACCCATAGGGTGGCCAGTCGATAGAATTCAGGGCGCCCTGAGTGGCGCAGTCGCCATGCGCGGCTGAAGCCGGCCCCGGCGCCCGACGGTCTTTGACAGTTGAATCGAGGTTGTGAAAGGAAGAACCGAGACGACGCGTCTTGGATCTTGCGGACTCGGACTCAGCCGGGTCGCTCGCAGTTGGCGCAAGCCAACTGCGGTCGGACTCGGCGCAGCCAAGTCCGCCACTACCAGATATGGTCAAGCTATTAAGGGCTTTTGGTGGATGCCTTGGCGTCGGTAGGCGATGAAGGACGTGGTGTAGCTGCGATAAGCCTCGGGGAGCTGCTAGCAAGCTTTGATCCGGGGATCTCCGAATGGGGAAACCCGCCCGGGCAATACCCGGGCATCTTCCGGTGAATCAAATAGTCGGAAGAAGCGACACCCGGGGAACTGAAACATCTCAGTACCCGGAGGAGAGGAAATCAACCGAGATTCCCTGAGTAGTGGCGAGCGAAACGGGAACAGCCCAAACCGTCTCTTTATTGAGGCGGGGTTGTGGGACCTCGACATGGGACGTGGACGGGTAGCAGAACCGGCTGGAAAGCCGGGCCACAGAAGGTGATAGCCCTGTAGGCGAAACCCCGAAGCGCCCTAGAGGAATCCCGAGTACCACGGGACACGTGGAACCCCGTGGGAAACTGGGGGGCCCACCCTCCAAGGCTAAATACTCACCGACGACCGATAGTGAACAAGTACCGTGAGGGAAAGGTGAAAAGCACCCCGTGAGGGGAGTGAAATAGTACCTGAAACCAGAAGCCTACAAGCGGTCGGAGCCCTATGCCCTTCGGGGCACGCGGGTGACGGCGTGCCTTTTGCATAATGAGCCGGCGAGTTACCGTGCACGGCAAGGTTAAGGGGTGTGCGCCCCGGAGCCGCAGCGAAAGCGAGTGCGAAATGCGCGACGAGTCGTGTAAGGTAGACCCGAAACCGGGTGATCTATCCATGGCCAGGGTGAAGTCGCCGTAACAGGCGATGGAGGCCCGAACCAGTGAAGGAGAAATCTTCTTGGATGAGCTGTGGATAGGAGTGAAAGGCTAATCAAACCCGGAAATAGCTGGTTCTCCCCGAAATAGCTTTAGGGCTAGCCTCGCGCCACTACGCCATGGGGGTAGAGCACTGGATGGCTTAGGGGGCTTACCAGCCTACCAAACCCAACCAAACTCCGAATACCGTGGCGACTATCGCGGGAGTCAGACTGCGGGGGATAAGCTTCGTAGTCGAAAGGGAAACAGCCCAGACCATCGGCTAAGGCCCCCAAATCGATGCTCAGTGGGAAAGGAAGTGGAAGTGCTATAACAGCGAGGATGTTGGCTTAGAGGCAGCCATCATTTAAAGAGTGCGTAACAGCTCACTCGTCGAGTACTTCCGCGCCGAAAATGAACGGGACTCAAGCATCGTGCCGAAGCTGTGGGTTTGCAGCGCAAGCTGTGAGCGGTAGGGGAGCGTTCCATGCTGGTTGAAGGTCGATCGTGAGGACGGCTGGACGGCATGGAAGTGAGTATGCTCGGCATGAGTAGCGATAAAGGTGGTGGAAATCCGCCTCGCCGAAAACCTAAGGTTTCCTGGGGAAGGCTCGTCCGCCCAGGGTTAGTCGGCCCCTAAGCCGAGGCCGAAAGGCGTAGGTGATGGGGAGCAGGTCAACATTCCTGCACTACCTCACCGGTGTCAAAGACACGGGGATGTGACGCGGTGCAGATGGCCGCCCGAGCGATCGGAAGTGCTCGGCCCGCAAGGGGACGTGGCGGCTACGGCCAACGCGGATCGGCTTGAAGCATCGCCAAGAAACAGCATCACGTGAATCGGTGGGTAACCGTACCTGAAACGGCCACACGTAGGTGGGTAGAGAATACCAAGGCGCGCGAGATAACCCTCGTTAAGGAACTCGGCAACTTGACCCCGTAACTTCGGGAGAAGGGGTGCTCTCCGAGGTGGCCCATCGCAAGACGGGCTGCGTTGGAGAGCCGCAGAGAAATGGCCCGGGCGACTGTTTACCAAAAACACAGCACTCTGCAAAGTCGCAAGACGACGTATAGGGTGTGACACGTGACCAATGCCAAAAGGTTAAGGGAATCGGTTATCCCTTCGGGGAGAAGCTGTGAACCGAAGCCCTGGTGAATGTCGGCCGTAACTATAACGGTCCTAAGGTAGCGAAATTCCTTGTCGGGTAAGTTCCGACCTGCACGAATCGTGCAACGACTTGGGCGGTGTCTCAACGAGGGACTCGGTGAAATTGTAGTCGTGGTGAAGATGCCACGTACCCGCGGTTAGACGGAAAGACCCCGTGCACCTTTACTGCATCCTGGCATTGGACTTCGGTGCAGCATGTGTAGCATAGGTGGGAGGCGATGAAGCCGGGGCGTTAGCCTCGGTGGAGCCGTCAGTGAAATACCACTCTTGCTGTAGTGAGGTTCTAACGCCGTCCCGTGAATCCGGGCGCCGGACAGTGTCAGGTGGGTAGTTTGACTGGGGCGGTCTCCTCCCAAAAGGTAACGGAGGAGTGCAAAGGTACCCTCAGCACGGTTGGCAATCGTGCGGCGAGCGCAAAGGTATAAGGGTGCTTGACTGCGAGACCTACACGTCGAGCAGATGCGAAAGCAGGCCTTAGTGATCCAGCGGTTGAATGTGGAATCGCCGTTGCTAAACGGATAAAAGGTACGCCGGGGATAACAGGCTTATAGCGCCCAAGCGTCCACAGCGACGGCGCTGTTTGGCACCTCGATGTCGGCTCAACGCATCCTGGGGCTGGAGAAGGTCCCAAGGGTTCGGCTGTCCGCCGATTAAAGCGTTACGTGAGCTGGGTTCAGAACGTCGTGAGACAGTTTGGCCCCTATCTTCCGTGGGCGTAGGAGAATTGAGGAGAGCAGACCCTAGTACGAGAGGACCGGGTTTGACGGACCGCTGGTCTTCCAGTTGTCTTGCCAAAGGCATCGCTGGGTAGCTACGTCCGGACAGGATAAGCGCTGAAAGCATCTAAGCGCCAAGCCCCCTCCAAGATGAATTCTCCCTATGAGACCCCTTCAAGACCAGGAGGTTGATAGGCCGGGTGTGGAAGCTCCGCGAGGAGTGAAGCTAACCGGTACTAATCGGTCCATCGGCTTGACCATTGCACTTATTCGGCCACGGCCCATCCAGCCTGGATGTGCCGCTTGCCGATCCCGGGACGCGACGTGCTCGGATCGCTCCGAGTAGCACCTCGATTCAACTGTCCGATATACTCCTGCCACGATTGGCAGGACGTCTGCCGCGATCGGCAGAAAGTCATTCTTGGCGGTCATGGCGGAGGGGGTACACCCGTTCCCATCCCGAACACGGCAGTTAAGCCCTCCAGCGGCGATGGTACTGCGTGCATGAGCGTGGGAGAGTAGCACGCCGCCAAGAGTATCATTGACGAGGCCCGGGGTCTTGCGCGACCCCGGGCCTCGCTGTGTCTGGCCGGCCTTGCCTCGCCCTGCACGGACGGGCGAGGCCCCCGTTTCCATGCGGTAGGCGAGACAGGATCCCCACGGCGTGCCTGAGCTGCGCATTTGTTCTCCCACTCAACGAGCCAGTGCACCGGAATAGCCAACTCGGGGACTTAGCTCTTGACAGAGAAGCCTCGTCGGAGTATGTTCTATTCAGGGGTGTTGCAGCGACATCTTTGCAGCACTGCGCAGATAGGTTCTGCCAGCACACCTCGGCCTGTGGCCGAGGTGGCCTTTGGAGCGCATGAAGTACAAGGGGGGAAAGATCGCAATGAGCGGATTTCTTCGTCGCCGGTTGGCCGGGTTCAGCAGCGTCCTTCGTGTATGCGGGCATGCGGCCGTTCTTCTGGCCGTCGCACTTGCGGCGAGCACGGCCTGGCCACAAGGAAGTGCCGAAGTCACATCAGTCGCGCCGAACGCACTGTCGCGTGCGCGTGCGCTTGCCGAGGCTGCGGCGAACGGCACCGACCCGGTGCCGGGGGATCCACCCTCGGCGGTGGACCTCAGCACGTCGATCCACTTCCCGCCGATGATGAGGCAGCTCGCCGGTGACTGCACATGTTACTCGTCGACCTACTACTACCTCACATTCATGCAGGCGCAGGATGAGGGTGTCAACGCCTCGGAGCTTGACCCGCAGTATGAGTATCCCGACATTGTGGAGCCTCGTGATGCCCGCGCCGGCTACGACGACAGGGTGTGCAGTCCCCGGTTCACGATGGCTATCATCGGCGGCGGGGTGGCATATGCCACGGGCACTCGGACGGCAATGGAGCGAGTCACCGTGAGTGGTGCCCCGTTTGCGAGCGACTTCTCTCCTACATCGTCCCCCGGTCCTTGGCCTGATGAGACCGCATGGGTCGCCGCGCTGAACAACCGTCCCGGCCAGATGTACTCGATCCGGGTCGACTTGGAAGAAGGCATTGACGCGGCCAAGCAAGTGCTGGCCAACGGGTGCTGCCTGGTCACGCGGGGCGACTTTGGCGGCAACCTCGGGAGCTACCACGACAGCGCCAGCGGGTACCGCATCGACAATCACGTCATGTACGAGCGTGACATGGGGAGCCACGGTCTGACGCACTCGTTTTGCATTGTCGGGTACGATGACGACATCAGCTACTACGACGTGGACGCGGGGGAAACGCGTTACGGGGCGTTCATCATGGCCGACAGCGACGCGTGGGCCTGGTATTCGCCGTACTCCTGGTGGAACTGGTACAACAGCGAAGGCTTCGGCGGTTCGCCGGGCACGAAGGGCTTCATCTGGCTCGCCTACGACATGTTCAGGGAGCGGCAGTTGGGCTTCTACAACTGGCCGGGCATGGTCTATACCGACCCCTGTCATGACAACGAACCCGACCCGACGATGTACTACCACGACGATCGGCCTCTGTACCGGCCGAAGCTCTACGCGGTCGTCGGGGTCAACCACGTCGACATCAACAAGCTGATTCTCACCGGCGGGGTCGGAGACACCCCCTCTTCTCCCGACTTCCTGGGCCCGGAGGTGTTCAAGCTGAACGACTACGACACGCGTTCCATCTCTGACTTGACGCGCGTAGCCGTGGACCTGACCGACGGCGTCGACTTGATCAACTCCGGCGCGTCGACGCACGCGTTTGTGAAACTCAGCGTGTCCGGCACGTCCGGTTCGAACGGCACGATCACGAGCGCCGA
>Ga0307425_1000718_pt1 | contig 20546 bp, 18 predicted proteins | sample SalMarWE160330MG_FD_202152 | JGI IMG/M metagenome (GOLD analysis project Ga0307425, IMG submission 202152) | Salt marsh sediment microbial communities from the Plum Island Ecosystem LTER, Massachusetts, United States - WE1603-30 | ecosystem: Environmental > Aquatic > Marine > Intertidal zone >...
CGACAGTGGGCTTGGATGAAAAGTTGATAGAGAGGTATGTGCGGTATCAGGAAAAAGAAGACTTAGGACAAGCGAAGCTTGCATTGGATTAATTATGCCCCGTACGTAAGTGCGGGGTTGTTAACTCATGAAATGAGTTTTGGTTACTACGCACTCTTTTCGCAAATATATCGATTCTTTGAGTTTGAAGTTTCCCAATTAGTGATTTTTCTGAATTATGTCAGCGCAGTTTCTGGAATAATCCTAATTTTTCTTTTCGGTCTACTGGCGAGACAATTGGCCGGAATAAGCGTGGCAATATTTGGGATGCTGATTCTCCTGCTCGATCACTCCCTTTGGAATTGGAGTCTCTATGGGCATCCTAGCGTTCTGTCTGTCTGCCTTTTTCTCCTATCGCTCTATGCCTTTGATAAGAGCATAAATTCTTCTGATGAATTTCCTAAAAAAACCACACCATCGGGATATATTAGATCGGGATATGCGCTCCTTTCTGGTTTATCTGCTTTAGCTTCGCTGGTAATTAGGGTAGACATTCTTTTTATTTTTTTCGCCTTTATCCTGATTTCTAAGTACAGAAGGGAAGTTCAGAGCAAGAAAGCGTTATTTATCTTTTACGGATCGATTGTTTCTATTTATTTCGGACTAAAAATTTTAGCATTAGGATATGTCATAGCTCCACGTGGTGGTGTTGTCGCGGGTCATGCGTCGCGTTTATTTCAACTGAAAGCCATTCCAGCTGCTCTCGTGACCAATTCGGGCCTGTTTATTGCAGGTATAGGTGCGATCTTTTTGTTAGCAGCTCTTATCTCACTGATATCGTGGCTAAAGAAGCAACCTCGATATATACTTCCTCTTATGCTGACTTTATTGCCCGTCTTTGTTTTAATTTTCTTCAAGAATATTGATTTCTCTAGGTATTCAATTCCTGTTCATCCTTTCCTTGCTTTCTTTGCTGCGCTCACCTTTGAGAAAATAACGGCTCCCTCGAAGAAAAATATAATATGGGGTGTTGGATTAATTTTATTTGCTTATCTTCTTCAAACTGTTCTTGCGTACTATCCTATCAAAGAGATCTGGGCTAGTAAATTTCCCCCTCGCTCCTCAGCGCTTTTCGTTGTAAGACCAGTCCCAACAGGGTTATTTCTTACTGACAGGGCAAACCGTCATAAAGAGGAAAGACGTCTGGACTCGCACGCCCACTTTCTTTCGGAGCAGAAAGGAAATATTCTTGTTATTTGTAGTCGACTCTATGCCACTCGAATGGCCGTTGCGCTTCTCCAACACTGTCTTCATGCGCGTTTCTGTGTAGACAGAACAGCACTTGGACCCCAATTCAAAATATTTCATCCGTATGCCTCTTTTGTTGTAGTTTCTCGGGAAAGAGATGGAGAGGACATTTTGCCTGAACTTTTCAATTCAGGCGAATACCTAGGTTACTCAATATATTTTTTGAACAATCTTCAATCAGTCTATCCAAAGATCCCTATCCCAAAAGAATACTCATTACTTTCTTCACAGCAGTAATAAGATTGTATAAGACACTTGAAGCCACGAGATCTAAGAATTTTTTGGAAAGAAAATCATGGTGGTAGCGTGCGGTGAGTGAGGGGTCTCGAACCCCAACCTCTGGATCACTAGTGCAGTGATTAGGTTTTATAATTAATTGAATTTAAAAAATTTACATATGATCAACTTTCTCCTTTGACCGCTTTTGGATGAAAATACAATTTATCCTGCTCCTCCTTCGGCTTATGCTCTATGACGAGTTGCTAAATGACGAAATCTTTGATAACTTATAGAAAAACTTTGAAGATCCGTTTCCTGGTCCTTCTCTCTTCGGTCCTCTTGGTGGCGCTTATTCTCTGGGCTGGACAAATTCTGATAAACCAGCTCTCCAGCCAACAGAAAAAAACTAAGCTGGAGATCCTACGGAGAGAAGATGCTCTTCTGAAAAAAATACAAGTCAAGATCTTGGAGACAGGATACAGAAAAAGCCGTTCGAGCAATCAAGTGATCTATTTTCCTGTGCTGATTGTTGAGGTCATCAACATTTCCCAGGAAACTCTGACCAAGCTTAGGCTTGTTTCCTATTTAAAAAAGAATGGGGGGGTGATCTGTGGTGGGGCTTATGACATAGACGTGCTTCAATCCGGAGAAATAAAGGCTGTTGCCATCACCTGTTCACAGTCGAGAGGACTAAAATCCTCTCTTCGACAATTTAAGTTGACTCAGATGGAAGAGTCGATTTCGTTTGAGCTCTGGCTGGAAGCGGTCGACATTTCCCTGGTTGTCGAAAATGGAAAAATTGAGCCCAAGATCATCTCATCCTCCTTGTAGATATGTCAGACCTGCTTTCGCCCTTTTGAAAAATATTTTTTAGATTCTAATGAGATTTTCCCCTCTACCCCACCGTTTCTCTTATCGGCATCGGCACTTTGTTGAAGTATTTTATGAATTATATTGATGATTTGTAACTTAAAGATTCGAACGTTGCTCTTTTTTTATTTTTCCAATTCACTTCAGTGATAACGATCAATATTTTAGAAATTCCTTCTATAGGCTCATTAAAATCCAATTCAAAATGAGAGTACGTCTCTAAATCACTCGAGGTTATAGGTAGCGATATCGAGGTCTCGATAACTCCACGGGCTTTGAAAATAGGACACGAGTGAGATCTTAGGATGTCTATTGAGCATTTCACATTTTTATCAATAATAGCTTTATCTTTATACAGTTTGCACTTGAGATCATTCAGCCTTATTATTAAACTTGTCTTGTTTTCCACGAATATTCCTCTATTTCTGCCTGTTGATATATAATTGCTTTGGGATTATTAGTCCGAGTAGGCCAATCTCATCAAACTCTGGGCTACATGTCAAGCATATTTATGTTCTTGATCTTTTCTTTGTTTGAGCGTTGTTTGCCGGATTAAATCTTATTATGATTAAGACAAGTTTCCTCCATCAATTTAAAAGCCCAATTAAATGGATATTATTTATTTATGCCGAAAAAACTACCCTTTATCGATTATCTCAAGATTAAATCTTTTTTTCAGCTTCATTCCAGCAGCTCCGAGAATAATTCTGAAAGCCTGAGCAGTTCTTCCATGTTTTCCGATAACCTTGCCGATATCATCCGGAGCAACTTTTAATTCTAGGATCGAGGTCTGTTCTCCGTCTAATTGGGAAACCTGAACCTTGTCCGGATTGTCCACTAATGACTTGGCAATCAATTCAACGAGTTCTTTCACTGTAACCTCCTTTAAACCTTAAATTACATTTTTCAATCGAGCTCATGGACTGCAATCATTTTTTCCTTCTCCCTCAATTATCTTCCCTAATGAAGTATTAAACCAGTTCTGCTGTCTTTTTTCAATTGCGGTAAACCGAAACTATTGGATCAATGGCCCTGCATCGCAGCCAGCCTCTTTCTCGCCTCCTTAACCTCAGCAATTCTAGGGTCAGCATCATTCCACAGGTTGAGGAACGCTGACACCGGAATTCCTATGGTTTAGGTTGTCAAGGAGAGTTTGGTAGCATTGTGGTAAACGGAACCAAAACAGCAATCGATTCTTCATATTAATCAGTATTCCGATGAAAATTAAAACAAGCTGAGAGTTTGAAAGTTGGAGTTCTCTTTAGTTCCTGATTTTTATCGTTGCCTGCACTTATGTTTTTTCCTTTTTGTACATAAAGGCTTTCATAAAATCTAGTGGGATAGGGAAGATGATTGTTGAATTTTTTTCTGTTGCAATTTCAGTGAGAGTGCCCAAAAACCTGAGCTGAAGTGCCTGAGGATTTGTTGAGATGATATCTGCAGCTTTGGTTAACTTATCTGCAGCTTGATATTCACCTTCGGCATGGATAACCTTGGCTCTTCTTTCTCTTTCCGCCTCGGCTTGTTTGGCTATGGCTCTTTGCATATTTTCAGGAAGATCCACATGTTTCATTTCTACCATGTTTACCTTGATTCCCCAGGGGTCTGTTCGCTTATCGATGATTCCTTGGAGTCGAAGGTTGAGTTTTTCTCTTTCTGAGAGAAGATCATCGAGTTCAACCTCACCCAGTGTACTCCGCAATGTTGTCTGTGCAAGTTGTGAAGTGGCATAAAGAAAATCTTGGACTTCGAGGACGGCTTTTTGGGGGTACATAACACGAAAATACACAACAGCATTGACTTTAACTGAAACATTATCTTTAGTGATGACATCTTGAGGGGGAATATCCATGACAACGATCCGAAGACTCACTCTAACCATACGGTCAATTGGGGGAAAAACAAATATAAGCCCCGGTCCTTTGGGTTTAGACAATACACGGCCAAGCCGAAAGATTACTCCTCTTTCATATTCCTTCAGGATCTTAATCGCATTCAAGAGATAGAGAACGACGAGTGCTATGATGATAACAGGAAAAGTTAACATGTTTACCTCCTATATTAAGGGTTAGGTTTTCTATTGAGCCACATAATCCAATATTCCCATATCAACATTGCAAAAGAGAATATTGGGCATCATATTGATTTCCAATTCATTCTTAATCACATTTTTACATATTATAACATTTTATCAGTATATTGGAATCAAAATATACTATAATTTAGAAAATGTGTGGGAATGGGTGAGTGAGGGGTCTCGAACCCCCAACCTCTGGATCCACAGTCCAGTGCTCTAACCAGTTGAGCTACACTCACCACAATTAGGATTTCAAGATTTTCGCATCAAACGTCTTTTATGTCAATACGTTGGCAGGGATTGGCAGAACACGTATCTATTGTCTCTCTATCAAATCAAGGACATTGGCTTTGTCGCGCCAGCGCTCTTTGACTTTGACCTGGAGTTCGAGGAAAAGCTTCGCATCCAGGATCTCCTCCATCTCTCTTCGGGCCTCGATGCCGATGGCCTTGATCAAAGTGCCGTGCTTTCCGATGATGATCTTGCGGTGGTTGTCTTCTTCCACAAAGATCGACGCCTTGATGTACTTTAGCCTTCGTTTTTTTGGGTGATTTTCCATGATGCCACGGTCTTCGATGGCATCAATGTAAACAGCAGTCACAAAGGGAAGCTCTTCTCTGACATGACTCAGGATCTTTTCGCGAATGATCTCAGACAAAAGAAAACGCTCGGATTGATGAGAGATCTCTGCGTCGGAGTAGATCTTATCAGCCTCGGGTAAATAGTGGAAAATTTGTTCTTCAAGCACATCGACATTCGTGCCCTTCAAAGCCGAGATAGGAATGATCTCTTTAAAAGGCATGATGTCTTTATACTTGTCAATGATGAGAAGGACCTTTTCTTTTTTAATGATGTCCACTTTATTGATGAGCAAGAACACTGGAGTTGTGATATCTTTCAAGGTATCGATAACAAATTGGTCACCGTGTCCGAATCTGAGAGTGGCATCGATGAGCAAACAGAGCAGGTCAGATGTCTCGAGTGAGGAATATACGATATTCATCATCCGTTTGTTCAGCTTATGAAGGGGTTTGTGGATACCAGGATTATCGACAAATATGATCTGGCCCTTTTCTGTTGTTTTGACGCCTAGGATCGAGGTTCGTGTGGTCTGAGGTTTATCGGATATAATGGCCACTTTTTGGCCGAGGATATTGTTGAGCAATGTAGATTTCCCCGCGTTAGTGCGTCCGATCAAAGCTACGTAACCGACTTTCATTGGTACATGTTCTCAAACACCGGTCAGCTCTGGGAGCTGACCCTACATTTAAGAGCCTTCTTGTCCACAACTACGGTCCATTCGTCAAAAAGAGGACAGTCCCCTTTTTCCAGACCCTACAAATCCTTTTCTTTTATGCGGAGTTTGCGGATGCGTTTCGGGCCGACCTCGAGGATCTCCATCGACAGTCCCTTCAGCTCTACGTGTTCTCCGTGTTCCGGCAATCGTCCCAAATGATGCGTGATGAAACCGCCGACCGTGATGTATTCATCGCCCTCCAGCTCAACATCGAAGATATCTTCCAGGTCTTCCACATCGGCATCTCCCCGGACTATATAATCCAAAGGCCCCTGTTCTATGAATTGAATTTCGTCCTTATCGTACTCATCCTGGATCTCCCCGACGATCTCTTCCATCAGGTCTTCCATGGTGACGAGTCCGGAAACGCCGCCGTGTTCGTCCACAACCACAGCCAATTTCTGTTTCCTTTGCTGAAATTCCTTGAGCAGCTCGGACACTTTCATGGATTCTGGTACAAAGTACACTTCCCGGATCAAGGGCTCTATGGAGCTTTCTTTATGGATATCCTCCGAGTATTCCAAGAGATCCTTGGCGTTCACGATCCCATCGATGCTATCGACTCTGTCCTTGTACACAGGGATGCGCGAGTGCTTTTCCTTTTTTACCAACTCGCGGAGAGTCTCGATGGAGGCATCCCTTCTGGCACAGGCCATGCTCACTCTGGGCGTCATGATCTCTCTGACGATAGTGTCGCCGAATTCCACGATGCTTTTCAGGAGCACACCCTCTTCTTTCTCGATGATCCCCTCTTCTTCGGCCTCCTCGACAAAGGCCTGGAGTTCCTCATCCGAAGCTTCCCGCTCCTCTTCCTCGATTTCCTGGTGGAACACTTTTGCCCTCAAGAGAAAAAGCAGCGGCTTGGAAAGGACATAGGGGATTTTAAAAGTTGAAAGAAAGAAAAGGAGTACACCCCGATTGTTCAAGGAGTTTATAAGACGCGGAAAAAGGTCGAAAAAGATCAAATAAACTGCGAATGCTAAAAGGAGATACGACAGAGGCCAAAGAGTCAGCGATGGAAATACCACAAAAAGGTAAATCAAGAACGAAATGATGAAGAGAGTGCGCATGATCTCGATAGAAATTCTCAGATCATCATAGATCTCCAATATCTTCAGACGGTACGACTTTTCTTTATCTTCGAGGATGCGGCTGATGGAAATTTTCGATGTGGACCACAAGGCGACATAAAAAAGCGAAAACAGAAATGCGATCAAGAAGCTCAGGCTCAAACCCGCCCACTCTACGATTTTAGTTTCCATCTTTTCCTTCGAATAAACGGTTTTTTACTTTGGCCTCCTCTTGCTCCATCCCCTCGAGGTGTTCATATCCGAGAAGATGAAGGAAGCCGTGGATCGTCAGTTCCTCCAATTCCCGCTCCAGGTCATGTTTTTTTCCCAGACATTGCTTGTTAGCCTGGGGAACTGAAACAATGATGTCTCCCAAATAGTATTTGCCATCGGCCCCTTTTTCCCTGATGGGAAAGCTCAGAACATCTGTCGGCGTATCTTTATCCAGAAACCTGCGGTTCAAATCCTGGATGGCTTTGTTGTTCACAAAAGCCAGTGTCAACTCCGGATCTTCCACTTTGTAAAACTCGGCCAATCTTTGGAGCAGTCTCCTGAATCGTTTGATGTGTATTCTATGTCTTCTCTGGTTGTTTAGAATTTCTATCATTGGATGCGTTAATTTTTTTTATAGATTTCTTTTTTTTCATCTCAAAATCGAAGCCGGGGTATTCCACACGATGATGGTAGATCGTATAGAGTGTCTCCATAAAAGAAGAACCGATCATTCTCAATTCTTTCAGAGAAAAATTACAATCATCAAGCTGGCCATCCTGGATGTAATTATTGAATAATTCGGTGATGAGCCTTTTCAGATTTGTCTTTGTTGGGGATTTGAGACTTCGGCTGGCTGCCTCAGCGGAATCGGCCAGCATGATCAGGGCCGCCTCCTTGGTTTCTGGTTTCGGCCCGGCATACCTGTAGCTTTCTTCTCCGATCTTCTGCATTTCCGGGTCATATTCTTCCTTGGCCTTTTCGAAAAAGTATCTCACAAGAGAATTCCCATGATGCTGTTCGATAATGTCTCTGATCTTTTTGGGAAGCCTCAATTTTTTCGCCCGGTCAACACCCTCTTTGACATGATTAATGATCACGAGAGTGCTCATGCTGGGTTTGAGGTCTTTGTGCATATCCGGGGTTCGGCCTCTATTCTCGATAAAATACTCGGGTCTTTTGATCTTTCCGATATCATGGTAGAGAGCGCCCGCCTTTGCTACCATGGGGTCCAGTTTTATCTCTTCGGCCGCATTTTCTGCCAGAGATGCAACGATCAGCGAATGGTGGTATGAACCCGGAGCTTCCAGGGCCATTTCCCGGAAGATGGGAAGGTCCGAATTGGTGAGTTCCACAAGCTTGCTCTGTGTGGCAATATCAAAGAGGTTCTCGAAACCAGGAAGAAAAACAAAAGCAAGAGCAGCGCTGAACAAACCTCCGATAATCCCCATAAAGACTTCGCTGCTAATTATATCTACAGGTCCGAGCCGCTCTCTTATGAGATGGAAGGTGATGATGACGAAAAAATTGACAGGAGCGACAATAAAAAACCCTGCTTTGAACGTGCTGATCCTGTTCTGTTTGCCATAGTATTTGATCCCATAAATGGCAGCGAATCCGCCGATCAAACTGAAGATTAAGAGGGAGAAATTCGATTGGAAGAGGTATCCCACAAGCAGGCTGCTGACGACTGTGAAGACAAGAGCAATGGGTATACTCGTGAGAAATACGAAGAGGAGTGTGCCGAACTGATAAGGCAGGGCGTAATAATAGCTCTCTGGGTGAGAGAAAAAAGAGACATTGGAACTCTGGCTGAATGTATCGACCAAAAAGATGGAAAGTTTATAGAGCAAAATGCTAATGATCAGGATAAAGCCCATCATCAGGAAATATTTGAAAGCCTTGTTCTCTTGCACTAGCGATTTCATGTAGTACCATGCCGAAAGGATAAGGAGTGCGAACAGGAGGAATATTCCAGAAAAATTTGTTAGCCAGCTTGGTTTGGCCTGAAGGTTCTGATTGATGATTTCTATTTGTTTAATGACATCTGCACTGATTTCATCACCCTTGCGGACGATGACTTTCCCTTTTTTGAGCGTGTAAAACACGGTGCTGATCCCTTCCCGTGCTGCTTCCTTACGCTGCTCTGTGGTCATCCTGTCATAAGTGATATTCGCCTGGATAAAAAAATGGGAAAGTCGTATCAAGAGCGCCTTTTCGGATTGAGGGATCTCCAGCTGGTTGATTTCCTCGGTCAATCTGTCCTTGCTTTCCTTGAAATCCAATATTTCTGTTGTTTGTATTGTCTTTTCCGTGCTTGAGGTACTTATAAGAACCATGCCTTTTTCTTGTTCCCCGTGGATAAAAAGATTTTTAGAGACGATGATTCCGAGTTCAGAGACTTTGACGATGAGGTTGATCAAGCTTTCTTCCAGAGCCTCTCCGAAATCCGCCTTGATCAATGTGTTCAAATCCGTCGTGGAAAGTTCGAGGCCAAAGATCTCTTGCATCTGGGTCTTAAAGGCGTTTTTCTTTGCCTGAGTCACAGTTTCTGCAAGCATGGCTCTCCCGGAGCTGAAAAACTCCCGGATCTTTTCCTCTGTGTTCAGGGTGACATTCGGGTCCTGTCTGTACACCGGGAACACTGCTTCAACCGCATCGTTCTTTCTCTTTTCGGTCGTCTCGTCGTCCACTATCGTCAAATCCATGGGCGCAATGATATCTGAGGTCGCGATCTCTCCTTTGGTGAGTTTCTCGGGGAGAGATTGTGAGGGGAGATAGGCGATGAAATAGGCAAGGATGGCCACAAACACAATGAGAAAAATGAATGGATTCCGGAGGATGTTTTTCCCAAATGAGACGGCTTTAGTTTTCCCTCTAAGATTTGAGTTATTTTTTACCCCGGGTGCAGAAGGCTTTTCGCTTGTGAAAAATTTTATCTGTTTGAAGAATTTGGAGCTCATTGATTTTTCCGCAGTTTGGCTTCTGCCTTTTGGTACGCTTTGATGATCTTTTGCACTAGATGATGACGGACAACGTCTTTATGGTTGAATTGGATAAAAGAGATCTCATTGATATCGGACAGGATCTCTATTGCCTGTAAAACTCCTGATTTTTTCGGGTCTGGCAAGTCGATTTGAGTGATATCCGCGGTGATGACGACTTTGGAGTCAAATCCCGTTCGGGTGAGGATCATCTTCATCTGCTCTTTTGTTGTGTTCTGGGCTTCGTCCAGAATGATGAAGGCGCTGTTTAGAGTTCTCCCGCGCATGAAGGCCAGTGGTGCGATCTCGATAATGCCTTTTTCAATGAGGTTGTTCGCTTGATCGGTTCGAGCGAGGTCGAAGAGAGCGTCATAAAGGGGACGGAGATAGGGATTTATTTTTTGGTAGATATCCCCAGGAAGAAATCCCAATTTTTCGCCGGCCTCTATGGCGGGCCGGGTAAGGACGATCCGGTTTACAGCTTTGTCCTGCAAAAAAGATAAAGCCATGGCCATGGCAAGATAGGTTTTTCCTGTTCCTGCAGGACCTATCCCGAACACCAGATCGTATTTTTTGATGGCTTGGATGTATTGCTGTTGGTTCAGGCTCTTTGCGGTTACGGATTTACGGGAAAGATTGAGCGGTTCTGATGAGAGAAAATCTTCTATACGGTGTGACATCCCTTCTTCGAGCAGGTCGAGGGTGACGTGAAGGTCCTCTTTTCTGAGCGAGTACCCCTTTTCCTCCAGTTCCTTGATCTTCTCGAAGTAATATTTGGCGAACTTCATGTTTTTCTCGGGCCCATCGATGAGAAGAGAATCCCCTCGGGCAGACAGCGATATCCCCAGCCGTTTCTCCAGGCTCCTTAAGTTTTTATCCAAAACGCCAGAGAAGGCACTTTTCTGGGCATAAGGATGTTCGATTTTCTCCATATCAGAAGGCAGGGAAGGGATTTTGCGCCATTTTAAGTATTACTAAACACCAAATGTACGGGTTTGTCAACCAAAAAGGGGACTGCAAAAAGGGGACTGTCACCTTTTTCCAGGGGTGAGGCAAAAAAGGGACTGTCACCTTTTTGTATAGGGTCACTTCCCCGAAGTGACCGAAACGGGATTCGTTCCCCTAACGGACCCTTCCAGACTACCGGTCTGCCACAGAGCTGCGCACAGAAAAATGATTGCAATCAACAGGCTTTTAAGATATAAAATCATTCTTGAATATAATTTACAGTATCATGAACAATCGTGAAAGGGTGAACGAATGAAGCTTGATAAAAACGTCAATTATATCGTTTCCGGATTGGAACGCTCCGGAACTTCGATGCTCATGCAGATCTTGGATGCAGGGGGCATCCCTTCAGCTTTTGACCAAAACTCAAGGCCTGCGGATGATGACAACCCTCGAGGGTACTATGAGCTCGAGGGGGGCAAGATCATCAATAAACTCATGAAAGAAGAGTTTTCCTTCGAGCCTTATAAGGGCATGTTCATAAAAATAACCGCATACGGTCTCAAGTTCCTGCCCAAAGGGGACTATAAGATCATCTACTCGCAGAGGAATATCGAGGAGATCCTGGATTCTATGGAAAAAATGGCCAAAATCAAGGACGAGAACCGGAATGATACTCGCGTTGTATTCACCAAACTCAACGATATGATCATCCAGCGCATCAAGGAGAGGGAGGATGTAGAGGTGCTTTTTGTGAACTACAATGAGATTGTATCCAATCCTGCGGAAAACGTGACAAAGATCTATGATTTTCTCGGCTCGGAAGAATTTGACCTGGATAAGATGATCGCCTCGGTCGATAAATCCCTTTACCGAAAACGCCGAAACTAGTTCATATAAAATAACGGAGGATTCAAATGGAGAACAAATATGCTGAAATTTCTATTCCGGCAGAGCTGTTCAAGGCAATTGAAGACAAGATAAAAGACACAGATATCTCTTCAGTAAAGGATTATGTGGTCAAGGTCCTCAAAGACAGTCTGTCGGAAGGCCAAAAGAAAAACCAAAGCTTGAGCAAAGACGAGGAAGACAAGGTCAAGGAGAGGCTAAAAGCCCTGGGCTATATGGACTGATTTCTCCTCAAGGGGAACCCGGCCTTCAGGAAAAGTCAGGTGTCGGAAGACTGCCCTATGAAAAACTTCAAAGTGGTGGTTGGGTAGATTAAAGGAGATGGGGCGGAAAGAGCGATGCAAAGATATTTGGTGACAGGGGGAGCGGGATTTATCGGCTCTCACATTGCAGAAGAGTTGGTGAGGGAAGGCTTTTCTGTCCGAATCGTGGATAACTTCCTCACAGGAAAGGAAGAGAACATCGCCTCCTTCATCGATGATGTCGAGCTCATCCGGGGAGATGTTCGGGACCTTGAGCTCTGCAAGAGGGCTGTGAAGGATGTGGATTATGTGCTCCATCAGGCTGCGCTTCCTTCTGTGCCCCGTTCGATCGAAGACCCTCTGCTGACAAACGCCATCAACATTGAGGGAACATTAAATGTCCTGCTCGCCGCAAAGGAGATGGCTGTCAAAAAGGTCGTTTTTGCCTCATCGTCTTCAGTATACGGAGATGACGACCGCCTCCCCAAGAAAGAAGGGGCGGAGGGAAATCCTCTTTCCCCTTATGCCGTGAGCAAGCTCGTTGGAGAAAAATACTGTCAGGTCTTCAGCGCAATCTATGGCCTGCCGACAGTCTGCCTCAGGTATTTTAACATTTTTGGCCCTCGCCAGGACCCTTCTTCTCAGTATGCGGCCGTGATCCCGAATTTTATTACACGACTTATTGCCGGTAAGCCCCCCATTATTCATGGGGATGGGGAGCAGTCCAGGGATTTTACGTATATCTCCAATGTCGTGGAGGCCAATCTCAAGGCAGCCCATGCTCACGGTGTTTCAGGACACGTTCTAAACCTGGGGTGTGGCCAACAAACAACTGTGAATGCTCTGGCCGCATCCATTGCGGCATTAATGGAGAAAAACATCACACCTATCCATGAAGAGGAACGCCCTGGGGATGTGAGGCACTCTTATGCTGACATTTCTAAGACTGTGGCACTTCTGGATTATGGGCCCCGGGTCTCTCTCGAGGAGGGCCTTTTAAGGACGGTCGATTGGTTCAGAGATCAGAAATAGGGGTAGCGAAATGAGCTTGGATAAAAAAATTAGGGAGAGAAAATCACTGGTTTGTGTGATCGGCTTAGGGTATGTGGGGCTCCCCTTGATCAAAACGTTTTTGAAAGAAGGATTCACCGTTTTCGGTTTTGACATAGACAAGACAAAAGTGGACCTTCTCAACCGGGGAAGAAGTTACATCAAACACGTCACGGGGGAGGATTTGAAACCCTACTTGGAGAAGGAGAAATTCAAGGCCACTACAGATCCCAAGGCACTTGCTCAGGCCGATGTGATATTGATCTGTGTGCCTACGCCTTTGGATGCGCATAAGAATCCCGACCTCTCTTTTGTCTTGAACACGACCAGCCTAATTTCCGATAACATGAAGAGAGGGCTGTTGGTGGTTCTTGAGAGCACGACATATCCAGGCACTACCGAGGAAGAGATGCTCCCCATCCTGGAATCTAAGGGATATGATGTGGGAAAAGATTTTTATCTGGCCTATTCCCCGGAGAGGGAGAATCCAGGCGATCCCGTGTACTCAACAGCAAACATTCCCAAAGTTGTGGGAGGTGTCACCAGGGATTGTCTGAAAATGGCCAAAATTCTCTATGACCAGATCGTCGTCAAAACAGTGCCGGTCAGCTCCACTAAGGTTGCTGAAGCCACAAAACTCCTGGAGAACATATTCCGCTCGGTGAATATTGCATTGGTCAATGAAATGAAGATGATCTTCGACCGGATGGGTATCGATGTTTGGGAAGTGATCGCGGCCTCATCCACCAAGCCCTTTGGTTATATGCCTTTTACCCCCGGCCCAGGCTATGGCGGACACTGTATTCCTGTGGATCCCTTTTATCTGACATGGAAGGCCAAGGAAGTGGATTATCCCACGCGTTTTGTCGAACTGGCCGGAGAGATCAACACGCTTATGCCATACTATGTGATCGATAGAACGATCGCAGAACTCAACGAGAGGGGTCGCGTGATAAAAGGGGCCAGAGTGCTCGTTCTGGGGATTGCATACAAAAAAGATGTGGATGATCAGCGGGAATCGCCCTCTCTCAAGATCATCACCCTCTTGAAGCAGAAGGGAGCCAGGGTGGACTACAATGATCCTCATGTTCCTTTTTCCGCAGGACACAGGGATTATCCCGGGTTGAAAATGAAATCGGTGAGGCTGAATGAAAAAAACTTAAAGAACTATGATGCCGTGATCATCGCGACCGCCCATTCTGCCTATGACTATGAATGGATCGTGAGACACTCCCACCTGGTCGTTGACACGCGCAACGCTGTAAAGAAAAGACGCAAAAATGTTGTGAGGGCCTGACCGGGATTGTTCATAAAAGTGTCGCCAAAACACAAGCTGGTTTATGCAGAAAAAATAGATGGGAAATGTTAACGATGTTGAACAACACACATGCGGTAGATTTGTTCACAGAACCCGGGGAAGGAGGATTTGATGAAGATAGGAGTCATTGGAACAGGATATGTCGGTATGGTCACTGCCGTATGTCTGTCAGATCTGGGTCATGACGTTATAGGCACGGATATTGACAAGGAGAAGATCGATAAAGCTTCCCAGGGGAGCTGTCACATCTACGAGCCCGGACTCGAAGAGCTCTTGAAAAAGAACCTGAAGAACGGAACTCTCTCTTTCAGCCATGCCCTCGAAGACACGATTCAAGCCTCTGATGTGCTCTTTGTGTGTGTCAACACCCCACAGCGTGAAGATGGAAGTGCGGATATGTGTTATGTGGAGAGCACCTCTCGAAGCATTGCGGAAAATCTCAACAAATACAAACTGGTGGTCGAGAAAAGCACGGTTCCTGTGCAGACATCCATGTGGATCAAAAGGACCATTAGCCTTTATAAGAAGGGCAACGGGGAATTCGATGTGGCTTCCAATCCTGAGTTCCTAAGAGAAGGCACGGCCGTCTCGGATTTTATGCATCCTGACCGCGTGATCATCGGGGTAGAGACAAAGAAGGCCGAAGAGATGCTGGTCAAAATTTATAAGAAATTCAAGGATAAGGTTCTGGTTACGAACATCGATACCGCCGAACTCATCAAGCACGCCTCCAACTCTTTCCTCGCTATGAAGATCTCCTTCATCAACCTCATCTCCGATCTCTGTGAAAGGACGGATGCGGATGTTGAGCTTGTGGCAAAGGGTATGGGGCTTGATCCGAGAATAGGAAAGAGATTTTTACGGGCGGGATTGGGCTACGGCGGATCCTGCTTCCCGAAAGATGTGCGTGCCCTCATCAAGATCGGGGAAGATTTGGGTGCTGACCTCTCGCTCCTCAAGGAAGTGGACAGGATCAACACCGATAGGATCCAGAGTTTTTTGGGCAAGATCAAAAAAGCCCTCTGGATCGTCAAGGATAAGAAGATCGCTGTTTTGGGCCTCGCTTTTAAACCCGAAACAGACGATACCCGCAATGCCCCCAGCATAAACCTCATCAAAGAGCTCCAGAGCCAAGAGGCCTTGCTCAGGCTCTATGATCCGAAGGCGATGGATAACATGAGGATTCACTTCCCGGAGGATCCACCGAAGATTATCTACACACAGAATCTCTTAGATGCGGTAAAAGAGGCAAACGCATTACTCATCGTCACGGAGTGGGATGAATTCAAAGACCTGAACCTCCGCAAGATCAAAGACATGATGGCCAACCCCATCCTCATCGATGGCCGGAATGTCTTCGATCCCGATGAGGTGCGAAGTCTTGGTTTTGAGTATTATTCTATTGGACGAAAATAATACACGGTTGTTCGTCAGCAGGATGAGAATCATCCCACATGGTGGACAAAAAGGAATTGTTATTTATCTAACGAAAAAATAAGATCATGAGAGAAAAAAAAGGGATGAAAGAAGATTTTATTGAAGAAGACTTTTATATAATCGTAGTGACTCCTCGACAGTGACGCTCCACAGTGGGGTCATTTTAGACTTTTCTCGAGCTGCTTTTCCCATTTTTTCTGTGAGTTCTGAGTTGTTAATTAAATGGATGAGCTTGGAGGTTAAATCTGATAGATCTTCATGTTTGAAAAGAAATCCGTCAATTCCGTGCTCTATGGCTTCACGATGAGGAGGGATATCACTGGCTAGACAGCAGAGGCCATAACTTTTTGCTTCTAATATGACTATGGGATATCCTTCGAGTCTAGAGGGCAGAGAAAACACAATAGCATTGCTTAAAAGCTCTTCTTTCTCGCGGCCTGTGACATATCCTGTAAAAATTATCCTGTTATCATTTTTACTCATGTTTTGGAGTTTTTTAACATATTCGTGCGTTGCACTCGAGCCACCTGCAATGACCAATTTTAAATGTTTTGGAGCTGCAGGATTTTTGATCAAATCTTGAAAAGCTCTGATGAGCCAATCGACACGTTTCTCGGATGTGAGTCTCCCCATAAAAAGAACATAATCTTTCTCTTTGAGGTCATATTTCTCGAGGATTAACCGGGGTGTTTTGAGTCCTGGAAATTCAGTTCCGTGATGGATGTATATTGTATCCTTTGCATATTTACTTTGGAAATATTGTTTCAGGTGATCTGAAACGACAACTGTCCTTTGGGGGATCTGAATGGATATATATTCCCCCAGTTTCAACAAGCTTTTCGCTATTGTTCCCCATTTTTCTATATCCCAATCTAGTCTATGAACTGTCACCACAATGTTTTTGCCGAACAATTTTGGGATTAAAGAGAAAAAAGCTGGGCCAATTCCGTGATAATGGATTATGTCATAGTTCTGGAAAAGTGCATGGACAGAACACAGTAAGCTGTGAATAGATGCATCCAGATGTTTACTCTTGATTGTAGGGATGTGGACAAGACGCACTCCTTGATAGTTGTCTAGCTTTTTGTTGGTGTACCAGTTTCGAACATAAACACTCACATCATGCCCTGAAGCGGCCAAACCTCTGCTCAATCTGTCCACGTGGTGCTCGATTCCTCCATATGTTGCGGGGATGCCTTTTTGGCCGATGAATGCGATTTTCATTGTTCTTTCTTGATCATCCGCATCCACTTATTTTTAATAACCCAAAGGGTTGGAATAAATATATTCTTTTTCATCGCAGGCCCTGCGGTGCCTATCATCCAGCAGTTTTTTGAACAGTTCTTTACCAACCCTCTGACTTCTTGGGCTTTTTGTGAATTCCAAATTTCCTCAAAGCTTTTCTCGTGCAGATTCCCCAGACTTTCGAACCACAAGTTCTCTTCCATCCCATTACAAGGGCGAATTTCTCCCCAGGGATCTAAAAAAAACACATCCGTTCCTGCTATGCAGGGCAGAAGTCGCGGATTTCCTCTGATGTATTCGATTAAGCCGTGATTAAAATAGGCTCTAAACCAGCTCTTTAACTTCCTTGTTTTTAACAATTCATGTATGAGCTCTTGGAGTCTATTCACGACCTCATCTGTGTTATAGATTTTATTGTCAAATTTGTGGAAATAGAAGGAATTGTGGACGAGTGCAGTTGCAAATTCGACCTTAAGGTATTTAGCCAGGGCATAGAGTTCAAGCATATCTCTGGCATTCCTATCGGAGATAGTTATTCCGAAGCCTATATCCTTCAGTCCCATTCTCTTAAGTTCCAGCAGTGTTCGCAAGCCATGGTCGAAGCCATTTTTCATTCCCCGTAATTCATCGTTGATTGATGGAAGACCTTCTAGACTGATTCTTATCCCGATGCTCTTGTGCCTTTTTGCCAGATTGACAATTTTTTCAGTAAAATATCCATTCGTAGAAATCACCACACGTCTGGCTTTTTTTTGAAGTATGTTGACAATCTCCTCCACATCATCTCTTAAAAATGGCTCCCCTCCAGTCACATTGCAGAAGGACAATTTAGGGAGTTTTTTGAGTAAAGAGGGTTTAAATTCATCCTCCTCTTTGGTTGGGTATTTCCATATATGACACATCTGGCATTTATTGATGCACCGATATGTCGTAATGATTGCTGCTTCCATTTTAATTATGTTTGCTGATTGCCAAGTTGTAAATTTTCATCAATTCCTTGTAGTGATATTCCTGATTATAATTTTGTTCTATAAATCTTCTGGCATTCGCTCCTAAAGTCATTATTTTTTCAGAATTGTTCAGCAAATACAAAACGTTTTTTCTCAGTTCTTCTGCATTACCTGGTTCAAAAGTCAATCCCGTCTCATGATCTTTGATTAGCTCCGGGATTCCTCCAATCCTGGAACCAATCACAGGTTTGCCCATTGCGAACGCTTCGATTACAGCATAAGGATTGTTCTCATACCATTCTGAAGGGAGAAGGACGAACATCGATTTTTGTATCTCTCTTTGAAGCTGTGTTTGGGAAACATGGCCACAAAGGGAGACATTAACAATGTTTTCTCTTTTCACTATCATTTCCAGATTGTCTCTCTCGGATCCGTCACCAAAAATTTGGCATTCGACGGGAAGTCCTTTTACCGCTTGCAGTAGAGTATAGATTCCTTTTTCTTTCGATAGACGGCCAGAATAAACGATAGTATTTTTTTCCCAGAGTTTAATGTTTGAGTAGTCTTCTATTTTGATGCTGTTCGGAAGATAGAAAAACTTCCCTTTGAATCCCATTTCAATGACCTTGTCTATCAAGAATTGGCTTGGGCTTATGAAGGCATCCACCAGTCTATAAATTCTCAAAATGCTGTGATGAAAGTACATTTCCAGCGTATTCAGAATACTTTTTGAAAAGGAATCCTTGCAACAGCGTTGGATCGAACAATGGTAGAATTTCTTGCCTCTGCATCTTTCACACAGTTGGCCGTGACTTAACATTGTATAAACCGGACACACTATCTTGTAATCGTGCAGAGTCTGAACAACGGGAATATTGAAGTTTTTAAGAGTATGAAGGATTGAGGGGGAGATCTGGTGGTGGATATTATGCATGTGAACGATATCAGGTGATTCTTCCTGCACAAGCTTTTTCAGTTTATTTCGGGCTTCCCCTGAATATAATATCCTGAAAAACGCCCTCCATATGTCTTTAACAGCATTGATTCCTTCAAAATCGATCTCGGAAAGGAAATATCTTGAGAATTGAGATTCAAAGTTCTCTGGATGTGACATGGAAAAAAAGACAACGCTGTGTCCCTTCTTTTGAAGTAGATTTGCTGTGTCAAAGAAGGCCTTTTCTGTTCCACCTTTCAAGAAAAAAAACTTATTGATGAGAAGAATCTTCATGATTGTCCACTTGTACAAACTGTTGAAGCGATGGTCTTATACAGGAATCTATCATATTCCGCATATGCATGACATTTTGTTGAATCTTTCTTCGAATTTCTTCAGATTGACTTATTATTTCCCTCCCCATGTTGATGACTTTTTCTGCGTCAAAATCAGAAATATCCAGGTTGAAATCTTTCAAGCCTAGAGAATTCATAATTCCGGAACCTTTATGTTGATAGGAAAGGGAGATCACAGGGATTCCTGCAAGTATTCCATATATGGCTGAGTGCAATCTCGTTGCGATCAGAAAATCGACATTCTTAAGAATATCGATGATTTCTTTAGGGTGTGTTGTTTCTGGGAGATCGATGAATTGCACATATTGGTCTGGGATGGTTTCTTGCAGGCCTTGCACAAATTCCTTTGTGATTATCCGGTCATCCTCAAATTGACCAGGTCCCCGTGATTGGCAGAATGTTATTATGGAACCACCCCAATCACGATAAATGTTATAACAGGTTTTTATGAACGTATCCAGGTACTCCCTTTGTTTTCTTTTTTGGTCCCGCTTCTTCCTCACACCTGGGAAGTCCCATTGTCGCAGGGTGACAGCCACGATTGGATTTCGTCGTTTGAAATTGGATTGTGAATTTATTGTGTGATCGGCATCAAGGAGGAACGCCATATCAGGACAGAATTTCACTTTGTTTGCTTCCCCCATTACCATGAATAAACAGTCCATAGAATGTTGTTCTCTAACAAAAATTCTCTGTACTTGTTCCTTTTCTAATAGCCCTTTCAAAAGATGAGCCGCTGTTTTATTGTGGAGGGGATCGAAGCTCTGAGGGAAGAAAATGACCGGTTTCTTGAAAGCTACTGCCAATTTGATATGGAGATAGTTCTGAATAAACATTGGGCCTGGGAAGAGCTTTCTGTGAGACCAGAAATATCCACCACCGCTGCTGATCACGAGGTCGCTCTGTTTTATCTCCTTTATTAGTGTTCTTTTTGATCGAATGTTGAAGAGATTTTTAAAACTCTCGGATATCTTTTGTGTTTTGCCAATAAACATGCTTGGGGCAGGAATAATAGGAGGAAAAATTTTAACTCCCAAAGGATGGTAGATTTTTTTATCCAATTCTGGAGTTCGCGAGGAGAGAGAGAGATGTAAAGAAGGGAAGAGTGCTCTAAGAAATTGAATCTGAGCAAGGACGATCCCGGCATCGCCCGAATTCAGAATAGAGTGGGTATTGGCGATGAATATTTTCATAATCGTTGTATTTTTATGAAGAGCACATCTTGGTTATCTGAAATCACTAGTGTCCAGTTATAACTCAAATAGATTCAATTGTTTACGAGAATCGCAATCAAAAGTTTGTAATGAATCATCCATAAGTAATTGATAAATAGGGACTTTCTCGAATAGTGACACACTGAAA
>Ga0307425_1000720_pt1 | contig 20500 bp, 14 predicted proteins | sample SalMarWE160330MG_FD_202152 | JGI IMG/M metagenome (GOLD analysis project Ga0307425, IMG submission 202152) | Salt marsh sediment microbial communities from the Plum Island Ecosystem LTER, Massachusetts, United States - WE1603-30 | ecosystem: Environmental > Aquatic > Marine > Intertidal zone >...
TAGTCTTTTAGCTGATAACATGTCGAGCGTTTGGCCAGAAGTGCCGAATCAATAATTGCCGTCAACTGTACTATCCCGCCGGCCAGAACCAGTGCGATCGCTATCTGCATCAGTGCCGGAGAATTGCTCACAGAAAACAGGCCGATGATTATGGGCAGCGGTAATATATTGAGGAAATTGAGAACGAGCCCTCTTTTTAGCCGGCCGCAATATACCTGCCCCAGACCCGGCATAATTAGCGACAACAATATAGCCAGCCAGATGTGCCTCTTATATCTATTTTGTGCTACCTGCTCATCCATTTACAACTCCATTGCTTAAAATCGCATGAATCATAATTATTAATCTTACAATACCCATAACAGCGCCGACGACAACAAACCCTGTTTTGGCTAAGGGATGTAATGATATCAGTTCGATCAATCTGTCTATCTTCAACAGCGGGACATTTCTACTCTGCTCACACTGGCATACCTGGTTCATCACCTGGTCTGTAAAGTTTTGACTGACTTCGATTTGACTTTTCTTTTGTCGCCATGATTTATAAACTTCGTGGCCTTTCATTGAATATCTCCGTCTATGCCGTCGAGGACCGACCTTAGCCGGTGTTTTGCCCGGTTGATTCTTGATTTGATTGTTCCTATTCTGACTCCTTCAATCTGTGCGATTTGCTCGTACGGCAGGTTCTCGAATTCAGCCAGAACAAGGGCTCTCCTATGTTCGGGGTTCAGTGAATTCAGGGCCTGATCTAATTTGACAAATAATTCATCTCGGATGAGAGTATCGACAGGTTCTGAGAAATCCGGATTCTCCGGCGGATTGGCGGCCGAAGGGATTCTTTTTTTCTTCATCGCGTTTATACTCTTATTCCTCGCGATTATAAAAAGCCATGTCGAGAAACTGCAGCGGGCCGGATCGAAAGACGGCAGCTTTTTGTATGCGGCAAAAAATACTTCCTGGGCAACATCTTCGCAAATATGCCGGTCGTTTATTATATTAGCTATCATTCTGACCACTGGTTTCTGATACCTCTGCACGAGCAGCCGAAAAGACTCAGTGTCCCCCTCCAGAACAGCTTTGATTATGCCGGTCTCTTCGGTCATTTAGCGTTCCAAAGTCTACGGAATATTGCTTTCTTAGTGTTATACAAGTCAGGAGGTCCAAAGTTCCACAGAAAAACGAAGCACCGGTAAATAAAATGATTATAGTTATGTTGTGCCGGAAAATCGCTACAATGTAAGCATGAAGTTGAAGAAAATTAACAATTGTGAAAGGGTGCTATTATGATTTTGAAATCCATTATAAAAGTGACCATAATAAGCATTTTCTTTGCCGTTACTACTTACAGTGGCGGTCTTTCGAACGGGCCATATCAGGCCACCGGCATCAAGATCGGTGAGGTGACATATAATACGGCGATTGTCTGGATGCGTCTGACTAAGCACCCGGAAAGGATTGGTTTCGGTGCGCCGATGCCTGAGATTTCTTATCGTAATCCGAAGACCGGTAAATTTATCGAGAAAAACCAGGGAAGGCCCGATCTGACGCCCATCGTCAGCTTTCCCAAAGATTCGACAATCGAGATAATTGAAGGGGCCGTGCCGGGGACGACGGGCCGGGTCAGGGTTCTCTACAAAATTGATTTGGCTTCAGATTGGCTCGCAACTGATTGGGAAGCTGTCGATCCGAAACGCGATTATACTCATCAGTTCGTGCTGACCGGCCTGAAACCCGACAGTAAATATCAGATACGCGCCGAATCGAGAGAAAGAGCGGGCGGCAAGAATGGGCAGGCCGTGGAGGGTGGATTTCGGACGGCACCGAGTGCAGATCAGCCTAAACGAGTGGTCTTCACTGTCATAACGGGCCAGGCTTATCCCGATCAGGATGCTCCCGGCGGTGGTTACAAGATATATCCCGCCATGCTCAAGCTCGATCCCGCTTTTTTTGTCCATACGGGTGACATTGTCTATTACGACAAGCTGGCCAAAACTTTGCCGCTGGCCCGCTGGCATTGGGCACGTATGTATAGTCTCCCTACCAACGTCGAATTCCATCGTCAGGTTGCAAGCTATTTCATCAAGGATGACCATGATACATGGATGGACGACTGCTGGCCGGGGAAGAAAACCAGATTCATGGGAGATTTTACTTTCGAGCAGGGACAAAAAGTATTCCTGGAGCAGGTGCCGATGGGCGAGCGAACGTGGCGAACCTTCCGCTGGGGCAGAGATCTTCAGATATGGCTTGTCGAAGGTCGTGACTTCCGCAGCCCCAATACGATGACCGACGGCCCCGGCAAAACGATATGGGGCGAAGAGCAGAAGCAGTGGTTCAAACGGACCGTCCGGGAATCGGACGCCACGTTTCGGTTTTTAATCAGTCCAACTCCCCTTGTAGGGCCCGACCGGAAGAACAAGCACGACAACCACTCGAACACGGATTTTACATACGAAGGCAACGAGCTGAGGCAGTTCATCTCACAGCAGAAAAATATGTATATCATCTGCGGCGACCGTCATTGGCAATATATTTCAGTGGATTCGAAAACGGGTGTGAGGGAATATTCGTGCGGTCCTGCCAGCGATGCCGGCGGCTGGAGCAATGATCAGAGGTTGCCCGAGCACAGGTACTTGAATGTGATCGGGGGATTCCTTGCCGTAATGGTGGACCGGCAGGAAGGTAAACCCACGTTGACCTTTCGATTTTACAGTGTCGGTGGTGATATTTTGAAAGAGGATATCCTAACTGCTCAATAGAGCACGGCAGCATGCTAAGCAGAACGGCAGGGGAGCCGTGTTCGAGGCTTTACTCGAAAATGAGAGTGCCATACTTCTCGAACTCGTGAAAACCGGATCCGACCCTGGCCCAATCCCAGCTTGTTTTTTTGCCTTCGTCGTAATCGACGCGATAGAAATTGGCCCGCCATCGCGTCCCCGGCCTCGGTGGAACGTTTTGCAGAGGTTTGAGCAGGTCATACGGTACAAACACCTCCGCTTTCCAGCCCGTCACTTTGGCACCCGACTGCTTTGGGCCGCCTATGACTGTGGTGGCCTTTTGTGTTTTCCGTTCGCCTTCATAGTGCCAGGGCCGCCAGCCGAGAAACTTGCCGTCGAAATTGGGGATGATAATCGGCAGCTCGAAATCCAGCGGTGAAATCTCGTATTCGAAGTAAACCGGGTATTGTTCATCCGGCCACAAGAAGAACTCAAAGACGTCTTCGTTCCACAGGTTCAGGAAATCCTCTTCCATCGTAGCGGTAATCATGCCGTCCTCGGCATCCATCAGTATATACAGTCCACTATGGGAGTAGAGCATCTTTACGCTGGTTTTATACTGATGGCCGTCGGACTCGCGCAAGTTTAGCGGCTCCCAGATGGCTTTTTCCCAGGCCGGCGCATCGCCGGCGCCGTTTACAGTAAAATCTTCCGTCTGCGGGATTCGCAGCACTTTACCAGCCGGTTCCTGCGGAGCAGCCGCCCGGCCGAAGAACAGTCGTTCGGCGTTCGTTCGATATATCTTTTCCAGCACATCTTTAGGCAGGAAAATCCCGTAGATCATCCAGAAGCCCTGCCTCTGGTGCCCGCCCGCGCAGTCGAAATACTCATCGTCGGTTTCCAGGAAGCGGTAATACATGCGATAGGCGTCCCGGCGGGGTGGAGTGTCAGTGCCGAACATGATACGGTCCTGATATTTCAGGAAGAACTTTCGTGCCGTGTAGGGCTGTCGGCCCAGCTCGGAAATCCGCGCATCGACATCGATGAGCATATTGTGATATGTATCCAGCCACTTTCCGACGGTCGCCAGGTCTTCTGGATTATTGCCGAAGTGAGCGCAGATAAAAGTGGTATCCGGATGCCTGGCGATGACGCGGTTTCGCTGCGCGAGGATTTCATCCCGGGAGGGAAACTTCTCGCCGTAAAACAGCCAGTCAGGATGCTCGCCAAGCTCGTGCCAGCGTTCGTTAAAACGGTCAAGCGGGGTAAAGAAAGCGGCCGGGTCGGCGACGTGAATTACCACCGGTCGGTTGTACTTGGCACACGTCTGCCAGACGGGATCCAGTTTGGGATCATCGACCGGCATCAGCTTGCCGTTACTATAGCGGTAGCTCAGGCCGAGAGACTTGTGGATTTTCAGTCCCTTGGCGCCAGTCCGGAAGCTTTCTTCGAGCCGCTTGGCTTCGCGCCGGCCCCAGTTCTCGTCATCGATGCCGCTAAAATCCAGCAGGGCGAAAGTCAGGAAACGGCCGGGATGGGCCTCGTCCAGTGCGGCGAGCGTTTCGTTAAGCTGCCGGCCCCATCCGCCGTCGAGGTTGACAACTGTGCGAACCCCCGCGGCGTCCATTTCGGCAAGATAGTGTTTCACTTGCTCGGGCGTGAGCTTGTCCTTGCCCCCACCTAAGTGATTGTGAACGTCGATCACCGGATACGCCGGCGTCTCGACTTCGCTCTGTTTGGTCTTGAGCATCGAATGGGGCTGCCAATCACGAAGCTTCAGCTCGCGAATATCATCGGCCGGCCGGGTAAATCCCAATGAATCAAAACCGGCTATCATAGCAATCACCAGACATATAAACGCGCATCCCTTCATGGTTATTTCTCCTTTTTACTTGATTGTGGCGATGAAGAGAACAAGACCATTCCATACCACGTCACCCAGTAAAGCTCCGCATTTTTATATCATTGTATGTAAACACGCTTCGGTGACTCGCAGTTTTTTGCTATAGGTTAATTACACTGATACCGTGTACAATAACCACTCCAGGCATAAACAGCCTGATTGACGAAGTAAATCTATTGACTATAATCGAAGCGTAGTCTCTCAATGAACGCTTAAATATAGCTCTTGTCGAAACTCTCGCCGGGGCCGGGCCTATTCGTCGCTCACATTTTCCTTCTTCAGTGGAGTTGTCCAGAAATAGATCTTGTGATCACTGTATTCATTGTCGGATTTAATGTCTACGACCTTGTCAGGCGTTACACCTCTCATATCGAAGTCGTGTGAGACGATTCGCGAGCCGGGCTTGAGCTTTTCCAACTGAGGAATCAGTTTTACGTTTAGACTCGGCAGCAGATAGAGCGTAATTACATTTGCTTTGCTGAGGTCCAGCGTAAAAATATCCTTCTGCTCGATTCGAACCAGATCCCCTACGTTATTCTTTTCGACGTTTTCGAGCGACTCTTTGATCCGCTGCGGATCTACGTCGTAGCCTATGCATCTGCATCCGTATTTCTTGGCCGCCGTGACTACTATTCGACCGTCGCCGCAACCGAGGTCATAAACCACGTCATCTTTTTTGACTTGAGCCATCTCGAGCATTTTGTCCACCACCTCTTGCGGGGTCGGGACAAAAATGACATCCGGCTTGTGCATAGGCTGATTGACCTGGCTGGTTTGTTGATTTGCCGGCGTACGGCTTCTCTTTAAGCCGGTTACCGTTTGGCTTCCTCTGGAGCTGACCATCTCTCCGGTTAGTTTTTTGCCGTCTAATGTGCCCTTGAAATTGCTCTCGAATTCCTGGTCGCCGAACGTGCGTACTATCTTGAAGCTGACTTGCTTGTCTTCAAGATTGATTTTATTAATGGTGCTTGAGCCGTACAGCCCGCTCAAATCCGGATTGACCTGCAGTATTTGTTTGCGGGTACCGCGATCAGATGTCAGCTCGAGGTCCCACTTGCCGATTAAAGCGCCGCCTTCACGCTGGCCCTCTACTTCGATCTCACCACGTTCGGACTTCATCGTGCCGGTCAGTTTGTTTCCCTTGATTGTTCCCTCGAAACTCGATTCCCTTTGCCTGTCCTGGATTTTGCTGGTTCGCTTGAATGTCAGCTTGCCCGCCTTGAACGTCAAATCCGTAATCTCTTGTTCTCCCCTTTGGCTTTGCCAGTTCGCGCTGAGCTTATTCTTTTCGTCGGCCTTGATAACCAGTGTTGCGCTGACCTGCCTGTCACCTATATTGTAGTTGACTTGCCACGTTCCCGCCGCCGGCGGCATTCGCCGAAGACGCTTGCCTTCGACTTTAGATTCTCCCCTGTCGCTCGAGAAGGTTCCCGAGAGTTTTCCCCGCTCAACTGTCCCGGTAAACGTTCTTCGAAATTCGTTGTCCCCGAATCGATTTACCTGTACGAAACTAAGCTGCGATCCTTCATACTTAATATCTGTAAGCTCGACTACACCAAAACTGACCGACTGGCCTGTGAGCTTACCTTCTTTGTCCATGGAAAACGACAGAATCGACTGTACCTGCCGGCCGCCGAAATCCATAGTAACCTGCCAGTTTCCCAAAATACTTTTCTGGGCCGTGCCGGCTGTTACGGGTACCGAAAGCGCAACGAAAACCATAAGCGCCAGACACCCGACTGTCCTGTGAAATGCTAACTTCTTCATTTGTTATACCTCCTAATAGAAAGAATTATTTGGACCCTCCACTTGTATTGGATTGCCATGATATTGTCAATTAAAAAATCCTCAAACACAGGGTAAAATCCTTGAGTACGAGAGATATTTTTCTTGATGGAAAGATAGCTAATTTGAAACAAAAAGACTTTAAAGTGTGGATTTTATCATCCGGCAGGATAAACAATTGTAATGGTGAATTCAAACCCTTTACTTTTTTGATCAACCGCCCGTTTTGGACATTAAAAGGAAGGAGGTTATACCATATTGTAAAGCTCCTCACTGGCTGATTTTGACTGTATATTGTAAAGGCCTGATACTTGTCGGAAACTTTTGTATTAATTGCCTATGCAAAACAGAGTGCTTGTCGTGCGAATAAACAGGTGCACGTCGGCGATTGCGATCGAAGCCTGTATCGGCTTGTCACCCATGTAAATTCGATGCAGTATTTTGAATCCTTCATCGCCGGCGGCAAGTACGACAGCTTCGGCGGTTTCACTAATGCAGTAGAGCTTATCGTCCCCGGCGGTGATTGATGCCCACCAGGGGGCGGTGCCGCCCAGCTTGCCCTGCCATTTTTGCCGACCAGTTCTGGCGTCGAGGCAGGTTATGACACCGCCTTTTCTGTCGGCAAGGACATAGAGGTTGCCCTTATAAAAAAGGGGAGTACTGCAATCTGGCGACGGGCCGTCGAATGTCCAGGCGATATAATCATCGGAAATCTTGCCTTTTCCATCGCTTTTAATTGCAAGAAGGCCGTCGGCGCCCCTCGGCGGAACGCATAAAACAAGTCCCTCGACGGTGACCGGAGAGGTGATGTTCCGATCTCTGGTACTTTTTTGCCTGGCGTATTCGTATCGCCATAGCTCTTTACCTGTCGCCGGATCATTTGCAGTGAGATAATCAGCGCCGGCGACAATAATTTGAATCCGTCCGGAATGTTGAAGGAGGATAGGCGAGCTGTAAGAGTCGAGCGATTCATCCAGAGCATCGGTTTTGCGAGGCTGCTTCCAGATATTTTTACCTGTTCCTGAATCTACCGCCAGTATAAATGCATCCAAAGTCGTGCTGTTGGGAGCACGATAGGCTGTGTGGCGTCGCTGCACGAGAATATATAGCCTGCCGTTGTAAAGTAAGGGGCTTGAGCTGTAGCCCCACTTCAACGAAATATTGCCGTATTCGGCCTCAATATTGCGGGACCAGATGATGTTTCCTTCATAGTCCAGCGAGGCCAGGTCGCCGGAACCGTACATGAAATACACATTTTTGCTATCCGTTACGGGTGAAGGTGTTGCCGGATTGTTTCGGGGTACTTTCCGGCTGAATTCTCCCAGCTTTTTCCGCCATAGCTCCTTGCCGGTTCGGGCATCGAAACATATAGCAAGAAGATCGCCGCTGTTTCTGTCTGTCGAGCTTACAAAGACTTTGCCGTTGGCGATGACAGGTGTTGCGGAACCGTGGCCCGGCAGAGATGCGGTCCAGACGATATTCTCGGTTGTGCTCCAGGTTGCCGGAAGGTTCTTCTCATCACTTGAGCCATTAAGGTACGGCCCTCGCCAATGAGGCCAATCACCTGCCGAAGACCAACCGACAGGAAGTAAAATCGCAGTTAAATACAGAAGTAATGCTTCTTTTTTGGCCATTATTTTACCTTTCTCCATGTAGCTAAAATTGCCAGTCTGCTGTGTCCCGTGAGACTGCCGAACATATTGGTTTGACAAGTTACCATATTTGGCAAACACGACAAAGGAAAATTCAGATAAGGAAATCGAAGTTGCTATTTATCGACTGTTACTATGATAGGGATGTCCTGTCGAAGGAAGCTGCACGTTCCGCCCGCGCCTTCACAAACGTAATACAATGCGTAAGCAGACAGTTTGGATGTGCCGCTTGCATCGTTTGCGGCATGGAGTTCGAACTCAATATGCCGTGGCTCCGAAGTTTCCGGTTGGTTGCCTTGTGGTGCTGTCAGTAGTTGAGGCTGCGCCTTCCATCCGGGGGGTGGATCAATCCAAAGCTTTAGCTGCTCTGCTTCGTTGTTCCAATGAGCTTGATGCTTGTTGTCCGGACGAAGCGTTATGTGGACCCGTACGGTCTCTCCGGGCTTTACGCGAGGCGGGATTACCGTTACCTCGGTCAAAATCAAACGCTGCTGGTCGCGAAGAATCCGGCCCTCCGGGTCCGGCGGCTTAACATCAAGCTGCTCATTTTTAAGGCTGCTGTCCGGATCGGCGATTTCAGATTCTGTCGGCAATATCCTTAGCTCAACGGGTTGTTCACCACGTGCCTTGATGTCGCGTATCGCTGTTTGGACCCAATCATAGAACGGATACGGTTTAGTGGCTCGCGGGCCGTACTGTTCAACTCGCCGGCGCCAAATGTACTGGTTAGGCTCAATCTGCCGGGCTATGGTCCAGTGGTCCACGGCTGTTTGGAAGTCGGTTGGCAATCGCTGCTCGGATTCGTAACGATTGCGATAGCAAACTCCCAGTCGGAAGTGTGCATCGGCGTCTTTCGGGTTGATCTGAACCGCCTGTGAGTAAGCGTTAATGGCTTCATTAACGTCGTCTGGTCCTCCCCAGAGCACCAAAGCATCGCCGAGCTGTCGCCACGCGTCAGACGAGCGGCTTTGCTCAGCACGGCGGCGCAGAGCGACCAGGTCGGGCCGGGTTGCTTTTTCGAATTTCGCGGTTGAATCTTCTTTGGCAGGTGCAAAAGTTTTATCGATGAATTCCTTCTTAAAAGTCTTCAGATCAGGTCGGATGCTGCGGACAATACCATACTCGTCAATGGCCACCTCGATCGGCACACCTCTTACCTGCATTACGTTAATCGGGTCGTGCAGAATCGGCCAGTTCAGCTTGTGCCATTGGGCAAACAGCCGGCAGCGGTCGGGATTTTGCTCTTGTGCGATTCCGATTACAACCAGCTTCTTCTCCCGGATCCACTCTTGCAGTTTTGTGTTCCAGACCGGCACGGTCTGGCGACAGCCTCTTCACCATGAGGAAAAGTGGATCAGCAGGACCTTCCGGCCGCGAAATTGCGACAGCGATACGGGCTTGTTATCCACGATGTTAGGTAATGTAAAATCGGGGTGGAGTTGGCCCACTTGCGGCGAATAGCCGGCGGCGTGGGACGAGATAGCAAGAAAAGAAAGGCATCCCCATGTCATCATCAGCAGTCTCCAATTTCGAATCATACACTTCACTTTCAAACCGGAATTTCTCATTTCACAATAGTTCAGCTAAATACGTATTTCAGCTTCCACCCAAAAGGTCCGCTTTGAGCGCTTTTATCGCAGTATCACAATGGTATTTGAAGTTATCGCTTGCCTCGGTTATCACCGAACCCACTATAGCTCCCGTTGCGCTGTCAACGATCCTGATACGAAGCTTCTTTCTACCGATACCCCCATCTCCATCATAGTATGTACACATAATGAGAGCTTCAACGCCGAAAAGCTCCTTTATTTTGGCCCGCATTTTCTCGTTCAGTCTTCCCTGCCGCAAATCCTGCTCATCGATGATCTCCTGCAGCCGTTTTCTTTCGACAAAGATAATAATTTGTCCGGGAAAGGCCTTGGTGTAGGAGGCCATGAATATTTGTTCCTGTTCGGGAGTAAGGCCGATAACTGCCAGCCGGCTATGGTTTATAAGCTCGGGTCTGGTAAATAACGCTTCTGTCTTGCGAGCGCATCCTGCTGAAATGGCCAGGCCCGCTACTACGAGAAAGGCGGAAATACTGCAAAGAGATTTGTTTAGTATTTTCATTCTGCTGCTTCCCGACAGGTTATGATGATGAATGTTAATGTTGTTAAAGCAAATATCACGCTGTGTTTTAGTTTTCTGCCAATGACAAATGTTCTGTTTTTCTGCCGCCATAACTTCTTATCTCCATATAAAAAGCCATCTTGGAACAATATTTTGTAAAGAATATACCATCATTTGCGCTCTGGCAAGTATCATTTCGAATCTTATATTGCGTTTCCGGATAAAAATATCTCTGCTTGAAGGAGGAGAAAAATAAACAGAGGCTTGTATAAGATGCAGAGAGTTAATTTTCGTTATTATCACGCTTGTCCGGCGGAGCGGCAATTGTGTTGGCTCAGTATTTCGATGATATAGCAAGATAACCTTTAAGGAGTAATTGCTTCTGGGCTGATTCTTCCTTTTTTAACCAGTTTGTTCATTTTTCTTTCGATTTGACCGACACTCTTGTCGAGGAGCCGGGAGATTTCGTTTGGATTGGTGATTTTCTTCTCAAACAATGATGTAACTCTTTGATTTATCAGCATGCCGTTTATGATTGCTATTGCAATTACCCCTATAGCCAGTCCGGTCAGAGCACCATGTTTTGCGAATATGTAGGGAGCTTCCCTCCAAAATGAGAGTTGACTTATATCGTCAAAATATACCGGCTCAAAATGCTTTACGTAAGAGTGACCGGCCCACAGGCCGATAAGCCAGCCAAAAGCAAAGCCTATGTGCATTCCCAAAATATATTCGACTGTCGGCGTGACGAAAAACAACAGCCTGTCTAATAGTTGCCATGTCGAGATGTTAATCCAGGGTGAATTTAAGGAACGCCTATTGCAGGACTGTTTTGTAATATCCATTGATTTAGCATAGTCTTCCATTGTTCTACACTCAAGAACACGTGTTCAATGACTACGGTTCGATACGGGTGCCCTTAAAAAGATATGAAACATCTGTCTGCTGCGGCTTTGCCGGAGTTGCGTTATTTCGCAGAATTTGGTATGCCTCCTTGTAGTGCATCATCTGTAATGTTAGCTCGGATTCTGTTTTTTCTACTCTGAAAAACCAGTCGGGTATCAGATGAAATACGTAGGCATAGGGTTTGTCAGGATCCAGTTCCGCTTTGTCAGTGAATACAGCCATCAACATCTCGTTGTGGTGCCGGAGCAGATTTGCAAATACTTCGCGTTTTGTGCCGTCATTCTCAACAAACATCAGCTCGTAGGTCTTTTCACCTGTCCTCTTCGAGTAGAGCAAGTTGCCGTCTTCTGTTTTCCACTGCCCGACGAAGTTCGGATCAATAACAATGTTCTCCTCGGAGTATAGGGGTTCAAGACGTGTCGCGCCTGATGAATCATCTTTATCATCGGATTCATCTGCGAATATCGTCTCGACGTGTTTGATCACAAAATTCTGGAGTTCTTCAGTGCTTGCCGTCAGCACAATTCTATCATCTACGATCTCGTGTTTTATTAGATTTGGGTCATTCTCCAACATGTTTTCGATTTTTTCATAATCAACCATTCGCAATTGCAGGTTTGGATTTATCCGGTCGACTTTCATAAATGTATGAACTGGCAATATATGTATTTTGTAGAAGTCGTCCATATCTTCCAATGGTTTGCTATCGGGAAAAAGATCGAGGAACATCAATCCTTCGATCTCAAGCAGATGTGCCGAAAATCGTCCAATTTCCTCCTTTTCATCGCAAATTCTTAGTTCGTATTCATTTTCCCCGGCTCTTGTGAACTGCCAGAAACCACCATCATCTCCCATCCATTTTCCTACGAGCTCTTCTTTGAATATCAGAGTCTTGTCGTTGTAAAGCGGATGAAGCGACGGCAAACACCCCGTCAGCAATAAGGCCATGCAATAGAATACGCTCTTGTTAATTTTCATCTTGTGTACCTTTCCAATTTTTATGTTATCTGTTACCATGTTGTATTGGTGCTTTGGGGACAGCATCTTTCTGAAAAAATCATAAATATCGACATTTCGTGAGGGAATTCTGGCTGGGATAGTGATATTGCCGGTAATTATATGCCGGGTGTTTGTGAGTCTAAGTTATTTAAGAAACTTTATTTACCGCGTTTGAGCAGCCTGTTGGCTCTCCAGAGGGGAACACGCCATGAGACGAGCATCCAGATTATGCCTGTTATAATGAGCGAAACCGGCCACGCAAAGTAACTCTTCAGGCCTTCGGTGGTGAACCGCTGTACCGCCGTGGCTATACCTGCGAGCCCTGAAAAGAAGAACGATTTCATTTGCCTTGCGACACTTCCGAATACAAAACCTATCGATGCTATTGGCAATAGTATACGGTAGACTTTTGTGTGACTATCGGGAATCTCCACGTTATCCGAATCGAGTATTCTCAAGGTGCCAAGGATATGTATGGGGCCAAGCCAATTGAGAATCGAAGCCAATGTACGCTGAAGCCGCGTTCCCAGCGACCTGCAAACTCCGGCAAGCCCGAGATATATTAGCCCGTTGAATATGAAGCTGAGAAGCCTGGATTCGTCCTCTTCGAGAAATTTTGGTTTCCACCGCAGCAGCCAGCCGAACATTGTGGCGTCAGAGATGGCAATGATAGACAGGCAAATTACAATCAATGCAAGACCCGCCATGCAAAGGGGCCACGCGAAGTGGATGAACTTGTGCCGGTCTAATATTACGCCCAGCACAAAAAAGCCGATACCGGGAAACAGATACCTGCCGGCTATTATTTCAGGTGCCCATGAAGCTTTATCTTCTAACCCTATCATTCCGGCGATTATGTAACAGCTCGTAAGCCAGGCAAGAAATGATATTATGCTAAAAAGCACGAAAATTGATGACCGGGTAAGTCGCAGGAAGAAAAGTGAAAACGCAAACCAGCACCATGATGAATAATATAATTGGACATTACCGACAATCACGTTTTGTTCCTCTTGTTGCATCAGTAATTCCTTTATTGATTCTATCCCCCAATGATAATTGGAGGGGGACAGTAAGTTCCACTGCGCCAGTGTCAACAAAAGCGTGATAGGCACTAAAAGATTCGCAGTCGATAGAAATCCGACAGCCAGTCTGCTTTCGCTCCTGGTCCACATAGCGGAACCGAGGATAATCATCAGGGTAGTCGCGGCTACTGCAGGTAACGGCCTCCAGAATGGGGGGATATTTACCCACGTCTTGTAGAAAAGTACAAAACTGCCTAAGACGACGATCCAGCCGCCTAAATATAAGCAGACCTGAGAGAAAGACAGCTTTCTCGCTTCTATTATTGACAAATCTGGCGGGGATATAACGCGTTCATAGATATTCTCCAGCCGGTCAAATTCCTTCTCTGTCAGCAGCTCATTGTCGCGCCAAACCTTGAGTTTTTGACGATGATAAAATACTTCCTGTTGAATCTTGTCCGACAAGAAAGACGGCCTGGACCACACTTTCTCGCCTCGAAGGTATCGGTTAATATCTTCCGCTAAATCCCGCGCCGTCGAATACCTGTTTTGGGGATCTTTTTCCAAAGCCTTGAGGCATATGTTTTGCAAAGATATCGGAACTTTCTGCCGTATGGCACTTGGCAGTTCGGGGTGTTTCGTCTTGATGGCTTCGAACAACTTTTTAGGATCGGTCTGCGGAAAGGGTAATGTGTCTGTAAGCAACTCGTAAAGCAGTATGCCTAATGCGAAAACATCGGTCGAAGGGAAGATTTGTATAGGTTTGGTAACCTGTTCAGGTGCTGTGTATGTCGGTGTGCCGCGGTAAACATCCTGTTTAACGCCGGACAAATATTGTGTTTCAAGGGCTATTCCAAAGTCCAGGACCTTGGGTTTATGGTCCGAGCTGACGAGAATGTTTGAGGGTTTAATATCCCGGTGTATAATTCCGCGTGCGTGGGCTGCGGAGACGGCATTCAATACATTCAAATAAATGTTCAATCTTTGCTGTAACGGCAGCTCCTTCCAGGCATCCGTCAGGGGCAGGCCATCCACCCATTCCATAACAATAAACCGCTGTTCTTCGATTTCACCTATTTCGTAAACCTGGGCTACACTGGGATGGTTAAGCTGGCTCATCAGACGAGCTTCATGCCATCGTTTTGAGTTCGTGTCGTCCGTGGAGATTTTTTTTCGAAGGAACTTTACAGCAACCAGGCGATCCAAAACCGTATCAGCTACCTGAAAGACATGTCCTGCGGCACCTTCGCCAATTTTCCTGATTACACGATACCGCTGCCCTAAAAGAGTTTGTGCCTGATCGACTGTGGAAATTTCCTTTTTGCCGAGTTCACGTGGCTCCGAGCTTGTTCTTTCAAAAGTGCGTAATTCTACAAGAAGTTTTTCATTCTCCCGGGCTTCGGCAACAATGGTTTGACAAGCCTGGCAAGCCTGTAAATGAGCTTCGAACTCACTAAGAGTCTTTGTTTCTAACTGGCCCTGGATATAATGTTCAATGACCTCTTGCTGCGGACATTTCATCTGATTATCATTTTGATGTATCATTCAAAACGTTGCCTTAATTCACGCAATCGAGACAGAACGCGACTCTTAGCTATGTACACCGCATTTCGGGACATATCGAACCTGTGACAGACTTCCTCAACGGAAAATTGATCTATAGCATAATGCCTGAAGGCTCCGAAGACTTTCGGATCAAATTCCTGGCGAACTTGCTCCAGGCATCTTTTCATGACCATTTGTTGCCATTCCAATTCCCACGTCCGACCGAGGGTGCGATCATCCTGCACCATATCCCAAAATGACGTGCCCGTTGCCTTGTCCGCAATTAGTTGCTCTAACGGTTGATGGCCCCTCAAATTGAGTATCACCCGTTTGGCTATCCCGAAAAGCCAATTGCTCAGGCGCCCTTTGCCCGGATCGTACTTACCATCTCTAAAAGCCTTGAAAAATGTTGCCATTGTCTCCTGGGCGGCATCTTCCGCCTCAATACTCGACAGACCGAGTTTCCTGGCAAATTGGATTATAACAGGCTGAAAGTGACTACAGAATTCAGTCCATGCCGATTGATCATGCGTTGTCTTAAGGTTCTCCAGAAGCTGCGTAGTGGTTACCCATTGAGTCAATTTCGAACTCCTATGCCATTTTTTCTCGGCACAGAGCATAGTCTGATGAATGAAATCGTGCAATAATTTTTCTGTAAAAATCACATTTTGTCAGAAAGATTCCATCCGCAGGCAATCAATACTAAATAGTCCTAATAGTTATACATTTGCGATTTTCCGGAAGATATCCGGGACATCTGTTAAGCAGGCAATAAATGAGCAATATGGTTTCGATTATGCTTTATATCAGAGGATTTCGAATGAAAAAAAGTATCGGTTTATCAATAACTTTCGTGTTGGTCATGACCGTTGCGGTGGCTGCCCGGCAAAATACTGAACCATTACCTGGCCCAGTCAAAATCCAGGAGGATGTAAACGCGGTTGTCTGCAATAATAGAGATGAAAAATTCACTATTGTGGGCGTAAAAGAACCGGCCCGGATACCGGCCGGGAGATACTACATTGACAGTTGGACCCTTGAACGCACCGATAAAAACGGAGCAGTCTGGAAGCTCAAAACAAAAGATATCGTTAATAAGAAAACCTTCTATATAGCTGAGAATGTGGAGGCTAAGTTACCGGTAGGTGAGCCGATCATTTCTACTCTGACAGTGAGAAAGGAAGATACGGAATTCTATTTCCGGCACTACTTCAAAGGCCAACTGGGAGAAGAAATTGAGCTTACTAAAAATCAATCAAGGGTGGACCCGCCGAAATTAATAATCAAAAACGAAGATAGTTCATATCAAGAGTCCCTCACATTTGAATATGGATGAGGCGGTACGTGTTCGCTCTCGTGGCGAGAGCCGGAAAATGTAAAAGGACCATTCACCGTGACGGCACAAATCGCCGGCCCCTTCAAGGTTGAAAATCAATGGTATGACCTCGAAACTCTGGTAAATGCGACTATTCGCGAGGAACGTTTGGAAATGCTGATTAAGTGGGCACCAATCCTGGCAATTATTGTCGTTCTGACGGCGGTATCATTGCTTGCGAGGAAAAGATGGCCCTTTGTTACGGTTCTTCTTTATTCACTGTGGGTGACGGCTGTTTTCACACCTGCCGTACTATTTATGGTATTATGGCTTAGTGATCCGGATGCCTTTGACCTTAAGGAAGTATACGATTCTATCCTAATACTTTATGGTGAGTTTTGGCCGTTCTGGATATTCTGTGCAATTCTCATTGTTAGCCAGATGCTGCTGTTGATAATCCCGGTCAAGATTGTAAAACAGAGGCCGAAACCTCAAAGGGGCCTGTGGCTTACCGCCATAGCGGCAGGGGCCTTATTTGCCATAGTAGTGCTGGGTATTGTATGGTCGATTGCCGCGGCAATATTCGGAGATGATTCCATCGCTGGCATAGTCCCCTTGCTTGCCCTTATTTTTCTTCTGGTCAACTGGATAGTATGGTCCTGCATATTCCGTGCTTTTGCGCGCAACGCCGATCCGCACAGCTATATTCGCAGACTGATGAAATGGCTGCTCCGTGGGACAATATTTGAGCTGCTCGTTGCCGTACCCAGCCATATAATTGTCAGACACAAGGACGTTTGTTGTGCTGGTCATCTCACTGCAACAGGAATTGCCACGGGCCTTGCAGTGATGCTTATCTCTTTCGGTCCCGGCATTTATTTCCTGTACGTTGAACGTATTGAAAGCAAAAAACCGAGAAGCAGAAATAATTCTAAACTCGAGGAATGCTCTGATGCAGAATCGAATTAAGACTCACAGGAGTACCAGTATGCGATGTGAATTGATAATGCCAAACAGAAGATCCTTTGAGCAGAAGCTTGATTTTATGGACGGGTTGGTTTTGCCATAAAATATGCTTTTATATAGCTTTTATATAGGTTGTTTTTTCTTGACAATGTCATTGAGAGATGGTAATGTCACCTTTGAGGAGCACAGGTAACATTAGGTAATGGTAGAGTACCCGAGAGAGGGACTATTAAGACAGATTGGAAAGCAGGCACTGATTCAGCTCTGTGCAAGTCCTTCCAGCTCGAATCTTTGCCGACGGAAAATCTGCGTCTCGACCTGGCAGTTGATAATGGCTGTGTGATATTTATCAACGGCGAAGAAGTTACCGAGCACATCGCCGAGTCTTTCACGTCTCTATGGGAGTACACAACCGAAATAGATCCTGAGTGTTTGAGACTCGGGATCAACACGGTCTCTGTGCTGGCTGAAGATCATGGACAACAAACATACTTTGATATGCAATTGGAGGTTGTTCCCGAACCGGCCACGATTTGTCTTTTTGGTCTGGGTGCTGTTTTCATGCTGAGAAAAAGGCGCTGACAGATCCAAATTCGAAATATTAAAACTTAATGGACACCGTTCCATGTATGAGAAAATTCAGAGTAACTGTCATGACAAGTTACATTGTACAGCCATAGCTTTAATCCACTTGCAAGGCCCAGGTTAGATATGTCTTTCGGATGGAAAATCTCCTGGTTCGAAATCTAATTCTATGGCCTCGTCAGCTTTTGCCGCGAGAAATCTTTGAGTTGTTAGTTGTATAATCCTGGGATTTCTCTTGACGGCGGGGTGGCGGATTTAGTATATACTAAAGTAGGCGAAGCTTGTGGATTTTCGGCTTTGAAAGCTGAAGGGATTTTCCTTATTCTCTTCAGAATGCTCAAAAATACACAAAACAACATAAGATAATTTTGAATGCCGGCTTCGTCTTATTAGGAACCATGATCTTTGCATTACAGCTTGATTTCGGTTTTGTAGGAAGGAGGTAGCGTCGTATCGCTGAACTTTATCCTGAGCAGACATGGATAGAATTTGGTGAAGACGAGAGTCACCATAGGTTGCTTTAGTGTGTAGCCAAAGCACCATTACCCTAATCTTTTTTAAGGAGGACTTATTATGTATTGGAAATTGATTTGTTTGATTTCTTTTGTTTTCGTTTTCGGATTGTGCGGGTCAGTTGTCTTCGGCCAGGAAAATCAGATCGTAAACCCTGAATTTGACGATGGCCTATCATCTTGGGGCATATATACCTACCTGAATACCACCGAAGGTTTCAATGTGGTAGTGACGCAGGGCGGCGGTCTGTCCGGAGAGAACTCGGCATTAATTGATATTTACGACTCCTCGGTACTTACCAGCATAGGAATTGCCCAGGGAGGCCTGGTTGCCGAGCCCGGAAAAACATATCCTATCGGTTTCACCGCTAAAGCCGAGGAAAATAGAGGGCTGGTAGTGCTGCTTCAGGGGAACATTAACAATGCTTCTTATCCGACCTTTCTGGACCAGACCGTGGAACTGACTCCCACGCGGAAAGATTACGTCATTGAATACACCCATACCGGCAGTGCAATTGGAGCCGGACCAGGAGAAGACCTTATTCTCTATCTAATAATTAAGGGGCCTTCATGGTCTCCGCCCGGGGCACAACTGAACAGTAAAGTCTGGATCGATCGCGTACATTTCGGTGCCGTAATCCCGCGCCAGCCCGTATACTATGCTACGAGCCCCATACCGGAGGATGGCGCCTTCCATGCGGATACCTGGATAACTCTTGGCTTCTCACCCGGCGACTTCGCTGTTTCGCATGATGTTTATATGGGCGAAAATTTCGAGGATGTCAACGAAGGAACAGGCGGGACATTCCAATTTAATCAGACTGATACGTTTTTCGTAGCGGGTTTCCCAGGCTATCCTTACCCGGAAGGCCTGGTTCCGGGAACGACTTACTATTGGCGTGTAGATGAAGTAAATCAAGCCGATCCGAACAGTCCCTGGAAAGGCCCTGTCTGGAGCTTCACGGTACCACCTAAGAAAGCCTATAAACCCGATCCGGCTGATGGTGTGAAATTCGTAGAGCCGGATGCTACGCTTCGCTGGACTGCCGGTTACCTCGCAAAAATGAACTATGTGTACTTCGGGGATAATTTCGCTGATGTCGAGGCCGGAACTGGTGATACTAACAAAGGAGTTGTAATGGGGGAAAGCTTTAATCCGGGAACACTCGAAGGAGAAAAAACTTACTATTGGCGTGTCGATGAGTTCGATGGTGCGGTCACGCATACAGGTGATGTTTGGAGTTTCACCATTGCAGGGGAGACCGGCGGGCTCAAAGCGGAATTCTTCAACAACGCGAGCCTTTCGGGTGAGCCGGCACTGACTCGTATAGATCCGCAAATCGACTTTAGCTGGGGTAACAGCACCACCCGCGGCGTAAACTCTCCGGCACAGAATATCAATGTGGACGAATTCTCGGCCCGCTGGAGCGGCGTGCTTGAAATAGACGTGACGGACACGTATATATTCCGAATCAGCGCCAATAACGGTTTCAGGTTGTGGCTGGACGGCAGGCTCATCATTGATTACTGGGACAATCCCACTACGAGCAGCCTTGAGAGCGAACCAATCGAACTTACAGGGGGCACAACCAGCAACATTAGAATGGAGTACTTTGAAGGCGCGGATACTGCGGTTGCCCGGTTGTACTGGGAAAACAGCGTTCGGCCTCGGCAGATTATTCCCCAGGCCGCACTGTCGCTACCCGTTAAAGCCGGCAGACCACATCCGGCAAACGGCGCTCAGGATGCGAGAATGATGCCGGTGCTTACCTGGCATCCGGGAGATTTTGCCGCCTCGCATGAGATATATTTCGGAGCCGATAAAGATGCGGTTATTAATGCCACTACGGCTTCACCCGAATACAAGGGCACAAGAGTGCTTGGCTCCGAGAGTTATGAGCCCGGAGAACTCGCATGGGATACCGTATATTACTGGCGCATCGACGAAGTCAATGCTCTCAATCCCGATAGTCCATGGATTGGCAGCCTCTGGAGCTTTTCGACAGGTGATTTCATTGTCATTGATGACTTCGAGGATTACGATGTTGGCAATAACGAGATATGGTGGGCATGGAAAGATGGGCTTGGCTACGTTGCTCACGGTAACGAACCTGCCTACCCCGGCAACGGGACCGGTGCGTCTGTAGGCGATGAGGCGACAGCTTCTTATACCGAGGAAACCATCGTCAATAGCGGCGTTCATTCGATGCCGGTATCCTACGATAACAACAAACAGGGCTACGCTTTTTATTCAGAGATAGAGAAAAAATTGGATTATCCGCGGGACTGGACCGCTGAATCAGTAGGGGAATTGTCGCTGTGGTTCTACGGCGATTTGACAAACGGTCTTGAGCCGATGTATGTGGCAATTTCCAATAGCACGGGGCAGACTGCAGTGGTTGTCCACGATAATCCCATTATTGCGGCGATCAGTATGTGGACGGAGTGGGTAATTCCTCTGGAGAGCTTTGCCGATCAGGGTGT
>Ga0307425_1000721_pt1 | contig 20490 bp, 18 predicted proteins | sample SalMarWE160330MG_FD_202152 | JGI IMG/M metagenome (GOLD analysis project Ga0307425, IMG submission 202152) | Salt marsh sediment microbial communities from the Plum Island Ecosystem LTER, Massachusetts, United States - WE1603-30 | ecosystem: Environmental > Aquatic > Marine > Intertidal zone >...
TCGCCAGGCCTGGTCAATCCCATTTTAGCACACATCATAACTTTACCATGGCTGGCACTCGAGATGTATTTGCTGATTTAGAAGAATCCGGCTCAGAGGATACCATATAGGTTAGGACATTTGGCAGGAGGGTTTTATGGCGTACAACGAAGAGATCGATGGTCGAATCAGGAAGCTTTGAGGGAGACCCGAGGTATGACCCTCACCAGTGACCATCTCACTCATCAATTCTGCTTGCGAAAGGACATCTTTGATGGTAGATAGTCGTTATTTCAGCGCTGAAACATTTACGTTTTTAAGGGGATTGACCGAGAATAACAACCGGCAATGGTTCCAACAAAACAAAAAGAGGTATGAAGAACATGTTAAGGACCCGGCCATTCGCTTCATCATTGATTTTGGGCCGCTTCTAAGAAAGATCAGCAGGCAGTTCAGTGCGGACCCGCGACCAGTAGGCGGTTCGCTGTTCCGGATATACCGAGACGTTCGTTTTTCAAAAGACAAGAGCCCTTACAAGACTAACACGGGCATCCAGCTCCGCCACAGCCAGGGCAAAGACGTTCATGCCCCCGGATACTATCTTCATTTAGAACCACGCAACGTGTTTGCCGCCGTTGGCATCTGGCACCCCGATTCTACGACATTAGGGAAGATCCGCGATGCAATCATTGAAGATCCGTTAGGCTGGAAAAGTGCTGTGAAGGGAAAACCTTTTCGCAGCAGGTTTAACTTATCAGGGGACTCCCTTCGTCGGGCCCCAAGGGGTTATGACCCTGATCATCCGCTGATTGGAGATCTTAAAAGAAAGGACTTTATCGGAATAACCACCCTGACTCAGAAGGCGGTCACGAGTCCTGAGTTTCCAAGGGAATTCGCCGGGATATGCAAAGTGGGGTCCCCTCTTGTCAAGTTTCTCTGCAATGCGATTGGGCTACCCTTTTAGACTGCCTGTCGTATCCACTAATATACAACTTCTTCATTGACATTGATTACATCAAAGATATAGCCAATTAAGGAGACAGATTGTAAGGGGTAAAAAGGAAAAAACCAGCAGGTGAGCAGGAACTCACCGGAGATAATCAAACAATTGGAGAACTATGGGTACGACTATATGGATTTTTCTTGTTAACGACGATGACTCGATACAACGTTTTCCGCTGGCACGCTTTGGGCAATTGATCGAGCGCAATCCAAAAGAACGTCTGCCGAAATATGCCGGAAAACGTGTTCGGTACGTTGAAGTGGCACTGGAACTCGAACAGCGAAAGCCGGTTGGCATCTTGCGGATACTATACCTCATCCTGCCTTTTGACTCTGAAGGCCGGATAGATGCTGCGGAACAAGAAAAGGAGAGGCGGCTTGGCGCTGAAATGATGTCTCCCATCCTCATGGATCGAGATTCCAAACAGGTCGTTGAAGCTCGGCACCGATTTGCCAAAAGGCGCTTTGATAATGAATTCCGCTGGAAACCTACTCAAAAAATAGAATCTGCCATTATAGCGGCCATATTTGGATCCTGATGAGAACTTACAAAAACCCGAGGGATTCTTCATATGAACAAAGTTCATATTACTGTGAAAGAGTTCAAGGGGACTTGTCCTGTTTACAGACTTGGAGATAAGATTGTCTCGCCCAAAGACAGCAAAAGATTTCGGGCACCAGACCATTATCAATTCTTAGTCGATTTTTTTCTGTTCACCCAGTTCGTAAACCCTAACGTTACATAAAATTTGAGTTTAAAACGCTTTAGATTAGGTCAAGCAAGGGACGTTGGGCCGTTTTCAAGGATGAAAGCGTATTGAACATACGGTGAGGTCTTGAAAATGGGCCAGCGTTTCTTGATGGCCTGATATAGAGCGAGCGTAGCGTTTTTGGACCGAAGGTTTATGCAACGTTAGGGTAAACTCGGGCAGAAAAAATCGTTTATTTAGGTCTTGCTTTTTTTCGTCCTATGTGTATACTTACCCTTTTTTGTTCGCACACAGCACTCAGATCAATGAGCGGTTTCCGCAAGTTTTTGCTGACCGCTGATCGCCGACTGCTAATAATTCAAGGAGCCTGTTGAAATATGGAAGAGCAATTGTCCGCTACTTTTTCCGAGTTCCGGGGAACGGCCGATGAAATCATTCCCCTGCTTCAGAAGACCCAGGAGGAACTGGGCTTTCTTCCCGAGGAGGCAATGCGCAGAATCGGGGAGTTCGCCGGGGTCCCGTTTTCAAAGATCTACGGCGTGGCGACCTTCTACACCATGTTCCGCTTCACGCCGTTAGGGAAAAACCACGTGTGCGTTTGCCGGGGGACGGCCTGCCACGTTCGGGGCGCCGACCAGATCCTCGAACATGTGGAGCGGGAGCTGGGAATCGAGGAAAACGAGACCACGGAAGACGGCGATTTTTCCTTGGAAACCGTGGCATGCATAGGCTGCTGCGCCCTTGCACCCTGCATCACGGTGAACTCAGATGTGCACGGACGGCTCACACCCAAGAAGGCGTCGAGGGTGCTCAAAAAGGTGCGGAGTGCATTTGAAAAGGAGGAGGCCGATGGGGAATAAAAAGACCATTATCGTGTGCCAGGGGACCGGGTGCGTGTCATCCGGCTCCATTCCCACCTACGACGCCCTCGAAGCAGAGGTCAAAAATGCCGGGCTCACCGGCATCGAGATGAAGCTCACCGGGTGCCACGGCTTCTGCCAGCGGGGTCCCATAGTGATCATAGAACCTGACGGCATTTTCTATTCCGAGGTACAGGAAAAGGACTGTGCGGAGATCGTGGAGTCCCATTTCATAAACGGTCTGCCCGTTGAGCGACTCTTCTACAGGGACCCTGTAACGGACGAACCTATTGCAAGGTACGAGGACATTCCCTTTTATGCCAACCAGGAGCGCATAGTGCTTGCAAGGTGTGGCCACATAAACCCGGAGGTTATCCAGGATTCCATAGATTCCGGGGTCTACAAGGCCGCTCCAAAGGTCCTCGAGGGCATGTCGTCAGGGGAAGTCATAGAAGAGATAAAGAAAGCCGGACTTCGAGGACGGGGAGGCGCCGGGTTCCCCACCGCAGTCAAATGGGGCTTCTGCGCCGGGGTCGAGGCAGATCAGAAATTCATCATATGCAATGCGGACGAGGGCGATCCGGGCGCCTTCATGGACCGCTCCATACTGGAAGCCACTCCCCACCAGGTGATCGAAGGCATGATAATAGCGGGCTATGCCATAGGCGCAACCAGGGGATACATATATGCCCGAGCCGAGTACCCCCTCGCAATAAAGCGCCTCGGAATCGCCATCGAGCAGGCCCGGGAAAGAGGTTTTCTCGGTGAGAGAGTGTTCGGCAGCACGTTTAGTTTCGACATCACTATCTTCCATGGCGCCGGTGCCTTTGTCTGCGGCGAGGAAACAGCTCTCATAGGTTCCATCGAAGGGGGTCGGGGCATGCCAAGGACCAGGCCCCCCTTCCCTGCCGTCAAGGGGTTGTGGGGCAAGCCTACCATCATAAACAACGTGAAATCCCTTGCGACGGTTCCAGAGATTATAAACCGGGGCGCCGACTGGTTTGCGGGCATCGGCACCGAGAAGAGTCCCGGAACCGCAGTGTTCGCGCTCACCGGAAAGGTGGCTAACTGCGGACTGATAGAAGTCCCCATGGGCACGCCCCTTCGCAAGATCATATTCGACATTGGAGGGGGTATAATCGACGGTGGCACGTTCAAGGCGGTCCAGACGGGGGGGCCCTCGGGAGGCTGCCTGCCAGAGGATTTCTTAGACATTCCGGTCGATTTCGAAAACCTGGCAAAGGCCGGCTCCATAATGGGTTCGGGCGGCATGGTGGTCATGGACGAGACCACCTGCATGGTTGACATCGCCCGCTATTTTCTGGACTTCACGCGAAAGGAATCCTGCGGCAAGTGCGTGCCCTGCCGCATGGGCACAAAGCACATGTTAGAGATCCTCGAGAACATCTGCGAGGGCAGAGGCAAACCGGAGGACCTTTCAAAGCTGATGGAGCTTGCCGAGGCCATCAAGGAGGGCTCCCTCTGCGGACTGGGCCAGACAGCGCCCAACCCGGTCATCACCACTATGAAATATTTCCGCCACGAGTACGAGGCGCACGTGTACGAGAATCGGTGCCCCGCCCTCAAGTGTAAGTCAATGCTTCAATACCACGTTGACCAAGAGGCCTGCAAGCTCTGCGGGACCTGTAAGAAGAACTGCCCGGCAGAGGCCATTACGGGCGACAAAAAGGAAGAGATCCCATTCGAGATACATGTAGACAAATGCATACAGTGCGGGATGTGCGTTACGGTCTGTCCCTTTGACGCCGTTGTTAAGACCTCGCCAGGAATCGTTAAGGAAGAAAAAAAGGCGGCCGGGGCCGGAGGCTGATCGAAGGCCGATTGGAATCTTCGATTACCCTGTGCACAAGACGAATATTCAATATCGAACAAGGATTCAGATAGGAATTTTGGAGAAACAGAATGAAAAGAATCTCCTGCACCATTGACGGGAAAAGAGTAAAGGCCGGCAAAGATCAGACCATCCTGGAGCTGGCTCAAGAAAACGGGATTCACATTCCTACCCTGTGCCACAGCGACGTGCTCGCTCCCACCGGAGCGTGCCGCATCTGTCTGGTGGAGGTGGAAGGTGCCAGGGCCCTAATGCCCTCGTGCGCCACGAACATAGGTGATCTTCCCGGGGACAGGACCATCCTGACCAACAGCGACAAGGTGCGCCGGGAAAGGCGCATCGTCCTGGAATTGCTCTGGTCCGCCCACCCCAACGACTGCACCGTCTGTGAAAAGTCCGGTGCCTGCGACCTTCAGCAATACTCCTATGAATACAACGTGGACGTGGAAAAATACCGAAGCCGCGAGCCCTACGACTTTGCGCCCGATTACGCCAACCCCTACTATGTGCGCGACTACAACAAGTGCATACTCTGCGGCCGCTGTATAAGGGCATGTGCGGAGATCCAGGGGAACTATGTGCTGGACTTCGTCAGCCGGGGATTTTCCACCATGGTATCCACCGCAATGAGCGCGGAACTCATCGACTCCAACTGTGTGTTCTGCGGCAACTGCGTGGCCCTCTGCCCCACGGGCGCACTGGTTGAAAAATCTCGTCTCGGCAGGGGTCGCGCGTGGGAATTCGAAAGGACCCAGACCACCTGCCCATACTGCGGGTGCGGCTGCTCTTTTGATCTCTGCACAAAGGACAATGCGATCGTGAAGGTGGATTCTTCCAATGCTAAGAATAACATCGTGAACGGCACCGCCCTCTGCGTAAAGGGCCGCTTCGGCCTGGGCTTTGTCGACTCTGGCGAGCGTCTGAATCATCCCCTGGTTCGCCGGGTCACCAAAGAGGAGGCAACAGGGACCTTAGAGGATTATAAAAGGGTGTCCTGGAAAAAGGCCCTTGACCTTGTGGGAGAGCACTTGACAGAAATCAAGGAAAAGCACGGCCCCGACGCCATCGGTGGATTCTCCTCGGCACGCACCACAAACGAGGAGAACTACCTGTTCCAGAAATTTATGCGGGCCGCCGTGGGCACCAACAACGTCGACCACTGTGCCCGCCTCTGCCACGCCTCCACCGTGGCGGGCCTGGCAAAGGCATTCGGCTCGGGCGCCATGACCAACTCCATAGACGAAATAAACGACTCGGACTGTATTCTAATCACGGGCTCGAACACCACAGAGAGCCATCCCATCATCTCCCTCGAGGTGAAAAAGGCGGTCCTGAAGGGGGCCAGACTTATTGTGATAGAACCGAGGAACATAGAGCTCTGTGACATCGCCGAGATGGACCTTCACCAGAGGCCCGGAACCGATGTTGCCTGGATTAACGGCATGATGAACGTGATAATCGATGAAGGGCTCGAAGACCGGGAATTCATCGAGAAGAAGTGCCAGGATTTCGAGGCGGTGAAGCAGACTGTAAAGGACTACACACCGGAGAAGGTGGAACGTATTACCGGCATCCCGGCCGAGGACCTGCGCCGGGCGGCCCGCATCTACGCCAGGGCGGAGCGGGCCACCATTCTCTATGCCATGGGCATCACCCAGCACACCAGTGGTACGGACAATGTGCTCTCCATAGCAAACCTTGCAATGCTCTGCGGCCAGATCGGCAGGAGATCCACGGGCGTCAATCCCCTGCGCGGACAGAACAATGTCCAGGGCGCCTGCGACATGGGTGCCCTTCCCAATGTATACCCCGGTTACCAGATGGTGAACGATTTCTCGATCCAGGCCAAGTTTGAAGAGGCCTGGGATGTCAAGTTAGATGACAAGATCGGCATGACCGTCACTCAGATGATGGAAGCGGCCGGGACCGGCGAACTCAAAGCGATTTATATCATGGGCGAGAATCCCATGCTCACGGATCCGGACATAAACCACGTGGAAAAGGCCCTGAAAAATCTGGATCTACTCGTGGTCCAGGACATATTTCCCACGGAGACCGCGCTCCTTGCAGACATCATTCTTCCCGGAGTGAGCTTTGCCGAGAAAACGGGCACCTTCACGAACACCGAGCGAAGGGTCCAGATGGTGCGAAAGGCGATCGAGCCCGCCGGTGAGAGGAGACAGGATTTCAAGATAATCTGTGAGCTTTCAAGGCGCCTGGGCTACAGGATGAGCTACCCGGATCAGGAAATGATCATGAAGGAGATAGCAAAGCTCACGCCCAGCTACGGCGGCATAACTCACAAGCGCTTAGACAAGGAGGGAGGCCTTCAGTGGCCCTGTCCCGACTCGAAACATCCGGGCACACCGATCCTGCACAAGGACGGGTTTACCCGGGGCAAGGGCCTATTCAGCCCCTGCGAATACCGCGATCCCGCCGAGCTGCCCGATGAGGAATATCCCATAACACTCACCACAGGCCGGATCTTGGAACACTACCACTCGGGGAGCATGAGCCGCCGCGCGGAACCCCTTAACGAGCACGTGCCCACCGGTTGGGTGGAAATCAGCCCACAGCTCGCCAAAAAATTGGGCGTGGAGCAGGGCCAAAAGGTGGCCGTAGCTTCGCGTCGGGGCAGGATCGAAATCTTCGCCCGCGTCACGAAAAGGGTCAACGGTGACGTGGTATTTATCCCGTTCCACTTTGCCGAGGCGGCCGCGAACAGGCTCACGAATCCCGCCCTGGATCCGGTGGCCCACATACCGGAGTACAAGGTCTGCGCGGTCCGGATCGATAAGATATAAAAAGGTACTGACACCCTTCGACAATCTTATGTCAGGCCTTTCCAACTTCTCTTAATGTGTCAAAGAAGACTTTGTAGAATTTTTCATTATCAGATACAGCCCGCTTCAATATAATTGATAATTTGTCCAGATCATTCAAGCTGATAACCAGATTGGCACTCATCGCGAATGCCATCATGTCGTCCATAGTCCTCAACCCTTCACCAATCAAGACAACAAACATTTTTCTGCGAACAAACATGGAGAGATGATTCAGGTAATTAAGAATATGGCTTTCTTCCAGCGGGACATTGTCGAAATAGTCTGACAGGATTATTAGGTCGAAGCGATGAAAACGCATCTTGCCGACCGCTTCTTCTGTATTGTTTCCCGGAACGTATCTATAACCCAGTCCTTCAAGGGCCTCCTTTATCTTTTTTGTTTGCTGCTCATCATTGTTCATTACAAGGGCTAACTTCACTCCTTCCTCATAAGAATTTAGGACGTTATCCTCTTCCACACTATATCCGGGCGTTCCTTCAGTTTGAGGCAGTTCAACTCCCTCTTCAATTGCAGGACGTGGACCATCCCCGGGTCTTACTGATTCAGTAGATTCTACAACCGCGGCACCTGAAACTCCCGGTCTTTCTATTGTTGTATCGAGAATCAGCTTTTTTCTGCACCGGGGGCACCTGACACTAACCTGCTGGCCCTCGGGGAGTTTCTCGTCCGGAATATTAAGTTTGGCCTTACACTCCTCACATATTATTTCCATTTTCCTCGCTCCCCAAACGACCCTCTTGTTCCATATTCCTTATCAATAGTCAGACCTTCTATAGTGGTAGTCTTTTCCCCTCTTTCAGACTTGATTGAATCAATTGCCCTCCCAACTATGGCCTTTCTCGATGCGTAACCTATTGCTGTCTCTTCTGTAACAAGACCGTTTTTGTAAAGATCGGCAATACATTGGTCAAATGTCATCATCCCGAAAGGCTGGCTCCCTTCAATAATCCGATAGTATGTTCTGTCTTCGGCTTCCCCATGCAAGATAGTGTCCTTTACCCGCAGGTTTGACCCCATTATTTCAAATGCTGCTACACGCCCACCTCCCACCATGGGTAAGAGTCTCTGGCAGGCAATCCAGCGAACGGTGTCGGCAAGACGTATCCTTATCTGGTTCTCCTCTTCCCGTTCAAACATACCTAAGATACGGTTTATGGTCTGTCCGGCATCCACGGTATGAAGGGTGCTGAGAACCAGATGCCCTGTCTCCGCAGCAGAAAGACCAATCTCCACGGTCTCCCTGTCTCTCATCTCGCCCACCAACACCACCTTGGGGGCCTGTCTCAAAGCGGCCCTCAGGCCGGAAGAATAGGTGTCAAAATCTACCCCCAATTCTCGCTGATTGAAAGTCGCCTTTTTCTGGAGATGCAGGTATTCTACAGGATCCTCAAGGGTGACAACGTGAACGGGTTTTGTTTGGTTGATCCTGTCTAAGAGGGCAGCGAGGGATGTTGTTTTTCCAGTTCCAGTTGCGCCCGTAACCAGGATAATTCCATTCTTTTCCGCGGGCATTTTGGAAAAGGCGGGAGGAAGGCCAAGATCTTCGATAGTGGGAACTCTGGTAGCTAATTGTCGCATGACAATAGAATAACAACCTTTTTGAGAGAAGATATTTACCCTGAAACGGGCCTTTCCCGGCAATTGATACGATAAGTCACACGAACCTTCGGCTAAGAGAGCCCTGGTCAAACGCCTATCTCCGCCTAACAGGTTTAGGGCGAAGATCTCGGTCTGAAAAGGTGTCAACTTGTCTACGGGAGGCGTTAATGACACCGGGGCCAGTTCTCCGGAAGATTCCACCTGAAAGGGTTTGTCTACCGTCATGTTGAGATCTGAGACATTGTCGTGGGATTTTAGCATGGAAGTCAAGACATGATCTATCTGTTGTTGTCGCATACCCTTGTCTCCTTTAAGCCTCAGTAAAATCGGCAGGGGGCTCCCTTAAAAAAGGGAGGAACTTCGATTTATCATCACACTTGGCATAAGCGCTGGCCGGGCTGATCATTTTCTTGTTCAGGAAACCCATTATGGCATCATCCAGTGTCTGCATTCCGAATTTCTTCCCGGTCTGAATCATGGAAGGAATTTGAAAGGTCTTCCCCTCCCTGATGAGGTTTCGTACGGCTGGGTTTGCAATCATAATTTCAAGTGCAGCGCACCGACCCTTCTTATCAATACGCTTAAAGAGGTTCTGAGCAACTACTGCCCTGAGGCCATCTGCAAGAGTATTTCGAATCTGTTGTTGCTGGGTTATAGGAAAAACCTCGATGACCCGATCAACGGTCTTTGCCGCGCTCGTGGTATGAACGGTGCCGAAAACCAGATGCCCGGTGGCCGAGGCCTCAATGGCCAGGGATATGGTCTCCAGATCTCTCATTTCTCCGACCAAGATAATATCAGGGTCTTCCCTTAAGGCTCCTCTCAGGGCGGCGGAAAAAGACCTGGTATGGGTCCCGACCTCCCGATGATTAATTATCGCTTCGATACTCCCATGAACAAACTCGATTGGATCTTCAATAGTAATAATATGATCTTTCCGGGTTCTGTTAGCCTCGTCAATTATGGCCGCCAAGGTGGTGGACTTGCCGCTCCCTGTTGGCCCGGTCACTAAAACCAGCCCCCTCGGCAGAGAGGCCAATTTACGAACCACCGGAGGAAGGCCCAATTGCTCGCAGGTTAGAATAGTAGATGGTATTTCTCTGAAAACAGCGCCTACGCCATTTCTTTGCTCAAAAAAATTGGCCCTGTACCGTGCCAGACCAGGAATTTCATATGCAAAGTCAACATCCCCGGTTTCCTCAAAGATCTTTACCTTTTCTTCGGGGGCAATTTCATATAGCATTGCCTTCAGGCCATCATTATCAAGTTCCCTGTACTTCACCCGCTCTAATTCTCCAAGTATACGCAGCACCGGCTGCTGACCGGCCATCAGGTGAAGGTCTGAGGCCCCCTGGTCGTTCATGAGTTTAAAAAAAGCATCAATCTGTGCCATAACGGTCCCCTTTCAAATTTGGACGCTGATAAGGACTGATTCTCAGGATCTTCAGGGTAAATTGGAAAGGAATATTATACACGGCTGAAAATCCTGTTCAACCATAAAATGAAAATCGAGAAATTTGACACATTTTTCACTGTTATAGGTAAGTTGGATTAACCTAATTAAAGACCCGGAATTTGGTTGACAAAGGCTATTCCCTTTGATATTTTTTTCACAATCAGGACCCAATAGGGGAGGTGATCCTTGCAATAATGGGCGCTTATCCCTGGGTAGTTCTTTGTCATTATGTTCTAAAAATAGATTTCCTAAAGGTGACACCGCCTGGATCGGTTGTTGGAGTTGACCGGGACGGTTAAGTAGTCTGAAAGGTCTTTAATAGCGGGGAAGCTCATAATCGATAATTCAATTTGCTTCCTCTGCCAATACTCCCCAACTCACAAAAAGGTCTTGCGGTTTCACCGGAAGGCCTTTTTTTATTGGCAATTCCGTCGGTACAACCAAGACCCGGTTCAGTAGGTGTTAGGCACTTATGGGTAGATTTGTGCTCTAAATCCGCGGAATTTTGTTCACCACGAAGATCACGAAGAGATCATAAAACCATCAGAAATTCATTTTTCGTGCCCTTCGTGTGCTTCGTGGTAAAATCTTTGTTTGGTTTATCCGGGTCAGGGTCTGACATCGGGAGGTCCAAGGAAAATAGACATTAAACCATAGGAGGTGAAAGAAGTGGCCCGACAAAAAGTCACCATTAGTTATTTGCAGAAAAAAATGGATGAAGGCCAGAAAATTACCATGATGACGGCCTATGATTACCCCACGGCCAGCCTGGTTGATCAAGCCGAAATGGATACCATATTAGTGGGTGATTCCCTGGGCATGGTCGTTCTCGGTTATGAATCCACGGTCCCCGTGACCATGGAAGATATGCTTCATCACTGCAAAGCCGTATGCAGGGGAGTAAAGCAGAGTTTTGTTATTGGAGACATGCCTTTCATGTCCTATCAAGTGAGCGTGGAGAAGGCTGTGGAAAACGCCGGACGGTTCATAAAGGATGCGGGGTGTGAAAGCGTAAAGCTTGAAGGGGGCTCGGAAATGGCCCACGTGGTAAAAGCGATTGTAGATGCCGGCATACCGGTATGCGCCCACATCGGGCTCACACCCCAGACCGCTACCAAGCTCAGCGGCTTCAAAGTCCAGGGTAAGGACGCAGAAGGCGCAAGAGAGCTTGTCAATTCCGCAAAAGATCTCGAGGAGGCAGGGGCCTTCATGATTGTCTTGGAATGTATCCCGGACCAGGTAGCCTCAAAGATTACCAATGAGCTGAATATTCCTACCATTGGAATAGGCGCCGGCAAGTATTGCGACGGGCAGGTCTTGGTCTATCATGATTTAGTAGGTCTCTTCGAGAGGTTTACGCCCAAGATGGTAAAGCAATACATCAATTTGGCCCCCCAAATACGAAATGCCCTTATTCAATACAGAGAAGAGGTGGAAAAGGGGATATTCCCCGGACCCGAGCATAGCTTTACCATGAAGGCAGAAGAGGCTCATAAGATGAAGTAACTAAAGTGCCTAAAGTTTAAAGTGCCTAAAATGCCTAAAGTTAAGGAATGCTCCGCCCATTTTTTGTGAAGATCGGCTTTCTTAAAATAGACCCAGTAAAATCTAATCCCGCCTTGGTGGGACTCACTTTAGGCATTTTAGATCATTTTAGGCATTTTAGGCACTCAAAACCAGGAGTAAACGAATGAATTTTTTGGTGGTGGGCCCCGGCGCCATGGGTTGTCTTTTCGCAAGCCGCCTGAAAAAAGCCGGACATCATGTGATGATTGTTGATTATAAGCCTGAAAGGGCCGCCTTTATTAACAAGAGCGGCATACTCATAGAAGGAGCAGCCGGAGAAGAGAGGGTTCGTGTTCCGGTTGTAACGGGAACGGCCCCCGAGCAAACTGATGTGGCCCTGATCTGTGTTAAGGCAAACCAGACAAGAGCGGCAGCAGAGGAGATCTCTTCGTGGCTCAATCTTCGGGCCGCGATTCTCACCCTTCAGAATGGACTCGGCAATTTAGAATTGTTAGAGGAAGTATTTGGGAAAGAAAGAGTATTGGGCGGTGTGACTGCCGAAGGAGCAACCCTTTTAGGCCCTGGTCACGCAAGACATGCAGGCCGGGGGGAAACGATTGTTGGTCCTGCAGGACCAGCGGATGGTCCAGTGGCAAAAATCGTTTCCGCGTTTGAGGACGCAGGGTTTGACACCCGCTCTTCGGATGAGGTGGAGAGTCTCATCTGGGGTAAACTGATTGTGAATGTCGGTATTAACGCCTTGACAGCCATCACCAGGCTGAAAAACGGCCGATTGCCGGCCATAGACGGTGCCAGAACGGTGATGGAGATGGCAGTTAAAGAGGCAGAGAGCGTTGCCCATGCCAAGGGAATTAACCTGCCATATCCCAACCCCTTTGAACGGGTCTTGGAGGTTTGCCGTGCCACATCGGAAAATAAGGCCTCCATGCTTCAGGACGTCCTGGGGCAGAAGATTACCGAGATCCAGTTCATTAATGGGGCCGTCGTTCGAGAGGGTAAAAAGTTAGGGATCCCGACACCTGTTAACCTCACCTTAACCTCGCTCGTATCGGCAATCCAGGAAACATATGATCAAAGGATAACTGATTGAGTCTTCAATAGCGTTTTATTGCCCGATCAAAAGCTTCTGGCCTGGTTTAATCGGCTTCTTAGGCGTTATCTTGTTTAGCCTGCACAATTTGTCCGTCGAGATGCCATATTTATTGGCTATAGTATAGAGACTTTCCCCTGAACGTACCGTATGATAACGTCTCTTTACCTGTGAAGACGAGCTCTTTTTCTGATTGTTCAAGCTGCGTTTGGCTATCTTATCTACAGATTGTCTCAGTTTTTTTTGTTCCTTTTGGAGGCTGTCGATCCTCTTTTCCAATCCTTCCAGACGAGCCAGTTTATCCTCAAGAATATTCAGCCCAGCCTGTATTGACCTGAGATCCTCCTTGGATAATTCGCTTTTTCCGGTGAAAAGAAAGAGGCCAATGGCAATCAAAATAAGGATTCCTATGCCCACGGGGATCAGAAATCCCGAGCCAGACCTCAAAACAACTCCCCTGGACCGCTGTTCCCTCTCGCCCCTGGTCGAGTATCCGAGGTCATTAGCAACCTCTTTCATGAATTCCTGCGCTGCTTCATCTTTGTCCCGGTTCACTCTCTTCTCCTTTTTGTTCAGCCCTTGAAATAGGCTTTTAATTTCTCGGCCTAAAACACTACCTGGGGCTGTGGTTTACTCCGAGGAATCAAGGTCATATCCCCAAATAAGACTCGCGCACGTAATCGTCTGCAATAAAGTCTTCACTTTTTCCTTCCATGACTATCTTTCCGTTCTCAATAAGATAGGCCCGATGGGCAATCTCTAATGCCAGATTGACATCCTGCTCAACGAGGAGAATGTCCACCTGGTTTTTATTAATTTCATTAATTATTTGAAACAGTTCCTCCACCACAAGTGGTGCCAGTCCCAGAGAAGGCTCGTCAAACATAAGGACCTTGGGTCTTGTCATCAATCCCCGCGCTATTGCCACCATCTGTTGCTCACCGCCACTTAAGGTACCTGTCATCTGAGAGCTTCTTCCCTTCAGAACGGGAAAAAGCTGGTAAACCCATTCCAGACTTTCCCCGGACGATGCCCTGGCGCGCGGAAGGTAGGCCCCTAATTGCAGGTTCTCCAGGACGGTCATCTCCGGAAAGAGTTCTCTCCCCTCTGGAATCTGCGTCGCCCCAAGTTCAATAATCCGGTGCGGAGGCATCCGGTCTATCCTGCGGCCCTCAAGAGTGATCGTCCCCTCCCTAATCCCCATTAGGCCCGAGATGGCATTAAGGGTAGTGGTCTTTCCGGCGCCGTTGGACCCGATCAGGGTGACGATCTCACCTTCCTTGACATGGAGAGTTACCCCGGTCAACACCTGGATGTCGTCATAGGCCACAGAGATACCTTTAACTTCAAGCATCTAAACCTCCACCCTTCTTCAAATCAGCCTTGGCTTTCCTCTTCTCACCCAGATAGGCCTTAATGACTGCCGAATCCTGGGAGATTCTCTCAGGAGCCCCCTCAGCAATCTTTACCCCATGGTGCAATACGATTAGCTTGTGGGATAGACCCATGACGACTTTCATTACATGCTCTATCATAAGTATCGTCACACCGCTATCACGAATTCTTCCGATCAATTTCATAATGCTGCTAACCTCGGTGGGATTCAAACCGGCTACGACCTCGTCCAGCAGAATGACTCGGGGGCTTGTCGCCAAGGCCCTGGCAATCTCCAACCGCTTCCGCTCAACAGGGATCAAGTGGATTGCCTTATATTCTGTCTTTTCCGCAAGCCCCATGAAGTCTATTAACTCTCCGGCTTCTTTATGTGCCTTACCTTCTCCCACTCTTTCCTTACGCCCAAAATAGATTCCGACCAAGACGTTTTGTAAGACTGTCAAACCTAAAAATGGGCGTACAAGCTGGTAGGTGCGGGATATACCCATACGGCATATACGGTCAGGACTGAAGCGTGTAATGTCCTGATCGTCGAATATTATAGCCCCTTTAGTAGGGGAAAATTCTCCCGATATCAGATTGAAGAGGGTTGTTTTTCCGGCGCCGTTTGGGCCTATGAGTCCTGTGATGGTACCTTCGTCAACACTCAAATCAATGTCGTGGAGGGCCGTCAATCCCTTGAATGATTTACTCACCTTTCTCGTTTCAAGAAGGGGCATGCCCTATTCCTCCACCCAACCCAGCCTGTTAAGCAGGCTTCTTGCTGCTTTTGTCCTCACAAGTCCTCCGCGCATGTACAACCCCACAAAGGCTATCACCATCCCGTATACGGCCAGATGAAGATAGGGGACCTCGGTCCAGAGGAATTCTTCCACCAGGGTGATAAATATGGCGCCCACAACAGGCCCGATGACGGTACCCGACCCACCTAACAGTGCCATGGCAATGGGAACCAGCGCAATCTCAAGGCCAAAGACCCCCGTTGGATTGATGAATATGATATTCCATATAAAAATGCCGCCCGCCAGGCCTGCAAATATGGAGCTGATAATAAGCGCAATTGCCTTATAGCGATAGGTGTTTACCCCGAATGCCCTGGCCACCTCTTCGTCCTCTCTGATGCTGATTAGAGCCAATCCAAGTCTCGATCGCGATATCCTGTAAACCGTATATATGGTGGCCGCGCACAGGATTAGAGACATATAATAAACGGGAATAACCCTGTATCCTGAAGAAACCGTAAGTCCTTCAGAACCTCCTGTAAGGCCTTTGAGATTAAAGGCAAGAAGCTCAAGCAGTTTGATCAGGCCGAAAGTGGCCAAAGCAAAGTACGCCCCTTTAAGCCTGAAGAAGGGGTAACTGATCAAAAGGGCAAAAGCCGCCACGATCAGGGCGGTGAACAAAAAAGAAAGGGGCAGGGCCATGCCAGAATTGAGGAGAAGGCCAAAGCTGTACGCGCCGACACCAAAAAACGAGGCGTGTCCCATATTCATGTAGCCTAAATACCCTCCGACAATATCATAACTTTCGGCCAGAGTGGTATACATCAACAGAATGATCATAAAGGTGAGCGAGTACGATCCCGCGTAAAGGGGGACCGTCGCGATGATAGCGAGGAGGATGAGAATCTTTGCTCGTAGCGGGAAAAATTGCATGATATATTATCCGAATAGGCCTTTAGGTCGGATGAGCAATACGACCACCAGGAGCAAATAGGCAGAGGTCCCACCCCAGTGAGGGCTGAAATAGCTCGTAAAGACCTCTGTTAGCCCCAGGATCGTGCCACCCACGAGAGTCCCGTATAGACTCCCTAAACCGCCCAGAACAATGACGCACAGGTATTTGATGGTCAAAGGAATGCCGATTTCCGGACTTACAGTATATAGGATCACGTAGAACACACCCGCCAGAGCGGCCAGTGCCGTACCGATACCAAAGGTAATCGTACTCACCCGGGATGCATTGATTCCCACAAGGGAAGCTCCTTTCCGGTTCTGGGTCACCGCCCTTATGGATTTTCCCAAATAGGTCTTCTTAAGGTAAAAATGAAGTGCCACTGTGAGAAGAATAATAAAAACAAGCCCCAACAATCTTACCGATGAAACATAAATATCCCCGACATGAATCGTCGGTAGAAAATAGGAGATACCCTTGTCTTCCGACCCCCACAAAAAAGAGGTGATATCTTGAATGGCAAGGGCAGCTCCCAGGGTAACCAGGATGGATGCCTCCACCTGTTCATGAGGAAGTCGGCTCATCAATCTCCTTATTAATCCCCGCTCAAAAAGGGACCCCGCAAGGAAGAATAAAGGGATAATGAGGATACTGATCAGAAAGGGATTGAGCTCCGTGAAGGAAAAGATGAAAAAGACCGCCAGGGCGCCTAACATCAGAAATTGACCGTGAGCCAGATTGAGGACATTGGATACCCCGAAGATGAGGGAAAGGCCAAAGGCGGCCAGGGCGTACACCCCTCCCTGCAGGATTCCGGCTATCAGTAATTGAACAAAAACCGAGGCAGGCATACCTTCCTTATAATTTATAACCGTCTGTGATGTTCATGGAGCCCTCCCCTTCTCCCGCCCCGCGGGAGACGAAAGAAAAGAAAGGCACCTCCTATCCAAATATCTCCACGCGTGGCTCGTTCTACCACTTTGTGGGATAGATCCACTTGCCGGTGGCAATTCCCTTGGGCCATACTGCCACGAAACGACCCTTTTGAATCTGCATGGGGAAGGTAAGAGTGTTTCCCATACCGCCTTTTACATGCTCAACCGGCCCGGAAATCGTCATATATCGCATCTCGTGCATTGCCTTGTTCAGTCTTGCCCTGTCCAAAGAACCGGCGACCTCGATCATCTCCTTGATCGTCTGGTAGGCCTGCATACGAATCGAGGACTCCTGATATGCCTCCCACGTGATCCCAGTCCTCTTGAGGATATTTGCATAGTCCTGTTGCCCGGTGAACTTAAATCCGGGGGCCCAGTAGACTGAACCGCAGAGATTCTCAGAATATTTTCCAAGGATTTTGACAAGGGGTTTTACAATGTGGCCGTTGAAGAACTGATTAGGCCTCAAACCCATTTCTATGGCCTGTTTCATAAAGGGAATTTCAAAACCCGGAAACGCCTCCACAAAAACCACATCCGGATTTAGTCCTTTAATCTTGATGATTACCGATGTGAAATCCTTTGTTCCTCCGGGAATAACTTCCTTCATGACGATCTTGAGACCCAACTCCTCGGCCTTGCTTGCCGCGCCATTCATCGATCCCGTGCAGTGCAACTTGTCCTCGCAAACCATGGCAATCGTCTTTACCTTGCCTGATTTGGCCGCCATTTCGATGAACCCCACATGCTCAAGGTCCGCGGCGTCAAGCTGGGATACGCTCCACTTATAATCCCGTTCAAAGAGCTTCCTGTCGCTGGCGCAAACCATCACCATCGGTATCTTATGGTTCTCTGCTACTGTAGCGGCCGGAAAGGAATTGTGGCTTCCAAAAGGCCCGATCAAAAGGTTAACCTTGTCAACCGTAACCAACCTCTCATAATACTTTAATGACGTGGCCTGATCACTCTTGTCATCGTAGATAATAAACTTAACAGGAAGCCTTTTCTTGTAGTCCCTGACCCAGATTCCTCCCTGCTCGTTTATCAAGTCCTGCCAGGATAAAGCAAGTTTCTTGAAAGGGCCAACGATTTTGCTCAACGGGCCTGTCTCCGAAATAGTTCCCCCCACAAGAATCTCTTTGGGGGTCTCCCCGTAAGTGGGGGTTGTTACCCCAACGAGGAAAAAAAGCATAACCATGGCCAGGCATACACACGAAAAAAACCCTTTAGCACTATCTTTTCTTTTTTTCATTTTTACCTCCCAGTTTGTGTCAAAAAGGATAAGATATTCGCCTCTGCTCTATATCACCTCCCCTCATGTATATCCGGCTCATAAATAGTCATTTTGATTTGTGATTGTCAATACACCTCTTGGAATTTCAGCAATTGCAGTCACGGTTTTGGTACGAATGCCAGGCAGGGGTCTCCTTAAACGCGATCATATAACCTTCAACTATTATAAGTTAGGTCTCGCGAATCAAGCGCTTGGCCTTAAGTTCAAAACGGGGTAATTCCCCAACCTCTGCAATCTCTACATCCGGCGTAACGGTAATCCGATACTTGAAGGTCTCGATGAATTGCTGAACCGCCTGATCCATCTCTGCCTTGGATATCTGGTTCGAGGCCGGCTCAACCCGGACCTTCAACCGTTTTCCGCTGCCCAATTTGGGCACAACGATCTGGTACTCACTGGAAAACGCTTCCTTCTGACGGATCAGGTTTTCAATGCCTGAGGGGAAGATATTCACCCCGGCAAATTGAAACATGTCATCTGAGCGGCCTAAGATCCCGCCGTCCAAGCGCAGGAATGTCCTGCCGCAATCACATCTATCCCTGTTAAACCGGACCAGATCCTTCATGCGGTAACGCAAAAGGGGCATGCTTTCCGTGCAGAGGTTGGAAAGCACGAGTTCACCCACCTCACCCGGCCCAACCGGTTCCAGGGTATCGGGATCAAGACACTCTGCATAAAACATGCTTTCAATGACGTGGGTGCCTTTTTGTGCAATACACTCAAAGCCAAAGTTGGAAATCTCTGAAGAACCGATATCGTCGTAACACTTAGCGCCATAGAGTTCCTCTATGGCCGCCTTTGTGGCGGGCACATTGGCCCCGGGTTCTCCCGCTGCTACAACTATTTTCACCTTTGAGTCAGCCAAAGGCATACCGATCTTCTTGCTTGTTTCCCCGAGATGTAAGAGGTATGTGGGTGTACCGCACACAACAGTGGCATCCCATTCAAATATGTTTCTGACCCGGTCCTGGGACGACTGTGCTCCGCCCGGTACGATCATGACCCCGGCCTGCTCCACTGCCGCCTGGAAACCCCACCAGGCAATGTACAGCCCATAGCCAAAGGGTACAAAGAGGATATCAGAGGTCTTCATCCCATAGCCATACATAAAATGCATGAATTGATCATAGAAGTGTACGGTCCAGTCTTTCTTGTTGAGCAAAACCTTTACCGGGATGCCGGTGGTGCCGGTGGTCTGAAACACCCTCACCCCCTCCTCAGGGGGAACACACATAAAATCGCCCCATGGCGGGAGCCGGGCCTGGCTTTCCCGTAATTCTTCTTTTATGGTAAAAGGGACATTCTTGATATCCTCCAAGGTACGGATTTCCTCGGGCTTGATGCCCGCCTCATCGTACTTTCTTTTATACATGGGGCTTTGTTTGTAAACGTAGGCCATCCGCTCCTGGAACCGTTTGAGCTGAAGGTCCTCCAATTCCTCCCGTGGAAGGGTCTCGGTTTCCTCTTGCCAATATTTTACCTCTCCCATACACCTCTCTCCTTACTTAATCTTGCCTAAGCCCCTGAGAATCTTTTCAGCACTGAAGGGGGTGGAGAAAAGCCTTACCCCCACGGCGTCGTAAATGGCGTTGGCAATGGCCCCCAAAATGGCGGATACATATCCCTCCCCCACCTCCTTTGTCCTATAAGGTTGACCCACCTCATATTTCTCGGTGATAACATCGATATGTTCTGAAGGGGCCATATTGTGGATAGTTGGCATGCGGTAATCCAGCCAGTTCGGGTTGAGTGTTCGACCCTCCTCCATCATGATTTCCTCCAAGAACGCATGGCCCAGGGCCATGGAGACCTGGCCGTCAATCTGGCCCTCCACTAAGAGAGGATTGATGGGAAAGCCGCAGTCGTGGGCCGTCACTGCGCGCAAGAGCCGAACCTCTCCTGTTTCCGTATCTACCTCCACCTCGGCCGTCTGCGCATCAAATGCGTAGTTTTCACTCCAACGGCCCTTTGTTGAGGCCAGGCTGGGGTGGAAGGGCTCATCCCGCATGGTGCGCCAGTGCCCTTCACCGATGATGGGATCCCCCTTACGTTCCTGAATGCTGGCGGACACTAATTTCTGATAGGTTAATCCCCTATTGGGTGACCCTGCGACATAGATCCGTTTATCCTTGAGGATCAGATCATCCGCATTGGCCTCTAAGGCCTCAGAGGCAAGATCGATCAGTTTTTTTCGCACCTCACCCGCCGCCATCCGGGTGGCGTTGCCGGAGACATAGGCGTTGCCGCTGATCCAGGAGCCGATGTCCACGG
>Ga0307425_1000724_pt1 | contig 20440 bp, 22 predicted proteins | sample SalMarWE160330MG_FD_202152 | JGI IMG/M metagenome (GOLD analysis project Ga0307425, IMG submission 202152) | Salt marsh sediment microbial communities from the Plum Island Ecosystem LTER, Massachusetts, United States - WE1603-30 | ecosystem: Environmental > Aquatic > Marine > Intertidal zone >...
AACCAGGCCGAGGATACGACTGAGAAATGTGAAAAATCCTACCACCCCCGCTGCTCGGCTGACATTTTCTTCCTCAGTTCTAGGTATACTCGGACGATTCACACAAAATCCTTGACATGTGAGGTAAATTGGAATTAAAATTCTATTCCGAAATTATCCATGGAGGTCAAAATTTGGCAAATCATAAATCGGCCCTTAAGAGGGCCAGACAAAACGAGATCAGAAGGATAAGAAACAAGAGTTACAGGACAAGCGCCAAGAAAGCGGTTAGGGGGGTCAGAACTGCCATGGCAAACGAATCCGTTGATCAGGCAAGAAAGGACCTTACTCACGCCGTCTCTGTTGTCCAAAAAACCGTCTCCAAAGGGGTCATTCACAGGAACAAGGCCGCTCGAATAATTTCCCGCCTGTCCACCCAGGTTAACAGTTTGGCAGCAAATAGCTCTTAGCATCAGGTCACGACAAAAATCTGTGTGCTGCTATCAGGCACAGAGGGAGAGAACTAGCTCTTCAAGCACCAGATGGCCCCTAGACCCTGATTTGAGCAAGCCATCCGCCTCGTAAAGTTGATGTATGGCCCGCTCAAGGCCCTCATTACTCCAGCATCTGGACTGCTCGACCACCCTTTTTGACAGATTGGCCGGCAGCCTGATCTTCCTCGCCACGTCTGCCATTTTCCCGCCACCTTCAATAATTGATTTTGCATGCCAAAGCAACCGAATCTGGCGGTTAAGCATACCAAGGACCCTCAATTGCACTTCTTTACCTTCCTCCTCCAAAAACCTGTTTAACACTGCCAGCGACCTAGATCGATGTTTGAACGATACCTCATCCATCAGCTCAAAAATATTGTAAATCCGGCTGTAGATGGCCAATTGCCGGATTTCCTCAATTCCGATCGCGGTTCTCCCATATCGGAGATATAATTTTTCGAGTTCCGAATAAAGGTCTCCTAGCCGATTTCCGACCACCTGCTGAAGGTAAGCGGAGGCCTCCCCGCTCAAGGTAAGGCCCAAATTTTTTGCCGTATTCATTATCCAGGATACCACCTGGCCGTCATTTAGCCTTCTGAAATTTACCGCCTGACCGAGTTCCCTGACCCTCCGATAGAACTTTCTTTTAAAATCCACCTTTGATGATACGAATATGAGGCAAGTTGATTCAACCGGCCTGTCAAGGTATGGGATAAATCCCTGCAAGGCTGTGGCCGAGAAACTTTCAGTCCTTCGAACAATAATGAGCCTTCTGTAAGACATGAAGGGGAGAGAACATGCCGTTTCAATAATGTCTGCCGGATCAACATTGGTATCGTCGGCGTAGTAGATCTGAAGGTTAAAATCCCTTGCCTCTTCAGGGATGAAAGTCTCGCGAATACTGTTTAATACCATCTCTAATCTAAATTCGCCCGGGCCATAGAAAAGATAAAAGGGGGACAATTCCCCCTTTTTCAGTTGCCTCAAGACATATTCAGGTGATAGATCCCCTGCCATTAGAAGCGTTCCATGGTTTTTGAGTACAGTCTAGTCGCCAGTTTCCGGGCAATCCCTTTGATGGCCTCTCGTTGGTTGTATCTGTTTTCGAGAGGATCTGTCCCGATGGCATAGACGGCCCTCTCTTTCATTGACCTGTCTTCCCATATGACCTTCCCGGTGGCCCTATCGACGAGCCTTGCGTCCAATTTGAGCCTCAGCCATCTGGTATTGGTCACTTCATATGTGGTCACTTGGCCGTTTACTGTTTGCTGGGTGAGACCATAACTCAAGGGCTCGATATTGATTTCATATACCCTCCCAATCAAGATAGCCGCGGCCTGTCCTCTTGGAACGAGGGGAACCTTTGCGTGGCTCATAAATTCCTCTCGGACAATCCTGGTAAATTCCCCCTCAAATCCAAGCGATGAAGAGGGGCTTGTTATCAGAGGAATGGCCAGGCTTCGAATGTCTGTTCCTATGGGCGTACCGGTAGACCGGAAATGATAACCGCAACCCATTAGGGCCGAAACGACCAGCACGATATCCAAGGCCTTTAAAAAATTCTTGTAATGCCGGAAGGACATCTCCATTTCACACCACGACATTAACCAGCTTTTTCTGTACCACAATAACCTTCTTGATCTCGTTTCCATTTATGAAGTGTATGATACGATCATCCGCCAGTGCCTGGTCCTCTATCTCCTTGGTACCATAGGAAGCGGGGACCTCAATCCTGCTCCTCACCTTACCGTTCACCTGCAGCACAACCAGCCGCTTCTCAGTCTCCAGTGCATCTTCACTGTATGTAGGCCATGGGACATGAAGGAGATTCTCATCATGGCCCAGCATATGCCATAACTCCTCGCTGATATGAGGGACCACAGGCGATAGCAACACCACAGTGGCCTCAATGGCCTCGCGAACCACGCTCCATGCGGTGTCCCCTTTTTCCTCCTGGTTGTTCAGGAATTGATTTATTTCATTGACAAGCTCCATGACCGCTGCGATAGCCGTATTAAAATGAAAACGATCCTCTATATCACCGGTTACCTTCTGGATAGTCATATGTGTCTTCCGGTGAAGTGACCTGAGTTGTCCTGTCAACTCTAACCCACCATAGGCAGAGACCGCATTAATCTGATCCAAATTACCGACACAAAGTCGCCAAACACGATTCAGAAATCTATATGAACCCTCCACCCCCTGATCACTCCACTCCAGATCCTTTTCAGGGGGCGAGGCAAAGAGGCAGAACACACGAACCGTATCTGCGCCATATCGATCTATCAGCTCCTGCGGGTCTACCACGTTCTTTTTGGATTTCGACATCTTGACAGTGTTCCCTATAATGACCTTTGCCTGACATTGAACACATCTCCCCCCCTTGACCTCGTCAGGGTAAAGGTAACCATGCCTTGGGCATTCTTCCGTCTCCTTACATACCATCCCCTGGGTCAAGAGATTAGTAAATGGTTCGCTAACCTCCAAAAAGCCTAGATCCCTCAGCACCCTGGTATAGAAGCGGGAATAAAGTAAGTGGAGAATGGCATGTTCTATGCCTCCAATATACTGGTCCACAGGCATCCAATAACCCACCCGTTCCGGATCCAGTGGACCCATGACATAGTCGGGGCATGCATAGCGGTCAAAATACCAAGAGGACTCCACGAAGGTATCCATGGTGTCTGTTTCACGTCTTCCCTTGCCATTGCACCTTGGACAGGTCACTTCATAAAACGAGGATTCAAATGGGAGAGGAGATCCCCCGTTTGGCCTCATGTCCACATCAAGGGGAAGAATGACAGGAAGATCCTGTTCAGGGACAGGGACCGTACCGCAGTTATCACAATAAATAATCGGGATGGGCGCGCCCCAATAGCGTTGCCTGGATATCCCCCAGTCCCTAATCCGGAAATTAGATGTCTTAAATCCCATCCCCTCTGATTCCAAATACTCTGCAATCTTGTCCAGGGCCTCCAGGTTATGGCAACCGTTAAATGGACCTGAATTCACCAAGATGCCCTCTTCCACATATGCCTCTTCCATCGTGTCTTCCTCCAGGTCCCGATCCAGAGGCTTGATAACCAACCTGAGGGGCAAATCATATTTTTTTGCAAATTCAAAGTCTCTCTGATCATGAGTAGGAACGGCCATGATTGCCCCGGTGCCATAGTCAAAGAGGACGAAATTAGCGACAAAGATCGGTATCCTCTCCTTGGTGGCAGGGTTTAGGCAGTATCGGCCAGTAAAAACCCCTTCCTTAGCGGTAAAATCTGCTGTTCGTACATATCTGTCTACCTTGAGCGTCCGCTCCACAAAGTCGATGACTTCTCTCTCCTGAGGTAAATCCTTTACAATTTCCCTGAGCACAGGATGCTCAGGGGCCATACACAGAAAGGTCGCACCGAAGACCGTGTCCTGCCGTGTGGTAAAGACCTCTATACACTCATTGGATCCATCCAGGGGAAACCTTATAATTGCGCCATAACTTTTGCCTATCCAGTTCTTTTGCATTGTCAAGACCCTGTCAGGCCATCCAGGAAGCCTGTCACAATAATCCAGGATCTCGTCGGCATAAGCGGTTATTTTGAGGAACCAACTGTCCATTTCTTTTATGGTCACTTCCTGATCTGTATGACGCCAGCAACAACCGTTTTCAACCTGCTCATTGGCCAGAACGCTTTGACATCTTTCGCACCAGTTGACGTAAGTCCTACGCTTATAGGCCAGCCCCTTCTCATACATCTTCAAGAATATGAGTTGCTCCCACCGGTAATATTCGGGATCACAGGTAGCAAATTCGCGGTCCCAGTCATAACTAAAACCCATCTTCTTCAACTGGACCTTCATTGCCTGTATGTTATCGTAAGTCCATTGGGCCGGATGCGTATTATTCTCAATGGCCGCATTTTCTGCGGGCAAACCAAAGGCGTCCCATCCCATAGGATGCAGCACATTCTTGCCGCACATCCTCTTGTATCTGGCAACCACATCACCGATAGTATAGTTTCGCACATGGCCCATGTGGATTTTTCCTGAGGGATAGGGAAACATTTCTAACAGGTAATATTTCTCTTTGGACGGGTCTTCTGAGGGCTTGAACAGGGCCTTTTCTTCCCAAGTGGCCTGCCATTTGGCCTCCAATTTCCGAGGATTATATTTCATGGCTCATTATCCCTTATTGTTAATATTGTACCCCAATTGAGCGAAAACGCTCAATTGGATAGTTGCCGGTTGCCATTTGTCAGTTGGCAGGAAGAGGCATTAATCACATTTTTACAACACCAGCTGACCCATGAATCCTGGCCCCTGACAGCTACCTAATTGAGTACCGGCTTAATTATGGTTGTAGGTATTTGAAAAACCACTGGGGTAGTATTTTTTCCCTAAACTGTTATCTCCTTATTATCAATGACAAGCGTATAATCTGCTCGAGAAGCAAAATGCTCTTTGAGATGACGGTCAACGGATTTGAGCCCATCAATAAATGCGCTGTCAACGGACATGACCATTTTTAACACAAAGTCAGGTTCATCTCTATGAGTAAGCAAGAAAGGATCAATAATACGTCTACAAGTCGTTTCAAGATAACGGGGGTACTCAAGGTCTTGGCCTTTCGCAACAGGAACCCGTATAGCAAAATCATTTACCCTCATATTTTCTAACGTATAGCCCACCTCTCTCACGGTTTTGCCTAAGATTTCAACACCGTAATCAGAACAGGCGCCAAGGCCCTTCAATAGTATCTTGTCCGCCTTTATCATGTCTTGAGAAGCCACTAAAAGGGTATCACCTCTGGCCCCTGTCCAAAAGCCCCTCTTCCACAGGTCTGTCAAGTAGCCAGAGGTCTTGGCATCAAGGCCACATATGCCATCGTCTCCCCCAATAGGGCCCAAAAATGAAAGGGCGACCACAATCTGACACCAAAGCTCCTCTAAAGGACGAATGGTGAACCTCAGGTCCAACTTCATGCTTTCTCGTTTCCGGTCACTTTTCATTTTTTTTCAAACGACCTTCCCTTACCAGAGAGCTGTAGATATTGTCCAGCACCCCATTTATAAAACCGCTGGAATCGTTGCCCCCAAATCTTTTCCCTATCTCCACCGCCTCATCGATGGAAACTTTCGGTGGTATGTCCTCCATCAGCAAGATCTCAAATACGGCCATTCTCAATATGCATTTATCCAAAAATGGCATCCTATCCAGCCGCCAGTGCTTAGATGCGCTGGCTATCAAACTGTCCAGATGTTCCTTTTCCTCACACACGCCTAGGACAAGGTCTCTTGAGAATGATCTGATTGATGCAGGAGATTCAAAGCTGTCACATATTATGTCAAAGGCCTCACCTGGGTCATCCGAGCCAAACTCCAGATGAAAGAGAACCTGGACAGCCAGCTCTCGAGATCGTCTTCTTCTACCCATTTTGTAACGGTCTAGCCCTTTTCAAAACAAATTGCTCGATTTCAGGTGTATGGTGATGTCTTTCATGAGTAATTGTCAGGAGGGCTCGGTCATCCGGCACCTACGTGTTTCATCAACGCAGGATGACCAAATTTTTTTCGTGGACTAACAAAGGCCAGGGGAAAGGGTGAAAAGAAAAAATTAATCTAATCTTTTGAAAAGGTTGACCATTTCAATGGCGGCCACGGCGGCGGCATATCCCTTGTTTCCTGATTTCGATCCTGCCCTTTCAATAGCCTGTTCAAGATTATCCGTTGTTAGGACACCAAAGGCTACAGGAATCCTGCTGCCCATAGCGACATTCGCAATACCCTTGGACGTTTCTGATGCCACGTAATCAAAATGTGGAGTTGCCCCCCTGATGACCGCACCAAGGCATATCACAGCATCGTAGCGTTCGCTATCAGCCAATCTTTTGGCAGCAAATGGAATTTCAAATGCTCCCGGCACCTTTATCACAGTTATATTGTCATCGGTGGCACCATGCCTTATCAGGGCGTCCACAGCTCCCTCCACCAGTCTTGAACAGATGAAATCATTAAACCGACTAACTATGATTGCGAACCGAAATCCCTCAGCCTGTAACTGACCTTCCAAAACATTGGGCATATCTACCCCCTTATCTGGTTTTTCCTTTATTCCTCGATAATCTTCATCAGGTGCCCGAGTTTCTGGCACTTCGTCATCAGATATTTTCGATTTTCCGGTCTAGGTTCAATCTCTATAGGCACCCTCCCAGTTACCTGGAGGCCATAGCCTTCAAGACCCACTACCTTCTTTGGATTATTTGTAATCAACCTCATTCTTCGAACACCAAGGGCTACCAGAATTTGGGCCCCAACTCCATAATCTCTCAAATCGGCGTCAAATCCCAGGTGTTCGTTGGCCTCCACCGTATCCAGGCCTTTGTCCTGCAATGCATAGGCCTTTAACTTATTTGCGAGGCCGATGCCCCTGCCTTCCTGCTGAAGATATAGGATCACGCCAAGGCCCTCTTTCTGGATCATGGCCATTGCCTCTTTCAGTTGCTCCCCGCAATCGCACCGGTAGGATCCGAATACATCCCCTGTCAAACAACCGGAGTGAACTCGTACCATGACCTCCATTTCATGGTCGATATTACCCTTTACCAATGCCAGATGCTCATAATCGTCGATATCATTTACAAATGCAAGTGCCCTAAACTCGCCGTACGGTGTGGGCAAAACTGTTTCTGCAGCCTCATGCACAAAAGATTCATTCCGCATCCGGTAGGAAATAAGGTCAGCCACTGTAACGATCTTTAGATCGTGTTCTTCGGCAAATTTTTCAAGATCAGGCATCCTGGCCATGGTGCCATCATCCTTCATTACCTCACAGATCACGCCCGCAGGCGTGAGACCAGCAAGGCGCGCCAGATCAACGGCCCCCTCTGTTTGACCAGTCCTGAACAATACTCCCCCCCGTCTGGCCCTGAGTGGGAAGACATGCCCGGGTTGAACCAGGTCTTCCGGTTTAGAGTCCTCTGCCACGGCAGTCAGAATCGTATGGGCCCTGTCAGCGGCCGATATTCCGGTTGTCACGCCACAACGCGCCTCTATAGATGTAGTAAAGGCCGTCTTAAAGGGAGAACGGTTGTCATAGACCATGGGAGAAAGATTAAGTCTATCCACTATGCCTGGGCTCAAGGCAAGGCAGATGAGGCCACGACCGTATTTGGCCATAAAATTGATGCCTTCCGGCGTTACCTTTTCGGCGGCTATGGTCAGGTCTCCCTCGTTTTCCCTGTCCTCATCATCTACGAGGATTATTATCTTCCCATGTCTCAAATCTTCCAGTGCTTCTTCAATACTTGCTACGGGCATCCTAGTCACCAAATCCATACTTCAAAAGCATTTCCCGGTCAATACGAGAACTCTCTTCCATTAATTCGTTCGTCCCATCCCTTTTTAAGAATCTTTCAACATATTTTCCAATCAAATCCGTCTCTATATTGACTAAGGCCCCTACCCTTTTTTTCAAGATAGTCGTTTCAATCCCGGTCTGGGGAATAATGTTCACCTCAAAAAAGGTCCTCTCACACCTATTAATAGTCAGACTGATCCCGTCTATGGCAATGGAACCTTTTTCAACTGTATACCTTGAGAGCTTTTCGTCAATGCCTATCCTCAGGACACAAGACCTTTGAAGCACCTCCTTCTTCAGCATCATGCCTACACCATCCACATGTCCCAAGACAAGGTGTCCTCCCAGACGATCTGAAAGGCGTAACGCCCTCTCCAGATTCACCCCATCACCCTGTTTCATTGATCCAAGGGTACTCCGAGAAAGACTTTCCCCAGAAACGTCCATGCCAAGATAGCCTTCTGATATATCAGCAACCGTAAGACAAACACCATCGACACAGATACTATCCCCAACTCTGCAGTCGGTCATCTGAAAAAGCGGCAAAATGGTCAGCCTAATATCGTTCTGAGACCGCTTTATGCCCTTTACTTTTCCAATGCCCTCTACCAACCCTGTGAACATTTACAATGCCTCTATAAAGAGTCAACAAATCGGCTGAGGCCGATGGCCTGAACGCGAGGTCCTTTCTCTCATTCCACGCGCAGGAGCATTAGTAATCAGGATAACCTACCACCAGTATATCATCTGCAAACCGCCTGGTCTCCACGTCTCTTAATACCAGAGATTGATCCATATTTTTTGGCCCTGGCCCCGCGGCCATGGGCACGCCATCATCCCCGCCGAGGATCCTGGCCGCCTTAAAGATGTAAAATTTATCTACCAGTCTCTCCCGGATCAAGGAACCGATGATTGACGCGCCCCCTTCCACCAGAAGACTGCTCACGGACTTCTTTCCTAGTATATCCATCAGCGCAGACAAGTCAATACTGTCAGCCTTAGTAGGGCAAACAACGGTTGAGACACCATCCTTCTGAAATCTTTTAATGTCCTTTCCGGGTATATTGGGTCCGACTACAAGCAATGTCTCGGCAGTAGAATGGTGATTCAGGACCCTTGCTTTCAGGGGTGTCCTCAGATGGGTATCAACAACAACGCGGAGAGGATCTTTGCCCCCACCGCGTTTGAGTCGAGTAGTTAACTGAGGATCATCGGCAATGACCGTCCCTACACCAACCATTACGGCATCCATCTGATCCCTCAAGCGATGGACAAATTGCCTGGATTTATCGTTTGTAATCCACTTGGAGTATCCTGAAACGGTCGCAGTCCAACCGTCCAATGTCTGGGCCGATTTAACAATGACAAAAGGACGTTCAGTAGAGACAAATTTAATAAAGGCCTCATTTAGCTTACGACATTCTAATTCAAGAATGCCTAATCTTACATCAATCCCTTTCTTTTTCAGAAATTCACAGCCCCCGCCTGATATATTTGGGTTGGGGTCTTTCATACCGACAACCACCTCCTTAACACCGCTTTTCAAGATACTCGCGGTGCAGGGCGGTGTCTTGCCCTGGTGGTTACATGGCTCCAGCGTTACATAGAGGGTGTCCCCCGGGGCCCTTCCACCCAGCTTATTCAGCGCCTCAATCTCAGCATGCGGTTGACCTGCCTCGTGATGATAGCCCGCCGATATGATGCGACCATGTCTGACAATTACCGCCCCTACGGGAGGATTGGGCGATGTGCGGCCCAGACCCTTTTTGGCCAGGCGCAAGGCCTCCCTCATAAACCTGGTATCATTGACCCCATGTTTTACGTCAAGGCCCATGTCTATCAGTAAGAACCTAACTACTTCATGGCATAAGCTTAATTACTCTGGCTTCGAACCCCTAGACCTTCTGCCGGTCTCCTTCCTCGCTCCTCGCCCTCAGGATCTCCTCAAGCTCTGCCATGAATTCATTTATATCCTTGAACTGTCTATAAACAGAGGCGAACCGGACGTAGGCCACCTCATCCCATTCTTTAAGCTTATTAATTACCCTTTCACCAATCTCCGAACTCCCAACCTCTTTTTTGCCCAGTTCTTGAAAATAGAGCTCCAGAGAATCAACAAATTCTTCAATGTCGGTCATGCTCACTGGTAGTTTCTGGCACGCCCTACGTATACCTGATAGGATCTTCTCCCTGTTAAAGGGCTCTCTCCGGCCGTCTTTTTTGACAATCATTGGAAGGACATCTTCCAATTTTTCATATGTGGTGAATCTCCTCCCGCATTCCAGGCATTCCCGGCGTCTTCTAATCATTCTGCCATCTTTACTTAGCCTGGAGTCGACAACCTTATTCTTTATCTTGGTACAATAGGGGCATTTCATTTGACTAACCTCACAACATATATACCGGCTTCTTTTAACATCTGGTCGGCAAGAGGGTCATTATAACCTTCCACATAGAAAATCTTCTCAATGCCGGCATTGATAATCATCTTTGAACATATACTACATGGCTTATTAGTGCAATAAAGGACTGATCCCGCAATAGGAATGCCATGATAAGCGGCCTGGATAATGGCATTCTGTTCGGCGTGAAGTCCCCTACAGAGCTCATGTCTCACCCCAGAGGGAATAGAGGAATCCTTTCTTAGGCATCCAACCTCTGCACAATGCCGGAGGCCAGCAGGGGCCCCGTTGTAACCGGTGGCGAGTATTCTCTTGTTCTTTACCAGTACAGCACCCACCTGGCGCCTGAGACATGTTGATCTTTTTGCAACCATCTTTGTTATGGTCATGAAATATTCGTTCCATGATGGTCTCGACAACTAAGACTCCTGAAAGCAGTTCCGGTAGATAGGAAAGCGCCGACAAAGTTCCGAAACAGCCACCCGAACCTCCAACAAATTGGATTCAGATTCAGGTCTTTCCAACACGTCGTTAATTAGTTTCGCTGTCAGGTTCATTTCGGACTCCCTCATCCCCCTGGTCGTCAATGCCGGAGTTCCTAACCGTAAACCGCTGGTCACTTTAGGGGGCCTCTTGTCAAATGGGATACTGTTCTTATTAACTACAATACCCGCTCTCCACAAGGCGGTCTCTGCATCCCTTCCTGTTATCCCCTTTCGGGTCAAATCAATTAGGACCAGGTGATTATCCGTCCCACCTGAAACCAGATCAAAGCCAAAACTCATAAGGGCCTCGGCAAGGACACCCGCATTTTTGACAACCTGCCTTTGATAATCAGCGAACTCTGGCGTCAATGCCTCTCTTAATGCTACCGCCTTTGCGGCAATTATATGCATAAGAGGCCCTCCCTGGATACCCGGGAAAATAGATCTATCCAGCCTCTCACCAAATTCCTTGTTTGACAGAATCAAACCACCCCTTGGCCCTCTAAGGGTCTTGTGGGTTGTGGTTGTAATAAAATCGGCCTGTCCCACAGGTGTAGGATGTAAGCCCGCTGCAACCAGGCCGGCGATATGGGCTATATCGGCCATAAGATATGATCCGTGTTCATGGGCGATTTCGCTAAAACGGGCAAAATCTATAAACCTTGGATAGGCACTGGCACCTGCGATGATTATCTTGGGTCTGTGGGCCTTTGCAAGGTCTCTTATATGATCATAATCGATGCGCTGTGTTTTCGGGTCTGTTTCATAGAAAACTGATCTATAAAGGGTCCCTGAAAAACTGACTGTGCTCCCATGGCTCAAATGGCCACCGTGCGATAAATCCATTCCCATAATTATATCACCGGGCTTCAAAAAGGCCAGATAAACAGCCATATTTGCCTGCGACCCTGAATGCGGCTGAACATTCGCGTATTCTGCACCAAACAACCTCCTGGCGCGGGAAATGGCCAAGCTTTCTGCCTTATCCACATATTCACAACCGCCATAATATCTCGCACCTGGATATCCCTCTGCATACTTATTGGTCATCACACTGGCCTGAGCCTCCAGCACTGCACAACTGGCATAGTTTTCAGAGGCAATCATTACAAGATTGTCTCTTTCTCGATCCACCTCCTCTCTTATTGCCCGATAGATATCAGGGTCTATCTCCCTCAAACTCCTCTCTTTCAAGACACGCCTCTCAATCAATTAGATCCAGCCGCACCTGATGTCGGCCGCCCTCAAAGTTGGTTTCCATAAAAAGATCTACCATTTCAAGGGCGAGGCCTACCCCAAGCACACGACCTCCCATAACGAGGATATTGGCGTTATTGTGTAGCCTGCTCAGCCTTGACGTGTAGAGATTATGGCACAGGGCGGCACGCACGCCTCTGTACCGATTGGCTACTATACTCATACCCAATCCGGTTGCGCAAATCAAGATGCCGCGCCTATATTCACCCTTGGCGACTGCCTGGGCCAACTTATGGGCCACCCTGGGATAATCCGCTGAATCACGGCTAAACACCCCTATATCCTTAACCACATATTCAGGAGAGTTTTCCAGGTGGGCCTTACATTCCTCTTTTAAGTCAAACCCTGCGTGATCCGAACCTATTATAATTTCCATGATATTACTCTATACCTTACACCTTATGAATCGGCACAAATTTGAATTCACCATATGCCTAATCAGGCCAAAAAGTCAACAAACATCGGCTGGAGCCGTTGTCCTGAAGCCGAGCCTGCCTACGCAGGCGGGGGTTTTCCAATTAGCAACAAAGCGAATGGAGTTGAAGGGGTGACTGTCTGCCCTTTTGGAAAAAAGCGATCTGGCAGCTTTCATGGGTGCATGGCGGCCGTGATCCCCTGGTTTCAGGAGATCTTTCAGATTATCTACCGGTCGGAGAGTCTCCTACCTTGTTCTGGCGTTTGGCGTATGCCTCTCTATTTTCATGGCTCATATGCCTTAAATATCAATGAGGCATTCGTGCCGCCAAATCCAAAAGAATTAGACATCGCAGTCTTTACCTTAGTGTGTCTAGCCACATTCGGAACATAATCAAGATCACATTCGGGGTCAGGGGTCTCATAATTGATTGTCGGCGGGATGATGCCATATTTGATTGTAAGAACTGTAAAAATGGCCTCAACGCCACCCGCCCCTCCAAGGAGGTGGCCGGTCATAGATTTGGTAGAGCTTATGGCGAGCTTGTAGGCATGTTCCCCAAACACGGCCTTAACTGCCTTATTCTCTGATAGGTCATTGAGTTTTGTTGATGTGCCATGGGCATTAATGTAGTCTAGATCTTCTCGCCTAAGCCCCGCATACTTTAGCGCCATCTTCATACAATTAATAGCACCATCACCCTCAGGATCTGGAGCGGACACATGATAAGCATCCCCACTTAATCCGTACCCAACTACCTCAGCGTATATGTCAGTGCCTCGCTCAAGGGCATGTTCCAATTCCTCCAGGACCAATATACCGGAGCCTTCTCCCATCACGAACCCATCACGATCGAGATCGAACGGACGCGATGCCTTTTCTGGATCATCATTCCTCGTGGAAAGGGCACGCATAGAACAGAACCCGCCCAGGGCGAGTGGGGTTATTACTGCCTCCGCACCGCCGGTGATCATTGCATCTGCAATGTCGTCACGAACGAATCGAAAGGCCTCTCCAACGGCATGACAACTGGCCGCACATGCCGTTTCCACCGAAATAGTGGGTCCCTTTGCTCCAAATTCTATTCCTATCTGCCCGGGGACCATATTTGCAATAATGCCAGGGATGAAAAAGGGGCTGATACGGCCGGGCCCTTTCTTTAAAAGGACCTCATGGTAGTGCTCCAGCATTTCGAGTCCGCCCAGGCCTGTCCCTGTAACGCACCCGATTCTATGACCGTTGGAGGCATCAATCTTCAGGCCTGAATCCTCCATTGCCATCCGTGCAGATGCCATAGCGAAATGGATGAATACATCAAAACGCCTAATCTGCTGTTTATCAAGGAAATCCCTGGGGTTGAAGTCCTTTACCTCTCCGGCTACTCTGGAAGGAAAATCGGATGCATCAAATTTTGTGATGGGTGCGATGCCTGACTTTCCTGAGCTTGCCGCTTCCCAGTTTTTCTCGACGCCGGTGCCCAGGGGGGTGACCATTCCCAGGCCTGTTACCACAACCCTTCTGGCCATTTCACTGCTCCTTTTCTGAGTGCCATACTCTCCCAGCCTTTCAGGCGAAGGCCTCTCGATATAAGGCCAGCGCACCTCTTATGCCTTCCTCCAATTCTAAGCTTACGCCACTTGGTCGGACCCACGCGCCTGATCGGCAAGATTATTTTTCAATGTTATTGTTTATATAATCTATGGCCTGTTGTACCTTTTCTATCTTCTCTGCCTCCTCATCAGGTATTGAGATATCAAACTCCTCTTCCATAGCCATAATAAGCTCAACCTGGTCAAGGGAATCAGCACCCAAATCATCGACAAACGAGGCATCTGGCACAACATCCTTTTCATCAACATCCAACTGTTCGCATATAATCTTTTTGACCTTTTCTTCAACAGATGACATATAGCTTTACCTCCTAAAAAAATTGCTTATTTCTGACTTGGAAACTTGTTGGCGCCCACAATGTGTTTATGGACGGGCACTAGGCGTCTCTATGGCACAAGATCGTGAACTTGGGCCGAGTATTTGGAATCATCGATGTTTTATGCTCATTATCACCCGATGCTGGATAATAGTTTCTGGTTGCTTGTTGTAGCGAAACCTCATCCGCAACACTTCACATATACAATCCCCCGTTTACGTGGATAATTTGACCCGTAATATAGCCGGCGGCATCAGAACAGAGCCAATAAACGGCCTCCGCGATTTCTTCCGGCCTGCCAATCCTGGCCAGAGGTATCTGCTGAAGAAAGCCCTCCTTAACTTTTTCAGACAGGGCCGCTGTCATATCGGTATCCACAAAGCCAGGCGCGACAGCATTAACAGTTATTCCCCTTGACGCTACTTCTCGCGCAATGGTCTTGGTAAAACCCATAATACCCGCCTTGGACGCGGCATAATTGGCCTGACCAAAATTTCCCATCTGACCTACGACAGAAGAAATGTTGACTATGCGGCCCGATCTCTTTTTGATCATTGGCCGTACCACCACCTGGGTGCAGTTAAACACGCTCTTCAAATTTACCCTAATGACAAAATCCCAGTCCTCTTCACTCATTCGCATCAGAATTCCATCTCTGGTAATTCCGGCATTATTCACAAGGACATCGACCCTTTCAAACCTTGATATAACATCTTTGAACAATACGTCCACTGACTCATAAGATGATACATCGACCCTGTGACTTTCTGCAGTTACTCCCCTCTTGACCAATTCCTTCAGCGTCTCATCAGAGGCCTCGTTATCCGGGTCATAATGCACAATTACAATTTTGGCGCCTTCTTCTGCAAACCTGAAGGCCACTGACCGGCCAATTCCTTTCGAGGCACCAGTTATAACAACTACTCTACCAGGAGAATCATGCATAATATCTTACTCTTGGCCTACCTAACCCTCTTCTATCTCAATAATAGTCCTGCCCTTGTATGTCCCGCATTCAGGGCACACGTGATGGGGTAATATTGGCTCATTACAGTGGGGACAATTGACAATATTTGGCATTTTGACGCTATCGTGAGCTCGACGCGTGCCCCGTTTGGACTTGGATCTTTTCCTTTTTGGTAACGCCATAATCTATGTCTTTCCTCCTTTTATCTTCAGATTTTCAAGCTTTGAAAAACCAGGGTGACCCTTTTTTCGCTGACAATCACATTTTTCCATATTCAGGTTGGCCCCACATATAGGGCACAGCCCTGAGCAGTCTTCCCTACAAAGGAATTTCATGGGCAATGAGAGATAGATTTGCTCTCGGACAATTTCGTATAAATCGACCTCATTTTCGGTGATTAAATCAATCGACATATCCTCTTCCAAGAGTTCGATCTCTTTCTGATCAGAGTCTGTAAGGGCGAGCACCAGCGACAAACTGAAGTCGCAGTCCAGATCACTGGGGTAAGGCTCCAGGCATCTGTCACACCGAACTTCGGCCGTGCCATACAAGTGACCAGAAAGAACAAACTTGCCCCCCTGCCCGTAAATATTCATTTGAACCCTCAAAGGTCCACGGAGGCCAAGGACCTGATCATTCTCTTTATCACTCTGCCACCAGCCAGCCTTAAGGGTAAACTCAAACTGGCGGGGCCCATGCAAGATGGTTCTCAGGTCAATGATCATTTGGAAAAACTCTATTATAAAGCAATGTAAGACATTTTTCCTGAGAGTAACGTAAAGGGATAATTACATAAGTAGCTTCTGCTTTGTCAAGAGAATTAATCTTTATCGGCCCTTCCCGCTTCTCCATAAATAGAATATTGCAACAATTGAAGGGGGATACCCCTGGCTTACACCTTTAGTCCCATGTCGATTTTTGTCTTCCCACAACTTTTATGAGTTTATCCGACTGAAGCGTACCTCTATTTTCAAAAGGTGTTAATCCGCAAAATGAGTTCGTGCAGTCACAAGATATAGTGACTCCTTTCTGTGCCTCTTTTTGGGGCCTCAATAGTTTCCGCATTTTTTATTGACACTCAAGGTCCATTTTTAGTAAGCTCCTTAAGGTTATACATACAGTATGACCTATGCCTTCCCCATCTAGCAGGGGAAATTCTCCAAACGCATATTTCCCGGAAGCCAAGAACTCTGAGCTCCTAATCAATAACTTACTTCAAGGTCCTTGATCTTTTTTCCATGTGGAGATACAGAGAGCGACTTACCTATAATGAAAAGCTGAGGCGTTCGCTTTATGAAGTCTTGAGAGACGCATTGGAACGCCGACTTATGAAGATTTCTCTTATCGACTCTTTTTTCAATTACCAGAGAGAAGGGGTTCACTATAGCTTTCTGGATAAGAGCGAGCTGAAGCCAAAATCCAAGAAAATGGAAAAAGAGTCGGAGCTGTTTAACACCTTTATAGTAATCTTCTGTGAAGGTGCCGTCAGCCCGGAATTAAAAAACTATATCCGGTTTTTTCCTGAAAACAGCGTTGTAAAAAAGAATCTGGAATATCTCCCAAGCTTTACTATTTATAAGCGCTTTCAGCAAAATCTCAGGCATTTTGACAGTTCCCATTTCTTGGATTTCCTTCAGGACCTACTAAATATCGATTACGCCTTACTCATACAGCAAGATCCAACTATCAAAAAAAAGAACCGTTATTCCCTTACCCATTTCCATGTCAAGATTGACTGGCCCATAGCCGTTGCGGCCGAAGACCTGGCCAAATGGCTCAGGTACATTCAAAACAACTTGTATGAGAATGGCGACAAAGAGGCCCGCATCCTCCAAAATAAGCTCTTTGAATTCTATGGGTGTCATCATAGTGTTGGTGGGAGAAGGACTGCCGGGCTCATCGCTGCACAACTTTTGAGAAAATTGGATTCTATCTCGACAGTGTTTGTCTCCAGCTCTGAGTCGCGCTCAATGTATAAGTACTCTGAGCGAGGCGTATCAAAATTCTTTCTGATACAGTTGACAAATCAACAGGTTAATGCCCTAGCTCAGAGAGAGGGCATGGAACTGGAGACGTTCAAGTCAACCTATCTTTACGCGGCAGAGAATTTTTATATCGGTATATCAGAGGCATCTTATGGCCCAACCTTCTATTCTAAGCCCCCAGCGGATGGGAAACTCCGCAAACTAAGACCGGCCTATAACTGGTTAAAACTTAGAGATGAGTTTCTCCACCCAACGATTAACGCCTTGGATGCAAAACCCATCAGTTATGCCTGGGTTTATACCACCGACTAATATGACATAGAATTGGGGTAACGCCTTAGCCCCTCAAGAACAAAATCGTTGCCTTCTATGACAAAAAATTTCAGTCAACGTCCATATGTTGCCCTGCCTTTTAAAGCATCCATTCACCCTGTGAGCGATGCCATTTAAGCACATATGTATGCCCGTCATCTCCAACAACCTTAAAAAAGTCGTGATCTTCCCCGTACCACCTATCGACAATTTCCCTGACCTTTATATCCTCACCGTCCACAAGAAAATGAAGAGGCCGCTCATTTGCCTTATAGCCGGAGTATGTGATAACCTGAATTTTTTTGTTGTCAGTATCCTTTGGCATAAAGTCCTGATCCATTGAAAAAATTCACCAGGCCATAAAATTTCCGATCGCTTTCATTATACACTGCTAAAGAAAATATAACCAGAAACTAACCAAAATTGCTCAAGATGCCAGGATCCCCTTGTTTCATAACATTCAATATGTTAGTTTCCACATAGCTTTTTGAATTCCCCGGGGAGACAAGTTCACATTCTTTCGCAGACCCTTGGGCAAAGTTGCCTTATGTAAATAAGGAGGCCTTACCTCACACATGAATCCAAAAAAAGTCCTGACCCGCTTTGCTCCCAGCCCCACAGGGTATCTCCACATCGGTGGTGCAAGGACCGCGCTGTTTAACTGGCTTTTTTCCAGACAGCAGGGTGGGATATTCATATTGAGGATTGAAGATACTGATAAGCAGAGGTCTTCAGAAGAGGCCACCAAGGCCATCTTAGACTCCATGGAATGGCTAGGGCTGGATTGGGACGAGGGCCCTTATTTACAGTCTCAGAGATATGATATCTATAATGAATTTATAGAGCGTCTACTGAAGGAAGGGCAGGCATATCACTGTCGTTGCCGCCCAGAGGAACTGGAAGAGAAAAGGAAAGAGGCCAAGGCAAGGGGACTCAAACCCAAATATGATGGAAAATGCCGCGATCTGGGGCTTGGTCCTGAACCTGGTTCGGTGGTCAGACTGAAAACTCCACTAAGTGGCACAACAGAATTTCACGATCTGATAAAAGGCCCAATCCGATTTAACAATGAGGAACTGGACGATCTCATTCTGAAGCGATCTGATGGAACTCCCACATACCACTTGGCGGTCGTGGCCGACGATATTAGCCTTGGCATCACTCATGTAATAAGAGGTGACGATCACGTCAACAACACCCCCCGCCAGATATTGATTTACGAGGCACTGGGAGAACCCGTCCCGCTCTATGCCCACCTGCCTATGATCCTCGGGCCTGACGGTCGAAGACTCAGCAAGAGACATGGAGCCATGTCGGTCACAAGTTATAGGGACATGGGTTACCTCTCACACGCCCTGCTCAACTCCCTGGCTCGGCTTGGATGGTCGTATGGTGATCAAGAGAGGTTCACAAAAGAAGAACTCATAGAAAAATTTTCCCTCTCAAACGTGGGTAAGTCGGCCGGGGTTTTCAATGCCGATAAACTCCTGGACCTGAATGCCTGGTATATCCGGAACTCGGCCAGCACATTCCTTGCAGAGCAACTGGGCCCTTTTTTAAAAGCACTGGGCTTTGAGGGCATTGATAATGAAAAGTCAATTCAAGTGGTAGACACCATCAAGATGCGAAGCAAGACGCTTATCGAAATGGCAGAAGGTGCCTGCTTCTATTTTCAGGAAGAGCTCACCTACGAAAAAAATGGAGACGATAAGTTTTTGAAACCTGATGTCTTGCCACTATTTGAAGACCTGAAGAAAAGACTTGAGAGAGGACCTGAATTCGACCTTCCCGGCCTTGAGAGGCTATTTGAGGACTTCTTGGAGGAAAAAGGGATCAAGCTGAAAAAAATAGCTCAACCACTAAGGGTAGCCCTCACCGGTAAAACTGTGAGCCCGGGTATTTTCGAGGTGATGAACGTCCTCGGCAAGCAAAAGGTGCTCAATAGGATTAACAGGGCAATCAGTCATATAGGAACTTAAGGCCAGAGAAGTTTCGCCTGCCCGGCCCGTATAGGCCAAAATTTAGGATCTTGGCCTATATGGTCGGCTGGAACAGGAAAATTTTTTATTAATTTCAAAGGTACATAGCAGAAAAGACCAAAGGGGGTTTGTTGATCATGGAGATAAGAATTCTAGGTGTTGTGGGATCAGGCCAGATGGGATCGGGGATTGCACAGGTTGCCGCCTCCAGCGGGTTAGATGTTATCATGAATGATGTCAAAGATGAATATGTGGAGAGGGGGTTTTCCGCCATTGAAAAAAGCCTTGGACGTATGATCAAGAGGGAGAAGATCAGCCGGGAAGACCAAGAGGCCATACTAGGGAGGATTGAGGGCTCCACATCTCTCAAGGATATGATTAAGGCCGATTTTGTAGTGGAGGCCGCGATAGAAAATGAGGCACTGAAACAACAAATCTTTAAGGATCTGTCCGAATATTGTAAGGAAGGCGCTATCCTCTCCTCAAATACCTCTTCAATCTCCATTACTAAGATCGCATCCGCGACAGAAAGGCCGGAAAAGGTCATCGGCATGCATTTCATGAACCCTGTTCCCGTCATGAAGCTCGTTGAAATCATCAACGGCCTGGCCACTTCCGAAGAAACTTTTGAAATAACGCGAGATTTGGCCCTAAAAATGGGCAAAACCCCAGTGTCCGCGAATGACTTTCCCGGCTTTATAAGCAACAGGATACTCATGCCAATGATCAATGAGGCAATATACGCCCTCTTTGAAGGGGTGGGCAAGGCAGAAGATATTGACCAGGTCATGAAACTAGGCATGAATCATCCTATGGGCCCTCTTGCACTAGCCGACCTTATCGGTCTGGATACATGTCTTGCCATCATGGAAGTCCTGCACCACGGATTGGGCG
>Ga0307425_1000726_pt1 | contig 20417 bp, 16 predicted proteins | sample SalMarWE160330MG_FD_202152 | JGI IMG/M metagenome (GOLD analysis project Ga0307425, IMG submission 202152) | Salt marsh sediment microbial communities from the Plum Island Ecosystem LTER, Massachusetts, United States - WE1603-30 | ecosystem: Environmental > Aquatic > Marine > Intertidal zone >...
CGTGGCCTGGTCGGAACAGCTCCTGTGCCACGTAGATTATTGATTTCGGCCGGTAGAACTCCAGTGGGGTCAACAGCGTGCTAGTGCCGATTAGCACATCCGTGCGGGCGAGGTTCGGTACGCGTATCTTCTCACGCCTGGAACCATCAAGCGGCCCCACCCGTGGCGTCGGACGCTTCCCTGACTCCCGCAGGAGCTTGCGCACCAGCCGGGTCAAACCAACCACGCCGATTATTTCCACTCCCAGGTCCTGCGAGCCGCAGTCTTGGCATCTGGGCGCCTTCTCCCGGTAGCCGCACCCGCGGCAGGCGGCCTCGGAGCTTTCAGTAACAAACACGAGTCGGCGGCCGCACTGGGAGCAGCGCATGCCCTCCCCGCAGGCGGCGCAGAATACTTCCTGCCCCCCGCCCACGGCATTGTTGTACACCAGCAGTTGCTGGCCAGACTGCGCATGCTCTGCCACCAGCTCGGCGATGCGGTCGATCCTCTCGCCGGGGCTTGGCGGCAGAGCCACCACCTCCGCGCTGAGTGTCTCCTCCCATACGCCCAGCGCCAGCGGCGCCAGCGGCAGCATAGTTACCTGCCGGCCTGTCGCCCTGCCAAGCCCCATCAGGTTGGCGAAGGTGTCGTAGCGCGGATACTGCTCGGCGCGGAACTGCGGCGCTGTTGGATCAAACACGACTATCTCATCAAACTCGGCGTACATCGCCAGGAACTGCGCTGACCGCTTCCCCACCACGATTGTGGGCTCACTGCTCGCAAGCTGTTCCGCGAGCAGCCGGAACTCCGCAACCTTCATTGATGTGTCAAACGCCAGCACCTGCCCCCTGAACCTCGCTGGCACATCCTGCAGAAACCGGTGGACATGCCACTCAGTGGGCACGAGCACCAGCTTCCTTCCGCGCCTGCGAGTGAGCAGTTCAACCACAGACCGTGAGGAGAGGAAACTGCGCCAGTCAACCCGGCGGCAGGCAGCGGGATAAGACTCCGTGGGCCGCAGCGACGCAGCAGTCAGAGCACGGTCAATCTGCCCGGCCAGCGCCAGCTCCGGGTCGAGCTGAATGCCCGCCGCCCCCGGCGGAAACAGCAGCTTCTGCCTGGAAGCTGGTGGGGGAGCGGGAGCATCCTGCACGCCTAACCCGATGTGGCCTTCAACCACGAGCGCGCCGCACTCAACCAGCGCGAGCAATTCGCTGAAGCCGACCGACTTCATCAGCTTGCCCACTAAAGCGCTGGAGATTCGCGTGCGCTTGCGCGGTAGCATCATGCGCACCACTTCCAGCCCCGTGCGTAGTTCGACGGGCGCACTCCTGCCGCCCGGGGAGAGAAACAGCGCGCTTCTGCGGGCCGCATTACCGAAGGTGGCTTGCGCGAACATTTCGCTGGGTGAGCACATCGCCAGCTGCGCGAGGAAAAGCAGAAGCTTGCCGAAAGGCGGTCGTACTGCCGGTCCCTCAGCCAATCCGACTACGGGCTTCAGCATCTCGCGGCTACGCGCATCGAGCGCTTCCGCAAGCTCTGCCACCACTCCGAGATCAAACCCGTTGCGGAAAGGGACTGCTACCAGGCTTCCTGGCTCTATGGCGAAATGCGGCGGAATCGAGTAGGTGAACGGCTGGAATGCTGGGCTTCGCGTCAGGAGGTAGACTTCCGCGGTCTTCACCGTCCCACCCCAAGGTTAGTTGATATGAGTATTGTCTAGCCGGTGGGCGTTTCGCCTTCGCCCACGTTAAACAGGTTGGCCCTGATATCGAACTTCGGCAGCTCCCGCGTGTACAGCTCGTTTAAGTACTCGTCGATGTAGTTCTGCACCAGCATATCCCTGAGCGTGGCCTTGATTTCGTCCTTCACCTCGGCAAACTCGTGAAGCTCCGCCGGCCGTTTGTCGTGAACATAGAGCACATGGAAGAGCGTGCCTTTTATTACCTGCGAGTACTTGTCGGGGCTGAGCGCGAACGCCGCCTCCTCAATCGGAGCCGGCAGCCCTGCGCCTCGTTCCATCACGCCCACATAGCCCGCGCGCGCTCTTAGTTCCGGATCGGAGTTATACACGCTGGCGAGCTCGTTGAAGTTCTCGCCCTTGTCCAGTTTCGCAAGCACCTCCTTCGCCGTCTCCAGCGTCTCCACCGAGATGATGGACATCCACACTCGTTCCGGCGGTTGGAATACCTTGATGTTCTGCAAGTAGTACTTGTTGGCGTCATCGTCGGTGACGACAATGTTCTTTTCCTTGATGAACTTGGCTTCAAGGTAGTCTTGGAACTTGCGGTTCATTATGGTGTAATCCACAAAGCGGCTCAGCACATCCTGGGGGTAAAGCTGTTTGAAGCCGTCGTAGATCTCCTGAGACATGTTCTCCTGGATAAACTTGCTGCGTTCCGCGTCGGTCGGGGTCAGGCCGACCTTCGTGGCTTCCTCATAGACAATCGCCTGTTCCAGGAAGGTCACCAGGCCGCGCGCGCCGAGCTGGCGCATGAAGAAGATGTGGAAATCGTCCAGCACATATTTCACGCCATTGTGTTCGGCCAGCGGCGTGTTTCCCGCTGCCGAGGCGGGCACGGCCGCGAGCACTGCCGCCAGCAGTCCTATGGCAAAGGTGATTCTCAGGTTACGGGAACTCATGGTTTCTCCTTTTCGGTTATGAGCTTAATGATGAGATGGGTAATCCGCTCCGCGAGTTCAAGTTTCTCTCTTTCGGCGGTCTCCAGCTCCACTCCACTGCCAGTAAACACGCCGGCTTTGATCGTGCCGTCGCCAAAAGGCGGACGCTCCGCGCTGTAATCCACCGCGACGATGGCGTCCAGCTTCTTGGCAGCGAGCTTCGCCTGCGCGCGCTCCTGGGCCTGCTCGGTTTCCACCGAGGCACCCACCTTAACGAAGGTGCGGTTATCCGCCAGCTCCGCCAGTATGTCCGTGGTCCGCTTGAGCTTGAGCGTAAGCTCGGCGAACTCCTCTTTCTTGATCTTGTGACCCACCGGCTCCGGCGCGAAATCTGCGACCGCCGCCAGCATCAGCAGCGCGTCGCAGCCGGCAGTGCGGTCCACCACCGCCCGGCGCATATCTTCTGAGGTTGTTACAGCGATAACTTGCGCCGGCAGCTCCACCAGCAGGTCTTGTCTGGTGCCGGGGCCGGCGATGAGCTCAATCATAGCGCCGTGCAGCGCTAGTTGGTAGGCGCACATCAGCGCCAGCGTGCCGGTGGAAGCGTTGGAGACAAACCTGATGGGGTCAAGGTACTCGCGGGTGCCCCCGGCGGTGACGACAATGCGCTTGCCGGTCAGCGGCCCGTCCTCGTCGGCCAGCGCGCGCACGACTTCGGTGACAATGCGCTCGGGGGTGGCCAAACGGCCGCGGCCGGTTTCACCGCAGGCGAGCCAGCCCTCGTCCGGTTCAATCTCGTAAATGCCGCGCTCCTTCAGTCGCCGCAGGTTCTCCTGCGTCGCCGAATGGGCGTACATCCGCGTGTTCATTGCGGGGGCGATCAGCACGGGCCCCTCCCAGGCGAGCGCCGCCGAAGTGAGCAGGTTGTCGGCGATGCCGTTGGCGAGCTTGGCGATGGTGTTCGCTGTAGCCGGGGCGATCAGGAGCACTTCACACTCCTCGGAAAGCGAGATGTGCGCCAGAGGGTCGAAGCTGCTGCAAACCGCACCCGCCTCCGGCGGGAACTCGTCCACCAGCACTTGCGTGCCGGCCAGGGCGGCGAGAGTGAGTGGGGTGATGAACCTGGTTGCGTTGGGTGTCATCACCACGCGGCACTTGATGCCGCGGTCGGCCAGCCGGCGGATGACATCGCACATCTTGTAGGCGGCGATGCCGCCGGAAACGCCGACTAGCACCGCCCGGTCGCTGCTATTCGTCGGTTTCTTCATCTAGGTCGGTTTCGTCCGTCACTTCGGTCTCGTCGCCTTCCGGCAGGGCGGGGTTTTCCTCCGGCGCCACAAAGACGAATTCACTCTCCGGCGGCGCGGAGATCGAAGCTGTTTCGTCACCCTTGCGGAAGCTCTCCAGGTACTCCAACAGGTACATTTTCTCGCGGTCAAGCTTGCCGCTGGCGATTTCCCTTAGCGCCAACGACAGCGGCTTGAGGCCGCCCGCCAGCGCCTTCACGTCGTCGTCCACTTCGCCTTCAAAGGTCGGGCCGATGCGTAGTTTGCCGATGACCTGCTTGGCCCTGAGGGACGCAAGGGTCACCAATTCATATTTGCTGGGCAGCTGCTTGAGCAGATCCTCCAGCAGCGGGTACATCAGTGTGTCCTTGGTTCCGCGTTCTTTGCGTTCGTCCACGTCTCCTCCTACTTGAGGGCCTTTAGCAGCCCCTCTATATGCCCTTCCGCAAACCTCGTGCGGTGGTTGAGGCTCAGAATAATGGTCTCAAGCGCCCCTACCGTATCATCAATACTGCGGTTGATTATCGCGTAATCCGACTTCTGCAGCCGGTGAAGCTCCTCTTTGGTGTAAAGCTGCCGTTCCGCCAGTGATTTTTCGTCCTCCGACCCGCGCATGCTCAGCCGCTTGGCCAGGTCCTCAATGCTAGGAGGCAGCAGGGCCACTGCCGTGAACTGGGGGTATTTCTGCTTCAGCACCAGCGCGCCCCGGGTGTCCAGCTCAAAGATGACCACCTTGGGGAACCGCTCGGCCTCATCAATTACAGTCTTCGGTGTCCCGTAGTAGTCGGTGTACACCTTCTCCCACTCCAGGAAGTACCCATCCTCAATCCGCCGCTCGAACTCGGCGTGGTCAATGAAATGGTAGTGCACCCCATCAATCTCACCTTTTCGCGGTTTGCGCGTGGTGCAGCTAATGGAGAAAGTGTAGTCGAGATGAAGCTCCAGCAGCCGGCGGATTACCGTGCTCTTGCCCACTCCGGAACAGCCGGAAATTATGATGCCGTTGAGCATAAGCCCTACGCCGCGTCCTCCGCTCCTTGGTTGTCAGTTTCGGTGAACGCCCCCAGCCTGGCTTCGGACAGCGCGGCCATCCTGCCCGCCAGCTCTGCCTTGCGCTCGCGGAACGGCGCAACCTGCGCTAGCTCCGTCTCCAGCAGGTAGCTTCTCAGCTCCAGGCGCAGCGGATTGTCTTGGAACGATGCGATGACGGTGTTCGGCCCCTCAATCGGCGCCTCATCGCTGCCGGTGATGATGAAGCGCGTCCCCGGCTGGAAGGCGCTCTGCGCCAGCTCCGCCCAGTGGTCAAACACGGCGAATCCCGGCCGTATAAGTGGCTCCAGGCGTTCCAGGGCAGCCTGCACCCGGTCTGTTGCAGTGAGCACCGCCGGCTCCATGAAGAATGTCCGCACCAGCTCCAGCCCGTCGGTGGCGGTGATAGAGCGCGTTGTGTGCCGGACGAAGAACCACATCAACGCGTCAAAACACGTATTCAGCACCGGAAAGTCCCCAGCCTGCAAGTAACGCTCGTGGAAGCTCACTTTCTCCCATGCGCGCGGGTAGCTGGGAAGCTGCGCGTCGCGGTTGAGCTTGCGGTATAGCGCTATCAGCTGCCGCTCCTGCGGAAGGATGTGGTAGCGCGATAGATTGTGCTCGTAGAGCTGCGCCAGATCTGAATTGCTGGTGGAGGCCATCCCGGCGCCCACGCCCGCCTTGGCCACCGGATACAGCTCATAGCTGAAGTTCTCCGGATGCGCCGACTTGGCGGCGAGCAGCACCCTCCGGAGGAAATCCTCCAGGTTAACCCCAATCCAGTCCAGCCGGAAGCGGGGCAGCAGCAGCCCAAGTTGTGAGTTATAGGCTCTCAAAACGCGAACACGTATTATACCACCGCCAGCCCGCCGTGCTACAATCCGCGCCGTATGGATGCCCCTGCGCAAGAGCGCTACGCGGAGTTCGTGGCAGTGGTTCGCCGGCTGTTGGCGCCCGGCGGCTGCCCCTGGGATCGGGAGCAGACGCCGGCCTCGCTGCGGCAGTACGTGGAGGAGGAAGCTGGCGAGGTGGTGGCCGCCATTGACCGCCTGCTGGCGGTGGAAGAGCGCATCCGGGCGCACCGCGGCCTGCCCACCTCAAATCCGCAGCCGCCGGAGGGCTTTTCCACTCAACACGAGAAGAAGGGCAGGGCTCACGCCCACCATCCCGCGCGCGAAGATTTCAGCCAGGAGGCTTCCGCTTCTGGCGCGCCCCTGGGGACGGGCGACTTACCGCCAGAGCTGGAAAACGCGCGCGCGGCTGCCCTGGAGGAATTACGTTTGGAACTCGGCGACCTGCTTCTTCAGCCGGTTCTGCTCGGAGCGCTGGCTGAGGCTATCGGCTACTTCAGCTTGGACGATATAGTGGACGGCATCACCGAGAAGCTCATCCGCCGCCACCCACACGTGTTCGGCGAGGTGGAAGTGGAATCAGCCGAGGATGTGCTCACGAACTGGGAAGCCATCAAGCGTGGCGAGAAGCATGAGTGACCGCGCTCACTGCTCCTCGCCGAACAGCGGCGCCTCGGGCCCATGCGGCATCTCCCTTGGCGCATAAGGTAGCTTGAAGTACTCGTAAGTCTTCTGCGTGGCGCAGCGCCCGCGCGGCGTCTTCTCCAGGAATCCCGCCTTCATCAGGAACGGCTCGTACACGTCCTCAATCGTGTCGCGCTCCTCGTTGAGCACCGCCGCAATCGTGCTGATGCCCACCGGCCCGCCGTCAAAGTTCTTCAGGATGAGCTTCAGGATGCGGCGGTCCATCTCGTCCAGCCCCTCGTCGCCGATGCCCAGCCGCGCCAGCGACTCCTCCGCCAGCTGCTTGCTGATAACCTCTTCGCTCGCGACCACGGCGAAATCCCACACGCGCTTGAACAGGCGCAGCGCGATGCGCGGCGTCCCGCGCGACTTGGCGGCGATGGACTGCAGGCTGTCTTCGGCGATGCCGATGCCGTGCTCCCGGGCCTTGCGGCGGATGATCTCGGCCAGCTCCTCCGGCGCGTAGAAGCTCAGGTGGAACAGCGCGCCGAAGCGGTCGCGCAAGGGCGCGGTGAGCAGCCCGCTGCGGGTGGTCGCGCCCACCAGGGTGAACGGGCTCAGGTTCAGCGGTATCGTGCGCGCCCCCGGTCCCTTGCCGATGATGACGTCCACCTTGAACTGCTCCATCGCCGAGTAGAGCGTCTCCTCCACCGCGCGGTTCAGCCGGTGAATCTCGTCAATGAACAGCACCTGCCGCTCGCCCAGCGCCGTGAGTATCGCGAGCAGGTCGCCCGGCCGCTCCAGCAGCGGCCCGGTGGTGGAAGTGAGCCCCACGCCCATCTCGTGGGCGATGATGTGCGCCAGCGTGGTCTTGCCCAGCCCCGGCGGGCCGGCGAACAGCACGTGCTCAAGCGCCGCGCCGCGCTTGCGGGCGGCCTGCAGCATCACCTGGAGGTTGCTCACCGTCTGCGGCTGGCCCACGAACTGCTCAAACGACTCCGGCCGCTTCTTGGTGAACGCGGAAAACTCCACGGCCTCGGCCGAGACCAGCCGTTCATCCGGGGATTCAGGTGTGGAGCTCCCGCCGCGCGCCATGCCGTAAGTTTATCACAGGCCCTTGCGCCATCCGGCGCGGCTCAGTCCTCGTCGTCGGCTTTCTTGCGGTAAAGCTCCACGGTGCTGCGGTCGCGGATGGTGACGCCGTTGAGGTGGTCAACTTCGTGCTGCACTATGCGGGCGTCCAGCCCCTCCAGCTCCAGCTTGTAGGTGTTCAGCTCCAGATCCTGGAACTTCACCGTCACTTTCTCGTAGCGCGGTATCAGCCCCACCAGCTCGGGGAAGGACAGGCAGCCTTCCTCGTCCAGCTCCTCGCCCTGGCCGCCGGTGATGGTAGGGTTGATGTAGTAGTGGGTCTCGTCGTGTTCCAGATCGCGCACCAATATCACCCGCAGAGTCTCGCCGACCTGGTTGGCCGCCAGCCCCACGCCGCCGAACTCATCCATGGTATCCACCATGTCCTCAACCAGCTGGCGCACGTCTTCCACGTCCTTGCGGCCGACTTTCCTCGCCGGCTTAGTCAGGACTTCGTCCGGGTATTCTCTGATTTTGCGCGTCACGGCAGTAGATTATACCTTCGCCAGCATCAGATTATCGGCTGGCCGCCCAAACCCCGCTGGCCACATCCCAGCCGCGCCGAATCCCGTGGTATGATTGCCGGGAATCCCGCGAGGAGTTGCCAATGGACCCTGCCAAAACCGCCGCCCGCCACGAACCTGCCGTTTCAGCCGAAGTCAAGGCTCTCACCGGCGAGCTCATTGCGCTGCGGCGGCACATACACCAGAACCCGGAAGTCGCTTTCCAGGAGCGCAAGACCTCTGCCTTCGTGGAATCCTACTTGAAGCAGCTCAGGCTCCCCACTAAGCGTCTGGCGGGAACGGGCGTAGTTGCTTTGCTGGACTCGGGCAAGCCCGGGCCTACCATCATGCTGCGCGCAGACATGGATGCGCTGCCGATCACCGAGGAAAACACCCACACATACGTGAGCAAGACCCCCGGCGTGATGCACGCCTGCGGTCACGACTCGCATGTGGCGATGCTGCTCATCGCCGCCAAAGTGCTTACCCAACTGGGGCTGCCCCGCGGGCGGGTGAAGTTCTGCTTCCAGCCCGGTGAAGAGGGCGCGGACGGCGGCGGCGCTATGGTCAAGGCTGGCGTGATGAAAGACCCGAAGGTGGATTTCGCCTTTGCGCTGCACGCCTGGGTGCCTCTGGACGCGCCCAAGATTGCCGTGCTTGCGGGGCCGTGCATGGCGGCGGTTGACGAGTTCATCATCACGGTGGAAGGCGTCGGCGGCCATGCAGCTTATCCCCACGGCAGCGTTGACCCGGTGGTGGCCGCCAGCTCCATCGTCCTCAACCTCCACACTATCGTCTCGCGCAACGTCAACCCGCTGCTGCCGGCGGTGCTCACCATCGCCTCCATCCAGGGAGGCACCGCGTTCAACATCATTCCGCCGAAAGTCGTGATGAAAGGCACGGTGCGCACTTTCCACCCGGACGTTAGGAAGCTGATTGAACGTCGGCTGAAGAAGTGCACCGCCGACACCGCCAAGGCGCTCGGCTGCAAGGCGGAAGTGGACTACCGGCGTATGCTCAATGCCACGGTGAATGACGCCAAGCATGCCGGGCGCGTGCGCGAGTTGGCGCGTGGAATCGTAGGCAAGCGGCATGTAGTTGACGCCGAACCCTCGATGGGCGGCGAAGACTTTTCGCGTTATGGCGAAGTTGCGCCGATAGTATTCGCCTATCTCGGCGCCCGCAATGAGAAGAAAGGCATCACCTATCCCCACCACCATCCGAAATTCCGCATTGACGAGGATGTGTTGCCCACCGGCGTGGAGCTGCTCAAGCAGGTCGCGCTGGACTATCTTGCCGGCAAGTAGGTTTCAACCCGATGGCTACCGTCGCTCAGTTTGTCCACCTCCACAACCACACCGAGTACTCGCTGCTGGACGGCATCTCCAAATTCGACGACATTGTCTCGCGCCTTAAGTCCACCGGCATGGAGGCCTTCGCCATCACCGACCACGGCAACCTCTACGGGGCGGTGGACTTCTACGCCCGGATGGTTGCGACCGGACTGAAGCCCATCATCGGCTGCGAGATGTACATGGCGCTGCGGAAGAGCACCGACCGCGACGGCGAGGAAGACCGCTACAACCGCCACCTCGTGCTGCTCTGCGAGAACCTCGCCGGCTACCGCAACCTGCTGAAGCTCGTCACCCACGCCGGCACCGAAGGCCACTACTACCGTCCGCGGATTGACTTCGAGCTGCTGGCGGCGCAGCACGAGGGCTTGATTGCGATGTCCTCCTGCCTCTCCGGCGTGGTGAACGCGCCGCTGCGCTATGAGGGCGAGGAATCGGCGGAGCGTGAAATCATCCGCTACACAGAGTTGTTTGGGCCGGAGAGGTTCTTCCTCGAGCTGCAGGACCACAACCTGCCCGATGAAAAGCGCGCGATTGAGTTTAACCTGCGGATGGCGCGCAAACATGGCCTGCGCGTCGTGGCCACCAACGACTCTCACTACGTCAATCCCGAAGATGCCGAAGCGCACGACATAGCCCTGTGCCTGCAGACTAGCGCCAAGTTTGACGATCCCAACCGGATGCGCTTCACCGGCACGAACTACTACATCAAGACCCCCAAGGAAATGGCCGCGCTATTCGCCGAAGCGCCCCACGCGTTGAACACGACGCTGGACATCGCCGAGCGCTGTCAGGTGGATATCACCGACACGCAGGTTCACTTCCCCACTTTCGACATCCCGCCGGAGCGCCAGGAGAAAACCCTTGGTGATTACCTCCGTGCGCTGGCCTATGCTGGTGCGAAAGACATCTACGACGACCCGTTGCCGCCCGAAGTTGAGGCGCGGCTGGAAGAAGAGCTCTCCGTCATCATCAGCACCGGCTTTTCGGCGCTGTTTCTGCTCGTCTGGGACCTCATGAGCTTCGCCCGGAAGAGCGGCATTCCCGTCGGTCCCGGCCGCGGCTCGGCTGCGGGCAGTCTCGTTTCCTACTGCCTGCGCATCACCAAGCTCGACCCGCTCAAGTATGGTTTGTTCTTTGAGCGCTTTCTCAACAAGGAGCGAGTGGAGCTGCCAGACTTCGATCTGGACTTCTGCTACGAGCGGCGCGAAGAGATGATTGACTACGTCAAGAGCCGCTACGGCGAGGGCTGCGTTGCGCAGATTATCACCTTCTCCACCCTCAAGGCGCGGGCGGCGGTGAAGGCGGTGGGGCGGGTGAAGGACTTTGAGTTCGCCTACGTCAACCGCATCACCAAGCTCATCGCTGGACTGAAAACAACAATTCAGGAGGCGATAGAGCAGAATCCCGAGCTTGCCCAGTTTCTCGAGAAAGACGCGGCTGCAAGGGAGTTGGTGGAACTCTCGCAGAAGCTGGAGGGGCTCGCCAGCCATATGAGTGTCCACGCCGCCGGGGTGGTCGTGGCCGACCGCCCGCTGGTGGAATATGTCCCACTGCGCGCGGTCAAAGACACCGACATGCTCGTCACCCAGTTCGAAATGGGCGGCCTCACCCGGGTCGGCCTGCTCAAGCTGGATTTCCTCGGGCTGAAAACGCTCACGACCATAGACAAGTGTGTGCGCTATGTCCGCGAGGTTGAGGGTATCGAGCTTGATATTGATCGCATTTCCCTGGATGACGAGGCGGTGTATGAAGAGATCTTCGGGCGGGGCAACTGCTTCGGGGTCTTCCAGTTCGAAGCGCCCCACATCGTGCGTGTGCTCAAGGAAACCCGCCCGAAGACGATAGAAGACCTTACCGCACTGAACGCGTTGAACCGCCCCGGGCCGATGCAGGCGAACATGATCCCGCAGTACATCGCCAACCGCAAGGACCCGGACAAGGCGCCCCTACTCCTACCGGAGCTGGAGACGGTGTTTTCCTCAACCGGTGGCGTGCTGCTTTATCAGGAGCAAGTGATGCAGATAGCCCGGCTACTCGCGGGTTACAACCTGGGCGAAGCCGATACGCTGCGTAAAGCAATGGGAAAGAAGATCCTGTCGCTAATGTCCCAGCAGAAAACGGACTTCACCGAGCGTGCCGTTGCCCGCGGCACCGACAAACGCAAGGCGGTGGAGATCTGGGACATGATGGCCAAGTTCGCGGGCTACGGCTTCAACAAGGCGCACGCCGCCTGTTACGCGCTACTGGCATACCAGACCGCGTTCCTCAAACACTACTACCCGCACCATTTCTTGGCCGCCCTGATGAACACCTACATTCAGGATTCGAGCAAGCTCACTGCCGCGTTGGACCAGTGCCAGCGGCTCGGCATTGAAGTCGTCCCGCCAAGCGTCAACCTATCCGAGTTCGATTTTGTCTCGGACGCAAGAGGACGGATAATTTTCGGGCTGGGTGGCATCAAACACGTCGGCCGCGTAGCGGTTGATGAGCTCGTAAGTGTGCGCCAAGCCGGCGGTCCTTATACTTCGGTCGAGGAGTTCCTGGAGCGGGTGGACGGACAGAAGGTCAACAAGACGGCGCTGGAGTTTATGGTGAGGGCAGGGGCGTTTGAGGAGTTTGGATTAGACCGTGGCGAGCTGCTGCGCGATCTGGACTCGTACCTGTCGCGCCGCGTGCACCACAACCAGATTGCCATGTTTGACGCTGCCTCTGCACCCTCCCCATCTTCCTCGCAGGCCACTTCGGCCGAGGATATCGCGCGCATGGAAAAAGAGAGCATCGGCGCTTACCTCACTCACAACCCCTACGAGAACTCCCGGGTCCTGGCGGACAGCGCGGTGACCCAGCTCAGCGCGCTCTTCCAGCGGCTTGCGGAGCGCGGCATCTATATGTCCGACGCCAAAGTGCGGATTGGCGGCGTGCTTGACGGCGTCAAGGTGCTCGTATCCCGCCGCAAGCAGCAGTACGCGCTCGCTCGGCTCTGCTCGCTTGAGCACACCTTGAACCTCGTAATTGGGCCATCGGTCTACCAGAAGGTCGCCAGCATCCTGCTGGACGGCAACGAAGTGGTCGTGCAAGGTTCCCTGGGCTTTGACGAGGCTACCGAGGAGAGCTTTGACGACCTCTCCGATGCGGCGAAGCTCTACGTCGCCGAAATAGCATTGTATCGCCCACAGGCGGGCAAGCATGTACAGCCTTCCGATGACGTAACTCCTGCCGAAGCGAAGCCTTGCCCCGGGCGTGTTCTGCTCAAGCTGCGGCGGCCATTTGCCCCGCAGGAATTGCAGCAGTTGAAAGAGCTTCTGGTTCAATCCCCGGGCGAATGCCCGGTGTACTTGCTCATACCGGCCGCGGACGGTACCGCCCGCAAGGTGGCCTTGAGCCGCGAGATAGGAGTGGCCCCGGACATCATCCGCAACATTGCGCCAGGCCTGCCGTTGGAAGCGGAGTTTGTAGCGCAAACGAAGCCCAGCCGCCCCGCACGCCAAAGCTGAAGAGCCCTATGAGTCGACCGTGCGCTGTCCTCCGCGGTAACAGCGTTTCTCTCCTTTTTGCCCGCTCAGAGCCTTCAAAATCCAGGCGAAAAGTGCTAGAGTAGATGCTTACAAAATGTTTACCCTTTCCACCTTGGTTTCCTGATTTGAGGATTGCTGATGGGTCGCACTGAGCGCATTGAATTCGACGAAAAGATCGTCCCCCGCGAGATTGTCGAGGAGATGGAGGAAAGCTACCTCGACTACGCCATGAGCGTTATCGTCGGGCGGGCGATTCCCGACGTCCGCGATGGTATGAAGGTCATCCACCGCCGCATCATCCACGCGATGAGCGAGGGTGGCCACACGTCCGACAAGCCCACGAGCAAGAGCGCCAAGATCATCGGCGACGTGATGGGCAAGTACCATCCGCACGGCAACGACGCCATCTATGACGCGCTGGTGAGAATGACTCAGCCATGGAATATGCGCTACCCCCTGATCGAGGGCCAGGGCAACTTTGGCTCCAACGACGGCGACGCGGCGGCGGCGATGAGGTACACCGAGGTGCGGCTGCTTCCTATCGCCGAGTACTTAGTTCGGGACATCAAGAAAGACACCGTTGAGTTCACCCCGACCTTTGACGCCAGGGGCAAGGAGCCGGCGATAGTCCCGGCCGGGCTGCCGCTGCTGCTGATGAACGGCACCGAGGGGATTGCCGTGGGGATGGCTACGCGCATTCCGCCGCACAATCTCCGGGAATTGGGCGAGGCGATTATCCATTTGGTGGGATCACCTGATGCCACCGCCGACGACCTGATGCAGTGGGTCAAAGGTCCGGACTTCCCCGCTGGAGGTTTCATTCTGGGCACTCAGGGGATCAAGGACGCTTTCCGTGAGGGCCGCGGCTCCATCACCATCCGCGGACGCGCCGAAGTGGAGCAGGACAAGCGCGACCGCTTCCGCATCGTCATTACGGAAGTGCCATATCAGGTGAACAAGGCCACGCTGGTGGAGAAGATTGCTGAGCTGGTGGCGTCCAAGAAGCTCCAAAGTATCACCGACATCCGCGACGAGTCCGACCGCTCGGGAACCCGCGTGGTGGTGGAGCTCAAGCGCGACGCCAACCCGCAGGTCGTCCTCAACAACCTGTACAAGAACACGCCGCTGCAGATTTCCTATGGAATCATTATGCTGGCTCTCACCGATGGCGCGCCGCGCGTGATGGGTTTGAAGAGAATGCTCTCCGAGTTCGTTTCGCACCGCCGCATCGTGATTGTCCGCCGCACCAAGCATGACCTTCAGGTGGCGGAGGAGCGCGCACACATCCTGGAGGGCTTGCGGTTGGCGCTGGACCGGCTGGATGAGGTGATTGAGACTATCCGCAGCAGCAAGGACCGCGAAACAGCTTCCTTCCGCCTGCAGGAGGAGTTCGGCTTCACTGAGGTTCAGGCGAAGGCCATACTGGATATGCGGCTGGCCCAACTGACCGGGCTGGAGCGCGAGAAGGTGGAAAACGAACTCCAATCGCTGATTGAACAGATAAAGGAGTTCAAGGCCATTCTCGCCGACCCCAAGAAGGTTGACGAGGTCCTCGTAAACGAACTTAGAGAGGCGCTGGGGCGCTTCGGTGACGAGCGCCGCACCGTCATTCTGCCGGACACCGAAGGCGGCGACATTAACGAAGAAGATCTCGTGAAGAACGAGCCGGTGGTCGTGACGATTACCAGCAACGGCTACATCAAACGGGTTCCGCTCTCAACCTACCGGGTGCAGGCTCGCGGCGGCCGCGGGCTCATCGGCCAGACGATGAAGGCCGACGATATCGTGCGCCACATACTCACCACCAACACGCTGGATACCATTCTCTGCTTCACGAACACGGGCAATGTGTACTCGCTGCGGGTATTCCGCGTGCCGCCCTTTGAACGCACCGCGAAAGGCACGCCGATTGTAAATCTCATTGGCACAACCGCCGACGAGCGGGTTACCGCGCTGGTCTCGCTGGAAGACTTCAGTCGCCCCTTCCTGTTCATGTGCACTCGCATGGGTGTCGTCAAGAAAGTCGAGCTGTCCAGCTTTGCTGCGCTGCGGGTGACCGGAAAGCGGGCGATCGGCCTGTCGGGCGACGACAGCCTGGACTTCGTGAGCCCCACTACCGGCAAGGAGGAGATCATCATCTGCACCAGCGCGGGACTGGCCGTGCGCTTCAGCGAGGACGAAGTCCGCGCGATGGGGACGGCCGCCCAGGGCGTGCGCGGCATCAAACTCACCGGCGATGCGCGCGTGGTGGGAATGAATGTGGTTCGTCTCGAGGCGGAGGTTATGGTGGTCAGCCGCAACGGCAGCGGCAAGCGCACCAAGCTCTCTGAGTTCCGCCAGACGCACCGAGGCACCAAGGGCATCATCTGTATGCGCATCTCCGCTAAGACTGGGCCACTGGTGTCAGCCCACATCGTTGGCGAGGAGGACGAGTTCATCATCGTAACGCGCGAGGGAATGCTCATCCGCTCGGAGGTCAAGCAGGTTTCCCGCCAGGGGCGGGCGACCCAGGGCGTGCGCGTGATCAACCTCCGCGAGGGAGACGCGGTGGCGTCCGTTGAGATCGTGGAAGCGGACGACAAGGACGAACCGCTGTTCACCTAAGATTCGCGGATGTGCGGCAGCCGGTTTGCCGCGCGGTTTTGCCGGGACGGGGCGGGCACCCCGCTCGCTATATAGGGAGGCGGATATGAAAGTACTTGTAGTCAACGGGCCTAACCTCGACTTGCTGGGGACGCGGGAGCAAGAAATCTATGGCACCAAGACCCTTTCCCAGCTTGAAGACGGGCTGGAGACCTACTGCCGGAAGAAACTAACGGGCGTGACGCTGGAGTTCGGTCGCAGCAACCGTGAAGGGGAAATAATCGAACTACTGAACTCCAGCCACAAGAAATTCGACGCCCTGATAATCAACCCGGGGGCGCTGGCTTATCAGTCCTACGCCCTGCGCGACAGCGTGGCGGCTTTTCCCGGCCCCAGGGTTATCGTCCATATCAGCAATATCTTTGCCCGGGAGCCATTCAGGCGCAACGATCTCATTGCGGAGGTGGCGGACGGACTGGTTTGCGGGCTCGGAGTGGAGGGCTACCGGCTAGCGCTTGACGCGGTTGTGGCGAAGCTCACCAGCAAGCCCTGAGGAGCCCGTTTTCTTGACAAATACGGGTGAATATGATAGATATTTCCCATCAAGGGATGAGGGTGGCACTTGACCCCGGCACGTTTAAGTGCGGCTGGGCTATTGAGTGCCAGCCACAGCATTCGCCGTTAATCGGCCTGGTGCACATTGACAACCTTGAGACGTTCTTGCGGCAGGTATCGCGCTTCTTCGCAGCGCGGCAGGTCGTCATTGGCGGGGGCACGGGCTCCCGGCCGGTGACCGAGTTGGCGCGGCAGGTGTTTGCGCCCGCCACGGTGGCCGTGGTGGATGAGAGTGGAAGCACCGAAGAAGCGCTGGAGCTTTACCTGCGCCATCGGGGAACGACCCGGCCCGGGCGGTTTATCCGTCTGCTCGGCCACTATGCTCTGAAGCCCCCGATGGATGGCTACGCCGCCTGGGTCTTGCTCAGGCGCAGCGCAGCCCCCGAAGAAGGTTACGCTGAAACCGGACTGCCCTGAAAAAGGAGGTGATACAACTTGGTTAGGGCAGCGAGGTAGGTAACACCATATCTTGGCTTCACCGGATGAAGCAAGACGGCTGGAAGAGGTAACTAGGCAACTTGTCCGGCCTTCTTGGGGATTTCGGTTAGGCCAAAATCCAACTTAACCAAGGAGTGCCTAATGCGTATTTTAGTTTTCTCTTTGGCAGCGATTCTGCTTCTGGCAGTCGCTGTGCCCGCATCGGCAGCCATGTTCCGTGACGTACCGACCGATCACTGGGCATACGAAGCGATTGACTACCTCCAGCAGGAGGGCCTCGTAGAGGGTTTCCCCGATGGCACCTTCAAGGGCAATCAGACGTTCACCCGCTACGAAATGGCTATGGTCGTCGCCCGCATGTACTCGAAGCTCAGTGACATGATGACGGGCATGGACCAGGGTCGTCTTGATGAGATCGAGGCTCGCCTTGATCGGCTCGGCAACGAGTTCAGGGATGAGCTCGCGGAGATCGGCGTCCGCGTTGACCAGCTCGAGGGCCAGGTCAACACCAACACCGACGACATCCGCATGCTTAAGTCCCTCATCAAGGACAATGAGATCGACGGGTTCTATCGTGTTCGCACGGGCGCGTATGTGACCACCGGCGCGGTTGACTGGAGTAATGACTTCGGTCATGAGCAGGCTCTAGGCTTGCATATGGGCTTCCAGCCGGAGGAGAACATCCGCTTCGACTTCACGATTACTTCCGCCGAGGCGCAGGGGACCGTTGGCACGGGCTTTGTCCCGGGCGTCAACAACGAGACCGTGGCCGCGCGCCCGGGAAACCCGCCGTTCGGCAACCGTTCGGCGTCCAGCAGCTTCGTGCTGGACGAGGCAAGGGCCACCATCGGCCTGACGCCTTACACGCACTCGTTCGGCGACACCCCGACGCTGACCGTCGGTCGCCAGTATTTCAGCGAGGGCGAGTTCGGACTGGCCGGCGACAACGGCTACCGCTCCGACTTCGGTTATCGCTTCGACACCACGTGGCATGACGCCCGCTGGGCGGCGTACGTCGGTGCGTATCGCACCGAGGCCGTGTTTGGCGTGAATCCTTACTGGAATCCCGCCAGCCTCAGCAACATGTCCAGCCTCGTGAACGTCAACGACAGCGACGACTACGTGAACCTGGGCCTGAAGTACTTCGGCCACGAGGGTGTTATTCCGGGCCACGCGCATGACCTCGAGCTGTTCCTCGACGGCAGCCCCAACGGCTATGGCGCGGAGCAGTTCATCGGCATCTCCGGTAATGCGGAGATTCCGTGGTTTGATAATGAGTGGTTCAACGGCATCCGTGCCGAGTGGAACTACACTCCGACCAACGTTTCTGATCTCAATGCCTCGGACTTTGGTCTTGAGGACATGTCTCTCATCGTTGAGCTCGATGTGTTCAACGATGGCCGCACCAAGGTGAGCATCGCCGGCGCGGACATCGCGCAGCTGGAAGGTCTACCGGTCTACGCCAACGTGGACAATGACCCGTTCAGCGAGTGGGACTTCACGGTGAACGGCGTTGCCGACGCCTTCAACATCAGCCGCGAGGGCAAGAACTACTTCCCCGCGGACTTTGAGGGCCTTGGCCTAACCGCCGAGCACACGTTCCGCAATGACCTCTATGGTAAGGTGACTTGGTACACCGGCCAGCGCATCAATGCGTTCTTTAGTGATCGTCCCGGACTGCTGAAGTTCAACTTCCGCTATCCGTTTGAGAAGAATGCTTCTCTCGGCCTGGACATCATCTCGGCTGGTGAGTTCAACAACCTGGAGGACGCGATCACTCTCGTTCGCGGCGAGTTCCTGCTCCACTTCTAGGCAATATCCCCCGCCATGAAGTAAAGAGCCCCGGCCGAAAGGCCGGGGCTCTGTCTTTTAAGCCGCTGATTTGTGGAGCTCAGAAAGCGTTCTCAAAGTGCTGGATTTCGGGATGCCCCCGCCCCTCTACAGGGAACACCACTTCTACTAGGTCAAACCGCAGGTTCATCTCCTCCGGCGGGTTTAGCGCCAGGTAGTATTCCGCCAGGCGGCGGACCCTGCGCTTCTTCCAGTCGTTGAGATGGTCGCCGGGGCGGTAGCCTTCAGAATGCACTGCCGATTTCACTTCAGTGAACACGAGCCAGTCGCCGCAACGGCTGATGAGGTCTATTTCGCCGAGCTTACAGCGGAAGTTGCGCTCAAGAATGCGGTGGCCCTCGCCGGCGAGGTGCCTAGCCGCCAGCCGTTCCCCCAGATCGCCAAGCGGCCGGCGTCTTTTCGTCGGTGACTGCATGCGGGCTGGGCTGGCTGATCTCACCCCGGTAAGCCTTGACAACCAGCAGCTTAAACTGCGCCAGGCAGTAAGGGCATCCCATTTCATCACCTTCCCCCTTGCCTTCCGTAACATTCAGCAGCCGATGGCATGATGGGCAGTAAACCTTGGGTTTAACCTCGTTGACCATGGCGCGGATTATACCACCGCGCGGGGAGCGAGCGTTCCTTTGCTATAATTGCCCGCATCGGAACTACGGCTGATGAGGGACGCCAAAACTGAAAAGATGGTCGCCGAAAGGACGGCCCTGACGCCGGAGGCCGCGATGCAGGCGGCCAACCGGATTGCCCTGGTAACGGGCAACGTGGGACGGGTCATTCTCGGCAAAGACAAGGTCATCCGGCAGGTGCTCGCCGCGATGCTGGCGGACGGTCACGTGCTGCTGGAGGACGTGCCGGGCGTGGGCAAGACTATGCTCGCCCGCGCACTGGCTCGCTCCATCAGCGCCAGGTTCACGCGCATCCAGTTCACTCCCGACCTGCTCCCGGCGGATGTCACCGGCAGCAATGTCTTCAACCAGAAGACCGGCGAGTTCGACTTCAATCCCGGCCCGGTGTTCACCAACATAATGCTCGCCGACGAGATAAACCGCACTTCCCCACGCACCCAGTCCGCACTGCTGGAGGCGATGGAAGAGCGCCAGGTCACGGTGGGCAGCATGTCGCATCCGCTGCCGGTTCCCTTCTTCGTGGTCGCCACCCAGAATCCCATAGAGCACCAGGGAACCTATGATCTGCCCGAGGCCCAGCTTGACCGCTTCCTCGTGCGCCTGGGCATCGGCTATCCAGGTGCCGCGGTCGAAGAGGAAATACTGGAGGCGCAGCGCGAGGAACATCCTATCGGCGAGATTGACAGCGTGATTGACCTGGACGAGCTCGCCGAATTCCAGAAGCTCGCGCGCAAGGTGTTTCTGAAGCCGGCAATGCGCGAGTATATCGTCCGGCTGAGCACGGAGACGCGCAGCCATCCGGATGTGCTGGTAGGCGCTTCCATCCGCGGCAGTCTCGGCATGATGCGCGTAGCGCAGGCCTGGGCGCTGATTGAAGGGCGCGACTACGTCACTCCCGACGACGTCAAGCTGATGGCGCCGCTGGTGCTGAGCCACCGGCTGCTGATGTTGCCCTCCGCGCAGCTGGCGGGGGTGAAAGCGTCGGTGGTGGTGGAAAGCGTCCTCAAGAAAGTGCCGGTTCCGGTGCAGTAGTCCATCGCGGGTGACCGAGGTTGTATCGTTTAACTCCACTCTCGCGGATATCTCTGGCGCTTACCGCGTTCACCCTGCTGCTTGTCCTCATCTTCCGCAACCACCTGCTGGTGTACACCCTTGTCCTCTTCGTTACGCTAAACACCGGGCTCTTCCTCTGGTCGCTGCTCAGCACCCGGGGGCTCTCGGTCCACCGCGAGCATCCCGCCACCTGTATGAAGGGCTTCCCCCTCGGTGTTGACCTCGTGATAACCAACAAGCTGCGCACCGCCCGCTTCTCGCTGGTGGGTTACGACTACTTCCCCGCCGCCCGTGAGGGGGAGCAACACCGCGAGATCGCTCTTCTCAGCCTGGCGCCCGGTTCCAGCGCAGCGGTCAGG
>Ga0307425_1000727_pt1 | contig 20392 bp, 16 predicted proteins | sample SalMarWE160330MG_FD_202152 | JGI IMG/M metagenome (GOLD analysis project Ga0307425, IMG submission 202152) | Salt marsh sediment microbial communities from the Plum Island Ecosystem LTER, Massachusetts, United States - WE1603-30 | ecosystem: Environmental > Aquatic > Marine > Intertidal zone >...
CGCCTTCTTCTGCGCCGAGCGCTTTCCCTGGCTCTGTCATCGGAGGTTCATCGGCACAAGCCTCAGCGAGCGGGGCTGGGAGGTCAACCACATCATCGAAGAGGGAACGGTGTGGCATCCCACTGCCCGTTCAACAGGTACCTCAAGAGGGGAGGGATAAGGGTGGATCTATTGGGTGATTGGCGGCGCACGCATACGTGCGGCGATCTGAGCAAAAAAGATGCCGGCACGCAGGTCGTTTTAATGGGCTGGGTTCAGACCCGAAGAGATCACGGTGGGTTGATCTTTGTGGATCTGCGCGATCGTTATGGGGTTACCCAGGTGGTCTTTAATCCCGAAGTCGACCCCAAGGTCCATACAAAGGCCCACGCCCTGCGGAGCGAGTACGTTATTGCGATCCAAGGAGTGGTGGAGCTGCGCCCTCAAGACATGGCAAACCCCCGTCTTGCGACCGGGGAGATAGAGGTGGCGGTGCATGGGTTGAAGATCCTCAACGAATCCAAGACACCCGCTTTTTCCATCGAGGATGAGACCGAGGTGGCGGAGAACGTCAGACTCCGCTATCGGTATCTTGATCTCCGCCGGGGTAGGATGCAGGGCAACCTGATCCTCAGGCACCGGACAGCCAAGGCCGTGCGGGACTATTTTTCTGCCCACGGCTTTGTGGAGATCGAGACCCCCTTCCTCACCCGCAGCACCCCTGAAGGGGCGCGGGATTATCTCGTTCCCAGTCGTATGAATCCGGGTAGCTTCTATGCTCTGCCCCAATCCCCCCAGTTGTTTAAGCAACTCTTGATGGTCTCCGGTTTTGACCGCTATTTTCAGATCGTCAAGTGCTTCCGTGATGAAGACCTCAGGGCCGATCGCCAGCCGGAGTTCACCCAGATCGATGTGGAGATGTCCTTTGTCGGTCCTGAGCAGATCCAGGAATATATGGAAGGGATGTTGGAAGCCGTCTTCGGCGAGATAATGGGGGTTAAGCTTACCAGGCCCTTTCCCCGGATGAGCTACCAGGAGGCAATGGCCAGGTATGGCTCGGATCGCCCCGACATACGCTTTGGGATGGAATTGGTCGATGTTACTGATGTGGTCTCCCAATCCGCATTTCAGGTGTTCACCCAGGCGATAGAAGAAGGGGGAATTGTCAAGGGTATCACCCTAACCGGTGGGGGAGGGCGATCACGCAAGGAGATCGAGGAGCTGATTGGGACGGCGCAGTCCTATGGTGCAGGGGGATTGGCCTGGATCAAGGTAGAGGCCGAAGGGTGTCAGTCGCCCATTGCCAAATTCTTCAGTCCCGAAGCCCTTGGGGAGATAGTGACCAGGATGGAGGGGAAGCCGGGAGATCTCCTGCTTTTTGTCGCTGACCAGCCTCAGGTGGCACATGAGGTGTTGGGTCAATTGCGCCTGCACCTGGCCAGGGAGGGGGGATTGATCAAGGAGGGGGATTATCAATTCCTCTGGGTGGTCGATTTCCCCTTATTGGAATATGACGCGGAACAGAAACGATATGTGGCCGTGCATCACCCCTTCACCGCCCCACGGGATGATGATGTGGCAAAACTCGCCGATACCCCCCTCAATGTCAGGGCCCAGGCCTATGATATCGTCCTCAATGGTGCGGAGATCGGAGGGGGGAGCATCAGGAACCATCGGGTGGATATCCAGCGGCAGCTCTTTGAGATCTTGGGGATCGGGAAAGAAGAGGCCGAGGCCAAGTTCGGTTTCCTCATGGAGGCCCTTGTCTATGGAGCTCCTCCCCATGGGGGGATTGCCTTCGGATTTGATCGATTGGTGATGTCTCTGTGCGGTGCCGATTCCATCAGGGAGGTCATCCCCTTTCCTAAGACCCAGAAGGCCACCTGCCTCCTGACAGAATCCCCAGCCCCGGTCGACCCGCAGCAGTTAAAGGAACTCTTTCTAAAGGTGGATGTCTAATGTTTCAAGGTCGGTCTTTTTACTGATCTTCAATACGAGCTCGTCTTTGGGGCGGATGATATTCCCCCTGATATTATTCCAGCGTCTGATGTCCTCGACTCTGAGATTGTACATGAGGGCTATGTCCCACAGGGTATCCCCTTCCTGCACCACGTAGCGAATTTCCTCCAAGGAACTTTCATCTATAGTCGGCATGGTCTGCGGCACATCGACCTTTTTCGGGCTTACCGGTGCTTTCTGCACCGTCTTTGCGAGGGATACGGCTTTATCGGCGGGCATGGGAATGATAATGGAGGATCCTGCGCGGAGGTGTCTGGGGTTTCTGATATTATTCATCTGCATGATGGCGCTTACCCCTGTTCCATACCGTCGAGCAATCTGGGAAAGGGTGTCCCCTGAGCGCACGTAATGTCGTCGGAACGTAATCTTCTCCGAGGGCTTGAGCTGGGCGAAGTTCTGCACAAATATCTCCCTTTTTCCCTCTGGAATCTTGACCTGATAGTTCGGATAGTCGGGGGGGGTACACCACCGCAGGAGCTCCGGGTTGAGGGCCTTGATGATCTCATAGTCCGCTTCACTGCAGCGGGCAATCACCCGCAGGTCTGTGGCATCGGAGATCTCTACCTTTTCGTAGCGGATGGGCTCATCGTACTCTATATCGGAAAAACCATATTTTTCAGGTGACTTAGCGATCAAGGCAGCTGCGATCATCTTGGGGACGTAATGTTTCGTCTCCCGTTTGAGATACCTGTGTTTGGTCAATTCCCAGAAGTCTTCCGTTTTGTAGCGCTCTATGGCCCGCGAGATCTTTCCTGCCCCTGCGTTGTAACTGGCGGCGGCCAGATACCAACAGCTGAACTGATCATAGAGGTCCTTGAGGTGTCTGGCAGCAGCGATGGTGGACTTTTCAGGGTCCCGCCGTTCATCGATCCACCAATCAACCGTGAGTCCATATTTTTTACCTGTCCGATAGATAAACTGCCACGGCCCTGAGGCCTTGCGACGGGAGTATGCCTTGGGGTTGAAACCGCTTTCGATCAGGGCCATATAGACCAGATCTTCGGGGAGGCCATGTGCTCTGAGGACCTCTTTCATCATGGGGATGTATCTCCCCGATCGCTGTAGCCAGAGAGCGAATGCCTTACGGTGTGTGGTCTGGAAGTATTCGATGAAGTACTCCACCTGATCATTGACCACAATAGGGATGTCAAAGGTGACCTCCGCTTCTCCCATTTCAAGGGGGGCCGGTTCCTCCTGTGCATTGATTGCTTCTTGGGGGGTGGCCTCTTCTTTCTTCAGGAAATTGGTGCTGCAGGCAGCGATGATGAAGAGCAAGAGTAGGATGCAGATTAACGCAAAGAGCCTTTTCATTGTTTCCTCCATTGCCGTGGCTACGAGTCCGATAGTGTAAAGGAGGTGAAGGTTCTTGTCAATAAGAACCATTACTGGAGTGTCCTGAGTTTTTTTACTTGGAGAACCTGTGCTATTATTGCTGCATTCATTCTGTGCCATGCATTGACACCACAGCCGGTTATCTCTTATAGTTACGCACAGCAGAACTATGCATAAAAAGGAGAGTACTCATGGATCTGACAGGTAAGAGGGCTATTGTGACCGGTGCCGGGCAGGGGATTGGGAAGGCAACCGCCCTGAAGCTGGCCCAGCGGGCGCCGATGTCGTTGTCGATGATATCAATACCGAGACCGCACCTCAGACCGCGCAGGAGATTCAGGCCCTGGGGAGGAAGGGAGTGGCTGTTATCGCCGATGTCTCCAAGCGGGATGAGGTCGAACAAATGATCCAGACGGCAATGGATGAACTGGGGGGGGTCGATATCCTGGTGAACAACGCCGGTATTGCCCGCAGCAATGTATTGGCCCGCTTGAAGGACGAACAGTGGGATGAGGTCCTCGATGTGAACCTCAAGGGGATCTTCTATTGCACCCAGGCTGCAGCCCGTTCTATGATGAAACAGCGCTCCGGCAAGATCATCAGCATCTCCTCTATCTACGGCCGTATCGGTGTCATCGGCGATGCCAACTACAGTGCCTCCAAATCGGGTATCGTCGGCTTTACCAAGAGTGTGGCACGGGAGCTGGCCCGGTATAACATCAACGTGAACGCCATCATGCCCGGCTTGGTCGACACCGCCATCCTCAGGGGCATACCTGAGAAGTACCTCAATCCGATGATAGAAGAGATTCCTTTAAAGCGGGTGGGGAGGCCCGAGGACATCGCCAATGTCGTGGCCTTTCTCGCCTCTGAGGATTCCAGCTATATGACCGGGGCCGTCCTGGAGGTGACGGGTGGCTGGAATATGTAAGGAATGGTTCTTTTCGGAGAAGGGGAGAAAAGTCATTGTTTTCAGGCGAAGACATTAGTTTGATTTTCACCCTAAAAAAGGGTTCAAGGAGCCAAGGATTCAAGGGTTCCAGGGGAATACCTTGGGCAATTTTCGTTTGAACCCTTAACTCCTCGAACCCTTGACCCCTCAAGCCATCAACGTCAGCCGATGGTAATTGAATGCATGTAGGAATGAGACAGACTATGAGTTCCACAAAGGATACAAAAATTCTTTTTGCCTCTTCTGAGATCGCACCCTTTGCCAAGACCGGCGGGTTGGCCGATGTGTGTGAGGCACTGCCCAAGGCATTGGTCCCGTTAGGGGTGCAGCCGACCCTCGTCCTGCCCCTGTATCGTATTGTCAAAGAAGGGGGTTGGGAGCTTAAAACGGTGATAGAAGACCTTCCTGTCCCGGTAGGAGATACGCAGATCAGGGCGGATATCCATCAGGGGTGGCTGACTGATGAGATCCCCGTATTTTTCGTCCAGCACGACGAGTTCTTTGACCGCAGCTTTCTCTACGGCACTTCCAAGGGGGACTACGTAGATAATGCCCAGCGTTTTTGCTTCTTCTCGCGAGCAGTCTTCGCCCTGAGCGAGGCTCTCGAACAGAGATGGGATGTCATCCACTGTCATGACTGGCAGGCGGCCTTGATACCGATTTATTTAAAGACGACATTCTCAGATCATCCGCTCTTTTCAAAAACTAAGTCTCTTCTCACGATACATAACCTCGGGTACCAGGGGATATTCCCTTCCGATACCTTCGCTCTTTTGGGGCTTCCGTCTCGCGTTTTTTCCATCGATGGGATGGAATTTTGGGGCAAGGTCAATCTACTTAAGGGAGGGATCATCTTCGCGGATCAACTAACTACAGTAAGCCCTACCTACGCCAAGGAGATCCAGACCCCGGAATTCGGTTACGGCCTGGAGGGGGTACTCAAGGACCAGGCCGCAAAACTGAGGGGCATTCTCAATGGGGTTGATTATACGCAATGGAACCCTGCGGATGACCCTCACCTCACTGCTCATTACTTTCCCGATGGCCTGGAGGGGAAAAAGGCCTGCAAAGAGGACCTTTTAAAACGATGCGGCCTATCCCCTGATCTGATGGAAAGGCCTTTGCTCGGCATGGTCTCCCGTTTGGCAGGGCAAAAGGGGGTGGATATCCTCTCCGAAGTGGTGGAGAGGGTGATGAAGGAAGAGGCGGGCTTGATAATTTTAGGGTCAGGGGAAGAGAAGTATGAACGCCTCTTGGTCAAACTGGCCCGGAAATACCCAAAACAGATGTCTATGACCGTTGCCTTTGACGAATCCCTGGCCCACCAGATAGAGGCGGGGTGCGATATCTACCTCATGCCATCGCTGTACGAGCCCTGCGGTCTGAATCAGATGTACAGCCTTAAGTACGGGACCATCCCTGTCGTTCGCAAGACAGGTGGTTTGGCAGATACGGTGGTGGAGGTGAATGTTAACAAAAGAAAGGGGACAGGGTTTTTGTTTTCCGCCTACGATCCCGATGCCCTGTGGAAGGCCATTGAGAAGGCCTTGCAATGCTTCGCGGACAAAGAACTCTGGAGGCAATTAATACAGCAGGCCATGGCCCAGGACTTTTCCTGGTCGCGATCAGCAAGGGAATATCTCAGGCTCTATCAGCGTTTACAGAAAATTCGATAGATCAGTTGGACTGGTTTGGAATCCTCCCATAGGTTTCTGTCATTGCTCGCAGTTGCTCAGCCAGTGCGGGCGTCAGTTGTCCTGGCCTAAGTTGCCACTCCCAGTTGCCCTCACCAGTGGCCGGTCGATTCATCCTGGCCTCTTCTCCGAGACCGAGGATGTCCTGCATGGGGATGAGGGCGAGGTTCGCCTTCGACTCCATGGCGAGGCGGATGAGTTCCCAGGGGATATCCTGGGCCGATACTTTACGCTCAAGGTAGTGGAACAGCCTCTTTTTGTCCTCCGGTTTTGCCTCTCGCTCAAACCACCCCCTGGCCGTATTGTTGTCGTGGGTGCCGGTATAGACCACTGCGTTCTCTTCATAGGTATGCGGCAGGTAGGGGTGCATGGGATTATCCTCGCCAAAGGCGAATAAAAGCACCTTCATACCGGGGAGATCAAAGTGTTGCATAACCTCCCTCACGTCCGGGGTGATGACGCCGAGGTCCTCGGCAATGACGGGAAGGGTGGGGAACTGTCTGCGCAAGGCGTCAAAGAAATCATAGACCGGCACCTCGACCCACTGGCCGTTGATAGCTGTTTGCTCCCCTGCCGGAACCTCCCAGTAGGCGACCAGACCGCGAAAGTGGTCGATGCGCACCACATCAAAGAGATTCAAGGTATGCCCCATCCTCTGAATCCACCAGTCGAAACCCCGCTCTTTTAATGTATTCCACCGATACACAGGATTGCCCCAGAGCTGGCCGGTTGCACTAAAGTAATCAGGGGGCACCCCTGCAACAGCCTCTGGTTGCCGTTCGGCATCCAGCTTAAATATATCAGGATGGGTCCACACATCGACGCTGTCGTAATCCACGTAGATAGGCATATCGCCGATAATCTGGATTCCCCTCTCGTTGCAGTATCCTTTGAACGAGAACCACTGACGGAAGAAAAGATATTGCAGGAACTTCTCTTGCTCGACGGTATCGTGGAGGTCTTCTTGCATGGATTGCAAGTCCTCAGGTTGTCTGTCGCGTACTTCAGGGGGCCATGCACTCCACGCTTGTCCCTGAAAGTGTCCCTTGAGTGCGACAAAGAGGGTGAAGTCATCGAGCCAATGGGCATTTTCAGAACAGAATCGTTTGTATTCGCCATGATCTTCTGTTTTTGTAAAACGATCATAGGCAGTGTTGAAGAGATTTTCTTTGTATGGGACTACAATGTCGTAATCGACCCGACCAGTTGATTTCTCTGGTAAGGGTTCGCACTCTGCCGTGGTAAGGAAACCGTCCTGTACCAGAAGCTCGGGGCTGATGAGCAGGGGATTGCCTGCAAAGGCTGATATGCTATGATACGGAGAGTTGCCGTAGACGCGCTCCGTGGGATTTAACGGGAGGATCTGCCAGAACCCCTGCTTGGCCTCCGCGAGAAAGTCCGCAAACCGGTACGCCTCTGGTCCCATGTCCCCAATCCCAAAAGGGGAGGGGAGGGAGGTGATATGCAGGAGTATGCCGCTTGCGCGTTTATTCATTATGTTTTCTCCTACTCAACCCGGACGTAGAGCTTTTCCCCGAGCGTTCTGAAGTATTCGAGCCATTCTCTGGCCTTCTCATCACCTTGTTCAGCCTTTCCTTTAAATTCGCTATAGATGCCCTTCAGTATTTCATAATAGTCGTTTTGAATCTTCCAGAGGTTCACCTGAAAGGGGAGAATGCTTACCAGATTTACCGCGCTCTCCAAATTTTTGAGCAAGAGCAGTTCCGAAGGCTTGTTGAGAAACAGCTCGGCCATGTGTTCGAGGTTTTTTCTGAAGGCATACTCGAGGACAGTTGAGTCTAACGTGATTCCTTCCCCCATGGCTTCTCCTAAAAGATTCTCTATGGCGTCAGGGTCGAACTCCTTATCTTCAAACGCACGGCGGAGACCGGCATTCAATACCACCTCTGCAGCCGCGTATAAGGCCTTGGGTGCAGGCGTACCAAGCTCCTTGAGAAACCGCATCATGGGGGCGTTGTACTCATACACCTGTCGGTATGCGGCCTCTGCCTCTTGCAGGGTCGATTCCATGACCGTGTCTAAGATCTTGCGCTGCTCATCGCGGAAGAGTGATCTCAGAGAGTAGGTGGAAGCACCGAAGTGCTTGTCCATAAAACGAAGTACCGCTGGAAAATCCCCATCCTCAAAGAGTTCGGAAGTCCCTTGTGCCATGGTCTGGTAATGCTCGTCCCCCTGGTACTCTCCTACCCCGCAGTTCATGTTGTGGTCACCCCAGTGCAAAACGCCGTAACTGAGATCAGCTGATTCTCGTGTGATCTCGGAGGTCACCTGTACCCGCCCCAAGGCGAGCTTCGCCCTGCCGGCTTCGGAGCCTTGGTATGCCTTTTGATCGATCGTATAGCAATAGACCGAGGTATGTTCAGGATATTCTTCAAAGACGGAACACAAAGCATAGTGGGCGCATACATCCTTCAGATCGAGCATGGCTTCTTTGACGAATTTCTCATAGATGCGGCGGCCATCCCCGTATTTTTTGACGTTGCTCTTTGCGTGCTCCAGGCGTTCAAGGAGTTGCCCTTCTATGTGGTCGCCGAAGATCTCGCGTGCAAGCTGCGCAGCGCGGCCGGCATACTGTATGATCTGTACTGTTTCAATACCCGATATATCGTCAAAGAACCAACCGCAGCTGGTGTACATGAGGAGGGTATGTCGTTGCAGTTCCATGAGTTTGAGCGCGGCGGTTCTTTCTCCATCGGTGAGTGCTTTGGGAACGTGAGCGGAGAAAAAACTATTCAGCATTTCGGGTGACCGATCAAGGATAACGTCAATGTAGGCATCGCGCGCTGTCCAGGGATCGTTGAAGAACGGACGTGCTTTTTCTTCGTAGAGCGGGGTTATTGTATCTCTAAGCCAATCCAGGCCCTCCCGCAGCGGCGCGCGCCAGGCCTGATGCCATCCACGATGCGTCCCGGTATTGCACCCGCAGTCGCTGCGCCACCGCTCTATACCATGGGCACAGCTCCATGAGGTATGCTCAAGGATCTCCACCTCGTGGGTAGGGGGGTGTTGTTCCAGGTATTCCCCATAGTTGGTGAGCATGGTACGGTCATCGGCTTCAATGGAGTGCAGGGCATAGGCCAACGCCATGTCCCCAAAACGGTGATGGTGGCCGTAGGACTCTCCATCGGTAGCGATATGGACTAGCTGGGGTTCCTTGCGGTTGTCAAAGGCACTCATCAGTCTCAATGCGAAATTCTCACCACTGTTTAAGAGGTCGCCGAAGGCTATATCCCTGGAGATGGGGCCGTTATAGAAGAAGAGAGTAATGGTTTTCCCCGACGGCAGCGTGCAGAGGTACGGCATTGTTAAATCGATCTTATCGCGAGGTACATCCTTCCATTCTTTTTCACCGATGCTTCGTACCCGCCGGGCCTGATGTGGCGCTAGGATGGTGAACGTTATTCCGTGCTCAGCGAGTATACCCAGTGTTTCAAGGTCAACTGCCGTTTCCGAGAGCCACATCCCCTCCGGCATCCTCCCAAAGCGGTATTCGAAGTCCCTGATTCCCCAGATGATCTGTGTCTGTTTGTCTCGGCTGTTGGCGAGGGGTATGATCATGTGGTTGTAGGCCTGGGCGATGGCTGATCCATGGCCGGAAAACCTTTTCTGACTTTCTCGGTCGGCCTCAATGATCGCTTGATAGACCTCTGGTGCCTTTTTTTGCAGCCAGACGAGCAGCGTTGGGCCGAAATCGAAGCTGATCCTTGCATAGTTGTTTGCCATCTGTACGATTCGATCCTGTTTGTCCAAGATACGAGAGGTCGCATTGGGTGCGTAACATTCCGTGGTGATCTTCTCATTCCAGTCGTGGTAGGGATAGACTTCATCCTGGGGTTCAATGGCCTCCAACCATGGGTTTTCACGGGGTGGTTGGTAGAAATGACCATGGATGCATATGTGGCGTTTCATGATTGCTGTATACCTCTGCCACTCAGTCTGATCTTAAACATCATGGCTACACGTTATCTTCTTGGATGAAGTTGATAACGGCCTGAGCCCACCCCTCAGGGCCGATACCGTCGGCCTTGATAAGATTCGGCAAGCGTATCCTGGAATCATGCTTCCCCTCGTAATTTCGTACGAGGATGGGGTGGTCGACATGCTCTAACATGGGAAAATCGTTGGGGCTGTCACCGAGGGCCAAGGTGGTGATCTCGCCAAATTTCTTCCGATAGAGTTGCGTGAGGAGCTCCACGGCCTTGCCCTTATCATTATCTCCCGTTAAATGCAATAATCGACCGCCTGCTATACAGCGAAGGCCTTTTGCTTCTATGGCGGCCACCAGTGCTTCGAGCCTCGCCCCTCCTCCTGAAAACACAAAGGGCTCGTCAAAGTCACGCTTCTTGGCCAACGCGGCCTCCTCCGGGCTTAGCTCGGTGATCTGTGCTACCTCTGCGGCATCCATATCACCGAACCCCTTGACCTCAAAGCCATCTCTTCGGACTCCCTCCAGTGTCTCCCGTAAGATAGTATACGACGTTCCTAAGACTAGGACGGTATATCCATTGACAGATTCTATCCGTGACCACACAGACTGTAGGTTGTCCGCGGGAAAATAGGCATGGGGGATGAAGATACCCCCTCCGTTTTCGGAAACGAAGGGGTGGGGGTTATCAATGCGTTTCTTCCATTGCTCTATTTCGGCCCTGGTCTTGCTTGAACAGATTATTAGCGGGATGTTTTTCTCTTTTATGAGTTCAAGGGCTGAAAGGGCTGCTGTAAAAGAATAGGTGTGATAATCGAGGAGGGTGCCATCCAGGTCGGTAAATATGACAGGTTGGGGTTTCATTGCGGCGCTACCTCTCGATAAGCATTCAGGCCTTGACTCCAGGACGCTTATATTCTAGACTGTAGGAGAGTTAATCGCAAGCCTATTCCAAAGAACACAACGAAATTGAAAGGTCTTCGTTACATTTTCAGCCATTTTTAGTTATGGACATCGCAGAATACGCCACAGAGCATTTTTTCAGTTGCCGGGTTGATATCCCTTCGATGGAGTATGCAAAACAATATCTGGAGGAGCGGAAATCTCCCCTCCAGGCAAAAGAATTGACCATCATCATACCTGACCGAAACGAAGACCCGGAAGCCCTGCGTACTACCGTGATTCAGCTGGCCATGAGCAATTTTCTGACAGGTATATTTCACCAGATTGATAATAAACACTTTAGAATCAAGCGGATTATCGTTAGCGACCAGTCGGATCTCAGGATCGCGATGAAGAATAGGGGGTCTTTGTATACGGTAAAAGACGTGTTGTATAATACTCTCAAAGAGGCTGATATGCCTGAAATATACCATCTTCGTTTTGATACCGAGATGAGTCAGATTGTTTATGATTATTTGAAAGATCCCTTAAAACTGAGCATCAAGGACCGAGGCAGACCGATTTTTGGCAAGGGGATCAACATGGCCCTCAGCTCTCTCGTATCTTCAGATCTGAAGGATGGGGGGGTCGTGGATCATGATACGGTCTTGGTCTTCATGGATGCGGAGAACAAGGCGGTGAATTACAAAGATCCTTTTCTCCTTGGCTCGCCGCTCATTTACGAAGGATCACCCGTCCTATTCAGCAAGGCTGCGTTTAAGAGATACCATATGGAGGGTGAACGTAGAAAGATTGGCGGTCGGGTGAACGCCTCCTTGGGAGTACCGCTCATCCACATGCTGATCCATGAGGGGTTGTTGCCGATTCACAAGCCCATTATGTATCCGCTTGCAGGAGAGATAGGAATTGACCGAGATCTTTTTTGGTCGATCAAGATATCGGAGCGGTATGGTGTTGAGACGACCACCCTACTGCAGCTCTTCGGTAAGGATGAAAAGGGTAAAACACTGCTTCCTGAGGAAGGCTTTGTGCAGGTGGATCTCGGCATCAACATGGATCAGCCGTTGGCCGAAGGCAAGCCTCCGAGAGAAGTGCTTGCAGGGGTGAGGAGAATGTCAGAGGATATCATCGCTGCCACATTTCAGATTATGGGCAGACAGATGAGAGAGACATGGGCATCTTCGACGGAGTTCATGAGGATGTTTGGAGAATTTCAGCGGCATAGCATTGAGCGGTGGATGCAGGCACATGATACCAAATTAATCACCGGGGGGATCGGTCATGAGGATCTGCGGCGGACGGTCTATGCTGTGGTCAAAGAGCATGCCGATAATTTCTTTTTAGAAGAGAGTTTTTTGAAAAGGATGTGGCGGGAGTTCAGGGAGTCGTTGTATCACCACGATGAAGGATTTATGCCGCCGATCAACGGGATCAAAGATGATATGGGAGACAAGTTTGATGAGTTGCGAGAACAGTTGATCAATACCCAAGAAAGGATCTATCCCGAGAAGAGGACTACGTAGAAAACCTTATCATTTTATCTTGAAGGACATCAAGAAATCCAGGAGCAAAATATTATGCACTATGTTACTGCACTGAGGGCGTACACTGCCAAGCGGATCGAAGAGATAGAATCAGCGGATATCCTTATAGCCATCCCCTGCTACAATAATGAAGGAACCATTGCCCATGTTATTCAAATGGTTACCCATGGGTTGGCCAAGCATTACCGAGATCTACGATGTGTGATCTTTATTGCCGATGGCGGCTCCACCGATGACACCCGAGAGGTGGTCAAAGAGTTTCAAATCAAGCCCTGGCAGGAAAAGGTCGTTTCGATCTACCGGGGTCCAGCGGGCAAAGGGTCAGCCCTGCGGTCCGTTTTCGAGGCAGCGACGTGGCTGAAAGTTCAGGCGTGTGCTGTGGTTGACTCAGACCTTAGAAGCATCACTTCAGATTGGGTCAAATATCTTCTCGACCCCGTTTTGAATAAGGGATACCAGTTCGTGGCTCCGGTGTATGTGCGACACAAATATGATGGGACCATTACCAACAACATCGTGTACAATATTACCCGAGCCCTGTATGGGAAACAAATTCGACAACCCATTGGTGGAGACTTTGCCTTTTCCAGGGATGTTGCAAAATTCTATCATGAGCAGGATGTGTGGGATACTGACGTGGCCCGCTTTGGGATCGACATCTGGATGACGACCAATGCGATCACCCAGGGATTCAAGCTCTGCCAGTCCAACTTGGGGGTCAAGATCCATGATACCAAAGATCCAGGCTTTCATTTAGGGCCTATGTTCCGCCAGGTGCTCTGGACGGTCTTTTCCCTTATGGAGCGACATGAGAGCTACTGGAAGGACATTCAGGGGAGTGAACCAGTAGAGATTTTTGGGTATAAAGGTCAGATAGATCCTGAACCAGTGCAGATTGATCTGGATGGTATGATTAATAACTTTAAGGTTGGTTTTCGGCAATTTTCACCTCTGTGGAGGGAGATCTTTTGTAAGAAATGCTTTTCAGAGATACAAAAAGCTACCAAGCTTGATTCTCAAGATTTTCACCTCTCTACGGATGCCTGGATTCGAATCCTGTATGAGCTGGCAGCTACTTTTCATGCCTGGAGTGTCAACCGCAACAAGTTGATTGATCTGGTAACCCCCCTTTACTACGCTCGAGTGGCCTCCTTCGTGCGGCAGAGCTGGGAGATGTCGACACAAGAAGCTGATGCCTTGGTAGAGGAGCAGGCCCAACGGTTTGAGGAACGTAAGGATTATCTCATCAAGATGTGGAACAAGAAAGCTGAGGAGATCGAGCAGTCGTGAAAGAGTGGCTAAGATGATGAATGGCAGATTTAGTTTTAAACCCCACGATTTTTATGATAACCTACGGCCAAAAACGTGGCGGCACTTTTACCTAAGCTCTAAATAACACTATATGTTTTGGGCTTTATCCAGAAAATATTTTTCCAGGTACCCATAACAAAGGAGTTTTATCTTTGAAGAGTTTGTGGGGAGGTTGAGGAGTATAACCCCCCACAGAGAAGTTCCTCTTTTTGGAATATGCTTAATCCTTAGATAATCAACTATTCCGACCGGGGAACCACACCTCTGCGAATGTAGATGAACCAGTAGACAAGCCCCACCATCACTGATCCACCGAATATGTTGCCAAGGGTAACCGGCAATAGGTTCGCGAAGAAGAAATTGCTCCAGGTCAAATTGGCATAGTCCGCCGCGGTCTTGCCAATGGCTTCCCAGAAGGTAACCGGAGCGCTCGCCTTCACAAAGAGTCCTAAAGATATAAAGTACATGTTCGCTACGCAGTGCTCGAATCCAGCGGCAACGAAGGCGGTAATGGGAAAAATGATAGACAGAATCTTGTCGGTTGTGGTCCGGGCACTGTAACAAAGCCATACCGCCAGACAGACCAACGCATTGCAGCCCACACCCAGAGCGAGGGCTTGCACAAACTCGAGTTGGCACTTTGCATGGGCGATGTTCAGAACATTCAAGCCGATAGTTCCAGACCCAAAGCCATACTGCCGGGTAAACAGCATTAACACTGCTGTAGCGATGGAACCGAGAAAATTGCCAGCGTATACGATGATCCAATTCCTCAGCACATGCCAGCTTGAGATGCGCCGATTGGCCCAGGCCATCACAATCAGGTTGTTACCGGTAAAGAGCTCAGCACCAGCCACAATAACCAGGATAAGCCCGAGACAAAAGACCAACCCGCCCAGCACCCTCGCCACGCCGAAGGCAAGGTGGCCTGCTGAGCCAGCCGTGACAGTAGTGGCGAAGAGAGCACCGAGAGCGATAAACGCTCCCGCCAATACCCCCAAGGCAAAGGTATTGTGCCAGCCCATGGTAGCTTTCGCAACGCCTATCTCTTCTGCCTTGGCAGCCATCTGTGGCGGGATAAAGGCGTCAAAGCTGACCGGAAGAGTTGTTTGTTTTTCAGTGATCATGGGTCTAACCTCCTTTCAAGATTTTAGTGACTGATCGCTTCCCCTCATGTGATTTACTGCGTTCATCACCTAATGATTATCCACCGACCAGCAAAGGGCTAAAAAGCCCTTTTTGCTAAGTGCGCACTTACGCAGCAGATATTTCTCTAACTCGACGACAAAGAGGACCGAAACGGAAATCATGATGATGCGGCCCCAGGCAGCGGGATTAATGGCAGCGGTTCCAAAGAGTTGTTGCATTGGCGATATATTTGAACAAGATCCCCCCGTATTCATAGGTGATTCTATAGATGCTGTATGTCGTCTTCCTTCTCTTCTTCTCCCTTAAATCTCTTCTCAAGGTAATCTTTGGCGATATCCTTCCCTCCCAGCCCAAAGGCCAGTGCCAGGGCAAGGACGATGCCGCTGAATAGGATACTAAAGGCAACGACAACGATGTTGCGCCCTATGCCCAGTTGTTCCAATGCCATGGCAAAGGCAAACACAAAGATAAGGATTTTTACTCCCCTAGCCAATAAGCTGGCGAACCGCATCCCCGCATTAACCGCGGCTATGAGGATTGTCCTCCCTACAAAGTTGCCGAGCAGGTATCCGACGATGATGAGCAAGGCAGCAATAAATATGTTGGGGAGATAGAGGACAAATTGCTCAAGCACATTCTCGATGGCAGGTACCTTGAGCGCATAGAGGGCAATAATGGTGAATATTATTACCGCGAGCCAATAGAATATCCGTCCGAGAAATCGAGATGGTGATCCCTTTATGCCGACTTGTTCGAGGGCCTCAGTCATGCCAATTTTGGAACAGAAGTGGTCTATCTTGAATAGCTTTGCGAGTTTTACTATGATCTTTTTGAGAATCCACCCTAACACTAGGCCAAGAATGAATATGACAAAAGAACTGAGCAGATTTGGCAGGAATGCGATAAGCCTCTGCAAAAAGTCTTTCAACGGTCCTGTCAAGATCGTGTCGCATATATTTGTGACAAATATATTGTTCATAGCGACCTCCTTGTCTTACGTTGAGTTCACGTCTTTCTTTTCCATCTTTCGTTTAGATATGCTTTTTCCCTCTCATAGGTAATACAGAGCTCCTCAAGTCTTTGTTCTACTTCCTCTGCCGTGCTCTCCCACGTTTCGATCACAAAAGATGCCACCTTGCCGAGGTAGAGGGGAGTCAGGGATTTGAGTATGTGTTCCTCGCTCATCGTCTTCTGGTGACAGGCGAGGGCGAAGTGGTATATAATCCTCACCCATGCCTCATCCGGCAAAGCGAATGACTCTTTTGATTCTTTGGCGGCGGTTCTCAGGAACTGTAAGAGTTCTGCAGGCACAATGGACTCGTACAGCACGGAGAGTTCCTGGACACCGAGCTTGAACTTCTCGATCATTCCTTCAAGATTAACATGGATCGGTTCAAGACCGACAGCGTATGAAAATCCAAAGGTTGGGATTGACTCGGATTTTTTAGTGCCTTCCCATACGGAAGCGTATTCTTCCATAAGATTAAAGACAGAGCTTACCACCTGATAGAGCATGGCACTGAGGTCGGCTCCGGGATCTTTCGCGTCATGGATCTTTGCCCCGAGAAAGGCTTGGCATACCTTGAATGCATTGGCAACAGCCGTTGTGGTCATCCAGATGTCGATCCCAAAACGGGCCACGTCGGTCTCCCAGACGTCCTTCGTGAGGTAAAAGGCAGCGAGTTTGCCGGAAAAACCGAAATCACCCCCAATGGGTTGACGGATTCTTTTTCCGTAGAGTGCCCTCGTTATGGGATATACTATTGTATTGGTGATGGTGCCGTCATATTTATGTCTGTGATAATAGGGGGCAACGTAATCATATCCTTCCTCGAGGACCGGTTTGATAAGCATTTCAACCCACTCAGGGGTTATACTCCTTAAATCGGAATCCACCACAGCACAGGCCTTGGCATTGAGGGCCGTTGCTATCTCAAATACAGTCCTAAAGGCACTTCCCTTACCTGGTATGCCCATATATGGTATGGCAATCTTTCGAAAGCGTTCCAGCTTTTGATCGACTAATATAGCGTCAGGGTCGATGCTAGCTTGTCTCACGACATCCATCGTTCCATCTGTTGAACCGCCATCGGAATTTACCAGTATGGCTTTGTACTTTGAGAAGTACTTTGAAAGCCCGGCCTCAACTGCCCTCACTACGTGTCCGATAGTCCGAGCGTTGTTATAGCTTGGGATGCCGACGAGGATATCAGTCTCTTTGAGTTCTTTAAGCTTTTTCCGAAGGTCGGCCCTTAATAGTTCTGAATTTTCTGGCATAGATAGAGGATTATTTGAAATATCTCTAGAGTTACTTGAGTATATATCATGGAGGGATAGAGGATCAATAAAAAAATACTATGAGTTCAAACTCTGCTGACGAGGGTTTTGTAGAAAAAGTTACTTTTTCAAGCGGATCCAGGGACAAGCCACCTTTGATGAGCTTGAAAAGGAGTGACGTATGCATAAAAATCTAGCGAAGCCCCCCAGGGCTCCAGCTGAGCTCGACGTACCTTGGAAAGTCCGGCGGAATTGTTTAAAAATTATGGATGGCTGTCGATTTGCATGAGAGCACGACTTCACTGCCCTCATGGATGTCGAGTTCGACAAGGGATCTCTTGGTAATCAGCGACTTGAAGGAGATTTGCCCCACCTGAACGTGCACCTCGTAAGAAAACCCCTGGTCGAGGACTCCGGTAACTTTTCCTCGAAATGAGTTTCTCATGCTGGAGGTGAGGCTTTTGCGGCTGATGACGATATCCTCGGGTCTGATCGCTATGTATCCGTGGGTGTTGGTTAGCTTTCTTCCGAGTTCAATTGCCACATTGTCGATAATGGCCTTCGTACCCTTGTATTGTGCTGCAAAGAGATTTTTCATTCCGACAAAATCGGCTACAAAAGTTGAACGCGGTTTTTGAAAGATGTCCTCCATCGTGCCGACCTGCTCTATGCTCCCATCATTCATTACCGCGGCTCGATCTGCAAGCGAGAGGGCTTCAGCAAAATCATGGGTTACCATGAAGAACGTAATATCAGAGGATTGATGGGCCCTCTTCAGCCCGTTTCTTACCTCTTCTCTGAAACTGGGGTCCAATGCAGAGATGGGTTCATCGAGCAGCAGCACTCTCGGTTCAACCATCAATGCCCGTGCAAGGGCGACCCGTTGTTTTTCACCGCCGCTCAAGTTGGTTGGGAGCCGCCGTAAGAGGTGAGAGAGGTTCAATTCTTCGATCAAGCGTGAAAGGTCTTTTTTTGCTTTTGTTTTATCAGTGCGGTGAAAGTGTAGGCCATAGGTAATATTGTCCTGGACCGTCAAGTGGGGAAAGAGGGCATAGTCTTGATAGACTATGCTGATGCCCCGTCTTTCAGGGGGTAATCTGGTGATGTCCTTTTTATCAATGATAATCTTGCCACTCTTGATGGGAACTAAGCCTGCTATGGCTTCCAGCAGGACCGTTTTCCCTGCGCCGGTCGGCCCCATCAAGATGAAAAACTCATTTTCACCTATCTCCAGCTTGATGTTAAGGAGATTAAACTCTAGCAAGCGTATGTTAAGACCTTCTATTTTAATCATGCCACTTGTTTCTTTCGCACGGTGAGAATGCGCAATAGTAAGAACAGGATAAGGGAGATGAAGACCAGCCAGACCGCGACCGGTTGAGAATATTTTAGCCCAAAGGCCTCAAAACGTTCATAGATCATGACCGGTGCAATCATCGGATGATAGGCGACGATGACCACGGCGCCGAATTCGCTGATGGCGCGGGCGCAGCACATGATAAGGCCGATCAACATGCTGCGCCAGGCGAGGGGAAAGGTGATGCGGAGAAAGGTACTGAACATAGGGGCTCCCAGGCTGCGTGAGACCTTCTCCAGTCTGGGAGAGATGCTCTCAAAGCCGTTTTTTACCGCATTGAGATAGAACGGCAGCCCCACGAAGGTCAGGACGACGATGATACCCGCCACACTCCCCATGATGCGCACCCCTAGTTCACTGAGCGCTTGGCCGAGCCAATGATTTTTGCCTGCCACACTGAGGATTGCGATCCCCACTACGGGATGCGGAATGGCTATGGGGAGATCAACAATACCCTCTACCAGCCGTTTTCCCATGAAGTTGGTTCGGGCCAGCAAATACGCGAGGGGGGTTCCCAAGACAAAGGAGATGAGGGCGGCCGATCCGGCCGTATAGACGCTCAACCAAATCGACCGCACGACATCTTTGTCCTTGATGGTCTCCATAAGCATGGCGAGAGAGGGAGCGGTCATCATCTCGATCAGGGGCAACAGGATAAAGGCCATGATGACAGCACCGCACGAAATAATAATCCAAAAAAATGGCTCTCTCACCTTCATCGTCTGTTTCCGGTCAGTCTTTGGCCTCCACCAGTTTTTGCAGTTCCGCAGGGACTAATGCCTTCATATTTTCAGTGGGGACCCTGCAGGGCACAAACGGTGGTTGCCCCATCTCTTTTAAGATCTGAAGACCGCCCTGCGGGTCGAGCAGATACTCTAAGAAGGCGATAGCCGCCTCCCTGTTCGGTGCACCCTTAATAAGGGTTACCCCATAGGTGCAGGATTGTCCCTTCATTTCCATAACGGTCCCTGGTTGCTCACCGGTCACCTGTACCACTGCCTGCGAATAGAAATCATCATACTGGTAGTTTCCCAGGTTGATCTCATCGGGGAGCATAATGTACTTCAGGTCGTGCTGTACCGCCACGGAGAGATATTCCCAGGCATAGTCCATGTTACCGGTTTGCAGCAGGGAGATCAACTCCACCGATTTGGGTCGGATATTTTCTTTCGGCCGATTGGCAAGCAGCTTATCATAAAGCCCCGGTTTCTTGTAGTGCTTCTCAGCCAACTGCATCACCATGAGCGATCGGTAGCCACAGGGATCAAGATTGGGATCAGAGTGTCCCCAAATAACTCCCTTTCGCTGCAAAATTTCATACCAGTTTTTCTTAGTTATTTTATCAGCATATGCGCTTTTATTTGTGTAACAGAGGACGAGTTGATTGGTGGCGAAACGGATATTCCAGTCGGCATAATTCGGGATGAGGAGCTTATCGATGACCGTGTAATCGGCCGATGCCATGATATCACACGGTTTTTTGAGATCGGCAATCTTTCGGGCGCACTTGGTGCTTCCACCGGCCTCGCGCTGCAGATCTACCTGAGGATATTGGGCCTCAAAGGCCTTTTCCATGGCCTCAAAGGGAACGGAGAGGCTTCCGGCGTGGAAGATAGTAACTTTCCCCCGTGGCTCAGCAAGGGCGAGGGTTGCCGAGCAGATTACTCCGATACTAAATAAGACAATTATGGTCCATGTGAGCATGCTGACTTTTTTCATTTTTTTCTCCTTTTACATAAGGCGTTGCTGCTATCATACATAACCCCTTCCCCGTGACCTATTGTGGTCCGGCAATAGGTTTTTCACGGTAGGGATAATCCTTTAAGCGGATATCACCGCGTTTATGGGGATTAGAGATGGTCTTGGATGCATCAACCCAGTCTTCCCATCGGAAGTCTTTCAAGATCTGGGCTTGATAGCTCTCCTCTA